>Ga0315288_10004363_pt1 | contig 17970 bp, 18 predicted proteins | sample YL17G11_20_MG_FD_203454 | JGI IMG/M metagenome (GOLD analysis project Ga0315288, IMG submission 203454) | Sediment microbial communities from Yellowstone Lake, YNP, Wyoming, USA - YL17G11_20 | ecosystem: Environmental > Aquatic > Freshwater > Lake > Sediment | place: USA: Wyoming | collected... | reverse complement strand
TTGAACGCTTTATAATACTTTTTTCTATCAATAAATTTTATATTTATTGGGACAAACCCCTCTCGTATTAATAAATAGTTATTAATGACACGTCCAATACGACCATTACCATCGCAAAAAGGTAAAACCATATCAAAAGTAATTATCTTGTAGTCATTTTTCGCTTCAATTATTTGGATGTTTTTTTCTACTTCAATTTTTTCTTTATCTTCCATAATTAATTGCTTAAAATTAAATGATTTTTAGTTCAATCAGCTTTTTTAAAATAATTTCTCCTAATTCCGTTTCATTACTTATCTCAAGAAAAGCCACGTTCCACGTAATCGGACCTTTGTCCGACAACACTAAAATCACCTCGCTTCTAAGGTTTATCGGAAGGTTGGTAGATACTTTAAGAAAACGCCCTTTGTTTTCCATAATACTAATTATAACAATATCCAATTTTTACTTCCACCCTTGTCCAGTGATTTTAAATCCAACCTGCTCTTGTGGGACTTGGATTGGGCCTTGGGGTGTTTGCTGAACCACATTGACTTGTTGTTTACGATACTCAACCTCAATGTCAAAATAATTAGAAAGCTGGAAGCTCTCAATATAGGCAATTTTGTAATCTTTTTTGTTTTGCATCGCGTTTTCCCCAAGCTCATTTTCCGGATTCCACATTTTGCCAAAATCTAAATCTTTATTATATTCTTCATACAAATCAGTCATTGCCTTAGATAAGGCGCTATCCGCGTAAAAAACAGTTTTTAGCCCCAAATCTTCTTTGGCTTCTTTTCTGCCGATAAAATACTGATGAGAATATAATTTTTCAGTGAAGTAATCAACAGGATTTTTAATATCCGCCCCATCCATTGGCGCTTTATGACTTTTTAAAAGCCGTTCCGCTAATCTACGAATTAAATTATGAATGCGATTGACATTGCCGAGTGCCAGAGGATGAATCTGCGGGTTGGCCTCAACAAATTTACTAAAAATTTTGGCAAGTTCAGTGTCATCTTTTATGCCAAATTTATTTTTAGCCAAATCAAAATACGCCATTACGTCTTCCACGGAAATTGGAATTTTGTTTTGTGGATTTTGGGGATCTTGCGGGTTAAAAACATTAGCGGTTGAGGGGTCAATTGGCGAAAGCTCCGAAAGATTACTCATCACAATTTCATCCGCGCCGAGCGCGATCATTGTTGCCGCTGAATGCGCTTTGTACGGAATCAAAACCGAAAACTTATGACAATATTCACGAATCATAGAAACTAAACGCCAAGGCACCATCGTGTCGCCCCCAGCGCTATACAAGAATAAATCAATGTTATCAGCCCTGCCGATTGTTCGAAGTTGCTTGCTGATAAATGGGATTATATCCATTGCGATCCTCGCGTTAAAAGGCCCCTGCCTATCGCTAGTTACGTATGTAATGATTCGCGATTTTCGCGAATCTTCAATTTGTTGTATGAGTTGTTTTTTGTCCATAATATTATATGTTAACTTAGTTTTTTAATTTTTCAAATTAAATTTTGCTTCTGTCGTTATTATACCCAATCGCCCCGCTATCGCCACGGTGGGTCGGAATGACAACGACCTCGCAACCGTTTTATATAAAGTTTAGCGCCAGACCTCAATGATGTCAAATAGTATCAAAAGTTGTTGCATCTGACACTTTTTTATCAATAATGCGTGAATTTGAGCAATAAATAGCTTAAATTCATCTGATTTTTAGCTGATTATGCTTAATTTCTTTTGTCTAGGCCAACGTTTGATTTCGGCCTCTCTGTGTCTGGCCTCTTTGAACGTTTGATATTCTTCTGAATATTTTAAAACAGCTGGCCTGCGGATTTTTGTGTAATGCGCGCCAGATTTTGACTCGTTATGTTGTTTTATTCGCTTTACTAAATTGTTTGTACAGCCTACATACAAGGAATCGTCAGAACATTCCAAAATGTAGACGGAATACGGCATAGATGAGGTATCGAAATGTGCTTCGTCGCTTCGCGACTCGGCATCTTTTCTTTTTTATTAATTTTTTAAATGAGAAGAAAAGAGCTGCCGGGCTTGGATTCGAACCAAGATACTTGCCTTCAAAGGGCAATGTCCTGCCATTAGACGATCCGGCAATACTAAATTTTAAATTTCAGATTTTAAATTTTAGATATCATTTTGTCATGCTAAATACTTTGACCGCACTCAACACAAGTTTATTTCAGCATCCACGCCGTGGATTCCGGGTCCTGCCTTCGCTTCTTCGCTACGCTCGAGCTACGGCAAGGCAAGGCAAGCCCGGAATGACAACGAAACGATTAAACGACGAAAAAATTATGCTATTTTGGAAACATTCTCTTTGGCAGTTAATCCCATTTCAATTATGGCAATTTCCAAAGGCATTTGGGGTAAAAAACTCATTTTAGTTTTGGCTTCAGCGTGAGAGAATAGTTCAATGGCTTGCAAGATTTGTGGCTGGGTCAGGGCTTGCGACTGCTTTAAGATAACAGCAAACTGTTCATCTGTCAAATGACTCATCATAAGTCTGCGCAATTCAGGATCAACCTTTAACACTGCCATTTGCCGCAACCAAGCCATAAATAATTTCGCGAATTGCGATAAATCATAACCGCCATCAGCCAGCTGATTAACTAATAAAATAGCTTGTTTTGTTTGACCTTTGACTAAAAAATCAGCTAACTGGATTACATTTTGATAATCTGGAAGTCCCAAAAGCGATTGCACGTCAGCCACACTAATTATTTTTTTGGCGTCAGCCACAGTTAGAATTTTGGCTAAAATACTTTGACCATCGCGTAAATAACCTTGAGCAGTTTGGGCAATTAAACTTGCGGCTTGCGCTTCCATTTTAAAACCCTCTTTTTCAACGATTGCCAGTAATGATTGTTTAACTTGTTCCAAGGGAATTTTTGTAAAATCAAACCGCTGGCAACGCGAAACAATAGTCGCTAACATTTTATACGCTTCGGTGGTGACTAAAACAAAAAAAGCGTACGCCGGCGGTTCTTCTAGAGTTTTTAGTAGCGCGTTAAACGCTTCACGCGTTAACATATGGGCCTCATCAATAATAAATATTTTATGCTTGGCTTGCGTAGGGCCAAATTTGATGCCATCACGAAGTTGGCGGATTTCATCAATACCGCGATTAGAAGCAGCATCCAATTCAATCAAATCTAAAGCCCGACCTTCGTTGATCGCTTGGCAAGACGCGCATTGATTGCACGGCTCAAACCCTCGGCGTTTTTCACAATTAAGCGACTTAGCTAACAAGCGCGCCATGGTAGTTTTGCCAGTGCCGCGTGGTCCGCAAAACAAATAGGCGTGGCCAATTCTATCCATTAACAAAGCATTCGTCAGAGTTCTGACGATATGCTCTTGGCCAACAACCTCTGCGAAGGTTTGGGGTCTGTATTTTCGATAGATAACCAAGCTCACAATTTTTAATTTCTAATTTTAAATTTTTAAACAATTTCTAATGTCTTAATTTCCAATTTTCAATGAACGACCTTGTAGAATTATAAAATTGAAAATTGTTTAGAAATTAGAAATTGAAAATTAGAAATTGAAACTAACAGTAACTAATTTAACTGATTTTGACTGTTAGAGTTTTCTACTACCGCCTTTTTCTTGAATACTAAAAACTTGTATCCCAAGAAATTTTCTGCCATAGCTACCAATGTTCCGCCAACCGCACCAATGTTTGCCCAGCGACCAGCTTCAATGCCAAATTGCACGCCAATAACATTAGTTACTAAAGAAGCAATGCCCACATTCAAGCCAAAACCAATACCTGAAACAATAAAGAATTTTAACATTTCACTGCCGCCAACCCGCTTATCTGTTTGATGACTAAAAGTCCAGAATTTATTCCAAAAATAACTATTACTTACCGCGACCACAAAAGAAATACCCTTAAAAACACTATAATAACCGCCACCGGTAATATGCGTTAAAGACATTAATAAATTTAAAACGCTAAAATCTACGGCTGTATTTACAAGTCCCGTAACAACAAATTTAGATAATTGAAAAATAAACGGCATTTTCTTGCCTAAAAGATAAGCAATAAACAAACAAATAATACAAAAAGGCGGTAAAAATATTGGCACCACCCAAAAAGGAAATGGTAAGCTGATTTTTAAAACTTGGGTGATAGGATAAAGTCCTAAACCAACTATCACGCCAGCGATAAGCACCGCTAAAACATCAGCTCGTTTTAGCAGCAGAGCTTGTTGTTCCATTTTGTTGCTGACTAATAAACCAACGCCTCCTCGTTAGTTTACGCGCCATTACTTAGATTGCAATTTTAATTATTATAGCACTGCTTATCCACTTTTACAATACAGTATAATATAGTAGAATAACCAGTTAACAGGTTAAAAAGTTACGAGTTACGGGTTATGAGCCAAGCCAACATTTTGCCTCAACCCGTAACCCACAACTCGCAACTAACAAACTCATCAACAATATGTCTAAAAAGATTATTATTTTTGGCGTTCTTATCATAGTCATAGCTATTGCCGCTTTTTTTCGCGTTTGGCAACTGGACAAAATTCCGCCAGGCATTTATCCAGATGAAGCCATGAACGGCACCAATGCCCTAGACGCGGTTCGTGATAACCAATTTAAAGTCTATTATCCAGAAAACAATGGCCGCGAAGGATTATTGATTAACCTTCTTGTTCTGACTTTTAAATACGGGCACCTTCGACCCACAGCTGTTGCTTTAAGAATTTGGAGCGTTATTTTTGGCACTCTTACAATTTTAGGCCTTTATTTATTAGTTAAAGAACTATTTTATCAGCCGGCATTACCGATGTCGCAACCCAACAAAAAAAATCGCTGGTTGTCTTTGCCAGAATGTTTGGCTTTAACCAGCGCTTTTTTATTAGCTATTTCTTTTTGGCACGTTAATTTTTCCCGTATCTCTTTTCGAGCGATTTTAACGCCATTTTTAATGGTGTTTTGTTTTTACTTTTTATGGCGCTATTTTAGGCGAGGCAAGATTTTGAGCTTAATTCTATCAGGTATTTTTTTTGGTTTAGGATTTTACACCTATATTGCTTTTCGCGTGGTGCCAGCTTTGATAATTATCGCTTGGCTACCGTATCTTTGGCGTTGGTGGCGTTGCCATCGCAAAAATCAATATTGCTGTTCCCCAGAAACCAAACAATATTGCCAGCCAATTAAATGGCAACATCTAATAATTTACGCATTAGTCATTATTATTGTAATAACGCCAATTGCCCGTTTTTTTATCACGCACCCGGAACAATTTATGGGCCGTGCTTCTGATGTGGCGGTTTGGAAATCTGTGAATCCCATAAAAGATTTTGCTTTGAGTGTAGTTAAAACACTGGGGATGTTTAATATCCATGGTGACTGCAATTGGCGTCATAATTACGCTTGCCAGCCCCAGCTTTTATGGCCCGAAGGCATTTTCTTTTTAGTCGGCCTTGTTTTGATAATCAGAAATATTATTTTAGGCGTTAAGAAAAAAGAGAGGCAATTATTTCCTAATTTTCACGTTTCTATTTTTATCTTAGGTTGGTTTGTGTTTATGCTTTTGCCAGCCACACTAACCGCCCAAGGATTGCCGCATGCTTTGCGCGCTTTGGGCGTTGTGCCAATTATTTATATTTTAACGGCTTTGGGGCTAATTATGCCCTGTACTTGGGCTCAAAATAAACTTAGCGCAATAATTAACGTCTCCCAAATTGGCCTAAAAAATCAGCCGATTGGCCAAATCAAAAGAATAAAAATCTTTTTAGCGATTTTGTTGATCTTGATTTTAATTGTATTAGGAGTTGATCAATACCAAAAATATTTTGTTAACTGGGCAAATAATCCTAATGTTGCCGGCGCGTTTACGCAATCTTATGTTCAGATGGGCCAATTCTTAAATTTCTACGCGGATAAAAATATCCCGCGCTATGTTATTGTTAATGAAAACGGAATTTTAGTTGATGGCGTGCCGGTATCCGCCCAAACCATTAAATATATTACCTATGGCAAAGGAAAAATTACCTATTTGCTTCCCAACCAATTAGATAAAATTCAGGTTGGCAGTGACAAAAAAGTTAATGCCATAATTGTTTTAATGTTAGATAATCCTGATTTACTCAAACAAATTCAACAACGATTTCCCAAAAACATTACTGGCAATGTTAGTAGTTTTGGCGAATTTAGATTTATATCAATTTAATAACGGTTAATTGGTTTATCAGTTACGGGTTAGGGGTTGCGAGTTAAAATAAGTTTTGCGTAAACCCGTAACTCGTAACCCACAACTCGTTAACTAAGATTATTATGTCATGGAAACCTAAATATTCTTACATTATAGCAATTTGTCTTTTAGTTGTGATGGCCGGCTTAGCTATTTTTAGCATGAAAGACGACGCGGCGATTATGGATGAACAAGCTCATATTCCAGCTGGTTATTCTTATCTAACCCAACAAGATTATCGCATTAATCCGGAACATCCACCAATTATCAAGGATTTATCAGCAATCCCGTTGTTGTTTTTAAAACTTAATTTTCCGATCCAAGACAAATCGTGGCAAAAAGATATTAACGGCCAATGGGATTTGGGCAGTGCCTTTTTATATGGCTCCGGCAATGACGCCGATAAGATGATTTTTTGGGCGCGTATCCCTATGGTTTTAATGATGTTGCTTTTGGGACTTTATGTTTATAAGTGGACGAAAAAACTTTACGGTTCTAAAATCGCGGTTTTTGCCTTGTTTTTGTATGCTTTTTCGCCAACGGTCTTAACTCACGGTCGTTTTGTGACCACGGATGTTGGCGCGGCATTTGGTTTTTTTGTCGCCACTTATTATTTTGTTAAATTTCTGCAAAAACCGACCGCTAAAAATATTATCGTTGCGGGCATAGTTTTCGGCTTGGCAGAAATGCTTAAATTCTCTTTGTTTTTACTGGTGCCATTTTTTGGCTTTCTTTTAATTGTTTGGATAGTTAAGCAAACTTATGAAAACAAACATATTGATAATCCTGTTAAATTACCGGCCGGATCAATTATTTGGGGTTATGTCTGGCGCAGTTTAATCGTTTTTATCATTGGCGTTTTAGTAATTTATCCTGTTTATCAATTCCATGTTTTAAAATATCCAGCCGAACGCCAAAAGTCCGATACGCAATATCTACTTTCGTCTTATGGCATGAAACCAGTTGCTAATACCGTAATCTGGATGTCTGATAAACCGGTCATTCGAGCATACGGTCAATATCTGCTTGGATTGGCTATGGTGGTTCAACGAACCGTTGGCGGCAATACTACTTATTTTATGGGCGAAGTGTCGGGCACTGCTTGGCGGTCTTATTTTCCTCTTGTTTATATAATGAAAGAAACATTAGTCGTGCTTTTCTTAATTTTAGTCAGTATTCTTTTTCTGGCTTGGCAACGGCCTAAAAATCGTTGTTCCCAAGCCACTAACCGTATGTGCGGCTGGCTAGGTCGTCATTTTACGGAATTCACGATGCTCTGCTTTATCGCCATGTACTGGATCGTGAGTATTCGCGGCAATCTCAATATTGGCGTACGTCATATTTTACCGACTTTTCCCTTTGTTTATGTTTTAATTTCCGGACAAGTCGGCCGAATCCATCAGTGGCTCAAACGGTCTCGTGTCATTGCGAGCGAGCCCGCAGGGCGAAGCGTGGCAATCTCAAGTTCTGAAAAACCGCGCAGCAAATCACTTCTTATCATTGGTTGGATAATTTTAAGTGGTCTTTGCGTCTGGTATGTAGCCACTAATCTTTTAGCATTTCCATCTTATTTAACATATTTTAACGAAGCTTGGGGCGGGTCAAAAAATGGCTATAAATACGTGACCGATTCTAATTATGACTGGGGACAAGATTTAAAACGTTTAGCCCAATGGGTTGACGCAAATAATATTCACAAAATTAATGTGGATTATTTTGGCGGCGGCAGTCCCGAATATTATTTGAGTGATAAATATCAACCGTGGTGGGGAGATAAAAATCCCGCTTATGCTAAAGGATCTTATCTAGCAGTTTCCGCTACCTTTTTACAGCAAGGTCGGGCTAATCCCGCGCCTGGCTTTGACCGACCAACTAATTATTACCGCTGGCTTGACCAACAGCAACTCATCACCCGCATCGGCAATTCTATTTTTGTGTATAAGATTGACTAACCCCCGTTGTCATTCCCGCGAAGCCTGCCCTCGGCTACGATCGAGGGGCGGGAATCTACGCTTGATTAGACGATCACTGTATGGATTCCCGCTTTCGCGGGAATGACAAAACATTACTCTATAATTTCTCAAATAAAAACAAAAAAACTTCGTAGTCGTCTATTTTTAAGACAACTACGAAGTTTTGTTTTATTTTTTAGCCACCATTATAACCTTCAACGGCGCTAAAATATATCAAGTCGCAACCCGGCGGGGCAATGACTAATCTCTGTAGAGATACGCCTGGCCATTGAAGCTTAATTGGGTATGTACCAAGAGTATAATCTCCAGTTTCTATCTTTACATCCAACAAGTTATCTTCAAACTGCCATACGGGTCTAATAATTACCCATTTCCCGTTCAACGATGCAGCCAAAAGATTAAAAGTTACTTTCGGCACCTGACTACCCGGGACAATCTCAATCTGTTTTATTCGTCCCACCATATAGGGCTGTTCTTGATAATAGATCATCGCTTGACCACCAATAAATTTCTCAAGTATCACGTTGCTTAATTTAACAGCCATTTTAGTTTCTCCTTCCTTGCGCATAAAACGCGTCGTCGCCAATTACTATTCTCTTTTTTGTTTTTTCCATCACACTTCTCCTTTTTGTTAATCTAACTAACTATTTAAATATTTCATTAATGCAGCTAAAATCGCGAAACCGATACCAGCCAACGAGCAAATTAGCGCCTCTTTAAATGTAAATTCTGAAAAAAATAAACCCAAAACTAACCCAATGATTAACACGATAAAAGCCAAAATCGTCAATGCTCCGATAATCATTCCGATCATAACTGTCTCCTTTGTAAAAGTACTAACAAAATAATCTCCCATGACTTATAACCAGAAAATAATACCGTTGCTATAATACACCAATAGATTGATTTTGTCAAGTTCCTTAATTTTTCGGCGTCTCTTTATAAAATACCTTCTCTCCTAAACGTAAATCAATATATTCTAAATTTTTAGTATTGGTTAATTTTTGTTTAAGCAATTCTTTTAAAATTTGGGCTTGGTGGACTAAATCAGTATTAATGTCAAAATAAATCAACCAGCCGTCTTGTGTCTTAGCGTAAATTTCTTGGCTTGAAATAATAATAAAATAATCTATGGCTAGATCGGGCACGGCTTCAGTTATAGCTTTTTTTAGTTGTTCCGCAGCTTGCAGAACGGGTGGTTTAATTGCTTCCGCGCCAAGCGATAAATCATAAGGCGCGGCTAATTGTAAAATTAAACTGCCTTTTGTTTGCGGCGCTGACTTAAACGCTATGCCCAATTTGTCTACATAAAAACAATCGCCCAAAACCGTGGGCGTGCTAATGTTGCTTTGCAAACGGCAAACTATTGCCTGTGGCTGGCGTTCTTCTACCACAATGGTCAATTTAACCCCCTGTAAGCCTGTAGGCTGATTATTAAGCGTCACCCCGCTGATTTGGCCAAGTCCTCGTAAAATGGCCCGCCTTAGAGCGTCCATGTCAATTAAAAACAGGTTATTCTTTGGCAAAAAACCAAAGATTTTTTTGTTGATTTCACGTCGCGCAATGTCTTGAATCTGCTCTGTTTTTATTTCTTGATTGCCAGAAATCACGATGTCCCCTATTTTAAAAATCGGCGATAATATCAACAAGTATCCCACGCCAACCAACAAACAAAAAAACAGCGTTCCAAAAACCGCTATTTTTAATTTGATGCTTTTACGCTTGACCATATCAGTTTATACGACGGTCGTAGATTGTCATTGCGAGCGAGCCCCTCGATTGCGTTCGGAGTAAATCTAGGGCAAGCGTGGCAATCCCGAATTCTGCGGCAATTCGAACTTTGAGATTGCCACGTCGTCCCGCACTTTCCGGTAAAAGCGCGGGGCTCCTCGCAATGACGAAGACAAACATTGACAAAGTTATCAATAGATGATACTATAAAATCGTATTAAATTCCATCAACTCAAACATCAAAACCATCAAAACACCAAGGAGAATATAATATAATGGGACTTTTAGTGGTAACGCTGACTATTTTGGGGATATTTGAATTAGCTATTTATCTTGGGGTGGCAGCACTCACCAAAGGATTTTGTGATACGCTATTCAAGAATAAGGATATTGTTGATAATGACAATCTCATCCTTAACGATTCTTTAGGGATTATTTGGCCGATTTTCTGGTGCATTTTCTTTGTAGTCGCAATAATATTTTGGTTGTGCAAAGGGATCAAAAAAATCAGTACAATCGCACGGATATCTTGGTTGCATAAAAAAATCAAAATAGTCCTTGCGCAGACGGTAGCCTGCGGCAACGACATTGCCAAGATTATGCTAAATAATTAACTACCGGACAACAATAGCTCTATCAATCAAACGATAGAGCTATTTTATTTTTTCACTTTAATTTCTTTAAACGGCAGATATTTTTGCAAGACTCCTGGAACCAAAATACTACCATCTTTTTGCTGATAATTTTCTAAAACCGCGATTAAAATTCGCGGGGAAGCTAAAACTGTATTATTCAAAGCATAAGCAAACTTTTTCTCGCCGTTTTTAGTTTTATATTTAATGTTCAGACGCCGTGTTTGCCAATCAGTTAAATTGGAGTCAGAATGCGTTTCGCCGTAGCTATTTCGTGATGGCATCCAAGTTTCAAGATCGTACATCTTGTATTTGCCAGCGCCCATATCGCCAGTACAAATTTGCAAAACACGATAAGGCAATTTTAATTCCTCCAAAATTTCTCGTGAATACTGGCACATTTGATCCAACCATTTATTTGATTCATCAATATCTGCTTGGCAAAAAACCACTTGTTCTACTTTCATAAACTCGTGTAAACGGTAAAGGCCCTTAGCATCTTTACCATAAGAGCCAACTTCAGACCGATAGCAAGGAGAAAAACCACAAACCCTAACTGGCAGATCTTTTTCTGCCAAAATGCTATCCGCAAAATAAGCCAGCAAAGACGGTTCAGATGTGCCAGCTAAATATGCCGGATCTTTAATTGTTTCGCCATCAGCCAATTTGCCCGGATTAGCAATTTGATAAACTTCGTCTTTGCCAAATGGGAAATGTCCCGAGCCAACCAAGGCAAATTCACGAACAATCGTCGGCGTTAACATTGGCGTAAAACCCTTGTCTACCATTTTTAACAAGGCGTGCCACAACATCGCAAAATGCAAAAGCACTGCTTCATTTTTTAAATAATAACCGCGAAAACCAGAAGTTTTAACGCCTCGCTCAAAATCAATCAAATCTAAGGATTCGCCAAGTTCCGCGTGACTTTTTGGTTTAAAATCAAATTTAGTCGGTTCGCCCCATTTTTCAACTTCTTTATTCCCCGAATCATCTTTGGCTACGGGCGTTGCGGGATCATAAATATTGGGCACTTGATACATTAAATCGTTATACGCTGATTCAACATCCACCAATTCTTCGACCAATGGCCGCGCTTTTTCTTTTAACTCTTTAGCTTTTTTTATATCATTTTTGCCTAATTTTTTTTGTTCAGCCCGCATTTTTTCCGCTGCTTGAATTAACGATCGTCGTTTTTCATCAAGCATCAAAAGACGGCCAAAGTCAATCTTGATATTTTTCGCTTGGCATACCTGCTTCATCGCGTCTTTATGTTCACGAATAAATTTTATATCTAACATATACTCAAAAAACAAATTTCAAATCACAAATTACAAATAAATTCCAAATCACAAATTCCAATAATTTTCGAGTTTGATTATTGATTTTTGGAATTTATTTGATATTTGTTATTTGGCTTTTGAGATTTAATCTTCGGCCGCATTGTCGGAAACAAAATCACTTCGCGCAAAGAATGACTGTCAGTCAAAAGCATTACTAAGCGGTCAATGCCCATACCAAAGCCCGCGGCTGGCGGCATACCATATTCTAATGCCTCAATAAAATCTTTATCCATTCTTTGCGCTTCTTCGTCGCCGCGTGCCCGCATTTTTTCTTGGGCCTCAAAACGTTTTTTCTGAGCAATTGGGTCATTAAGTTCTGAAAATGCCTTAACAATTTCCATGCCCGCGGCAATCAATTGAAAACTAGCAACTTTTTTAGAATCAGATTCTAGGCGTTTAGCTAAAGGTAAAATTTCTACCGGATGATTTATTACCAGAGTTGGTTGAATAATTTTTTGTCGCGCTTGTTTAAATTCTTCATCTGTCTTGGCTAATTTAGAAAATTCCAAGCGCGGCCAAGGAATTTTAAAATCAATAGATTGATTTTGATAAACTATTTTAGTGTCGCCAGCAATACTTGTCAATAAATGACTGAATAATTCTTCGGTAAATTCCATTAATTTTTCGTAATCCCAATAAGCCGCGTAAAATTCAACCATCGTAAAATCAGGATTATGGGCGAAATCCATACCTTCATTGCGAAAACATCTACCAATTTCATAAACGCGTTCAAATCCACCAACCAACAAGCGCTTCAAGTATAATTCTGGCGCCACGCGCAAATATAAATTCAGATCAAGCGCGTTTAAATGTGTCTTAAAAGGCCGGGCTGACGCGCCACCTGCCAAGTTTTGTAAAATCGGCGTTTCCACTTCTGTAAATTTGTTCTCATCTAAAAATCCACGGATTGACTTAATAATCGCGTTACGTCTGATAAAAATATCACGCACGCCTTCGTTCATCAATAAATCCAAATAGCGTTTGCGAAATCGCTCTTCTTTATCAGTCAACCCATACCATTTATCAGGCAACGAACGCAAAGATTTCGCCAGCATTTGAAATTGTTTAACTTCTAAAGTTGGCTCTCCGGTCTTAGTCGTAAATAATTCGCCGGTAACGCTAATAAAATCGCCCAAGTCAAAATTTTCCGTAAATAATTGATATAGTTTTTCACCAACAGTGTCTTTTTTAAAATAAAGCTGAATTTTAGCCGTACTATCTTCCAAATCCACAAAGCAAGAACCACCATGCAAGCGCTGTGATCGCATTCGACCTGCCAAACTAATTTCGGTTTTTTCGCCTTTAGCTGCCAAGGTTAATGACTGGGCAATAGGCATTGTCCGTTTGGCCTTAGCTGGATAAGGGTTAATCTCTTGTTGCTGTAGAGCTTTAATTTTATTAATCCGTGCTTGGCGGATTTGGCTTAATGACGACATGAACTAAAATTTTCAATTTCTAATTTTTAATTTTTAAACAATTTTCAATGCTGCAATCTCTAATTTTTAATCCACGGTTTATGTTTAGAAATTTAAAATTAATTCATTAGAAATTGTTTAGAAATTAGAAATTTTAAATTAGAAATTAAAAACACAGATACTCGTAAATTACATTGTATTACAGAATAATACCGCTAAAGACGGGGCAACTAGCTTATCTTAATTATAACATACTTTTGCCGACCTTTGGGAGTGTCTACGCCCACCTCATCATTTAATTTATGTCCCATTAAAGCTTTGCCGATCGGCGATTCTAAAGAAATTCTACCTTTCATTGGTTCGACTTCTTGGCTGCCGACAATACTAAATTCTTGATTTAATTTTTTATTAATCTTCCCGCCTACTTTTAAGACAACAATTACCGTGGAACCAATGCCTACCTGATTAATCTGGCTACCATTATGATCGTACACCCGAGCGCGGCTAACAATATTTTCCAGTTCAGCAATACGACCTTCGTTAAAAGACTGCTCATCTTTGGTCTGAGCGTATTCTACATTTTCACTTAAATCACCGAGCGCTTTTACTTCTTCTAAACGCTTAGCAATATCCTGACGCTTTTTTTTGCGTTCTGCTAATTCCTGTTTTAATTTTTCTAAACCTTGTTTAGTGAGATACTCCATAACAAAAATAAATTAAGTTATAATCTATTGTCAAAATACCATTTAAAAATATCTTTAGCCACAGGCAAAGCAGATTCACCGCCCAAACCGCCAGCTTCCACTAAAACCGTTACTACAATTTGAGGATTTTCATAGGGGCCATAAGCCACTACCCAAGCATGCGTTTGATCATCACTACCAAATTGCGCAGTTCCGGTTTTGCCAGCCACCGGATATTTCAAATCTGCCAATGATTTCACAATGCCGTCGGTTACTGCTTGCCGCATCGCCTTATTAACTAGGTTAATCGTATTTTGGCTCAAAAAATCTCGTCGGATAATCTTGGGTTCAATTTTAGCTACTGTGTTTTTGTTAGCGTCAACAATTTCTTTTAGTAAGCTCGGTTGATATAAAATGCCTTTTTTATTGGCTAAACTGGACATAGCCACGGTTAACTGTAAAGGCGTAACTAATAAATCTCCTTGACCAATGGCCAAATGATAAGAATCACCAGTGTACCAATCTTCGCCTTTAATTTCTTTTTTCCATTGGGGCGTTGGCACTAGTCCTCCGTCTTCTGCGGTTAAATCAATGCCAGTTTTTACCCCGAAATTAAATAGCGATAAATATTTATCTAAACCGTCAACACCTAACCCTTTGATATTGCCAAAACCGCCACCTGTAATGTAAAAATACGTATTGCACGACTTAGCAATAGCTGAAAAAAAATCAATATGACCGTGAGGTTTAAAATCTTTAAAATAATAAATAATATCAGGATTGTATTCATTGGGCACAGATAATCCTCCAGTGCACTCATAGCTCCATTGCGGTGAAACAATCTTTTCTTGTAAAACGCCAGAGCCAATAAATGGCTTGATAGTTGAGCCAGGCGGGTATAAACCAGCGATGGCGCGATTGAATAAGGGCTTTTGAGGATCGTCCACTAGGGCCTGATAAATCTTATCATCAATGCCGCCAGAAAATAAGTTATTGTCATAATTTGGCAAGCTCACCAGAGCCAGAATCTGGCCCGTTTGCGGATCCTGAACAATCGCTACTCCGTGTTTTAATTTTAATTCATTAAGTTTTCGTTGTAGAGTTTGACTGATGAAACGTTGCAACGCGGCGTCTATACTAAGGACCAAGCTTTGACCAGATATGCTTTGTTGTTGATTAAAGATCTTTAATATTTGGCCACGAGCATTAACCTCTAAATCTTGAGATGATGGCTGGCCTCGTAAAACATTTTGATAAATTGATTCCACGCCAGAGCGGCCAACTTTTTCAAAATAAAAACAATCATCACATTGTTTTAATTCTTCAGGACTAATCTGGCCAACATAGCCCAAAATATGACTAAAAGTGGGACCGTCGGGGTAACGCCTCATTAAGTCTTCGCTCAAAATTAATGGAGAAAAATCTTGGCCAACAGCTAAATTCTGGCTAAAGAACTCGCTAAAAGACAAAATTTCTTCGTGGGATAAATCTTTTTTCCAAAGCACTGGCGTTAATTGTTGGTTATAAACCAAATCCCGCAATTCTTTTTCTATATCATTTACAGCACGATTAGAAATTTTTGATAGAAACCGACTGACTAATTTTAAGTTTTCGGGCTGATTCTCTAACTGGTGTGGATATAAAATTAAATTAGATTTTACGGTATTAAAAGCTAATTGCTCGCCGGCGCTGTCATAAACGACGCCCCTGATGCTAGATTGCGTCAGGGTACGTAAGTGATTATCTTGAGCGGCTTCTTGAAAGTCTTGATTTTTCCAAATTTGATAATAGCATAAAACAGAAATAAAAGAAAGAAAAGTTAAAACAATTAACGCATACAGCATCATAAAATTAGCTGGTTTGACTGGCTGTTCAATTTTGGCATAGTTATGACTCTGGCCATCCAATAAAATATCTTCAGGATTAATTTCTTGGTCGTCAGCAGCCAATAATTGTTGATATTTATTTTTATGAAAAAAATTGAACATAATCTTAAGATATTTATCTTAAACGTTAACTGCCATTTTACGCCATAAAACGTAGATCAAGCTGCCAAAAATTAAATTCGCCAAGATGCCGCCGAACATTGCTATCCCTAAGTGCATTGACCAATGAATAGAGGATATTGCCGGATAAATTTTGATAGCTACATATATCAAAAGATCATACAGTAAGCTGGCAATGATTAAAAAAAGCCAAAACGCGTTAAGCCCAGATTTTATTGCTAATTTTCGTTTTAAAAATGCTAATAAAAAAATTATTAATAAAAAGGATAAAGCTGAAAAACCGACAATGTTGCCACTGAACATATCCAATAGAATACCGGCAAAAAAACCGTAGATCAGCACTATTTTAATTTGATTGGTAAATAATAAACTGCAAATTAATATACTTAAAATAATATTAGGCACCAAATAAAAAGGCAAGACAAAGCTTAAAAAACTTAATTGGAAAATCAACAAAAATATAATTATTAAAACACAAATCGCAATATTCATATTAAAAATTGGCGCTGGCGATCACGATCACGCTATCCAAACCAATACTCGTGGCCAAAGGTTTGACCAATGCTTGTTGAAAAACGCCTAAATCATTTTTAAGTACTTGTTCCACTTTGCCAACCAACAAATCGCCGACCAATTGATCGGTTGGCGAGCTAACCAACAAATCACCCACGGATAATTCTTTGTCTTGAGGGACCATCTCCATCACCAAGATATTATTTTCTTGGCCCTTGATTATTCCGGGTATTTGTTTGTCTTTAACTAAAACTTGAATTTGACTACGGCTATTGGTTAGCGGTCTTACCGAAGCAAAATTGTCTAAAGATTCAACTACTTGACCAATTAAGATATTGGGCGTCAAAACAACTGCCTGACCTTTATTAACGCCATTTTTTATACCTTTATCAATGATAAAGATTTCTTGGCCCAATAAATCATATCGGCTGACAATTTTAGCAATAATTATTTTTTGGTTTAAAGGGTGCTCGGCATTAAGCGCTTGGCGCAAAAATTCATTTTCTCTAACAAGGTCATTCAACTGAGCAGTTTGGGAAATTAACTGTAAATTTTCTAGCCGAAGCCATTGATTCTCTTGGGCGATTTTTTTTAAGTTAATAAAAAACTGAAAAAAATCTGCCGTCTTCGTGCCCGCAAAACTAAATGTACGACTAACCGGTGAAACAATTAGATATAAAATGTTTTTTGGTTTGTCAAATAAACCAAAATAGGAGCCAACAATTGAACCAAAACTCAAGAATAACAAAAACAGTCCCCAAAAGACAGTTTTTCTTTTTTGTTGTTGCTTAGATTTTAACCGCATGATTTGTAGCTCCCCACTAATCATTGTCATTGCGAGGAGCCCTGTACCATACGGTGCGGGGCGACGTGGCAATCTCAAAGTCTAAATTATCACAAAATTCGGGATTGCCACGCTCGGGCTTAGAGCCCTCGCTCGCAATGACAGTAATGCATTGTAGTCAACAAACAATTATCATCATTAAAATCAAATTTTAGGCGGGTCTTGGCGGCCAGGCGTGGTTAAAAATTCCTGTAGATTATCTAAATTTTCTAAAATTATACCAATACCACGAACAACCGTGGTTAAGGGGTCATCATCAACCCTAACTGGCATTTTAGTTTCTTGATGTATTAAAGAAGCCAGCCCCCGAATCAGACTGCCACCGCCAGACAAAGTAATACCACGTTGCATAATATCTGCCACAAGCTCTGGTGGTGTTTGTTCTAACGTATCACGGACGGCGGTGGACAAAAGACGCAAAGAATAAGATAGGGCTTCACGAATATGATGGTCGTAAACTACGATTTCTCGAGGCAAGCCCGAAACCAGATCGCGACCACGCATGACAACATCCAATCGTTCTGATAATTCAACAGCTGACCCTACGCTGATTTTGATTTCCTCGGCTGTGCGTTCGCCTAAAAGTAAATTAAAATTATCTCTGGCATAA
>Ga0315288_10004362_pt1 | contig 17970 bp, 9 predicted proteins | sample YL17G11_20_MG_FD_203454 | JGI IMG/M metagenome (GOLD analysis project Ga0315288, IMG submission 203454) | Sediment microbial communities from Yellowstone Lake, YNP, Wyoming, USA - YL17G11_20 | ecosystem: Environmental > Aquatic > Freshwater > Lake > Sediment | place: USA: Wyoming | collected... | reverse complement strand
GGAATTGTTAGATCCTTGGAGGGGAAAAAAATGAAAAAAAATTTAAAACTTTCTCTTCTTTTGGGCATTATTATGAGTATCACGTTATCGTCGACTATTTCTGCCCAAACTCAGACCGGAGCTATTAGAGGGATAGTGAATGATGAAGAGCAGAACCCGTTGCCTGGCTGTACAGTGATTATTAACAGCCCATCTATGATGACAAAAGATTTGTATGTTGTTACAGGCTCTAAAGGAGGATATCGGTTCCCAGCGTTGATTCCTGGAACTTACGAATTGAAAGCACAGATGTCCGGCTTTGAAACTATTATAAGACCTGGAATCGTTATCCATATTAATGAGACGATAACTATTAACATAACTCTAAAACCTAGTATTTTAGAAAAAGAGATAACAGTTACAGCCCCTTCACCTACCGTAGATCTAAAGAGTTCAAATTTGGGCCAGAGCTTTAATACTACTTACCTAGATCTGTTGCCCAATGCTCGTGACATATGGTCAATAGTCGAAGACGCTCCGGCAGTAATAATGGATCGAACTAATGTGGGCAGCAGTGGAAGCGGATCCCAGAGTGCGTTTTCAGCTTTTGGCGGATCTAAATATCAATCAAGTTACAATATTGACGGAATTAACGCTACTGACATGTCTTCGTTAGGTAGTTCGACAATGTACTTTTCTTACGACTCTTTTGAAGAAGTTGAGATCTCCACTTCTTCCCATTCAGCTGAAACGGGTTCGCCAGGAGTAAGTTTGAACATCATCACTAAATCGGGCAGCAATACACTTCATGGGCAGGCTGGATTTTATTATTCAGACAACAAATGGCAATCAGAAAATTTATCTAGTCAACTCAAGGAATTAGGCATAACTCACGGCAATCCCATGGATTATTACCTTGATTACAGCCTCAACCTAGGGGGTCCTATTTTTAAGGACAAGCTATGGTTTTGGGGATTGAGAAGCATGCAAAAAGTTCACCGTTTTGTCATGGGATTTGAATTTGAGGGGAAGCCTTTTCCCGAAATAACAGATCTTTCCAGCTGGATGGGAAAACTAGATTGGCAGATTACAAAAAAGATCCGCGTCGCCGGAAGCTGGATATATGACCAAAGGTACAAACCATACTCCGGGGCAGGCATGTATACGCCGCCTGATGCGGCTCTGAAGATAAATCAGCTGCAGAATGCATACCAAGGTCACGCAACAGCCATATTAAGCGACAATGCTTTTCTGGACTTTAGACTGGGCTACGTAAATATGAGTGTGCCAAATAGTCCAACAGATAAGGCTATTTTAGAGCATTGGCCAGTTCGCGAACTAAGAGACGTAGGTCCGGGCACAGATTATCCCAATGCTCCTTATGCACGGGGCTATCACTACAGCGCCCGCCGTTACCGGGATGATAATAGAGATAGAATTCAAGTTAATGGTTTCCTTGATTATTACAAAGATGATTTCCTTTGGGGAAGCCATGAGATTAAGACCGGATTTCAAATCTCTAAATTTTGGGAAAAAAATAGATTATACAATTATGGGCCTTTACTAACGTTCCGTTTTGGAGTTCCCTACTCCGTCCAGGCACAAAACGTTCCCGTGGCAAGCCTGTTCAACATAACGAATTATGCTGCCTTTGTTCAAGATAGCTACGTTTTTAAAAAAAGGCTTACAGTGAACCTAGGCCTTAGATTTGAAACTTTTACAACATATCTGCCTGAACAAAGCAATCCTGCAAGCCCTTGGCCCATGAATTATTTTGCAGAGGTATGGCAGGAAGCAGCCCCGGAACTCCCTATATTGGATGCTTATAAGCAGAGAACGTTCCCCGCAAAATCAGATATCACCAACTTTAAAACTTTATCCCCCAGGATAAGTATTATCTACGACCTATTTGGAGATGGGAAAACTGCTTTAAAAGCAGGATATAGTCGCTATTACTGGCAGGTTTCAAACACAATTGCTGATTTTGCGAATCCAAACGGTTTAGCCGATCCAGAATTTCCTTGGAGTGACAAAAATGGTGACGGAATGTGGCAACAAGGCGAAGAAACCAGTACTCCTTATTACCAATCCCTTCCATCAACGGTTCTAATTAATCCTAATCTTAAGGACACCCGTACTGATGAATTGACTATAGGAATAGAAAGGGAGCTTCTTAAAGATTTCTCCCTGGGAGCAACTTTTGTCATGAGAACTGACAGATATCAAATTGACGATATAGACAGAAGCACCAACTTTCTCACTGATTGGACTAAAAGAACATTTTTTGATAACGGTCCAGATGGAATTCCCGGTACTTCCGATGACGGAACTTTTTCTGCCTACGAGCCGATTAATGAACCGTTATATTTATTTTATGTTACAAACCCGGAGAGTGATCCAATATACACATGGCCGGTAAAACCTAACAAATATCGGGGCGTGATCATAAGTGCTGAGAAAAGATTTTCCAACAACTGGCAACTCTTAGCTTCATTCACCTCAAGTAGTTCAAAAGGCAATATAGACAACTGGCTGCAATCCGAGGCTTCTTTTGATGACCCCAACCAAGATCTGTTTGCCTTTGGAAAAAACTTCTGGGATAGACCAGTGATCCTAAAGATTTCAGGAAGCTACCAATTTCCCCTGGGCATTAATATGGGTGTTTCACTAAGACACATGAGCGGCATTCCTTACACCAGATTCGCAGAAACTCCGGTTGAGTTAAATTATGTCGGTTATGTAGACGTTAGAGTTGAACCCAGAGGATCCGAAAGGACGCCATCTACTACTCTGGTTGACGCAAGAGTTGAAAAATTCTTCACATTTCCTAGATCAGGATTTTTCCCTGGAGGAAGGCTTGGAATTATTTTGGATTTATTTAACATCCTGAATGCTAATACTACTACTCAAGTGGGAGATCTTACTTCAGATAATTATGGAATCATCCAATCAATTCTAGCTCCACGGATTCTCCGTTTGGGAGTAAAGTACTCGTTTTAGCTAATAAGTAGAAAACGAAACAGAAAAATAAGTGGAATGCGGCAGAGAGTTCTATACTGACCCTCCGAGATGGCGAAGAATTTTTTTTTGGAATCAACTTCTATTTATCAAGAAGGGAAAGTGTATCTTAATTCTCTGCGGTCAGTACAAAATATTAAAAGCCTGAAAATTACTTCAAAAAAACAAACCGAATTCTCTAAAAGAATGGAAAGCGTTATATGGAAAAACGTTAATTACTGTCTATCCACTTTTGGACTATTTTCAGAAGAGAGGAAATTCAGAAAGGGAACGAAAACACAGATAACAAAAGTTGAAAATTGGTTTTTATTTCTTGCGGCATTTTTCCTAATTTTTCAAGTTGCGATAGTCTTTTTAGATGGCCAGGATTTGCTTGCTAAATTAGGCCAGCAGCAAAACTACAAGAGCAAACGATCCTCTTCTTACGATCGAACGGGAGGAAACAGAGATAGAATCTCCATCGAACCCGGCGAGACTGCGGTCCTAGCAGAAATAAAGGGACCAGGTGCCATTCACCATGTCTGGGTGACCATCGATGGTGAAGCAGAGGGCTTTTATGGCAAAAAACTTATTCTGAGAATGTTCTGGGATGGAGAAAAATCCCCCTCTGTTGAGGTTCCTGTTGGGGACTTTTTTGGTATAGGCCACGGCCTTTCCCGAAATTTAAGTTCGCTTCCGATTAGCTGCTCCTCTGAAGGCCGGGCGAGGAACTGTTACTGGTATATGCCTTTTTGCCAATCTGCATGCATAATAGTCACAAATGAGGGAACAGCAAGGGTTGAAGACTTTTATTATCACATTGATTATAGAGAACTAGAGAAATCTCCCCTAGACACTCCCTCCTTTCACGCCCAATATCTTCAAGAGATGCCATGTAAATCAGGTGGGAATTACATTATTCTCGATGCTATTGGGCGCGGTCACTACGTCGGTTGTATCCTGAACGTGCTCCAGCAGGCACCAGGATGGTGGGGTGAGGGAGATGATATGATTTATGTCGATGGCGAAAAAGAACCTTCACTCCATGGAACCGGCTCGGAAGATTATTTTTCTGGAGCTTGGGGCATGAGCGAGGATAAAAATCTGTTTTACGGTTGCCCCCTCCAAGATCCAGATTTTCAAGTTGGATCAAAAGCAACTGTCTACCGATTTCATATCCCCGACCCCATTCCTTTCAAGAAATCTATTCGAGTAACAATAGAACACGGCCATGCTAACAACCGCTCCGACTATTATTCTTCTATAGCGTACTGGTATCAATGTGAACCCCACAAGACCTTCCCCTCACTCCCTTCTGTAGAAAAAAGGCTTCCATTTGCCAAGAAATCTCCGGGAAACTTTATTTTCCCAGAATGGAACGAGATCGAAGAGGCGCCTGCATCTGTATTTGAAGATAAAAAGTCTGGGATGAAATTCGAGGCAGAGACCCTCTTCCATTTGTTGACTTCCTACTACAACACGGATGGTGAACGTTACGCAGCGCTCATGACTGAAAACGCACATCCAGGGACCACTGCCAAGCTCTCTTTTCCCATAGAAATCGGCGAAGGCTACAACATCGACCTTTACTTTCTCAAAGGTCCCTCCATTGGGAATATTAGGGTTTCCGATATTAGGGCTGGGGTAGTTCAGATACCATTCGAATCCGAGCTCTTCAGAGGCCTTTCATCCCAGCTAGAGATCGGAGTGTTACCCATTAGGAATGTCTTGATCAAATGCGGAATGAATTCTATCTTCCTTCAAATCATGGGCAAAGATCCCGAATCTGTGGGGACGGAGCTCGGTTTTGTGGGATTGACCCTCACTCCATGTTATCGGCGATTTATCAAGGAATGGAACTTCATCGGTCCTTTTGATGCTCCTGATATAAAGTATCTTAAAACTGCTTATCCCCCTGAAACAGCAATATCTCTTAACAAAAGTTACCGAGGTAAAGGAAATATGGAAATCGCATGGAGAAAAACGCGAGGAGAAGAAACCGGCTATATCAGGCTAGGAGACCTCATCCAGCCACACAAAGGGGCAATTGCATATGCCCTCGTCTATGTTTTATCTCCAAAAACGTACCAGACATACATGCTCTTAGGAAGTGATGACGGAATAAGAGTATGGCTGAATGATACGCTCATTCATACAAATTATGCTGACCGAGACGCCTATCTTGACCAGGATAAAATCAAGGTATTTCTCAGGGAAGGCTGGAATAAGGTTCTTATCAAAGTTCTTGAAGGAGACAGAGGCCCAGGCTTTTACTTGAGATTTGCTGATCCAGATGGAATCCTGAGCTGGAGTACAGAAGTTCCAAAGTAAAAAAAAATTAAGAGTAAGAGAATGAGATTTTATCCCAAAAGACAGAAAATTTTTGAGAACATCAATTCAATAGATGCCAGGAAAATTTTAATATCTCAAACTTTCTTCCAGAAATTGTGACTCAATTGGAAACTCGAGAAAAAGGTACCCCCAAAATATTATTAGTCACTACAAGTTGCTGTGTGTCTGAAAGCCGGATCAAATCGTTGAAGCTTGAAAATCCTAATTAATAAAAATTGGAGGTTAAAATGATAGCAAAAAGGGTAATTTTATTATTGATATTAACAATCGGGATTATAATTCTTAATAAAAACTCCCCTGGCCAGGAAAGATTGAAGGGCTTTTATCCAATAAACATTGATAAAGAATTAGCTTTAGAAAAAAAATTAAAGCTAATTCCCTCATCAACGGAGATGGGGAAAAATTTAAGAATTCTCACAGAAAAAGCTCATATGGCAGGGACACAGGAAGATTTTGAAGTTGCACAGTATGTGAGAGAAAAGATGATGAGATATGGAATTCAAGCAGAGATAGATGAATATATCGTATATTTATCTTATCCTTTGGAGATAAGTTTGGAGATGGTTGAACCGAGGAGAAAAAAATTTGATTTGAGAGAAAAGGGATGGCTCTGGGATAAGGATTCTTATGATAGAGATGCTATTATACCTTTTAATGCATTTTCGTCTTCAGGGAACATAACTTCTCACCTAGTATATGTCAATTACGGCTCCTCAGATGATTACAAGATATTGGAAGATACTGGAATCAATGTTAAAGGGAAGATTGTAGTCGTCAGAAATGGTAAATTCTATCGAGGCTTGAAAGTCTGGCTTGCTGAAAAACATGGTGCTTCTGGGGTAATTATTTATTCAGATCCTGCAGATAGTGGTTATATGATAGGGGATGTATATCCTCGTGGCACCATGCTACCCCCGAGTGGAGTTGAAAGAGGGACTATACTTTATGGTTTTGTTTATTGGGGTGATCCCCTCACTCCGGGCTGGCCTTCAAAAGATCATACAAAGAGATTGAAACCTGAGGAAGCTGAAAACCTTCCAAAGATACCTTCTATTCCTATTTCTTATGAAAATGCCAAGAACTTATTAAAGTATTTATCTGGTCCTGAAGTTCCACAAGCATGGCAGGGCGGCTTACCCTTTAGATACCATATCGGACCTGGACCTGCTAAAGTTAATCTAAATGTCAAAATGGAAAGCAAAAACAGGAAGATCTGGAATGTAATTGGGAAGATAGAGGGGACTTCAAAAAAAGATGAGTGGATAATAATGGGCAACCACAGGGATAGTTGGACCTTTGGCGCCTGCGACCCTAACAGCGGTACGGCCGTTTTGTTAGAAACAGCTGAGTCCTTTGGAAAATTATTAAAAGAAGGATACAAACCTTCGCGAACAATAATCCTTGCTAGCTGGGACGCCGAAGAATTCGGATGCATAGGCTCCGCAGAATGGGTAGAAGAAAATGAGGATTTGCTCAGAAAGGACTGTGCTATCTATCTGGATGTAGATGTCGGCATAGACGGGGGGCATTTCTGGGCTGGAGGAGCTCCTTCACTAAGAGATTTTACTAGAGAAGCTACAAAAAGTGTTAATGATCCTGTAACAGGTTTAACTGTTTACGATGACTGGAGAAAAAATCAAAAGCTAGATGAACCAAACGAATCGAAAAATGGACAACAGCAAATTGATACTCAAATTGCGATCCCGGGAATAGGTGCGGATTATGGGAATTTTTTTCATTTTATCGGTGCCAGTGCGCTAGATTGGGAACTTAGCGGAAAAAAGAACGGATTACTTCACACTCAGTATGATAATTTTTATGTTATGTCAACTTTTATTGATCCCGGATTTATTTACCATACAATCATGGCAAAACTGGTAGGAATATCTATGTTGAGGTTAGCTAGTTGTGACATTTTACCCTACAATTATTATACTTATGCTGAAGAGATTGAAAAATATATCGATGATTTAGGCAAAGAATATGAAAGAAAAATAGACCTTGCAAATATTAAACATAAAGTTACTGAATGGAAAAATTTATGCAAAGAACTTAATGAGAAGATTGGGAATGAAATTGAAAAAAGTTCTTTATCGGATTTGAACATTAGGCATCTGAATGAAAAGCTTATGTCTATTGAAAAGAGTTTTATAAATATTAGTGGCCTTCCTAACAGGTCAAGGTATAAGCATTTGATATATGGCCCAGGTTTGATCTCCTCAGGATATACCGGACTTACAGTCACAATTCCCGGTATCAGAGAAGCAATTTCCGAAGGAGACTTGGATGAAGCTGGTTCACAGTTACAGGCTTTATCTATAGGATTTGATACAGTAAATACAATTACTAGAGAAGCAATTAATATTTTTTAATTGAAGAAAGAATATTATAAATCTTTGTCTCATCATGGGTTTGAGACTTTAAGACAGTCTTTTGGTTAAAGGAGAGAAAATATACGCTAAATAACATGAGTGTCCAAGATAGGAATCGAAAAAGCCCAACATACCCTTATAATGGTTTTGATTGGCGAACATAAACCATTGAAACATAAGGAGTTGGGCCTTGAGAAAAAAAATTACGATACTTGGCTAGATGTTACAAACGTTTTCGAGATATGAATTCGGAAAAGCCGCGAAAGAGGCCAAAACCGAACGCCATGCCGGGGGGTTTTCCTCCTGGGACCATTCCGTTTCCATGTTATTTGGCAAGCTCGCCGGCCAGGACAGTCTGCGCGGGATTGAAGCCGGACTGACCTCCCAGAGCCGGGCGCTCTATCATTTCGGCTTCAAGCCGGTGCGGTGTTCGACTCTGGCCCATGCCAATGAACATCGGACGCATGAGCTGTTTAAAAATAAATTCGAGCGGATGCTGTCTAAATGCCTCCCGTTGGCACCCAAGCATAAATTCCGGTTTAAAAGTCCTCTCTACAGCCTGGACGCTACGATCATGGACCTCTGTCTGAGTCTTTTCGACTGGGCGAAATTCCGGACTACCAAAGGAGCCCTGAAACTGCATGTCAAACTAGACCATGAGGGTTATCTTCCGACCCTTGTTCATATGACAACAGGCAGAGAACATGAGCAAAGGGTGGCTCCGTTGATACCACTGGAGAAGGGCGATGTGGCCGTTTTTGATAAAGCCTTTATCAACTTCGCCTGGTATGCAAGTCTATTACAAAGAGGCATTTACTTTGTAACTCGCCTGAAGCACAATACCGATTATCGAGTCGTGGAACGCCGTGACGTCAGCTATCTGAAATTCAGATCGCGCTTCGTTTTCTCCCTCTATACGTTGAGTTCGATTCTGCCGACGAACCTATTCTCCAGGAGAAACTTATGGGACTGGCTGAATGCACCCTTCCATCCGAAGAGCCTGTCCCTACCGTTAGAGCCCCAGCTTTGGTTGAGTTTCGGCTAATTTGGATACTGATGAAATCATCTATAAATCTGGAGTATTAAGTTAGAACTCGAAAAGAGAGGATCAAATGAAGAGAAAAATATCATGTTTTTTAATATTTATTTTTTATCTTGCGATAGAATTGGCCCATGCTGCTCAAGCTATGTATTCTGTGACCATTCCAGAGAATAATTGGCGCATTGCGAAGGTCAGCTGCCAAATTATGCTCAAAAACGGCTTACTTTATATGAATAATGAGGGAGCTGAAGATGTGCCAAATGGATATGCACATTTCATACAGAACTTGAATATTTCAGACACTACAGGAAGTCCCCTTCCGGTGGAAGACCTGGGCGGTGCCCGTTGGAAAACGAAATTTCAGACCACACAACCTATAATCTTAAGCTATGAGGTACTACTGAATCATGATGAGAGTGCTTTTTCATGGAACGATGAAATTCCTTATGGCAGGGAGGACTGTGTTTTCTGGACAGGACGAGCACTTTTTATCCTAAGTGATACGCATGATATCTCAGTTCATTTCGATATTCCTACTGGTTGGCGGGTAACCACACCATGGCAAAGTATCAAAAGCCAGAATAATTCTTTTTCGGTAAAAGATGAAGTGGACTTAGCCGAATCTTTCATCCTAGCTGGAACTCATATTGAATCCCAGGTAAGTATGAAAGATACCGAGTTGCTTATAGCGATTGGCGGATGGCTTAAGGAATCAATGCAAATACTTCAGGAGACAGTGAAGAAATTCCCAGAGCCCTTTACAAAGCTCTTCCACGGTGCACCCAAAGGACGAATGCTGATCATCTTAAATCCTTTCAATGAAAAGGATTCACTGACTGGAAGCATTTTTGGCCGCTGCGTCAGTGCTTTGGGAGGGTACCCACTTACCATTGAGAACAAAACTAAGTGGGTACATTTTTTTGCACATGAATTTTTTCATATCTGGAATGGAGGAACAATCCGCTATGCAAAGCAAGAATATTGGTTTAGCGAAGGTTTTACTGAGTATTATTCATATGTAATGCTCGCCCGCCTCGGTTTGATCAGCGAGCAGGATTTCCTCAACAGCCTAGCGGTCGCGTTTAAGGAATATCTTGCAAAATCTGGGCAGATTTCAATTCGTTGTGCCGAAAATGAAAATTTATTCACTTTTCCATTGATATATGATGGCGGTCGCTTATTCGCAGCGAGTTTAGATATAAAGATCCGCAAATATACAAATAATAGAAAGAGTTTAGACGATTTAATGCAACAAATGTTTCAGGAATTCGGTGAAACAGGTAGCAAATACTCCATGAAAGATGTGATTAGAATCGCTAATAGTATATCGGGTAATGACCTCACTAATTTTTTTGAAAAGTATATTGAAGGTGCAAATGAATTACCTTTTGAGGAATATCTTGGGTATGCTGGTTTGGAGGCGCAAAAACATATTGGAAAATCACAGCTAAGTAGTGAGTATGTTATCAAGAAATTATTACAAATTCAATCATTAGGACACGCGCCGGAGGGATTAATCATCCACACGCCAAAGGATAAAGCTTATCAAGATAAAGACGTTCTCGTTGCAATAGAAGGAAGACCTGTTAAAACTCACGATGATATTAGAAATATTGCCGAAAATTGGAAATCTGGCAACCAAGTCACGCTCACGTTGAAGAGAGGGAATAGGGAAATAACCATTGTTATTATTTTAGGCGGAGAAAAAGGAAAAGTAATAATGGAAAGAACTGTCGAGGTCACTATTACTAAGAAAAAGAAAATTACCAATAAAGAACAATCAATTCTTTTGGGAATTTTAAACAATTAAGAAGTGCTTTCGTTTGTTTTGGCAATTATATAGCTAAAAGATAATTGCTTTTTCATATTAATCGTAAGTTCTTACAGATTTGTAGATTAAAATGATGTCTGATATGATTTTAATCTGAAAGGAAGCCGACTTATTAGGATTGATAAATATAAAATGAAAAAGATTATCTTATTCATTCTGTTAACTATGGTCTTTATTTTCCCTATTCAAACAAAGGCGGACAAACAAAAAGCTAATGAACTTCCATCTATATATAAGAACTGGCTCAAAGAGGAAGTCGTCTATATCATAACTCCTAAAGAAAGGGAAGTGTTTTTTCAACTTGGAAACGATAAAGAAAGAGATCTTTTTATTGAGGCGTTCTGGCGACATCGTGATCCTACCCCCGGGACTTTGGAGAATGAATTCAAAACTGAACATTATCGCCGGATTGGTTATGTGAATAAATTTTTTGGAAGAGAGACATATTTACCAGGTTGGAAGACAGATAGAGGGAATATATACATAATTTTAGGTGAGCCCCTTTCTATAGAGAGATTTGAGGGCGTCAGTGGCATCCATCCAATCCAAATATGGTTTTATCAAGGTTCTCCAGAATCTGGCTTGCCACCACAATTTAATGTAGTCTTTTATAAAAAAGAGGGAACAGGAGATTATTTATTATATAGGCCTTCCTTAGATGGTCCTGCAAGTTTATTATCCTATGCTCAAAGTCAAACAGATCCTACTGATACATCGGCTGCTTATAATAAACTCTTCGAATTAGCGCCCACAGTAGCTGCCAATTCTCTTTCCTTAGTCCCAGGAGAACAGCTATTGCCTGGACAAGTTTCATTAACTTCCAATATATTGCTCAATAATATTCGGGAATTGCCCCAAAGGAAAATAAGCCCTAGTTATGCCGAAGCATTGCTTAAATATAAAGATAAGGTTGAAGTAGAATATTCATTTAATTATGTAGAAAGCGATTTTTTATTAAACGTTATTAAGGACGATTCAGATATTTTCTTTGTTCATTATTCAATTGAGCCAAAAAGGCTTTCAATTAATGCTAATGAAGGTAAATACTATGCCAATTTCAAAGTCAACGGTAACGTTCAGGATTCTAGAGATAAAACAATATTTCAATATGAAAAAGACATTCTTGTTGAATTTAGTAAGAATGAATTAGAAGGATTGGGATATCAAACCTTCGCCCTTCAGGACATGTTCCCTCTTGTTAGTGGCAGCTATAAGTTAAGTTTACTCGTAAAAAATACGGCGACCAAAGAGTTTTTTTCTTTTGAAAAAGAAGTTTTTATTCCTTTAGATACTTCTTCGCTTCAAATGAGTCGCTTGCTTCTTGGATACAAGACAGAGAAAATTTCATCTCTTTCCGCAATTAAACCGTTCCAAGTAAGAAATGCTCAGATTTGGGCCCAACCGTATAGAATTTTTTTGCCTTCAGAAAAGTTGTCAATTTATTTTCAAATTTTTGGGTTAACGGAAGATCTGAAAAAAAATGGCTTTTTAAAATTTACTTTTTATAAGGATGAAAAAGAGTCTTTTGCCAGCGTAAAGAATATAAATGAATATTCAGACAATATAAATTTCTTAGATGAATTTGACTTAGTGAAATTCTCTCCCGGTCGTTACGAAATTAGAGTATCGGTTATGGATAAAACAAATAATGAAATTTTATTTGGGAGAGAAGACTTTGAAATTACGCCTGTCCATGCTTTGCCGAGGCCTTTAGTTGTTTCTAAAACAACTCCGATAGCAAACAAATTCATATTTTTACATATGTTGGGCATTCAATGGTTTAATAAAGGAGAAGCGACTATAGCTAAAGACTATCTTGAGAAAGCTTATCGACAAGATCCAGAAGAAGCAAGATTTGCCATTGATTTAAGTCGAGTCCTTTTCCTATTAAAAGAATTTTCGGAGGCCAAAAAAATACTGCTATCCTTTTTTAATGATAAAACCAAAAATTATTCATTTTTAGAACCGCTGGCTAGAACTTGCCAGGCATTAGGTGAGTTTAAAGAAGCAACGAGTTATTATAAGGAGCATCTAACTCACTATGGAACAAATTTAGAAATTCTCAATTCTGTCGGAGAATGTTATTATAATCTTGGGAGGTTAGACGAAGCTCTATATGCCTGGGAAAAGTCGCTAAAAGTAAATCCAAAACAGGAAAAAATCAAGGAAAAAATAAGACTTTTAAAAGCAAAGGAGTTATGAAAGCAAGCAGACATTGCTCACGAAAATGTTTGACGACGCACAAACTATTATGTTTTGTTTTAATCTATGAAGCAGGTTATTGGAGAAGGCAAATAAGTCTGGAAATTAATATATAAACGACTTTCAAATATAACTCAATAGCCTTTTTTTATAGATTTGTTCATATGGCTAGAGCAAGAAATGAGGTTTATAAATGAATCTAAATTCTGTCTTAAAAACGACGTCAACTTTCTTTTTTTCTTTGGCTCTTGCGGTTTTTCTTTTTGCTCAGACGGGAACCGGCAGAGTTCAAGGCGTTGTCCAAGATGAAAAGGGGAATCCTCTAGAGGGAGCTAAAATAGTGGGTTATAACGCTGAATATAGTATTACCTTCGAAGTTTATACAGATAAAAAGGGATATTGGATTAAAGGTGGATTAAGAGGAGGGACATGGAAAATAAGTGCTTCGGCCGAAGGGCATCTCGCTGATACCGTGAACATAGATATGAAACAGCTCTCTCGAAATCCATCATTGGATTTTAAATTAAAAAAAATTGCAGCAAAAACGGACATGCCATTCATTCAAGATGAATCTTCCGTAGACTTATTTAATAGGGGGAACAAGTTATATGAAGAAAAAGAGTACGATAAAGCCAGTATTTTTTTTAAACAAGTTCTAGAAAAAAATCCTTACATCTATCAGATTCATATCAATATTGGTAACTGCTATCGAGATAAAGGCGAATACGATAAAGCTATTGAAGAATACAATCTAGTTATCGAGGCTGTTAAAACTAAAACGGGGAATTTAAAAGGGGATATGGGAGCCGCCAAAGCTTTAGCCAATGTGGGTGAGTGTTTTTTAAGAAAAGGAAATATCGAAGCTGCCCAGCAAAATCTTAAGGCTGCAATTGATAATTATCCAAATGACGAATATTTAGCCTTTAATGTCGGCGAACTATACTTTTCGGAAGGTCAAACAGAAAAAGCTATTGAATATTTCGAATTGGCTTCGCAAATCAATCCAAAGTGGGCTGATCCTTATTTAAAATTAGGTTATGTTTATTTGAATCAAACTAACTACGCTAAAGGTTTGCAATATTTTAAGAAGTTCTTAGAACTGGAGTCCGATTCGCCTCGTGCTTCAACTGTCCGGGACATCATTATTACTTTGGAGAAAAAATAAAAGACGAAGAACCATATTGAGTCTCGGAGGTCATATAGACTCTATTTCGCTTCCATAAAAGTGCGGCGTGAGTCAAGCATTTCTTCTTTTCTGCTTTTATATACGGCGTCCTACTGGAAGGACGCCGACGCCGGCCAATTGGAGGTTGAGGATGCCAAGAAACGCTTGGCCGGGCTGAAGGGAAGGTAATCCTCTCTGTCGTAAGGAGGGGAAGGCGGCGGCCCTTCCTAAAACAGCTCCCAGGCGCTCTGAGACGCTCGGCTATCGGACGCCGCATGAGGTCTACTTTGGGACACCGGCCGTCCTCATGGAGCTAGGGGTTTGATATGGATAGGTTCGAGATCGTCGATCCTGGGTCAAATGGTGAAGCCGTTTTTTGGGAGTTTCGCCCAAAATGGCTTTTGAACTCAAAAATAGCTAAAATGGCAATGCCACGGACAAAACAAGCAGGCTCTCAATACACCTTATTCAAGCCTCTTTCTTGTCCAAAAAATGAGAAGACCCTCATCCAACTTTGCGAAACACTTTGACGGTCTTAATCTCATAAGGCTCGACTGTAAGCAAAACTTGCTGGCTGGCTTCCCCTGTTTTTTTTGATGGCTGTTCAATCAGATTGGTCTCGTAGACTTCCACTTTCCAGGGAAATTTGACTTTGACTTCCGTTTTCTTTCCCTGAGACTCGTACAGTCTAAGAATAACGCCCCGGCTATAATATCCCATCTCTTTTTTGAGGGCAGTAACAATAACATTCTCCGGCTCGACCTGGAAGAAGGAATGGACAGCAGGCAATGGGCCGGCATGAACCATTCCAACCTTCGCAAGGAGCTGATTGTTCAGTTCATAGCCTCTACGGATGGTGTTGGCCTCCTTCCCGGTGCCCCGATGGGGATAGAGTGAATAAAGGAGTTCGTGGCATCCCCGGTCTGCTTCAGGATCAGGCGAGGTTGCGCCACGAATGATGGATATCCGCATCGTTCCGCCTTTGACATCAAACCCGTACTTGCAATCATTGAGCAGGCTGACTCCATAATCTCCGGATGAGTCAGAGACATCAATCCATTTAAGGGAGGGAACCTCTGCCCCGTTCGTTGGCCTTATGATCGAGCCAAAAGGAATCTCAAACTCTGCCGTTTCGTTCTTCACATTCACCGGGAAGGCTGCCTTGATCATCAATTTTCGTTCCTGCCAGTTCAAGCGCATCTGGCAATCGACGCGAGGAACTTTATGATAGAGCATAACATCCTGTTCGAATTCTGAATTCCTGAAAATATTTTTGATCCTTATCACAACCCGAACCGGGCCCCGCTCGATGACTTCAATCTTAGCTCCCGCCTCGCCTATATTCCAGTAAGTATCCTTGAGGCCAAGCTCCCAGGCTGACATGTCTTCTTTCGGCTCGTCCACGATTGCCTGCAAGACATTCCCCTCTCCTGCCAGTACTTCTTTCCCGTTGGTCTTATCATAGATGCTCTTTATCCATCCCGTGAGCGGATTAAGGATTACCTTAAAATATTCATTCTCGAGCTTGTCAGCAGTTACAGCGAGTGACGTTTTGAATTCCGGAACTGCATCTGAATTCACGACTCTATAGACCTTATAGCCCATGGAAGGGACGTTTTCCGCAATGAAGATAAACCGATAAAAATTTTTGCTTTCCTCCGGTTGCTTTTCGATGACCTGGACAGGGATTTCCAATCCCGCAGAGTCAAAAATCTTGATTGATGCACTTGAAGAATTTTGGACGAGCGAGATTTCTCCAACGGCTGGCTCTGTTCTCTCCCAGAAGAGCTGATTATAGACAATCAGAGGAAGCCCCTCCCCTCTTGTATCGATCATACTGGTGATCGTTTCGAGCGAAAAATCCAGGGCGCGGTTTCCTCTTCGAAAAACTTCCCTGTAGAATTCTCGGACCTCATCATGAACAGGACCGATGCTCGAACCAGCCAGGATATCATGGAACTGGTTGCGCAAGACAATCTTCCAGGCTTCATCCAGGTCTCTTTCCGGATAGAAATCGCGGTAGCCTGAAGTCGCGGCCAGCGCAGAAAATTTCTCTGCGGTGAGCAGCAGGTTTTCAGATTTGCGGTTGTTCTTTTTAGTTTCTGCCTGGGTTGTGTAGCACGCTGGGAACGCGAAGTTGAGCTCTTTCTTGACAGTCGGAATTTGAACTGCCGACGCCTCTATGTTCTTGAAGTAATCCTCAGGGACTCCAAATTCCATCTTGGGCTGAGTCCTGTCGTTCTTGTATTTCCTTATGGCTTCCAAATCTGAATTTCTTGGGCCTCCGCCGTAGTCTTCGCTATACAAAATCATAAAATCCTTTAGGCCCGTATTCTTTATCGCCCGGAGAAAAATCTCACTCAAGCCACTCTTCAGGTCAACGTTATACTCTCCCGGCGGCACAAAGGCCAAGACTTTTGAACCGTCCATCCCTTCCCACCAAAAAACATGGGTGGGGTCTGGAGACGGAGCGCATCTACCAAAAACGTAGTATTTGACGCCCGACTTCTGTAAAATTTGAGGGAGCTGCCAGTTCTGGCCGAAAGAGTCCGGATTCCAGCCGACTCTGACATCCACCCCGAATTTTTCCAAAAAATATCTTTTCCCATAGAGAAATTGCCGGGCAAGAGCTTCGCCGTCTGGCAGGTTCAAATCAGACTCAACCCACATCCCCCCGACGGGAATCCAGGTCCCTTCTTTGATTTTCTTTGTGATCATCTGAAACAGGACTGGATATTCCTTCTCTATGACCTCATAAATCGCTGCCTGGCTCTGGGCAAAAGTCAGGGCCGGCATTCGGTCCATCTGGGCAAGAGTGCCGAGAAAAGTGTTCGGCACTCTGTCGTGAACTGTTTCCTCCCAGATCCAAAGCCAGCTCAAATCGATATGGGCATGACCGATGAGATAAGCTGTGTAATCACGTGGATTCTTCAAAGTGGGAGGAGTTTTAACAGGCTGCTGATCCTGGCCGGAGGAAACTTGATAAAGGCAAAAAATGACAAAGAAGAAAGATATGAAAGCCAAGGTCTTGATAATTCTTTTCATGTTAACTCATCCCCTACTAAAAACTCTGAATATATAAGTAGAAAACATAATTTAATTCCCCCTTAAGGGCAGATGACCCTGGGTGAGCGTATCTCAATTGTGGGATGTGCTCAGGCGGAGTGGCAAAAACGCTAACTCTGCTCTCCCATAACACCTTTAGTTTTTTCTCCAAGCCACTTTGCGGCAACCGAGCAAATATATTTTTTGGCATTTTCTAGTTTCATGGGCGATTTTGGAGAGGGAATTTTCTCATGGCCGTGACGTGAGGCATCGCCAATGGCACCAAATGAATTAGCGGTTTGTTTAAAGCATTTGACGATTTTTTTCTCAATCCACCCCTTCTCAAAGACTTTGCTTCCTTGATCTTCTTGAATTACTTCCCAAATTCTATAGAGATTAATCCAATTGAGTTCTTGGCTAAAAAAATCGAGGAGTTTCGCAACATTTCTATCTTGATCGGCTACTTCAGGCCAGAATTTTTCTGGCATTTTAGATTCCTTTGATCTTTTTTCCCCGACATCGATGATGTTAAGGGTAAACGTGATAGTTTTACTCAGCCGACCTCTATCATCGATATGTGCAACTGATTGAACACTGACGGGCTTGTAATCATCCAGAACAACCTGCATTGATCCATTAATTTTCTTCAAGAGATGTACTGCCCTACTATGTACTTCTGCGGAGCTACTGAGTAAACTGAAATGCTCTGATATCATGATGAACCTGTTATTCTTTTTGAGAATGCTGATTGCCTTGGACCGATATCTCTTGGAAACTTCCTCGAGGTCGCCTGATTCCCCCTTTAGATCCACATACCAAGTTGTCACGATATCTCTCCTTGTGAATCTCAGGCATTAAAAGATAAGAATTTGCTTTTTCCGAGTGAGCTGAATTCCCGTCCTTGGCGCTGAATTTACCCTCCTGTCCATAGCGGGACTATATCTCCGGCCGGGCCGCATAGTCAATAATCGCGAAAACCGCTCCC
>Ga0315288_10004361_pt1 | contig 17977 bp, 13 predicted proteins | sample YL17G11_20_MG_FD_203454 | JGI IMG/M metagenome (GOLD analysis project Ga0315288, IMG submission 203454) | Sediment microbial communities from Yellowstone Lake, YNP, Wyoming, USA - YL17G11_20 | ecosystem: Environmental > Aquatic > Freshwater > Lake > Sediment | place: USA: Wyoming | collected... | reverse complement strand
CGGGAGTGGGTTTCCTCCGCCTTCTTGCGCTCGGTGGTGTCTCTAAAGAGACCTAAGAGATACGTTCTTCCAGCCAGTGTTACAAGAGAAGTGTTAACGTCGGCATAAAAAACAGTGCCGTCTTTTCTTTTCACCGGAAGATCTTTAGTCACTGCAATCTCTCTTCTTACTTGCTTCTCAAACTGTTCTATAACATAGGGTAAATCTTCCTTGGGATGAATGTCTGAGACCCCTAAATGTTTAATCTCTTCAAGAGTATAACCTAACATTTGACAGATTGCATTATTGCCGATATAAAATTTTTTTGCCTTCTCATCCGCCAGAAGTATTCCGTCGTTTGCATGATCAAAAATGGCTCTGAATCTTCCCTCGGATTCCTTAATGGCTTCCTCCGCACGCTTGGATTCGGTGACGTCCCAGAATATACCCAGAACCCCAGTAACATTGCCTTCTTTATCGCGGACGGGCGTTTTGGCGGTGTGAACAGTCATTTGCTGTCCCGCAGATAGATACGACTCATCAAGTTCGGTTGTTTCTCCCGACTGCATAGTCCTTCTATCATCCTGCCTGTACTTCCAAGCCAAAGCCTCGGGGTAGAAGTCATAGTCGCTTTTGCCCGGCAACTGCTCCGAGGTGATTCCGAGGTCCCGTGCGTAGTTCTCGTTGCAGGAAACGTAAACCGAATTGCGGTCCTTCAGGAACACCTTTTGAGGGAGATGCTCGAGGAGGGTTCTGTACTTGGCCTCGCTCTTGCGCAGCGCCCCTGCCGCCTCACACTGCCTCCTGTAGAGGTAGGCGCTCTGCTGCTTCCAGATAAACCCAACACCTGCACTTGCTCCTGCCAGCAGGGTGCCGACGAGAACGATAATTACCCATAGTTTTTGTTTTATCGGCGCGTACACTTCCGAGGTATCCATACGAGCGACGAGAAACCAGGGCGAATCGGGGACTGCGCACACGGCGGCAATCACAGGCACCCCGCGGTAGTCTATGCCTTCCACAATTCCCTCCTGGCCCAGCGCCGCCTTCACGGCAGGCAGTTCTTTTTTCTCTTCCAGCGGGACCCGCAGGTTCAGGGCCGTGTTCTTTTGAAACTTGAGCTCGTTCAGAAACACCGCTTCATTGCCTTCCCTGCGGACAATCAGCGTCTCGGCTGTTCGGCTGGGTATCGGCCACTGATTGATAAAGGGATACAGATAAGTTGCGGGGTTAATGCGCAGGGCGAGGATACCTATCGGCCGGTTGTCATTGGCTTCGTCCAGAATGGGAACCATGACTTTCAGGTAGATTCGCTGATCCTGCTCATTCCGGTAGAAATCCTCAAAGGCTATCTTTCCCGATCGCAGGATTTCCGACGCACGCTGGGAAACAAAGGAAGTGATTCGCTCCGGTCCGTCGGGGACTATCATCTTCTTGGAGTACTGAGTGTCCAGCAGCATAATCCGGTCATACTTATAGGCTGCCTGGACCTGGCTTAGCCACGTTCTAATCTGTCCTTGTGCCTCCATGTCATCCGGCGTCTCGAGAAAGCGCTGCACCAGAGCGGAAAAGGCAGCGTTTTTGTGAAAGATGCCGGCATTGCTCAAACGCTCGTTTCTCCAACGTACCAGCTCGTTCACTTTCAGCTCCGCAATGGCGCAAAGCCGGCGCTCCACCTCGACCCGGTAATTTTCTTTGTAGTGCTGATAGTAGAGGCATCCGGCGGCGATGATGCCAGCGGCCAGGAGAACAAAAATCGCCAGAAGTATGTATGGCGCCCTGCGCAAGTCACTTGTAGCGATAGTTTTCATAATGAGAATCTCCTTATCATCGGCAAGCATCTCACATCAGCGCGACGCCAGAGAGATCTCGCGTTTGGTCCGGCGTTCCTTAGCCGACAGCACCTACGACCACACGGACTGTGTCCACAGACCCCCATTGGTCTCATCTCGGAATAACAACCTGCAAATTACTATATCGGTGAAACTGAGGCGGCGCTTTCCCAGAAATACCCTGTATTTGCGCCGTACATATCCCAGCCAATAGAGGATTCCTCCGGATTCATCTCCCCGCCGGGGGCCCTCACGGGGCCTGGGGGCTGGCGGGTTGCAGCTTCTTCACGGCGTAACCGTATGAAGAGGCAAACGAGTACTCATTATAGGACGGTGGAACTCGGCTGTGACTGCAAGCCAAGTGCAAGAGAAGGCTTGGCTATTGAAGGAATGGATTGTGTGCTTTTTCGCGGGCTATCGTTGTTGATGGGCCGTGGCCGGGATAGACGACCGTTTCGTCCGGTAATGTGCAGAGCTTCTCCTTGATGCATCTGACCAGCCGGGACATGCTTCCGCCCGGAAAGTCGGTCCGCCCGATTGACTCGGCAAAGAGGGCATCATCTGTGAAAACGACGCCCTCCCTGCTTAAATACAGGCATAAGCCGCCTGGTGTATGGCCGGGTGTGTGGAGCACCTGCAATTTCACGCCGGCCTGCTCGATGCAATCTCCATCCTCCACGCAGACATCAGCCGGCTCGGCGGTGAACGCACGTCCCATCAAACCAGAGAGATTGGCGACAGGCTTCAGGAGCATCTCGGCATCGAGCGCGTGGATGAATACCTTGATACCCGGGAAGCTGCGGCGCAACGCCGCGAGTCCTCCAATATGGTCTATATGGCCGTGCGTGAGGACCACGGCAACTGGGGCAATCTGCTGCTCCCGGAGAAATCCAATCAGCTCTTCGGACCCAAGTCCGGGGTCCACGACCAGGCAATCCTTTGCCGCGTCGCTGCTGCGCAGGACATAGCAGTTGGTCTCATACTCACCCAGCACTAAACAGTCTATTTTCATTTTGCAACTCCTGCAAATGGTGCGTAGTAGCGCACTTCGCAAGTTTCGCGACTACACCGTCATTTCGACCGAGCGAAGCGCCTATACTGTCATTTCGACCGAGCGAAGCGAGCGGAGAAATCTACTCAAACAGCCAAATTCCATTCCCCTTATAGTCGTCCCATTTATGAAACGCGGTAGTACGCTAACGCGCACCCGGTCCACCGTCAATAGATTCTTTGCGCTTGACCGGCAGTTACACTTCTGTTACCCTGCCTTGACTTTGACCAAAGACAGGTAGCTCAAGTGAATTGCCAGGCCGTGCGCCGGCAGCGACAGCAGCGCACTGCGTTATGGAGAAATCTATCGAATGAACCCCTTTAGAAGGCTGTTTCAATACGTTTGGCCTCAGTGGCCGCGCGTTATCTTCGTGGTGGTAAGCGCGCTGGCGGTCGCCGTTCTTCTGTCGCTGAGCTTCATAACGGTGATTCCGCTGCTGAAGGTGATGATGGGCAAAGAAGGTCTGCACGGCTGGGTCGATAGAAAGACTTGCCAATATCGCTATGGCCTGGATTTTTATGTCCCGGAGAGTGTGGATTTCACCAATAAAGAGAACCAGGGCATTGCCTATTACCTCCTTGTGGTTGACGTGGAGAAAGGGAGCCTTGCCGAAGCCGCGGGGCTGCGTCCGGCGGACAGAATCATCGGCGTCCAAGACCTTTTGACATCCGATCAGGTCGCCCAAATACCGTTCACGGACCTCCTTGGAGAGTTGGCTGCAGCCGACCAGAACGACCTCGATGTGCAGCTAAAGCGACTCAATAGAGACAATGTGCTGGAGCGCCAGAGCCGCAAGCTGAGCACACCGAGCAACCGGAGCGTTGTTGAGAGTCTGAAAAAAAGCTACGTCGAGCGCTCGAAGTGGGGCATGAAAATCAGGCTTACCGAGTACGCACAGTGGGCAGTCGGCTTCCTGCCCCGAGAGCAAACCAGCGAAAGCAAAATAAGAGCCGTGATCTTCATTATGCTGGCAATGGGGCTTCTGACCATAGTCCGGTGCATCGCGAAGTTCTACCAGGGTTACCTCGCCGAGAAGATTGTCCAGGTTGGGGTAAACCTTCTGCGCGAGGATGTTTTTGCGCATCTTATGGATATACCGATGGGTTTCTTCGCAAAGGAAAGGCCGACAGACAGCGTCAGCAGGATCATTCGCGACACCAGCGTTATGGGTCAGGCCATAAAGATAATGCTTGGCAAGGCGCTTCGCGAGCCGCTCAACGCGCTGTTTATGCTGGCCTTTGCGACGCTGCTGAACTGGCAGCTCACCCTTATATTCCTGGCCAGCGCGCCTTTTGTGCTGGTGACGGTGAACGCCTTCGGAAAGAGAATGAAGCGCGCCACAAAGAAGCTCCTCATGGCCAGCTCGCAAATGCTCTCAAAGCTTCAGGAGACCATGGCGGGGCTCAAAGTCGTTAAGGTCTATAATCAGCAGCAATATGAGGTGAGCTCCTTCAGGGTCATAAACGACCGATTATTAAAGCAGTTGCTCAAGATATCGAAGGTGGATTCGGCCACCAGCCCGGTATTGGAGGTTCTGGGAATGGCCGCTGGCGCGGCGGCAATCATAATCGGCACGGCCTGGGTCACGCGCGGACGGATAGACAGCCCCGAATTCCTGACCTTGCTGCTTCTGCTCGGCGCGTCCGCAGAGGCGGTGCGGAAAACGAGCGACATCTGGAACAAAATCCAGGAGGCTAATGCCGCAGCCGAGAGAGTATTTGCCCTCATCGATGAGCCTATCGAGTTTGAAAAGCCCGGCGCTATTGAACTGCCGCCGCTGAAGAACAAAATCGAATTCAAGAACATCGTCTTTACCTACCCCGGCGGCAATGTCCCTGTGCTCAAAGGAGTGAACCTCATAGTGCAGGCCGGGCACAATGTCGCCATTGTTGGCCCCAACGGCTCGGGAAAGACAACGCTCGCAAATCTGCTCCCGAGGTTCTACGACCCCGACGACGGACAGGTTCTTATAGACGGGACAGACATCTGCGATGCAACGCTGTCGAGCCTGCGAAGGCAGATCGGGATGGTCACACAGAACATGGTGACCTTCCACGACACCATTGCGGCGAACATCGGCTATGGCAAACCCGACGCCACCCGAGAGGAGATCATCGCCGCGGCCAAGCGCTCATTCGCCCACGAGTTCATAGCCCCTCTGCGCGACGGCTATGACACAGTCATTGGCGAGCTTAGCACCGGCCTGAGCGGCGGCCAGCTTCAAAGAATCGTCATCGCAAGGGCCATTTTGAAGAATCCCGCTATTCTGATTTTCGACGAGGCGACCAGCCAGGTCGATGCCGACAGCGAGGCCAAGATTCACAAGGCGATCGAGGAGATTATGCAGGATAGAACCAGCTTCATAATCGCCCACAGATTCAGCACCGTGGTCGGTGCGGACGTAATAGTCGTAATGGATGACGGCCGGATTATCGCCCAGGGCCGGCATGACAGCCTGATGCAGACGTGCCCCTTGTATCAGAGTCTATACCAGACGCAGTTGGTGAAAGCATAGCACGCAGATACGCCCAATCGAACCCACGAATCATTGCCCGTGAAGCGCGAGATTCCGGCCCGCGGCCCGGCCGGCGCGGAAATCTCTGCGAGGCCGGAACGAAAATTATCACTTTCATTTACGGCAGGCTGTCAATCTTGCCGATTTACATTGGACTGTTGAAGTTGAAAGTCCCGGAATCACAAAATATGGTGTTGTGTATTGAGTTCTGAGTCTGGAGGTATCCCTTGGTCTTGAGGGGTCGCAAGTATGGCTGAGCGCACACGGGAACAAAAAGCAAACGAACTGTTCAAAAGGTATCACGGCAATCCGATATTGTCGGCGGACAATTGGCCGTACCCGACGAACGCCGTTTTTAACCCGGGAGCAGCCAAGTTGAACGATGAGACCCTGCTGCTCGTGCGAGTCGAGGATATGCGGGGATTTTCGCACCTGACGGTTGCCCGCAGCGCCGACGGCTTCACCAACTGGCAAATCGACCCCGAGCCGACCTTCAAGGCGGACCAAAGCTCACGAGAAGAGAGGTGGGGGCTGGAAGACCCCCGCATCATCTGGCTTGAAGAGCAAAAGCAATTCGCCGTCACTTACGTCTCCTTCGGGGAAGGCGGCCCCGTAGTCTCGTTGGCGATCACCAAAAACTTCAGGAACTTCGCGCGTCTTGGCTCACTGCTGCCGCCGGAAGATAAAGACGCCTGCCTGTTTCCGCGCAGGTTCAACGGGCGGTTTGCACTGGTTCATCGTCCCATTGTTCGAGGCGAGGCCCACATGTGGATCAGCTTCTCACCTGACTTGAAGCACTGGGGCGACCACAGGCCCCTGATTATGACGAGGGGGGCCTATTGGGACTGCCACAGAGTCGGGCTGGCCTGCCAGCCGATAGAAACGCCACAGGGCTGGCTGCTATTCTACCACGGCGTCCGCAACACAACTGCAGGAGCAATATATCGCGTCGGACTGGCCCTTCTGGACCTGGATGCCCCGTGGAAGGTGCTGCACCGAAGCGATGAATGGGTCCTCGGGCCGCACGCGCCTTATGAGCGTATCGGCGATGTGAGCGATGTTGTATTCCCTACCGGCGCCGTCGTTCACAAGGAGACCGACCAGCTCCACCTCTACTACGGCGCGGCAGACAGCACAGTCGCCGTGGCAACGGCAAGCCTGAGCGACTGCTTAGACTACATAATGTCCTGTCCGGAAGGCAACTGGTAGGCGTGGCGTATAACAGGCCTCTCGACAAGCCGTCGCCATCGGGCTTTGCAGCCAGCCGGAATAGACCGGGTTATGCGGATAGGTTCTTAGCCCACAGCAGAGATGATTCGTTCAGTTGCCCGGTTCCTCCTTGGGCTGGAAATGGTCAATTGCAAACTTCCCGCGCACGTTCTCGAGCAGTTGGGCCTTCTGTCGAATTCTCCAGACCAGCAGAGTTATAGGCTGCCTTTTTGCGTCCTTGAAAGTTATTACTATCCTTCCAAAGCCCATGAGCCGCTCGAGAAAATCGCTCGTATCCACCTTGCTGTTGTAATCCTCCCTGCCGATTTGCTCTCCCGACTCCGTTGGGCCTTCCTGCAGATTAATATAGTTGGGCGTCATTGCAACGTAGTAGAAGAGCCCCTTGAGCCACGACATGAGAATTGCGAGCAGGCCTATTATGCCCACGAGCAGATAGACGGTGGCGTTCATTGATACGGCAATGTGCTTGAAAAACCGCAGAAAGCCAATAACGCCGCCGAGCAGGTGGAGCCACAAAAGGAAAAATCCCGTACCCACCAAACCTATCAGCAGCACCTTAATACTGATATTGTATTCTTCCACGATGAAGTTCAGGAAAAATACGGCGAACCAGACGCCTCCGATGACACTCGGAGGTATGGAGCTGAAAAGCAGCGAGAGCACTGCTGCAAGAAACGACGCGGCGATTGTAGGGAAATAGAGTACCTTCTCTGTCCAGTCGAAGATAACAAGCCAGTCGTTGATATCCGGATCATCCCGGATGACCTTCTGTGTTCTCAACCTCGTCCTGAACGTTCTCCGCAGGATGAAGCCCGCCGCCACGGCAACGCCGATCACGCCTGCTGCAATATATATACCTATCATTTTATTGGAGTACCACGCAACCTTGGCCATTGTCGGAATCAGGAAATGAGCAATAAGCCATAGGACCACCGCCGTCCCAACCAGGGCCAAAGCGGACAATGCGATTATTCTCTTCAACTTCGCACGATTAGGAGTCTTGTTCTCTTCGACGTTTCCATTTCCTTCGACATTTTGTCCTTCCACGAGATCTCCTTCCATATTTCAGACTGAAGATTACCGAGAAAAGTATTTCGACAACGTCCTTGACACAGTCACAATTCCTACCGCCCGTCAACTTCTGTCATCTCGACCGCGATACAAGAAATACGCCTGTCACAAAGTCAATCGCACAAACGCTCGCGTACGGACTGCCTTGTTCTGCCGGCGCCGAACTGACATCCTTCACAGATTGCAGCACTATTATGGTCCGGGATCCGGCCGACGTCAAGATTGTAAATGGGAACGGACCGCCAGAGCATCCTTGTCCGATAGAACTGTGAATACATAACACCGACCACTATGAGCGTCCGATTGCTGCTTGTCCTGCAGATTCTTTCCTCAGCAGATGAACGCATTCATTCAGAATCACCCACTCAGGCAGGCCGCCGGCTTCTGCGCAGCATCATCGCGCCAAAACCCAGCAGAAAGATCGTGGATGGCTCCGCCGGCGGCGGAGGTGGCGGCGGCGGCGGCGGCGGAGGAGGAGGAGGAGGAGGAGGTATGAGTCCTTGCCTTGTGCTAATGCCTCCGCCACCCACACTCTGTTCGGGGCGATCCGCCGATCGACTCCCCCCGCCAACCACATAGCCTTCAGGAATCTCCGCGAATACGGCGACAACGATCTTCGGGCTGTCAAGATACGTCGAAGTGCTGCTTGAATTCGGGTCACTGACGTCTCCCAGCCAGTAGAGGAACTCATAGCCCGGCTTAGGAATTGCAGCCAGCGCGACTTGCGAATCCTGCGCAAAGTAGTGAACGCCTGCAGGGGGAACCACTGTCCCGCCCTGGGCAGGAGTCTGCTGAACAAGCAGCGCGACGCCTCCCGTCCGACAATAAGCCGGCGCGGACAAACCAAAGGAAGCGATCGACAGGGCCAATGCACAACTCTGCCACCCAACAAATGCTGAAGTTTCGCCTTTCATCAAATCCCTTTGACGCAGCAAACTTATTCGTTGGCTAATCCGATTGCACGGATGTCATCCTTAGACAAAAGCATTATGGGACCTGTAATCTGCCGGTCAAGAGAAATCTCAGAAAAATGATTGGAGCAGACAAATCCGAGTTTGACGCCAATTTCGCAGCCTGTTGGCCGGACATAGACTCGACTGCACCAGGACAGTGATTAGACCGTTGATTCACAGTTGGCCGGCAAGCCCCTACGCCTGCAGAGTCCTCCTGTCCGTCTGTGACCTCGTCGCCTTGGCCGCGCGCAAACGGATATTCACGAGAAGAACCACACTCAAAGGAATACCCGGAAGTCTGCGTGGAAACGGCGAGTCACCGGCTACATCGCCAGCGCAAAACGCTTAAAAGAATCAGTTTGTGGAATGCGATTGATAAAAACTTGCGCACTTTAACAATGAGCGAAACTTACTGCTTGCCTATCTTGAATACGCAGGGCATAATAAAAGCCAGATTCTTTCAAAAACAGAATCTGGCTTCGGAGGAGGGTGATGAAAAGCTAATGATAACGTCAAGAACTACATCTGACTCCATTCATTCAGTTCTATGAGTTCTTTTATATGTAATCGTGCAGACAACACAAAATTCTTTAACGAAAAACCAAGAATTTTACAGAAAGTTACATTTTCCTCACAAAGAGTCAAGTCTTTATTTGCAAAAATGCAAATTTATTTTCAGTTTTTTTGGGGCTACAAGTTTGCAGTCCGAAATGCCCGGTTAATTTACGCTTGCTAAACTTATTTTGTTCTCATATTCTAACTGGCAAGCTGTTATTTCTTTTTGGGGTATCTCCCAGAACGGTTGACTATGGATGCAACTATTACCATTGCGGATTTGCTGACGGCCAAGCAGCAGAAGCAGAAGATCGCTGCGGTTAGCTGTTACGATTATACGACGGCCAAACTCGTCTCTCAGAGTCAGGTCCAAATGATACTGGTCGGCGACTCGGCCGCACAGGTCGTGCTCGGCTTCGACTCGACGCTCCCGGCCAAGATGGATTTTATGGCGGCAATAACTGCCGCGGTCAGACGAGGTGCGCCAAACGTATATCTGGTCGCCGATATGCCCTTCCTGTCGTACCAGGTCGGTATCGGCGAGGCGGTGAAGAATGCAGGCCGATTCGTCGCTGAAGCCGGGGCACAAATGGTGAAGATCGAAGCAACGGGAGCACACCTCGACGTAATCAAGGCGGTAAGCAACGCCGGCATAGCTGTTATGGCGCATATCGGCATAAGGCCCCAGAGCATCACCAGGACCGGACGTTTCAAGGCCGAGGCCACAACGGCGGAAATGGCCGCCGAATTGGCAAGTCTCGCCGAGCAAATGGTCAACAGCGGCGCGGGAATGCTGTTGATCGAAGGAACTGCTGCGGAGGTCGCCCAGATCATCACAGAACGCTGCGATGTTCCGGTGATCGGGTGTGGGGCCGGGCCGGGCTGCGACGGGCAAATACTGATCGCGCCCGACATCCTGGGATTGACGCAGGGGCCGCGTCCGAAGTTCGCAAAGAGCTACGGCAATCTGGCGGAGAGGACCATCGAGGCATTCAACGCTTACAGCAAAGAGGTGCAGAGCGGCCAATACCCCGACAAGGAGCACAGCTATCACATGAAATCCGGCGAACTGGAGAGGTTGCAGGAACTGCTCAAGAACAGAGCTTAGCCAAAAGCTCTGGCAGTTCTTGCTGTGGGACTTGGGGTGGCTCCGAAATTGCGTTGGCGCGGATTTGGGCGTGTGCGGATAGTTCAAAAAGGACGAGGTAGCCCTTAGACTTTTTCGAGGAACCCCTTTCGAATCAGCCGCTCCTCGGCGTGAAACAACGTTGCATAGTCGGGTATCCTCTCAAGCCCCAGGACTTCGCACAAATCAGGCGAATCCGCAACCTCTCGCATAACTGATTGGATATCTATCTTGAGAAACCGACGCAACGCCAAGATTGCATACAACTGGCGCTCAGTGAAATCCTTGCTCAGCAGCGGGTGTGCATACTTCGGCATCGTCTCGTTCGCTTCAACAAGAGCATCCCTCAGCACACCGACTGCCGCCTGTAGTGTTCCTATCTGTGTTCTCATACATCATAAGTCGGCCAACAGCCGCCGCAACTCCAGTATTCTCGACGCGTCGAGTCAAACCGCACGGCAAAATGGTGAACAGGGAATGGATTTCGCCGGCCGGGCGGAGCTATCTTTTTGATCCTTCCGGAATCGGCAGGCCGAGCTCGGCAAGGACCTTCTTCATATCCTCCCAGACCCTCCTGCGGTTCTCCTCAGAATAGTTCCGCAGCAGATACGCCGTGTGATACGTGGCCATTAGTTTTATCGGCGGCCTGCCGATGCCGGGATAGTATTCGTGGAATCGGCCGCGCAACTGGCCTATCGAGTCTGGAGTATTCAAGAGCGTCCGGGCCGCGTGGGCGCCGAGGGCAACAATGACCTCCGGAATTATTATTTCAATCTGCCTCTGCAGATATGGCAGACAGGCTATTATCTCCTCGGCCCTCGGATCGCGGTTGTCGGGCGGGCGGCACTTCAGGATATTGCATATATGGACATCGCTGCGTTTCAGCCCGCAAGCCTCGATTATCCTGTCGAGCAACTGGCCCGCCCTGCCGACAAACGGTCGGCCCTGGGCGTCTTCGTCGGCGCCCGGGGCCTCTCCGATGAACATTATCCGAGCATTCGGACTGCCTTCGCCGGGGACTGTATTGGTTCGCAGCGACCCCAGGTCGCACTTGCGGCATTGCACGACCTCTTGGGCCAACTGCTCAAGCTGTCCCGCTTTCTCGGCAGCCGCCATATCTTTCTCCTGCCGTTCCTCCTGTCCGCCCGGTCCGGCCTCGCCCTTGACGGCGAAGCCGGCAAAGAACTGCTCGGTCTCAAGATGCTGGCGAACAACCTTACTGATATCCACGTCTTTTTCCATTGCGGCAGATTGTAATAGCACCTCCGCCCCCAGGCAATAAAAAAGGACGCCCATAGATAAGAGGCGTCCTTTGATTATTGGTATAGACAATCTTTTTTACACAAGGCCCTGGTCGAGCATTGCGTCGGCGACCTTGACAAACCCTGCGATGTTCGCCCCCGCTGCAAGATTGCCCGACAGGCCGTATTCCTCAGCGGCCTCGAAGCACTGCTTGTGAATGGCAATCATTATGGTGTGAAGCCGTTCATCGACCTCTTGCCGCGTCCAAGAGAGGCGCATTGAGTTCTGCGACATCTCCAGGCCGGACGTTGCAACGCCGCCGGCGTTTGCAGCCTTGGCGGGGCCGTAAAGTATCTTCTTGGCAAGGTATTGTTCGATGGCATCGGGCGTGCTCGGCATGTTTGCACCCTCGGCAACAAGACGGCAACCGTTCTTGAGCAGGGTCTTGGCATCTTCCTCGTCAATCTCGTTCTGGGTCGCGCTCGGGAAGGCACAGTCGCATTTGATGCCCCACGGCCGGACTCCATCGAGATACTTGGCGCCGAACTTATCGGCATATTCCTTGATGCGCCCGCGCCGCACATTCTTGAGCTCCAGCACGAAGGCGAGCTTCTCATCGTCGATCCCGTCGGGGTCATAGATTGTGCCGTTGGAGTCGGAGAGGCTGACGGCCTTTGCGCCAAGCTGATTGAGCTTCTCAACGGTGTATTGCGCCACGTTTCCGGAGCCGGAGACGGTGCAAATCTTGCCTTTGAAGCTATCGCGGCGGGTCTTGAGCATTTCCTCGGCGAAGTACACGCACCCATATCCTGTCGCTTCCGGACGAATGAGTGAGCCGCCCCAGTTCAACCCCTTTCCGGTCAGGACGCCGGAGAATTCGTTGCGCAGCCGCTTGTATTGGCCAAACAAGAACCCGATTTCGCGTCCGCCAACACCGATATCGCCCGCCGGGACATCGGTATCCGGCCCGATATGGCGGAAAAGCTCGATCATAAAGCTCTGGCAGAAACGCATAACTTCACTGTCGCTCTTGCCCTTGGGATCAAAGTCCGACCCGCCTTTGCCCCCGCCCATCGGCAGGGTCGTAAGTGAATTCTTGAAAACCTGCTCAAATCCGAGGAATTTCAGGATGCTCGCATTCACGGTGGGATGGAATCGCAGCCCGCCCTTGTACGGACCAAGCGCACTGTTGAATTCAAACCGGAATCCGCGGTTGACGTTGACATTGCCCTGGTCATCCTGCCAGGGGACTCGAAACATTATCTGCCTCTCCGGCTCGACAACCCTGTCGAGAATCCTGGCATCGATGTACTCCGAGCGTTTTTCCATTACCGGGACGAGTGAGTCAAGGACTTCCTTAACGGCTTGTTGGAACTCGGGCTCGCCTGGGTTCCGCTTGAGCACCTGTTCGTACACGGCTTGCACAATAGTCTTTGCTGCCACTTCAATAACCTCCACAAAAGGTTAAAACTTTGGTTTTGCGCGACTAACGAAATAAGTTACACTAATGACAAAATAACATAATTGCATTGAATGTTGCGATTGTATAGTATAACCTACAGCGAAGCGGTTATACAAGTGGGTAAATAGTAATATGCCCCATTAGGGCAGCTTATAATGCACGTAGAAACGCTTAAGATATTCTGCGACCTGGCTGATTTGCGAAGCTTCTCGAGGACCGCAGAGAAGCACTTCATGAGTCAATCAGCCGTTTCACAGCAATTGGCGCAGCTCGAAGTTGCACATAAGTGCCAGCTAATCGACCGCAAGAAGAGGCCCATTGAGCTTACCAAGGCCGGGCAGGCGCTCTATAGCGCCGGCCGGGATATGCTCGACAGATATGAACAGTTGAAGAGCGAGCTAAATACGCTGAAATCCTCCGGGGGCACCAGAATAAACGTCGCTGCAATCTTCAGTATCGGGATGCACACGCTGCCGGACTACGTCAAGAGGTTAATGGTCAGCCATCCGAACGTGAACGTCCATGTCGAATACTTCAGCGCCGATAGAATCTACGAGATGGTCATGGCCGGTGATGTAGATATCGGCCTTGTGGCGGTTCCGAAAAAGGACAAGCGGCTCGACGTGTACGACTTTGAAAACGAGCCGTTGGTCCTGGCGTGCAGTCCAAAGCACCCGCTCTCGCACGAATCGCAGGTCGATATTCACAGGCTGCAATCTGAGAGATACATCGCATTTGAGAGGAATGTTCCCACGCGCCTGTGGATAGACAGCATCCTGGATCGCTACAACATCACTGTCAGACCGGTGATGGAATTCGACAATATCGAAACGATCAAGCGGGCCGTGGAAATAGATGCAGGCGTAAGTATTCTTCCACAAACCGCAATGCTCCAGGAGCTCCGCGACGGGACAATAAAGGCCGTTCCGTTCTCAAACGAGAAGTTCGTCAGGCCGACCGGCATTATTGTCCGCAAGGGTAAAATCCTCGGCCAAGCCGGGCGATATTTCATCGAATTGCTTAGGAAGAAAGGTAAGTAGAGAACACAGACCATCGCACTGCGTAATTCAGTATTCAGGTTCGCACAACAGATGCCAATCAAAGCTGTGATATTCGATCTGGATGGCACAATCACCCAGCCATACTTCGACTTCGACACCATCCGCGAAGATATGGGGCTGGCTAAGGATTCCGGGCCGGTGCTCGAGTCGATGGAGAAGATGCCCGCTCGGGAGCGTCGCCGGGCCGAAGAAATACTGCGCCGGCACGAGGAAAGGGCGGTGGCGGAATCCAAGCTGAACATCGGCACAAGAGAAACGCTCTCGGCGCTTCGCGCGGCGGGCATCCACATTGGCGTATTGACGCGCAACAAGCGAAGCAACGCCCTGGCCATCGCCGGCAGGCACAATCTGAAATTTGATGCTATTGTTGATAGAGACGACGGCCCGGTGAAGCCCGATTCCTTCGGCGTGCTGCATCTATGCCGGCAATTCGGCGTAGAACCGCGGGAGACCCTGTTAGTGGGCGACTACCTGTTCGACCTGCTCTGCGCGAAAGCAGCGGGCGCAGTCGCGGTCCTGCTGGCGAACCATCACCAGGCCGAGGAGTTTGCCGAGCATGCGGATTTTTGTATTGAAAACATCAGCGAGATACTTCAGATTATCAAAGACAGCCGATAGAGAAGGTGTATCCTGTGCACAAAGCTAAGGAAGAAGGAAATGAACAGTAAGACTATCAGTAAAACAGTATTGGTCGGCCTGTTGACGGCCGGCATCTGCAAGGCCATGGAATGCACGAAGCCCAGTGTGCCCGATGAGGCTCAGCAGACCGCACAGTGCGCCCAGCCAAAGACCGGCCCGGTCGATGACGTGCTCAAACAACTGAACGATAAAACCATAGAGCTCCAATCGTACGAGGGGCAGCTCGAATACAAGTTCACCCAGCCGCTGCTTGAATCGGAAGCACTTAGAAAAGGAATCCTCTACTATGCGAAGTTCGGCGAGAAATCGAAGCTGAGGATAAACTTCCTGACGCTCAAGCAGGACGATGAAGAGGAACAAAAATACCTTGAAGACTACATTTTCGACGGCGCGTGGCTGACACAGATCAGTTACGAAATCAAGAGCGCCAAGAAATACCAATTGGCCGAGCCGAATAAGCCGGTCGATGCCTTCGACGTAGCCAGCCAGAACATACCATTGCTCGGCTTTACCAAAATTGAGAATCTCAAGAAACAGTTCGAGATAACGCTTGTTGAGCAGAAAGAAGACAAACCGGCAACTTTCTTTCAACTGCACCTTAAGGTTAAGCCGAATTCGACTTATAAAGATGATTACGCGTCGCTTGATTTCTGGATCGACAAGAAACTGGGGCTGCCGACAAAAGTCGTCGCCCTCTCGCCGGAAGAGGACATATATGAAATAAAGTTCCTCAATCCTAAGACAAACAGGAAGATAAACGCAAAAGTCTTTGACTTCAAGATTCCAAAGGATTTCGGCGAGCCTGAAATAGTCCCGCTGGAGAAGAAGAAGGATGAAAATGGTCTGTAGCCTTCGATTTGGCTCAGCGTAGTTGACGAGCAACGCAGGAATCGCTCAATGGATCCACTGACAATTTCCAACAAAGACTTCCATAAGCTGATTGCAGGCCGTGCCCAGACGCTCCTCGGTCTGGCGAGCCATTTGCGCCATTGCGAATCGGTCAGCAAGGTCCTGACGCGTCCGTTCGTGGGCGAGTTTCTCTCACAGTCAATGCTGATCGAGGAGCTTCTCGACACCTACGACGCGCGCAACAATTGCCAGTGGTGCACGTTCAGGTCGCTGACGGCGGCAATCAAGCTCTTCTCCGATGTGAGTTACGAATTGCTTCATATCCAGCACTCGTTGCCGGCCTACCGGCTCCTGCCGATAGAGCATGACTTTGTCGAAGCCACCGAACAATCGCTCAAGTTTACCGGTGAGGTGCTCTTTAGAGCGGCCAGCCAGATGCTCACGACGGCCGAGCAGCTCGACCTGACAATTCCACCTCAGAGCTCACGCGCTTACTCCGAAGAACTGCCCCGCGGCCGACTGCCGCACGATTGCGGCGCGCGCAGAACCGAGACGGTATCGGAAACGGTTACTCTGCTGGCGACGGCGTTTTTGAATCTCGCCGCAGACAGCCAGAGAGTCCGAGCCGCAGGCAAGGCAAAGCCGGAAGAATACGCATCGTACGCATCCAACTCCGTAACCGAGGAGAGTCTGCGGAGTCTCGAGCTTCGATTCCACAACCTTCAGTCACTATACGACACGTTTGTCTCAGGCACCGAAGTGGAGGACATGGATACGGATCTGCCCGTGCTAAGGGGACATATAAGTATCGTCTTTCATTTGCTTAGGCTGGGGACGCTGTTTGCCCATTATTACGAGCGACACATAAACAAGCCGCTTTGCGCGCTGGCCGCCCTGCGAGAGCCGGTCATACGAGCCGACGCGCTTCTATCGCAACTGATGGACTACTGTATCGTCCACATCAGCCTGTACATTGGCTGCGCGGAGCGTCTGTGCCAGGAAATGCTCCGGCGCTACGCCGAGATCGGGCGGGTCGAGGTGCCCGTGCCCAAGTACCGGGGCTTCCACGTTCGCCCGTCAACTCTGATTTCAAAGCTTGTTTTGCATTATGGAAGCGACGTCAGGATGGAGCTCGATGACGAGGTTTACGACGCCGGCTCGCCGCTGGATCTCTTCCGCGCCAATGAGAAGATAAACGCCGAGAAGCGCCGCTGGCTGGCCGGTGAAATTGCCGGCATCAAGTCTGTCCGGCAAGGCTCAAACGCCGGCGAAATCAGCACTACGGTCTGGAATGTCGTGCTGGCGCTTGCCGAAGAAGGCAAGCTTATTCTATATGAACAACCGCTCCAACTGCCCGAAGAGCCGGGACAAGAGGAAGGAACGCTCCTGCAGCGCGTCAGCGACAGAATGGGGCAACTGCTGGCCCTGGGCAAGATCGATATTCACATCGACCTGACCACTGTATTCGTCGGCGACAAGAGGGTGCTCGCCGACATCAAGCTCCTGGCGGAATCCGGGTACGGCGAGGACCAGTTCGGCAACAATACCCCCCTGCCGGAGGAACTCGGCTATCTGCGGCGATAAACCACACCGGGCGGGGGGTCTTGATTGAGAAGGTTTCTGACTATATGATTACTCCCCGGTTTTGGCTGGGTCGCAAAAAGTCTCAGGAAAACTCAAAAAGGAAGGATGGCACATGGCAAAGGGAATCGTGATATACTATTCACGGACGGGCAACACAAAGGCAATGGCCGAGACTATCGCAGAGGCGATGAACAAGGCGCATCTGCCGACGCAGGGGCCAACGAGTAGCCGGATTGGCCAAGAGACTCACGGGCTGAAGATCCGCTCTGGACCGACAGGGGGCCCCTCCGTCGATGTCCTATACGACGCTCGAAGCCGGCCAAGCTCCAGCAAAGGCGGGTAGTTAAGGACCCGGCAGTCCGTCGCAATATATTTCAGATGCCTCGAAAACAACAAAAATGAATGTCGATTTTTTTTGCAAAAATGGCATTTTTCTTTGACAAAGTGATTCTATCGCGTTAAGTTCATTGCGATTCTATGCTGCTGAAAGCAAGGCTTCTGCAAAATTGCAGGTTAGGCCTGCTTAGAAAAGAAAAAATCGTTTGTTGATTTTTTCTTTTCAACGGTAACGTATTGTCTCGTAATCGCTTAGGTAATTATTGAAGAAAATCATAAAAGGGATTTTCTTCAACAATATAGGTCTAACCTGCAATTTTGCAGAAATCGTTACTGAAAGCCTGTGTGGAGGTATATTTAATGCAGGAATACGAAGACCTCAAAGTGTTGGTTGCCGAGATCGAAGCTGACATTAACAAAGCCGAGGGTGGAAACAAGGCCGCAGGGACGCGGGTTCGTAAGCAGATGCAGAAAATCAAGCAGTCTGCTCAA
>Ga0315288_10004359_pt1 | contig 17983 bp, 20 predicted proteins | sample YL17G11_20_MG_FD_203454 | JGI IMG/M metagenome (GOLD analysis project Ga0315288, IMG submission 203454) | Sediment microbial communities from Yellowstone Lake, YNP, Wyoming, USA - YL17G11_20 | ecosystem: Environmental > Aquatic > Freshwater > Lake > Sediment | place: USA: Wyoming | collected... | reverse complement strand
AGTCGATTTTGGGAAAGCCACTTTTTTGTTTACCGGAGACCTGGAAACGGACGCCATAAGGAAGATTGCAGAATTTTATCGCCCGGCCAACCAGAATTCGACGAGCATGCTGGATACTGATGTGCTTCGGGTAGGGCATCACGGGTCCCATAATGCGACCACGTCTGATTTACTAGCTGCGGTTACTCCAGAAATTGCCTTGATTTCTGTCGGACAGTGGTGCTTTGGAAAAGGAAAAGGGAGTCAATTCACTACGTATGCTTATGGACATCCGCGAAAAGTGGCAATAGACCTTTTGTCCCTTGCCCTGAGAGAATATAGATACCTTCCAGTGAGCACACGAGTGGCGATAGGGCCAAGAAAGTTCGTTGACTGCGTTATCCATAAGAAAATTTATACGACAGCTTGGGACCGAACCATCCAAGTGCGTGCCTCAAGCGACGGAAATTATCGGGTCGAAATAAATAATTAGACCTTACGGAGCTTATTAGAAGGAGGGTAAGATGGCAGAAAAAACCGCGCCTGTTGTAATTGAGGAGCAAACCGGAAGAGTGTTTGAAATTAAACCCGAAAGCAAAGCCGACCTTACTGCCGCTATCTTCAGCGCGGCCTATCTAATTATCGCCATACTGTTTTTTCTATGGCAGCTGTTTGATATCTGGGTCGGAAGATTCACCCTGGCAAAACTGCTTGGGTACTCGGACGCCGAATCCTTAACGGAAGCCAGTACTTTGATCTGCATATATACTTTCATTGGGGGGGCTCTAGGGGCAATCGTAAACGAAATTCGGGGCGTTCTTTTTTGGCATTGCGACCATGAGGCCTATGGAAGACGGTATTTGTGGAAGTCGATATTCGCCCCTTGGTTGGGCGGTACTCTTGGAATATTCGTGTACTTTCTGATGCGAAGCGGTATTGCGCTATTCACCGGGGAATTTATCCCATCTGAGCAATCAGTCCAGCAGGGAGTTCCGATGTTTACGATAGGAATCTTGGCCGGATATGGCGGACGAAAGGTTTTTATCTGGCTTGATTATCAGGTCGCCAGGTTATTCAAGATCAAAAAGGACAAGGCCAAAGCGGATAACTATGTTAAGGTTCCTGATCTTATTGGCATGACCAAAGAGGAAGCTGAGGCGAAACTGGCAGAACTGAATCTGGGCCTGGGTAAAGTGAATTCCGCACCAACCAAGAAGAGGGAAAAAGTCGGCAGAGTCATAAGCCAAGAGACCAAGCCCGAAATCTCGCTGTCCGCAGGATCGTCCGTAGATATTACGGTTGGGATTGAAGAGGAGGGGTGATCTGCAAAGGAAGAATCGCGGGGAATTCTAGGTGAGCAGGGGGCAGGTCATTGACATTTGAATTCCTCCGACCCATATTTAGGGCAAGTATCAGTCGGCAAGGGCTCTTGTGGTAAAAGTTGTCATGACTTCCTTCCGCTTAATAGATGAGTTAGCGATATCCCGAAAGAGGGGTTCTTTGGGCATAAAATACAGCTCATTCCAGCTCCTGCTGCTTTCAGCTCTACTCATGCAATTTGATGCGTGCGCACCAACACTGAAGGGTGGCCCAGTCCCTCAAGGCGAACCTGTCAGCTCAATAGCGGCGGATGAATCTGGAGAACAAAGACTCCTCATCCTATCCGGCAGTGTCGTTGACCAGGAGGGGAGTCCGCTTCCAGGGGTTCAAATCGTGGCTAACGAATTGGAGTCTGGCCGTACGGTGGGAACGACGGTAACCGCTTTATCGGGTCGGTTCCGATTAAGTTTGCCTCCTGGAAGGTACAAGATCATGGCCAGTCTGCAGGGCTTTTATACAAAGACCTATGAGGTCACGCTTCAGCTCGCTCTCGCTGCGGATCTATCAATAGCCTTGGGCGACCAGATTCCAAGGGGCGAGCCGATAATGGGCTCTCCTCCTGGTGAAGGCCAATCACAACCGTGCACCATATGTGTCATTGAAAAAACCTTTACGGATGACACCAGCCTCCACACTTGGCTTAACGAACAAACGGCTCAACAGATAATCGTATTCGCGATAATCCCCCTTAAGGACCAAACGAGCCTCTTTTGCGTCAAGCCTGGCTCCGAAGCGTCATATTCGGTCATCGCCGTGGACGGGGCCCTGGACAGGAACGAAATCCAGGCTCGCGTTGATTTGAATAAAGACATGGCGCTTATCGGAGTTCACCGCCTAACCGGTAAATTCCTCATTGTTTTTAGCCATGGAAAATAAGCCGAGCGAATGGTCTGACGAAGAAGCAAAATGGCTTCATCACGAGGAATTCCTGGCGGAAATCCTGAAACGCCGCGTTTCGCTGGAGGCAGGAAGGCCCGCCAGGCCGCGGTGGCAGCGCTTTCTGGAATCTTCTGGAGGAACGGCCGTAATCACGGTATTGCTGGGCGGGTTGCTTGGCCAGTGGATCAATTGGTCGGTTCAGAAAGGCCTAAAGGACAGGGAATTCCAGCAGCAGTGGATGAAGGCACGGGGAGACCAAGCCCTTGCTTCCTACAATCAATATCTCAATCAGGAAAACGAGATCGTTCAGAAAATATATAACCTCATAGGGAGCTGCATTTCTGCATCTGCGGACCTCATCATTTTGACCAGTCCGGAATTCGCTCCGGGCAGCCACACGGGCATCGAGGCACAGCGGACCGCTATCCGGGATAAGTACATCGAAACAGACTCCCGCTGGCGGAGCGAAAGAGAAAAACTGGGACTGTTGATGAGCTATTACCATCATGGCCAGCCTGAAGTGGCTAAAGCCTGGGATGAGGCCCAGGAGGCGGTCACGGATTACATGGACGGTGCGCGAAAATGGTACATGGAGCATTATATGTCTCCGGTGGACGTTTCCCGGGCATGCGAGAAAGAAGAAAAACTTCTCAAGGACAGGCTTGCCAGCTTAACGAAGAGCCTTGAGGCCTCGCGGAGGTACGCGTGGGAAGGCTGGGAATCTCCAGGGAAATTGAGGGAGGCTCTGGAGAAAGAAAAATAAGAGGGTTTGCCCTTTCCCTGAATCTGCAATCGGCTAGACAATTCAATCGTAAGGGGGGTGAAAGAGTTGGCAATGAGACGCTTGTTGATAGTGCGAATCCAGCTTGCCCTGCCCTCTTCCGTAGATTTGAAAGTGAGGGCAGATTTCTTTGGCTTTTCTTCAGACAAACCATAGCTACCATAGCCTTACTAGAGGAGGGGGCCATGATTATTTTCGTTAGTGACCTGCATCTCACCGACGGGACCTTTGACTATGACGGGATGGTCCATGACACCAGCGCCGGTGCATACGAAATGTTCTGGAATGACATCCTGAGCATCGTCGACGCTAACAAGGACGAAGGGGCCAACATACAAAAGATAAAGGTCGTTCTTCTCGGGGACATCCTTGAGCTCCGGACGACGACGAGATGGATGAAAGCCAAGACGCGTCCATGGCTAGAGAACCCGAATGAATTGAGCAGGGAAGCGCTCGATGTTCTTAGCCAAATCATTAAGAACATCATTTTTGAGGACCCGGCGACAGGGCAACTAAGGCAAAGGTCTTATTATCTCAGCAATAAATACCCGGACAGAATTGACGCGCAGAACGGGCTTCGGAGGATTCTCGAACGAAACGTTGAGGTTTCCTTTGTCTATGTGCCGGGAAACCACGACAGGATGATTCTGGTCGGAAATGACAGGCAATTGCGCGACATCATTACCTACAACCTGGGCTGGGAAATCGTCAGCCCGGATACCCTTCCCGGGTTTCCCAACGAGCCCAGGTTCAGATATCCTGGCCTGGGCATCGTTGCGAACCATGGCCATGGCGTTGATACGATAGATTTTTTTAATGATTATCTCCAGCCAACCATCGGCGACCTTCTTCCCGACATCGTGGGACGCATGATGAATCATGCGAAGAACTTGGAGCATGTCGGCCCTGTCGAAAAAAAGGAAATCGTCAGGGTCATTCTGAACCTCGACCTAGTAAGGCCTTCTCGCTCGCAGTTTGCCTGGCTCATGCAAAAGATCAAGTCTCTCGAAAGCGGCAGTGCCGATCCCGGGATCTCTGCCATAAACAAGGGCTTGCAGGAAATCTTGGTCAAAACCCTGAAGGAGCTATTAGACAGATCAGACGCCATCCTGGAATTTCTGTATCCACGCATAGAAGACAAGGCAAAGAAGTTCTGGGCCGTCGCCATATCCGCATTCTTATTAAAAGACCCGGCTGTTTTGCTTTACCTTTTCAGGAAGAAGAAAGATGCGTTGAAAAGCCTGCTCAAAAAAATAGTAGGGAACGTCGTTGAAAGGTTGGAAAAGGATCCCAAAAAACTATTGGAATCCTTCGAGGGAATGGCCGCTAGTATTAATAGAATCCTGCCGGAAAAGAAAAAGGATGGGAGCAAAGAAGAGGATTATGCACTAAAGCTCCTTAAGGAGAAGGACTGTTCCTTCGTGCTGTTTGGCCATACTCATGACTATGAAATCTGCCCTATGGGCACGGGAAAAGACGGCTTTTATTTCAACACCGGGACGTGGAAAAAGACCGTCGTCAAGAATTATCCGGCATCCGACGAATCAGGGTTCCAGAGATGGGCCAGGATGACCTACGTCATCTTTTTCGACAAAGGAGAAAATAAGGATCACGCTTTTGACCTCTGGCACGGGAATCTCCAATTTGAGGAAGACAAGTTTATTTGATGGGGACGATACTTCGGCCAGTTGCCGAAATGACGTAGTCCCTTCGATGCACTCTGAGGCTATTATGGAGGATTTTATGACGATCCGTATAAATCACCTTGACAAAAATCGTGCTTCGACGCAATCGGCTGCTATTTCATTGGTTATGACCGATCCGATACTCGTTTCAAAGGCGTCTTATACGTCACATGAAGCGGTATCCGGGTTGTTATTTGGATCCTTATATACATTGTTAGACCTCTTGCCAACACTCTGATGAACTTCAACCCGCTCGCTCTGCTACTCACCGTAATTGGCGGCCTAACCGTAGCCGGGATAATCGCTTGGATCAGACGGCCTCGACTAGTCGTGCTCGTACCGCGCACATTCTCTTACTCCCAGATAACGGATCGTGGTCAGCTCATCGAGGTGACTGTCTTCAATCGCAGCTTCAAGACCGAAGAGGCGATCGACGTTACTCTCAACCCTGCGCTTACCTACGAAATGCTAGGCGCAAATAGCCAAGACGTAACTGTTGTCAAGAACCGCATCCATATAACTCGCGTGGGGCCGTCAGACGAGGTCACAGTGTTGCTGATGGTTGAGAACGGAGCATTCAAGCCCGATGACATCACGCAAACACTGTCAAAGGAGACAAAGGGCAAGACAGTCTCCAAGCTTGAAAAGGTTCCTCCAACCGGTCCCCAGCGAGTAGCTCTTGTAGCGTTAGTCTTTGGCCTACCGCTGCTACTTTATGCAGGAACGCTGGGTATTGAATACCTTGTTAAGCGTACATCGTTGCCAAGACTGATCTCTCTGTTGGAAGCGCCTCAGGCCGATATCAAGGGCTGGAAGATCGCATCCTTCTACAGACGGAGCTCCTCCTACCTCTACTCCGCATTTGCGAGCGGCCAGCTCTCTGCGTCTGTGGGCTCGCCACTAAAGAAGGGCGACATTGCGTCGGTGCCAGTACGCGTTCAGAACAACGGCGAGAAAATCATCACGTTCACTGCCAGCATGACAACCGCCGCCTCGGAGCAACGGATTCCTTCTTATGAACGCCGAACTGATGAAGTGGTTGTGCTTCCCGGCAAGGTGGAGGAAAGAAGTATCAAGGTGGTAGTACCCGAAAAGCCCACACATCCGGCGGAACAGCTGGTCTTCATTGAGGTCTTCTTCCAAACGATGGACGGGGACTCCATGGTTGTAAGGCAAGACTTTGCCGCCAAGTGAAAAGCCCTAACCCTTCCATTGAGCCGACAGCCACCGGCAAGCCGGTGTCTGCCGCCCATGTCAAACGTCAGAGCAGGAGACGATGGATTGTCTGGAGTTCATCGCCCGGGTGACCTCGAACATTCCCGATAAAGGCCAGGTCATGGTCCGCTATTATGGGCTGTACGCCAACGTCCATCGAGGGAAGGTCAAGAAGGCGAGTCTTGTTCCCTTGGTCGTCCGGCTGGCCGAGGAGGAGCCGAAGCCCGTCCCCTCGAAGGACTGGGCCGAGATGATCCGAAAAGTCTATGAGGTTGACCCGATGGTCTGCCCCAAGTGCGGGGGGACGATGAAGATCATCGCTTTCATCACGGAGTATGCCGTTGTGGATCGGATTATCGACCATCTTAAGCTGACGTTTGCGGCGGCGAAGCCCCCGCTGTCCCACGTCTTTGAGCAGGTTGCGCTCACGGCGGCCGAGGAAGGTGCAGAATATTTCTGATCATGCGATTTTTGTCATCTTTGAGCTCGGCGGAATTCTATTTTTCTTTCCGTCTCTTCGGTAGCCCAGATGGAGCAGAAGGCCAACGTTCACTGCTTTTTTTGACAATTGACATGATCAGGTACATAGAAATATAATTTGGGCAGGATAGGGAATGTGAATTCAGTGTGCAAAAGGGAGAGAAGTGACGCAGTACAAAAAGCTATTTCTTATCCCAAGATTCCTTGCAGATGGGTGTCGGGGCGCCAGGTAACGACATAGTTGGCCTGAGGGATAAAGAACCCTGACGTAGGCCTGGAAGAACATCGATGGAGCCGGAGGTCATGATTCTCTTAAGCGGTGGGGTAGACTCAACCGCGTGCGTAAACTTTTACTTAGACTTCCGGCGTCCCCCCTGCTGCCTCTTCATCGACTATGGGCAACCTGCTGCTACCTATGAGGTGAAATCTGCCATAGCTATCGCAAAGCATTACTCCATTCGCCTTAAGTGTCTTAATTGGCGAGGTTGGCAGCCAAAGACGGCTGGACTGATTCCCGGCCGCAACTGCTTCTTAATTTCCGCTGCCTTGATGGAGAAGCCCGATTTTGTGTCGATTATTGCTATGGGAATCCATGCGGGTACGAATTATCCAGACTGTTCTAGGACTTTCTGGGCTCGTATGCAGGCAGTTGTTGATGTATATGAACAAGGGAGGGTGCAATTGGCAGCCCCCTTCCTTACCTGGAGTAAGTTGGAGATTTATGCATATTGCCAGCAGAAAGGTGTCCCCCTTGAGCTGACTTACAGCTGTGAACGCGGTGGAACACCCCCCTGTGGTGAGTGCCTATCATGTAAGGACAGGGAGATGTTATATGCTCGCCCGTAGATCTACACTTACACACCCACTTGCTGGAGTCATGGAACTTCCTCTACTTGTGCCAGCATTTTCCAGTAAGGGTTTCCACTTTGGATCAACCGGGCGAGGTCGGGCCAAACGAGAATTTTCCGAGATTGCATATGAGCTTGCGGATTTTGGCAGCCGTCCTTCATTCTCAGTTATGATAAGTGCTTACGACTTACACTTTAGACACTTCGACGCGCCCAAGTTGGGCTTGAATAGGCCTAATAAATACCTGAGAAATTCTCGTCTTATTTTTGTGGACAGCGGGGGGTATGAACTGGTACCCGATTATGACTCGTCAGAGCCAAAGACTTTTGCGTATACTCCCAAAGATGGTTATGGACCAAAAGAGTATGAATTCGTGCTTCGGAAGCTTGTTGCTCTCCCCAAGCCTTTGCCTCTTGTGATAACCAATTTTGATCAAGCTGCCCGAGGGCAGTCCCTTACTTTCCAGATCAGGTTGGCCCGTGCCCTATTTAGGAAGTTCCCTGGATGTATGAATAGTTTTATAATTAAACCGTGGACAGCGGATAGCAAGCTTGTCGACCCGTCACAGATGACAGATGTAGATTTCGCTAACCTACATGGTTTTAATATCATTGGAATCACCGAGAAGGAGATTGGCAGGGATATTTTTGAACGTATTAAACGAATTGCTAAGCTTCGGCAACGTCTTGATAATGCCAAGGTCAATGTACCAATTCAAATTTGGGGCGGGTTAGATCCTATTATGACACCGCTATATTTCTTTGCTGGAGCTGAGATTTTCGACGGTGTATCCTGGCTGAGGTACGCATACAAAGATGGTGTAGCTATGAACCGTGAATGTTATGCGGTGGTCAGTGAGATTGGCGTAACTGCTTCACGACAGCTGAACCATGCTTACGCAAGCTTAGACAATCTAACTGCTTTGAATAATTTGACGATTGCTCTCCAACAGTGGGTCGATTTTGACGGAAAAAAGTTCGATATGTTTAACTTGCAGGTGAGAGATCCTCTAAAAAAGGCTTACGAAGTCATGACCAGTCGACTTGATGAATTAAAGGGAGGTTTGTGATGGGTGGTAGTGGAGGTGGACGCTATCGAGGTCCGAGTACTCAGGATCTTCAGCGGAAAATAGAACAGGCTCAGGAGCAAGAGCGACAGCGTCTCGATGGTGATGTAAATGAGATGCTTCAGAAGCTTTTGGCGAGTTTTAACGATCGTGATATAGAAACCACTGAGAGACGGTTGTCCGAAATTAGAAATATACTTGGCGAAACAGTTGAAGTAGATAATATTTTGCTTGGAGGTTCGGTAGCAAAACATACCGATGTTAATGGAATTAGCGATGTCGATGCTTTGGTCATTTTAAACCGTGAAGATCTAGGGGGAGAGCCCGCACAAACCTTGCTCGACGTTTTTTATGAAATGCTAGACCAAAGTCTTCCTCGAGATGAAGTAGCAATGGTCAATAAAGGGCGGCTTGCCGTAACGGTGAAATACCGCGATAGTTCCGAGATTCAGCTTCTTCCAGCTCTTCGCTCAGGGCAGACAATCTCGATCGCAGCTGCTGATGGTAAAGGCTGGAACGACACCCAGCCCAAAGTTTTTCAGCGTGAACTTACAAAGGCGAATGATCGACTGAACAAAGGTCTCGTACCAGCGATTAAACTCATGAAATCGATAGTCTCTGATTTTCCGACGCAGAAACAACTCACAGGCTATCACATTGAGGCGATGGCACTTGAAACGGCGTCTGGGTACAGAGGGCCTAATACGCCTAAGAGATTGCTTATTCATCTATTAGATCATGCTGCCGACCGTGTTCTAAGACCGATAGTAGATTCAACTGGGCAGTCAAGAACCATTGATTCATATCTTGGGAAGGCAGATAGCATAGAGCGCCGTAACATTTCGCAAGCATTGGAAGGAATGAAGAGACGACTAGAAGCGGCGATGACTGTGGCACAATGGCGGGCGGTTTTTGGAGAGTGATCGTGAATACAATTCCACTGAATGAAATCGAGCGTCAATATCGTGTCCTTCGACAAACCCTCTCCATGCATGCAATGCTTAGGGATGAATTTGCCTGGAAAGCCAAGGCTTCCGAAATTCTGCTTTTGGCATGTGCTGTAATTTTTTGTGTAACAACGTTCGCAAGTGATGACTTGTATAAATTACTAGGTCTTGTTCCAAGTGTTAGCCGAATAATTTTAGGTGTTGCATCTGTGGTAGCATTTATACTATCTCTTACGCTAATGGTTGTTGATTTCAAAGGCCAAGCAGCCTTGCACCGCCAAGCAGTAGAAAGGTGGTCAAATGTGCTCGCGAAATATCGTAAACACCGCAACCAGGATGGGACTTGGCCAGAGGAAATAAGAGCTGAGCTAGATTTTGCTTATTGGGAAGCCGACCGGAACTCAGTAAAGATACCTGAACAGCGTTTTAATAGACTTAAAGGGCGCTATTTGCGGAAAATGGCAATCAGCGAGTTGAAGAGCTCCTGTCCCGGTTGTCCGAGACTTTTCCTTGGCTTTCTTCTTCGATATCGAGATATATCCAAGGCTTTACGAGGAGTCCGCACTGATAAATAGAGGTTATTAGCTAACCTTTGCTAATGAGGACAGGAATGATACAGGACACTCAAAAGAAACTTGTTGAATCATATCTTACAGCCCGGGAATTTGTGATAAATAAGGGTTTTGCGGCTGAAATTGATTGGCAGGAATCCCGCTGCTTGTCTGTGTTGTCGGAAAGTGAATTTCTTGAAGAGGCTGCATGGGTCATTCTAAATACGGGAATGCGTGAGAGTATTATTAGGCGGTGTTTCCCTAAGATCTCCGCGGCGTTCCTAAATTGGATATCTGCAGAGACAATCGTTCGAAACCGCGCTTATTGTGAAGCGGAGGCGGTTAGGATATTTAATCATCCCCGCAAGATCTCTGCTATTGGTTCGATATGTGAAAGAGTTGGATATACAGGATTCGATATGTTACGTGAAAAGATTCGAGTGGAGGGTATTGATTTCCTGCAAACGCTAGATTTTATTGGACCTATCACCAAGTATCATTTGGCTAAAAATATTGGTCTCGACGTAGTCAAGCCTGATCGACATTTAGTAAGGTTAGCGAAGGCCGCAAATTTTAAGTATCCAAAAAACCTCTGTCAAGCGATTTCAGAGATTACAGGCGATAAAATTTCTGTTGTCGACCTTGTCCTCTGGCGTTATGCAACTCTGGATCCACAATATACTGTTTTATTCCAGCCAACAGATTGAAAACACTTCGATTATCATTACTCTCTTTCAGTGAAGGAATTTCTTTTTCCGGTGCGGTATTTTTTTCTCTTTTAAGGCCGGATAATTTCTCGGGGCTCTTGGCTTGTTTCTTGAATCCTTCCCCTTCAATGGCAAGAATCTATCGCCATCCTCATCCCTAGATTAGTGTTTTCTAGCAGGTGCTTTTCTATTGTTTCGACCGGTTTGTCTCCGAGTATGAAAGCTGGTTCCAGCGGCATTACGGCTATTTCCGGCTGATTGTCCGGGTGGTGGTGAAAGAATATCCCGACGGTGACAATGCGTTTGGTATGCTTCTCGGAACTTATTCAATTTTTGATGCGAAAAAATTGAATATGATATTTGTTTGAAAGAGAGTTCAAAAAGAGGATAATAACTAAGAAATCGAAGCATCTTTTCCAAGTTCCCTCTGATAGGCCGATGTTCGGCTCTCTCCCAACCTCCAACCGTACTCTGGTCAATCCCTAATAGCTTGGCCAGTTTCTTCTGTGATAGACCATGAACCCGCCGGTATTCTCGAATCCTATCTCCCAAGTTTTTGGCCTCTTTCTCAAACGGATCGCGGCCCAGGAATTAGATAATCCTCGGAATCTGAGATAAATATGGCTTTATTTGGTTCTCATCACAAAGATATACGTGGTATTACCTACATTGGGTCTTCTTGTTACCTCTCTTTTGGTGAGCTTTAGCCGTTAGTGGTGAGACCGCCTCCTCTTTTTAGGGGATAGAGTTGAGCCGAAAAATCATCCATTGAATCATTCATAATGGCTATTTCTTATTCTATAGATTAATTTTTATTATATCTCTACAAGGGGCATTCCCCTAAACAGCCAAAGATGAGAGACGAACTTAAAACAAAAAAGCAGTTTATGAAAGAACTTCATGAATTGCGTGGCAGAGTTACTGAGTTGGAAGGCGTTGAAGTCCGGCGCGGGCAAGCAGAAGAGGCGCTTCGAGAGAGCGAGAATAGATATAGGTTCCTCATAGACAATTCAAAAGAGATTATCTTGATCCTTAACAAAAGAGGGAAAATCATTTTTGCTAACAAGAGCACCTTAACTAACTACGGTTATTCTGGAGAGGAATTAATCGGCAAACCAATCGCCCGTTTCTTAACCAGAGACTGCGTCAGAAGAGTCTTATCTGCTCTTAAGGAAGAATTTGTCGGTCATCCTCAACCAGATATGGAGGTTCGAGCCAAAACAAAAGCCGGTGAAATAAGATATCTAAGAGTTGTCGGAGGTTCGGTGCCGGTTTATGAGAAAGGGAGATTGATTGGGGTGATGGTGAACGCCAGCGACATTACCGATCACTACAAGGCGAAAGAGGTGCTCCAAGAGAGCGAGAAACAATTCAAAGAATTGTGGGACAACGCCCCGGTTGCCTATCACATATTAGATACCAAAGGATTTGTGATCAACGTAAATCAGACTGAAGCGAAGATGCTCGGCTACACGAGAGAAGAAATGGTCGGCAAATCCATCTTTGAATTTATTTTGCCAGAACAGCAAGCAAAGGCCCAAAAAAGATTTCGACTCAAAATGCTCGATCAAAGTGTGCCGAAGGCGGATGACAGGATATATGTTAAAAAGGATGGGGCGAGGATTTATGTCGATATCGACGATATCGTGGAGAAAGATAGCGACGGCAAAATTATAGGCGTCCGAACAACGATGGTTGACATCACCGAACGCAAGATGGCGGAGGATTCGCTTCGAGAAAGCGAGGAGAAGTTCAGGAATCTTGCAGAACAGTCCCCCAATATGATTTTTATTAACAAGAACGGCAGAGTAGTTTATGCCAATGAGAAATGCGAAGAGATGATGGGATATAGCAGAGAAGCGATTTACTCCGCTGGTTTTGATTTCTTTAAGTTGATTGCGCCGGAATTTAGAGAAACAGTAAAAATAGCTTTTGGAAAGCATATGAAGGGTAAGGAAGTACTTCCATTCGAATATACGCTTCTCACCAGTCGGGGGGAACGAATTGAGGCAATACTTTCCCCAAAACTAATAGATTATGGCGGGGGGAGGGCGATACTCGGCATCGTAACTGATATCAGCGAGCGCAAGCGGGCAGAGCAGGAGCTGCGGAAAAGTGAGAAGCGATACCGAAACTTGTTTGATAATGTGCCCGTTGGACTATACCGCACAACCCCTGCAGGAGAGTGGCTGGATGGCAACGCGGCCTCGGCGCGAATGCTCGGCTACCCGGATTGCGAGTCAATGCTTAAAGCCAATCCGCTCGCTGATTATGTTAATCCTGAGGAACGTGAGAGGTGGAAGGCAATCCTAGAGAAGAATGGCGTGCTCGAGGATTTTGAATCACAGCTTCGTCGCCAGGATGGAAGGATCATTTGGGTAAAAGATAGCGCCAGGGCTATAAAGAATAAGGAGGGCCGTGTTTTATACTACGAAGGAGCCATGGTAGACTTTACTGAGCGCAAGAAGGCGGAGGAAGAGCTTAATTATACTCTTGAGATGCTTCACAAAAGTTTGGGAGCAACAATACAGGCTATTAACAGGCTAGTCGAGATAAGGGACCCTTATACAGCGGGACATCAGAGGCGGGTGGCTGACCTTGCCCGAGCCATAGCCACAGAAATGGGACTCTCCCAAGAGCAAGTTAATGGAATCCGCATGGCTGGATCAATTCACGATATAGGCAAAATATCTGTTCCAGCTGAGATCCTTAGCAAACCAGGCCGATTAGAAGAAACAGAATTCAATCTGATTAAGATTCATCCCAAATATGCTTATGAGATATTGAAACCAATAGAATTTCCAGGGCCGGTCGCGCAAGCTATTCTTCAGCATCATGAAAGGATCGATGGCTCTGGTTATCCATTAGGCTTAAAAGACAAAGAGATTCTCGTAGAAGCAAAAATCTTAGCGGTGGCAGATGTTGTTGAGGCCATGGTTTCTCACCGACCTTACCGGACGGCACACAGCCTGGAGCACGCCTTAAAGGAAATCTCAAAAAATAGTGGAGTTCTTTATGATCCAAAGGTGGTAGAAGCTTGCCTAAACCTTTTTGCCGAGAAAGGCTTCACATTTAGAGAAGACGGAAACTCAACAATCTCTCCAAATTAAGGGATATAATGCGCGAGTCACTTATTACATGCTAAAGGAAAAAACTGAAGCGGAATCTAAGGATTAGAATTATTAGAGCTTGAGAGCATTGTCAGGATTTGAAGGGCAAGAATCAAGAAAAAACATAAGCTTATTCAGAGTTTTCTTGCGGGGGCCATGCTTACTGTATATTCCGGTTGAAAGCGGACAGTGATTCCGTTTCAATCCGGACACCCATTCTGGTTCAAAGCGGCCACCGATTCCGACGGGAAGCCGGACGATTTAAAGATCAATATCGGCGGTTTGACCTTGGGCTTCGGAATGGGAGTACGCTTCTAGACGGGACCATGACCGACGCCGCTGATCGCCGGGCTGACGGGGTCCGGGCTGAACCTCTCGGGCTTTGATTCTAAAGAAACCATTGCCGCCGCCATAGCCGAACGCCTGAAGGGCTGACGCCAAGCCGCTTTTCACGAAGATTGACATCGCCGCACGGTCGGAAGTATATTATCGGTGTAGTCAAGAGGAGGGGTTCATCGCCCGGAGCCAACAGCATGAAACGCAAATCAATCTATTTGCTTTTTTTCGTTCTCTTAGCATTTATTATTCTTCCGATTTACTCAGAAGCGGTCAAGATCGTCTCATGGAATGCCCTTAATTTTCCGGGTTCTACCGGCGCTGCGCGGGAAGCCTATTTTAGAATGGTGATAAATAAGCTCAATCCCGACGTCCTGGTCGTCCAGGAGATACTCAGCCAAACAGGAGTTAATCAATTCCTAAGCAAGGTCATGAATTACACCTACCCTGGAAGGTATGCCGCGGCCGGTTTCACGGATGGCCCAGATACAGATAATGCCATGTTTTATAAGAAATCGACAATATCATATTTAGCTCGAAAGCAGATCGCCACGGATCTAAGAGATATTTCTGTGTATAAAGTAAAAGTTATCTCAGGTCCTGGAATAAACTCTGAATTCAGAATATGTTCCGTTCATTTAAAATCTGGCACATCATCTAGCGATAAAGTTCAGCGAGAATATGAAGCCAACATATTGAGAAGCTATCTCAATAGTCTTTCGGGGACGAGCCTATTCTTAGTGTGCGGTGATTTCAATCTATATACAAGCAGCGAAAGTTCATTCGTCGAACTCACCGAAAGTCAAACAGACAATGACGGGAGATGTAAGGATCCCATTAACAAACTTGGCTCCTGGCATGACAATTCCATTTTTGCAAAATATCATTCTCAATCAAGCAGAGCGACGGCTTTCGGAGGAGGAGCTTCGGGAGGCCTCGATGATAGATTTGATCTAATTCTAATTCCTTATGTTGATAGAAGCAACTTAGTCAATAAAATAGGCACCTATAAGGCCTATGGAAACGATGGTTTACATTTTAATAAGTCAGTCAATAGTGGGACGAATTCAGCTGTTGGAACCGTTATCGCAAATGCACTCTATCAAGCCTCAGATCACCTACCGGTTGTAATTGAACTTGTGCCTCCTTCTACTTTATTAGTGGAGAACGAGTTCCGTTGACAGATAATTCAAATGAAAGCCGTCTTCCTCATCGACAGGAAGAACTTGGAGGTCGAGAGCTTCATCTACTGTGAGCACGGGTGCTTCATACTACGAACAGTTTCTCTGGGACTTAGAAGCCACGGGGGAGCTGACATCGATATTCCGGTTTTAATTCTTGGGATTGACGCATAAATAGAGGGTTTTTTTGCCCGCTGGATCTGGGATTCCTAGAGGCAATATGAGAGAGGATGATTTCGAAGATCTTTTAAAAGAGAGCGAATCGAATTTCCTTGATTGGAAACAAGATTTTCCTGAAGGGCTCATTCGTGCTGAAACAGCAAAAGCAAGAAAAGAAGAAGGAAAAGCTGCGCTCTTAAAGGATTTGGTCTCTCTCGCAAATACCCAAGGCCGCGATCCAGCGTATCTCATTTATGGAGTTCGAGACTGCAGAATTCGCAGAGAAGTAGTGGGCACGTCGAAATCGTTCGATGGCGCTAGTTTCCAGGAATGGGCCGAAAATGCGTTCGACCCTTCTCCCATATTCAGTTATTCGGAATTGCAATCTCCCGATCAGAAAAGGGTTGCAATATTCGAGATAAATAAAGCCACAAACTCTCCACATGTTGCTAAAGTCACCTTAGGTGGAATTCTCCACAAAGGACAGATTTGGTTTCGTAAGGATAGCAAAAATACTGTTGCACTTCATTTCGATATTAAAAAGATGTTTATTCCTGAGGCTCCCGTCATATTCACCGATCTTTTAGATCGCCATCTTAGGAAGATCATTTCTGAATATCGCAAACTGGGGAGAGAAACATCTGCGGCTCTGCTCCGAAAAAAGGAGGCACTTTTGCTCCAAGGTTATGAATTAGCTCATTACCCGGGAACGCGCAAAGAGATAAGAATCGGAAGAGACAGAAATGAACTCATTCTGCTTCTTAAGCCTCGATAGGAAATAAACATGTCTCTTTTCGCATCATTCACCGGCCTACCGTGCCCGGAGTGTGGCCTGCCGATTATGGTCTCCGGGATCTACTACGACAAGAATGAGCCAGAGCTGGGCGTTACGACCTGCGAGTACTGCCAGGCCGAGATCCAGATCTCGAAGGATCCGGCAAGTGGGGAGATGAGGGCGGAGAGGGCGAAGAAGAACTAGAGAGGGGGTTAAGAACTATGACCACAGCTAAAAGCACTTCCGATGCTGAGACCTTGGCAATTCTTATTGATCGCATCAAAACTCTACAAGACAAGGTCCAAAGTGGCGATATCTCAGAAAAGGATAAAGACTTTTTCCGCGGGGTCTGCGAAACTAATTGGCCACATGATCCCAAAGAGGCCATGCGATGCCTTAACGATGTTATCAAAGAGATAAGGGGGGAACTTTCGGGCTTGAAGAAGATAGGATAGACGATGGAGAAAGAATATTTTTCTCAGAAATTAATAATTGTTCAAACCCATAGGCTAGTATTCGACTAAAAAGATGGATGATTATGCGAGTATTCTTGTAAGGAGGCGGGCTGAACTTGCGACAATCTTGCGACACAACTTACGATAAGCTCACGACATGACTTGCGTCGCCCCGCTTAGGGAGCAATTCTAGCCTTTTTATTAATAATTTCGACGGCTTATGTTCCCCTCTTTCCCATCCCGCAAGCGTCGTTTTAATTGGCAGGCGTTTCAAACTTCTCCAGATAAACCCCTTCCCCGCAGGAAAGGCATTTAAAGATAAAATATGTTTTCGGATCGCCCATAAATTCGCCAGTATCGGGGTCCCTTTGCTGCACCTCAGCGTAATCCAATTTTCTGTCTCTGACGATTTTCATGCTCCCGCAGTGTTCGCAGATGATTTTTTCCTGGCGCATCATAACCTCGTCGATGAGATATTAGAATACAAGGGCGGATTTGATTTTATCAAGCAGCTTTTTCGTCGGCCTATGTTCTCCTTTTTCCCACCCCGCCAAAGTAGTCTGATCGATCCCCAATTGTTCGGCCAGCTTCTTCTGGGAAAGCCCATGAACCCGCCGGTATTCTCGAATTCTATCTCCTAAGTTTTCGGCCTCTTTCTCAAACGGATCCCGGCCCAGAAACTCGATTATCTTCGGAATCTGGGCCAGAGACGGCTTGATCCGGTTCTTCTCCCAAAGGTAGATCGTGGTATCGTCAACATGAAACCTGAGGGAAAGTTGGCGCTTGGTGAGCTTCAAATCCAGCCTCCGGACCTTGATGAAGTCGCCCCACGTCTTCATAAAATCAGGGTATTTCTCCCTGTGAACCGGCTTTCTTGCCTGTAGAGTCAAATGGCAAAAAGGCAACGCAAAGATGCGAGGACGTTTTCCGGGGCATGGGCTCCTCGAAGTCCGAATGCACCGAGACCCAGAAGAGCCGCTATTACTCCAAGATCTCCGGCCCGCTTCTCGATCGCATCGATATCCAGATCGAGGTGCCCGAGGTCAAGTTCCGGGACATCGTCTCCAAGGTCGAAGCCGAAAGCTCGGAAGAGATCCGGAAAAGGGTGAGCGCCGCCCGCGAGGTCCAGCTCCGGAGGTTCGAAGGCCGGAGGATTTACGCCAACGCCCGGATGGGCCCGAAGGACGTCAAGCGTCATTGCCCCATCGGTGCCGAAGCGGAAAAGCTTTTGGAGATGGCCGTGACCAAGCTGGGATTCAGCGCCAGGGCCTACGATCGCGTCCTCAAGGTCGCCCGAACCATCGCCGACCTGGCCGGCGATGCGGACATCGGTACGCCGCACATCTCCGAGGCGATCCAGTATAGAATGATGGATAGAATGCGCTAATTGTGGAAAACGAGAAACGGGAAAGATATCGGCTTCATTTGAATGCGTACTTTTTTTCGCT
>Ga0315288_10004357_pt1 | contig 17990 bp, 12 predicted proteins | sample YL17G11_20_MG_FD_203454 | JGI IMG/M metagenome (GOLD analysis project Ga0315288, IMG submission 203454) | Sediment microbial communities from Yellowstone Lake, YNP, Wyoming, USA - YL17G11_20 | ecosystem: Environmental > Aquatic > Freshwater > Lake > Sediment | place: USA: Wyoming | collected... | reverse complement strand
CATTGCCCTGGTGGGAATTCTCCAGTATGAATTAGGGGATTTGGGTTGACTTCTGAAAACTTGGGGAGATGGGGAGATAACTCTTGAGAGTTACACCTACCTCTAAACCTTGGAGGTTCTATGAAGAATAACGATTTCTGGTTGAAATGTGGATAACCAAAAAGCAACATGGAGTAGACTGCTATAAAAAGCCTAGTCCAGCCAATGAAATTTCGATTTAGAGCATTTGTGCTATTTAGGTAATTCAAACGTTCTCGTGTGCCTATAACAAACTTGACTTGTACCAGGGATGATTGGCTTTCCACGGGTTATGACTTTTATTCTCCCTTCGCCCTTGATCCCTTTCCACTTTCCTGTGCCTGACAAAAATTTCATGACGATTTCCCCTCTCCCAACAGCCTGTTCAAACTCTCCTCTTGCTTTTTTCCTTTGGATCGTGTTTAATTTTATCGTGATTTCAACTTTCAACTAAAAACAGTATAACCTCTGATATCACAGCGCTATACGAAAGAAGGTGTTTTTGGAAGCAGCTTTGATTCGGATTCAACGGAGTGTTAATTCAAGCTGACCGGCCTATAAAAGGAGAAAACCATGGCATTAAAAACAGCGGAAGAATATAAACAGAGTATTGTAGATAACAGAAAGGTCTTTCTGGATGGAGAAAAGGTTGAGGACATCCTTGATCATCCAATTCTAAGCAAACTGGTGAATTATGCTGCCGGCGATTATGAAATGGCCATGAATCCGACATATCAGGATTTGGTTACGGAGAAGTTGCCGGATGGGGAACGGGTTCATTTCACCTTTATAGCGCCACGTTCAAAAGACGATTTGATCAGAAGGCGGCAAGTGATCCAGACCACTTGCCGGGTGTTGGGTGGACCAGGCGGAGCTGCTAAATTTACAGGTATCGACGGGCTGCTCGGGCTTACCCTTGGATGCAGGCGCATCGACAAAAAGATGGGAACCGAGTACTCAAAGCGAGTAGAAAAATATCGTCGGCATTTGATGGATTTGGATGCGGCCGTCTGCGTAGCCATGACCGATGTGAAAGGAAACAGGTCCTTACGTCCCCATGAACAGAAAGGGCATCAGGACTATTATGTTAGGATAGTCAGTAAGGAAAATGCCGGAATTGTCGTTCGTGGCGCAAAGACCCAAATCAGTTATGCGCCCGTTGTAAATGAAATGATTGTGCTCCCATGCCGGGCCATGGGAGAAAAGGACAAAGATTATGCCGTTGCTTTTGCATTACCTGTTGATACCAAAGGACTTAAAATAATCGGAAGTGCCAAAGACGGTGGCCATGCCGTGGTTGTCTTTGATGACGTATTCGTCCCCTCGGAAAGGATTTTTCTTGCAGGCGAATGGCAGGATGCCTATCAACTACCCTATGCCTTTGCCACTTTTCATCGCTTAAGTGCCGATACCTATAAGTATACGCAGCTTGAGATTATGATCGGAGCGGCCGCTCTGCTCGCCGAATATAATGGATTGGATAAAATTTCTCACATCAGGGACAAGCTGACATGGCTTTTGATGTATGCTGAAGGAACGGAAGCCCTTGGGAGAGCAGCTGCAGAGAATTGGGAAGCTGATCCCTCAACAGGAACGCCCTGTCCCAATGTACTTTATTCCAATGTGGCAAAATTTTTCTTCGCTAGCCAGTACTCCCAGGCCGAACAATACCTTCAGGATATCGCCGGCGGACTTGTCAGTACCCTCCCATCATTAAAAGAGTTGGAGAATCCGGAGATTGCCGAAGATGTTAAAAAATATCTGGGAACCGGGGATATCTGTTCGGCAGAAGATCGGATGAAGTTATTTAAATATACACAACATTTATGTGACTATAACCAGGGGAATACAACCCTTCATGCCGAAGGATCATTAGCAGCACAACGATTAACGTTATATAATAATGGGGATTGGGAACGTTATAAGGCCTTAGCCAAGAGGGCGGCCGGGATTTCATGTAACCATCCTGCGGTGGCCAATCTACCTCCTATACTTTGGTATCCTAGGCCAGCGGAGAAAAGTCCGGATATCCCAGTTGGAAAAGGGGATCTTTAGTGACATAGTCAGACAATCTATGACTCGTTATTCTTAAGATGGCAACGCCAAATAGCTTTTTAACTTTTAACATCGATAAAGGCGTGGGTGAAATCCCGGGGACAATTTAGCCTAAGTGATTTTAAGACATCTCTTTTCACCGTTCAGGATCAAATCGTTGGAGCTGACCAATCGCGCGGTGATGGCGCCCATGGTCACTAACTTGGTCCAGGATGAGAGGCCGACAGATGCCTATCTCGCCTATATAAAACGTCGGGCAGAAGCAGGCGTGGGGCTTATTATCACCGAAGTGGCGGCCGTCCATCCTTTAGGCTCCTTTAGTAACAGGGAAATTGGTATTCATGATGATAAATTCATCCCGGCTCTCAAAAGGGTGGTGGATACCGTTCACGCCGGTGGGAGCAAAGTGGCTTTGCAGCTCCACCACTCGGGGCGTGAAAATATTAAGCTCCTATCAGAGGGCAAGGCCGTCGGTCCTTCAGCCAAGCCCAGCCTGCTATATGAGATGACACCCAAGGAAATGAGCTCGGAGATGATTCAGGAAACAATCACCGCTTTTGGCCAGGCTGCCGTAAGGGCTAGAGAAGCAGGGTTCGATGCTGTTGAAATACTCGGAGGCCATGGATATCTCCTTGCCCAGTTCCTGTCGGCCATCGTTAATGATCGGCAAGATGAATATGGCGGTGGGTTTCAAGACCGCGCTCGGTTTATGATTAGGGTGTTGCAATCCGTCCGAAAAGCGGTGGGGGATGATTATCCGATTCTGCTCCGCCTGTCAGCAGAGGAATGCATCGCTAATGGCTATACTGTGGAGGACATACAGCAAATAGCGCCCGATCTGGTTAAGGCCGGGGCCGATGCAATCCATGCGTCTCTGGGTACACAAGGGGGCACGGGATGGCCAACGATTGCACCGGCAGAATACGAGCCGGGATTCAATGTGTGGCGGGCCCGTAAAATTAAAGAAGTGGTAAAGGTCCCCGTTATCGCCGTAGGCCGGATTACCGAACCAGAGCTTGCTGATAAGGTGATATCTCGGGGAGATGCGGATTTAGTGTCTTTCGGCCGGCAGTTTTTAGCGGACCCCGACTTTCTGCTAAAAGCCAGAGAAGGTCGTTCGGCATATATTCGGAAATGCGTTGCCTGTAACCAGGGATGCATCGAACGTGTGTTTTTTACCCCGGATCCAATCCGTTGCGCCATTAATCCGGAAACAGGTCAAGAACTGGCCTATCCCATTGCCCCATCCAAAACCGCCAGGGTCGTATGGGTGATCGGAGCAGGTCCCGCAGGTCTTACCGCGGCTTATGAGGCCGCCAGACTGGGACATAAAGTCACCCTGTTCGAAAAAGAGGATAGAGCGGGGGGGAATCTGTTTTATACCAGCAGGACGCCCTTCAAGGAGGGCTATGGGAAGTGGATGGAATGGCTTATTGGCCAAGTGAAAAAAATCGGGGTGGATTTGCGGACCAGTACGTTTATTGATGATGCATTTATTAAACAGGCGGATTGCGATGTTGTCATCCTCGCCACCGGGGGAGAAAGGGTTTTCCCTAAGATTAAAGGAATTGACCGGCCGATTGTCTGTGATCCCTGGCACATTTTGAATGGAACCCGTACTCCTGGAGAAAACGTCGTAGTTGTCGGTGCAGGCTTGATCGGCATGGAAACGGCGGACTTTATTGCAGAGCAAGGGAGTCATGTCACATTGATTGAGCAGCTTAAGAAGTCACCAATTAAATCATATACGGCCCACGGGTATATGCTCCACGAGCGACTGGGAAAAAGAGGATGTCGATTATTGCTTGACACAAGACTGGAAAGTATCCAGAAGGATGCTGTTACGGTGGTTAGCAATAATAACAAGAAAACGATTACCGGGATTGACCAGGTTGTGATCGCCGTTGGGATGAAACCCCGCGATCATCTCAGGAAAATTCTTGAAGAAAAAGGAATCCGTCATTATGTCGTAGGAGATGCCTCAAAGGTCCAACGCATTTTTGAAGCCACTCAGGAAGGGGCTCGCGCCGCCTGGGTGATTTGATGAAAGGTAAACAATTCTAGGTGCAAAAACACATGAGACTTTGAGGGAGGGCGTTATGAAGAAAGTACATATTACTGCCCAGGTGGATGGGGACAAATGCATAAGTTGCCGCGTCTGCAAGAACGTCTGCCCAGCCGGGGCCATCGAAATAGTCGACAAGCAAGATGTGAAAAAGATGTTTGTTTCACCATGTCAAGATGCTTGTCCCGCCGGTGTAAATGTTGAGGCTTATATTGCTCTGACGGGGGCAGGTAAAATAAGGGAGGCTTATCACCTTATCCGAAGGGAAAATCCTTTCCCGTCGGTTTGCGGCCATATCTGCACGCACCCATGCGAAACAAAATGCAATAGGGGACTCCAGGATGAGCCCGTCTCAATCATCGATATTAAACGCTATGTGGCCGATTATGCCTTTGAGAACGGATTAACTAGCCGGGAACGTGCATGGGCAAAGAACAGCAAGAGCGTGGGAATTATCGGAGCAGGTCCGTCCGGGCTGAGTTGTGCCTATTACCTGGCATTGACGGGCTATTCGGTAGAGGTCTATGAATCACAGCCGGTTGCCGGCGGTGTTCTGGCTTTCGGTATTCCGCAATATAGACTGCCCAAAGAAGTATTGCAGCGGGACATCGATCTGATTGAGCAAGCGGGTGTAAAAATTCATCTCAATACCGAAGTCGGTAAAGATGTTACTTTTAACGAACTTAAGAAAAAACATAATGCGGTCTATATTGCCACCGGAACACAAATTTCTAACAAAGTGGGCATTCCGGGAGAGGGACTTCAAGGAGTCTATTACGGTTTGGATTTTCTGAGGGATGTTAACCTTGGTAAAAAACCAGTCAAAGGCAGAAAAGTGGTGGTTATCGGCGGCGGCAATGTGGCCGTAGATGTAGCCCGAACTGCCTTGCGGCTGGGCGCTAAAAGCGTGGAGATGGTCTGTCTTGAGCAGCGGGATGAAATGCCAGCCCTGCCAGAGGAGGTCGAAGCAACACTTGAGGAAGGCATTAGAATTCATAATGGCTGGGGTCCTCGCCGTATCCTTGATAAGGAAGCAGCAGTAGGTATTGAGCTGAAAAAATGCACCAGCGTTTTCGATGTTGAAGGTTGCTTTAGTCCCACCTATGATGAGAATACTCTGAAGACACTCAGCGCAGACCGGATAATTATCGCCATCGGGCAGGCGCTTGATAAGCAGTTTGTTAGCCATGCTGGCATAGAAACTGAGCAGGGCAACTTCAAGGTTGATAAAAATATGATGACAACCATCCCCGGAGTATTTTCCGGTGGTGACGTAGTAAAAGGATCGAATGTGGTCATTGCGGCCATTGCCGACGGGAAAAAAGCGGTGCAATCCATTCATAATTATCTTGGCGCGCAAGGAATGATCAATAAAGGCTCAGAGATCGTCTTGCCGGAACGACCGGATGAACTGATGTGGAATCACAACAGCAGAAACAAGATAAAGTGTTTGCCGCCATTTGAGCGAAAAAACAGTTTTGATGAAGTAGTACTGGGATTTACCCAGGAGCAAATCATGGAAGAATCCAGAAGATGCCTTGGATGCGGAACGACGGTTGTCGGTGTGGACGCCGATAAATGCGTTGCTTGCGTGGCCTGCGTCGACGCATGCGGCGAGAACGCCATCACCTATGTTCCCCGCCAAGAAACGAAGATCCTGCGCGTTGATCCTGCGGACATAGACCCGGCGGCCATAGAGGCGCTTTGCCGCAAGGCGCACATAAGACCGGATTACGGGTTGTGCGCGTGCAACGCAAATCCACCTCTAGCCAAAGAGGTGGCCGCCGCTATTTTAAAAGGGGCATCGTCTCCGGAGGAAATTACCCGCAAGACCGGCACCCGCGGCTCCTGCGCCATGTGGTGCATAGCGCCTATGCTGCAGTTGCTCCGGGCCTCGGGGGCGGATTTAACCCCGCCGAAAGGGTATAAATGGTATCCGGCCCTGGTCGGCATCTGGGACATATCCGATGAAGTGGCTCGTAAATATCCGGAATTTCACCTCGAAGAAGACCTGCAACTATTCGACCAGGGCCAGAAGAATAACCTGGGGTCGATACTGAAATAAAGGAGGTAGCTATGTTAGGAGTCGCCAATATACCACCGAAAATCATGCCATCTAAATTAGGGCCGCGGCTGCCCCGTATACGTACGGCCGACCTGACCGGGATCGTGTCGATAGAACTCGCGCGGCTTTTCCCGGACATCCCCAAAGAAATCTATTTGCGCGGCGACGATCTGTCCGCCGTGCGCCGAGCCGCCGAAAATTCACTGGCCGAGGTGGACATGAGTATGATCAAACCCGGAGATTCGGTTAACCTCCTGTGTTCCGAGCACGGGTTCAGCATCCTGGAGGGCTGGGCGTACGCGGAAATGCTACGCACTATCCATGATGTAGTCCGGGAAAAGACCGAGTGCCAAAACATCCGGCTCAGATTCGCCGCGGGCGGCGGGCTGACCGAAGCCAGGGAAATAATCCCCTACTTCAAACTGGATGAAACCTTTAAGGGGCGGATCAAAGCAACCTGGCCTTTCGACCGGGGGGTGGCCATCAACACCGAGATCGGCACCCTGTATGGCCTGGCCAAGATATACGACGGAGACTGGTTCATCCACGCGCACTATGATGACCCGCGGGAGTGCTACCTGCACCGACTCATCCAGCGTCCACTTAAGGCATTTTGCATGAGCTACGCCCGATATGAAACCCGGTCGGTCTATCATCAGAATTTTCTCTCCCGCAGCAGCAACATCGTGCCGCGGGCTATTTTCGAATCCTCCTTCGTTCAGAACAAGCACGCTTTCAGCTGCCTACTGATCACATCACCGGCCGGGGTGACCAACGTGGACGCCGACAACGACCTGCTAAAACTGAACAGCCGACTCAGCGCCAACACCCTCAGAGGTTACGGCAAGCTGTTACGCCTGTTCGCCGAGATCGACGAATGCGTGGCCGTTTTGGAGGACGGACGATGGCCGTGGTACCATCACGGCGGCGGGTTGACCTCGGGCAACCTGTTCAAAGCGCCGATCGATTACCTCGACCTGACCGTGGGCGACCGAGGAAACTTCACGGAAGAGTTCAAGTACTTGAACCCGGCGGTCAAGGCCCTGGTGATCAACTATTCCTGGCGGGATTTCTTTTCCAACTTGTCCACGGGCTATCCTGTCTTCATCGCCGACCGGGAGTTGGCCCAGGGTCTGTCTCGCCGCCTGACCCAAGATGCTGTTATTGCCGGGAACTTGAGCGAGGCGTTAGCGTTGGCCTATAAGAAGAGCGGGACCGACAAGGCTATTGTTTTTGACGGCAGTTACGGCTACATCAACCTCAGCCCCGCTATGGGAGAATTTCTGGTCGACAGAGCGTCGGCCGTGGCCCGCAAGGTGGACCTGGAGTTGATGCCCAAATGGCTGAAACAGCGCGGTATTGACCCTGCAACGGTTTAGTCAGTATATGCAAGACATTCGAGACGACATATTCCGCTGCGTGGCCAAGCGGTCGATCACGGCGGTTATCATCGCCGATGATGAAGGTATTGTGGCTGAGACCGGCTTGGCGGCAGAAACGGCCAGGGAGCTGGGGCTGACCGTCAGGCGAATCCTGGCCGAAGGAGAGGCGGTGAAACCAGGAAGCGAAATCGCCCGGATTGTCGGTTCTCCTAAGTGTATTGCCATGGGTGAAGATCGGTTGATAGGCATCATGGCCAAGCCGTCGGGCATAGCTACGATGGCCCAACGGTTCGTAGAAAAGGCAGGAAGGCGGCCGCGCATCGTTTCCGGGGCGTGGAAAAAAATGCCGCAGTCGCAAAAAGAATTTACCCGCCGGGCCCTCGCCGTCGGAGGGGTAGATTGCCACATCAGCAACAAACCCTTTTTGTATTTGGATAAAAATTATGTTCGCATACTGGGCGGGGGCATTAAGGCCTGCCTGGAAGCGGTGTCCGGGTTTAAAGGATACATGTGGGTCATCCAAGTGAAAGGTACGTACAACGATATTGCCGAAGAAGCCTGCCAGGCCGCCCGAAACGGGGCCAATATTGTTTTCATCGACAGCGGCCGGCAAAGCGATCTGGGTCGGGTGAGCGAGGCATTGAACCAGGCTGGCCTGCGCGGCCGCGTCGAAATCGCCTTCGGCGGTCATGTCCGGCTGGACGACGTTGCCGCCCTCAAGGCTTCGGACGTGGATATCTTGGACATCGGCCGGCAGATCATGGATGCACCGCTGCTGGACATGCGGATGGAAGTTGTAGAGGTCTGATCGTGAGTGAATTCAATCTGCTCCAAAAAACCGAACTGCGCATTGAAGGTATCACTCTGAAAGAAGCCAATCTGAATGAGGTGGCCGCCGTAGTGGCCCAGGTGATCGGCCTGGAGCGGAATGAAGTTTTGGTCACCGACGTTTTGGACGGCATCATGACCATTGACATTTTAAAAAAGACGATTGACGCCTATCAACTGGTCGGCAAGAAAAACGGGCTTCTTGAACGATTGGCCGGGCTGCCAGGTGTGGGCATCACCCCCGATACGACTGTTTGCTCTGAAGGCATGCTGGGCTGGATTGCCACGGATGAAGCCGAAGCCCGGGCGGTATTGAAGCGGTCGGAACAAATGGTGGCCGAAATCCGGGAACGGATGGCCCGACGGGCTATCGTTTTTTCCACCGGGTTCGAAGTGTCGAGCGGCCAGATCGAAGACACCAACCAACCGATTATCGCCAAAGAACTGGAAGCCGGCGGGTACATTGTCACCTTGGGTCCGATTCTCCAAGACGATCAGGACGTCATCGCCGGCCAACTGTTGCAGGCTGTTGACGGCGGGTATGGTCTGATCGTGACTACGGGTGGCGTCGGCGCAGAAGCCAAGGACCACACTATTGAGGCTTTGCTGACGCTGGACGCGGAAGCGACCGTCCCGTACATCTGCAAGTTTGAACAAGGGCCCGGCCGGCACACCAAGGACGGGGTCCGGATCGGTGTGGGGAGGGCGTTCGGAACGTTCATCGTGGCCCTGCCGGGTCCTAATGACGAGGTAAAGGCCTGCCTGCCCATACTGCTCAAGGGTCTGAAATCCAATTCCGGCAAGCATGAACTGGCTGAGTCCATCGCTTCTAACCTTAGGCAGATTTTGCGGGAAAAGATGAAGCACAATCACTTAGAACGGGAGGAAAGGAGGTGATATCACAGCGCTATACGAAAGAAGGTGTTTTTGGAAGCAGCTTTGATTCGGATTCAACAGAGTGTTAATTCAAACTGACGGGCTTCTATGGCTCCGGACATTTCCAAGTGGAAAGGGTTCGCCGCCCCCAGGCTTCAAGTTGGGTGGGAGCGGTTAAAATCAAAGGAGGTTTCGCTATGAAAAGGTGTATTTGTGGAAAAATGGGCTTTGTCATTACACTAATTGTTTTTTCATTGTGTTTAATTTCCCCAATAAGTGGTGCCCAGGCGGCAGACAATATCATCAAGATCGGGGTCATCGGCCCCATGAAATTCATTGCCGGGGAACAACCGTGGAAAGGGGCACAGATGGCCGCAGAGGCGATAAACGCGGCCGGAGGCGTTAAGGTCAAGGGCGTACCGCATAAAATAGAGCTGGTTCAGGCAGATGATAACTGCTTGGCGAGTGTCGCTGACGCCAGCAATGCCATGGAACGGCTGATTACGGTAAACAAGGTAAATTTTGTGACAGGGGGATTTCGGACAGAGGCGGTCACGGCTCAACAAGAGATTGCGGCTAATTATAAAACAATCTTTATGGGAAACGGAGGCGGTCTTACTCCCTCACTGGCTGAAAGGGTGGCGACAAACTATGATCGCTACAAGTACTATTTCATGGGATGGATACCTTCCGACATTTTTGGTGTCATCATGCTTACGGGAGCAGAAGGCCCTCTGCGCGCGATACAATCACAACTGGGCATAAAGCAACCTAAGGTAGCCTTGCTGCTCGATAAGGCCGCGTGGACGGAGCCTATCTTAAAAAAAGCGGAAGAGGTTTTTCCGAAGATGGGCGCTGAAATCGTTGGAGTGTGGCGGCCCGGCTTTAGTGCTAGCAGCGTAGTTGCCGAAATGTCGGCCATAAAAACAGCCGGTGCGCATCTGATATTTGCGGTAAACGCGGGACCAGCGGGTAATCCGACTTCCGTGAGTTGGGGTGAGCTAAAGGTTCCGGCCGCCATAGCGGGTTGTAACTTGGAAGCTATGATGCCACGCCACTGGGAGAGCACAAAAGGATTGTGCGAATATAGCGAAACCACCACCATTTGGGCACGCGCAAAAATAACAGAGAAAACCATCCCTTTTTTTGACGCCTATCTCAAACGGTACGGAGAAGATCCCAATTATTTTGCCGGTGTAGGGCATGACAATATATATATTTTTAAAGAGGCTATTGAAAATGCCGGTACGATTGAAAGCGACGCTGTGGTGGCTGCATTGGAAAAAACCAATTACATCGGGACCACTGGAAGAATCGAGTATACTCCACGCGGGTCCAGACTCCCCCACACTGTCATATGGGGACCGAAACATGTACCATATCTTTGTTCACAGTGGCGAAATGGGAAAATAATGGCGGTCTGGCCCGATGGTAATGAAGTAGGCCCGGCTCTACAGGCTATTGGCGCCCCTTCGGGCTGGAAGGGCGTGAAGTACGAAGGAACGGTTAAATATGAGCTCCCTCCTTGGATGGTAGAATACTGGAAAAGCAAAAAATAGCAGCCGTTTGACGGCTTTGTAAAAAGTGGGCTGGGTTTTTAACCGGCGACAATACGGTTGTGTTTTATGATGACTTTTACGATTTTTACCGAGCTGTTAGACCTAAAACGAGCGTACTTTTTTAAGGGAATGTCTTCAGTTTAATCTTAATTAAATGCCACTGCGACGTTGCACCTGTCGGAGCCATGTTCCGGTCGGCGCCGCCGCAGTCGGCACCAACGAGAGGATAGCAGCAGGGGGATCGTTGACTCATAATTAATGTTACCGAGGGTGGAGGCTTAACCTAGTCATTTTGGGACTGGGGCTGGAAGATTACCGCAGGATTGGATGAGGAAATGATCCGGAAGTATGTCCGGTATCAAGAAGAGAAAGAGAAACAATACGAACAATTGAAATTGGATTTGTAAGTCACTCATAACGCGGCCACAACTTATATGCCCTGCCTCTTCTGGGGGCACAGGGCCAACTTCCTATGGGGGGCAATATTTAAAGCCGCAACCTACGGGTGTGGTTGTTTACTAGCGGGCGTTACCAAGGGGGATTCCATAATCCGCCGGTCAGGCGTTTTAGGGGGATCATCGCGCCAGATGGTTTTAGAAGCAATTCTTTCTTTCGCTAACCGCTTGACCGAAGGCAAGTAGAAGTTATGAAACAAGCGCGATTCCTGGGTATAAAGGTCGTTCAGGAGGGGAACGACCTGGGGGTTGTCCAAGCGATCATATCCCAACCATTATATGTTGGGGGTACCATTAAAATGACGGATGCCCCATTTAATATGACGTAATTCGTATGCTAACTCGAGGTATTTCCGGATTAAAGCGTGCTAAATAGAGAAGAGAGTCGGATGATTTCACCCATCAAAGAGGGAAAGGGAGGACTATGATTTCGGATATTCTGGTAAACGGATTGATAGCCGGCGGGATGTATGCCATGTTGGCAGTTGGATTTGCTTTGATATTCAGTGTGGCCGGGATAGTCAATATAGCCCATACGGGTTTTTATATGATTGCCGCGTTTCTGATCTTCATAGCCACAAAGTATTTACACCAGTCTCTTCTGCTGGCAAGCCTGAGCGGGGTTCTGTTCACCATCATTCTAGGGATCATATGTTTCAAAGTTCTCTTTGACCGGGTCAAGGAACATGTGAATACGGTGATGATCATGAGCATAGCTCTGGTCATACTTTTTCAGGAGGTACTTCTGCTGATATTTGGTGGCTCCTTTCAAGGGATGGACCCCTTTTTTGCAGGTTTTGTGGAAATTTTGGGCACTCGGGCTACTATTCAGCATCTTTCGGCCCTTTTAGTAATAGGGCTTGTGATAATAGGCCTGTGGCTGTGGTTATACAAAACCAGGATCGGCAGTGCGATTCGTGCCGTGTCCCAGGATACCGAAACGGCCAACCTGATGGGTATCAATGTCTCCCACATCTCTCTGCTCGTCATGGCTGTTTCAGTGGGGCTTGCCGGGATAGCAGGTGCAGTGATGGGTCCCATCTACATGATCAGCCCCGTCATGTGGCTCCAGCCTATCGTCATTGTTCTGGCCTCTGTGGTCCTGGGGGGCTTGGGGAGTATCGGCGGTGCGGTAATCGGCGCCTTTATCCTGGGCTATGTGGAAACTCTGGCGGTTTTTCTGATACCCGGTGGTTCGTTCTTGGGCGGAGCGGTCTCTCTGTGTATCATGATTCTGGTGTTGCTGATAAGGCCTGAAGGATTATTTGGTATATTTTTTGAGGAGGAGAGGCTGTAATGATCTATCTTAAACTGCTTTACGGTTGGATCCGTCAGGAGATATTCGCTATCCCAGGGCGCATTATTGCCCTGACCTTCTTTCTTTTCCTCTTTTTGGGACCCTTTATCACCCAGCAACCCTATTTTCTGCGTATCATCATATTGACCTGCATCTTTGGCATTTATGCAATGAGCTGGGATGTCTTATCAGGTTTTACGGGTCAGCTGAGTTTGGGGCATGCCCTTTTCTTTGGGGTGGCTGCCTATACGGTGGCCCTTTTGGATATATATCTTCACTGGTCTCCCTGGCTTACCATCCCCATAGGGGGGGTCCTATCGGTCCTGTCGGGATTATTTGTATGTCTGCCCGCCTTGAGACTGCGTGGGATGTATCTCGGGCTGGTTACCCTGACCTTCCCCATCATCCTGACGGGCATTCTGTACATATTTTCTGATGTCACTGGGGGTGAACTGGGTCTCTTTGGGATGAGAAGTCTTTCCAGTTCAATCACCCTGGCTTACTATACGGTGGCCATCATTTTTTTGATTTCTGCCTATATCATGTACAAGGTGACGGATGCGGAAGACAAGTTCCTTAGGATCGGCATCATCCTTCATGCCATTCGTGAAGACGAGATTGCAGCGCGGTCATCAGGTATAAGAACAAACCGATATAAATTTATTGCTTTTGCGGTAAGCGGATTTTTTGCAGGGGTTGCCGGAGGACTTTACACCCACTTTATGAGGGTGACAGGCCCTTCCACCCTGGAACTTTTCTTCTCATTCCAGGTGATCCTCTGGGTCATATTCGGAAGTACCGCTACGATCTATGGGCCCGTGGTTGGCGTCTTTATTCTCTACCCGGTGACGGAAATCATATCCATTTTTGCATGGGGCGAACCAATCCGTCAGATTATTTTTGCGCTTATCCTCATCCTGGCGCTTTTTTTCATGCCGGAAGGGATTTCGGTGTGGATCCTTGACAAGCTGGAGGTTAAATGTCCGCGGTGCAAACTCATCAACAACTTTATCCGGAAGAAATGCAGGGCCTGTCGTGCCGAATTGAAGTAGGAGCGGACAGGATAACCGATAGTTCATGCAGCTGCAAAAGGAAAAAAAGATTTTGATTTGGTTAGTTGCGGAGCGGAACGAATCTGACTTCAATGGGTAGGGGCGACTTTAGAAAAAACCAAGGTGAGGCCAATTTTTTCTTGGTAACCTCCTTAATTAAAATGTTTTTAAGCCAAAAAAGTTAAAAAATTATGACAATAAAAGAGGTTGAAGAGGAGAGAAAAATGAAATCCATCTATGAAGAAAGGCCATGGCTCAAGCAGTATAACCCCGGTGTTCCCTCGGAAATCGATATTCCAACGGACAAATCGGTGATAGACCTGTTTGATGAAGCGGTTGAAAAGTGGAACGGCAGGACCGCTCTAATCTTCTATGGCAGGAAGATAAATTACAAAGAGCTGAAAGAGAAGGTAGATCGGTTGGCGACCGCTCTCTTCGCCCTGGGGATCAAGAAGGGTGATCGGGTCGGGCTTCTCCTTTTAAACTCTCCGGAATTTATTATCAGCTACTTTGCGGCCGCCCGGACTGGGGCTGTTCTGACCCCGATCAGCCCGGTGTATGTCTCCAGTGAGATTGCCCACCAACTGACCGATAGTGGTGCTGAACATATTATCTGTCAGGATATTCTCTATGAAAATTTAGTCAGAACCGGGATAAAGTTCAAAAACGTGATTTTAACCAATATCGCAGACTCCCTGCCGAAATTGAAAAAGATATTGGGGACAAGCATTCTCAGGGGTTTATACCAAAAAATGGCCGCTCCTGCTCCAGAGATCTATCAGGGGGAAGGGATTTATCAGTGCCAGGAACTTTTGAATAAATACCCTCCTGAGCCTCCAAAGGTGGGAATTAACCCCAAGGAGGACCTCATTATGCTTCCCTATACAGGAGGAACGACCGGTCGGCCGAAGGGGGTGATGATCAGTCATTACAACGTGGTGGCCAATCATTATCAACTTATACAGGTCTTTACCGGGCTCAAAGACGGCCAGGAGACGATGGTTGGTATTATGCCCTTTTATCATGCAGGCGGGGGATCCCTGATGAATGGAGTTCTGCTCCGGGGGAATACCATAGTAATTATGTCCATGCCCGTGATCGACGATATTATCACAGCCATCATAAGATACAAGGCTACCTACTTTTTTAGCGCGCCCACTATGTACGAAGTGCTTAAGGACCATGAAAAAACAGATAGGGTGAACTGGAAACAGATGAAGATGATCGGCTCGGCTGCCGATTCCCTTAATGAGTTTACAGCAAAAGACTGGGAAGAGCGGACAGGTTCCAAGATTTCCGAAGGCTATGGCATGACCGAAACCACCGCCATCACCCATTTCAACCTCATCGGCAAGGAGAAATACGGATCCATTGGGGTTCCCTCGAGTAGCACCTATGCGGCGATTCTCGATCCCGACAAAGACGCCTATATGCCTGTGGGGGAAATGGGGGAAATTGTCGTCGACGGGCCTCAGATCACCAAGGGCTACTGGCAGCGGCCGGATGCCACGAAGGATTGCGAGTCCATCATCGGTGTCAGGAGGTGGTGGCGCACGGGCGATCTTGGAAAGATGGAAGAGGATGGGTATTTTTATTTCTATGACAGGAAGCGGGACCTAATCAAGTATAAGGGTTTGAGGGTGTATGCGCGAGAGGTAGAGGAAGTGATCAAAGGCCATCCCAGTGTCAAGGAGGTAGGTGTGGTGGGTGAGCCGGATCCAGTGGTGGGGCATAATGTTCGGGCTGTTATTGTGCTCGAAGGCGATGCCCGGGGAAAGGTTTCGGAGATGGATATTATTGAATATTGTAAAGACAAGTTGGCTCACTATAAGATCCCCAAAATCATTGATTTTGCGGGGGAGATTCCAAAGACGGATATCGGGAAGGTGTCCCGTCAGGAAATACGAAGAGAGGAGAAATGAAATGAAGGCCTCTTTCCTGGAGATAGATGGACTGACAAAGGGTTTTGGAGGGCTCACGGCCGTGGATAGGGTGAGTTTTACTGTTTCCCGGGATGAGATCGTGGGCCTCATTGGCCCCAATGGAGCGGGGAAATCAACCATTATCCGCTGTATTATGGGGGCTCTGAAACCCAGCTTCGGGAAAGTCCGGTTGGCCGGGAAAGACATTACCGGCCAACCGGTCGCCGATACAGTGAATATGGGCATGGCCTGTACCTACCAGATCGTGAAACCCTTTCGGAAAATGCCGGTGATTGCCAACGTCATGGTCTCCTGCCTCTGTCCTCGGTCAAAGAGAAGAGGAGAATGGGTCAAGACGGTGGAGCTTCGGGCCAAAGATGCCCTGGAGTTCTGTGGGATTGCTGATAAGGCGTTGGAAACCGCGTCCATTCTCTCTCATGGGGACCTGAAGCGACTGGAACTTGCCCGGGCTATTGCCACGGAACCCGAGATGCTGCTTTTGGATGAACCTTTTGGGGGTCTGAACCCGGCTGAGACAAGGCTGATTGCGGACTCCTTAAAGCGACTGCACAAAGGAGGACGGTTTGGCAGGCTTCACAGTGAGGGACCTGCCATGTTGATCGTGGAACATAAACTGTCCGAACTGATGAGGATTGTGGACAGGGTGGTGGTGATCAATTTTGGAAAGATCATAGCGGTAGGGACCCCTGAGGAAGTGGTAAACAACAAAGAAGTGGTTCATGCCTATATCGGGAAGGAGGTGGAGCAATTTGTATCTTGAAGTAAAGAACCTGACCGTGCTCTATGACCGGGCCATGGTCCTGAACAACGTGAGCCTGCATTTAAATGAAGGGGAGATGGTTAGTCTGGTAGGGCCGAACGGAGCTGGGAAGTCCACGCTCCTCAGGGCCATTGCGGGTCTTATCAAATGGGAAAAGGACTCGCAGAAAGGGACCACCAAGGGAAAGATTACCATTGAAGGGACCGTGCGATTTGCCGGGGAAGACCTGAGCCATATGGCGGCCTCTGAGATCGTGAAGAGGGGACTTGTACTCACGCCTGAGCGGGGAAAGCCTTTCAGGGAGATGACCTTGAGAGAGAACCTGATGATCGGTGCCTACCTTTGCAAGGACAAGGAGCTGAATCAAAAGAACCTGGAAAAAGTTTACGAACTTTTTCCAATCCTCAAGACAAGAGCAAATCAGGTATCCGGGACCATATCCGGTGGGGAGAGGACCATGCTGGCCATAGGCCGGTCCCTCATGTCCCAAGCCAAGCTTCTCCTGATCGATGAGCCCTCGGTGGGCCTTGCCCCCATGGTCAAGACGGATATGTTTACGAAGATCAGGGACGTGCACGAGCTGGGCATCACCGTGTTACTCACCGAGCAGGATATCAGCTTTGCCTTTGATCTGTCCAAGAGGAACTACGTGATCTCCCAGGGCCAAATGATGGCCGAGGGAACCCCGAAAGAACTGCTTGGCAATGAGATCGTCAGGAAGAGTTACCTGGGGTTGTAAGGAAGGAATTATGATCGTTAAAAATATTGGTTTAGAATATGGCCCATGCCTTCCGAGACCCTTGTTCTGCAATTTAGTGCTTCGACGTGGTCGGTGCTCTATCTACAATGTATAGGGTTTTGTTATTGGGGAGAAAGGAAACATGGGACCAATTAAAGGCGTGAGGATTATTGAAATGGGGGGTATAGGTCCGGGGCCGATGTGTGCCATGATGCTGGCGGATATGGGTGCAGAGGTTGTACGCATAGACCGGAAAGACTATGCGGAAGCCATGGGCGCGTCCAAATATGACATTTCACTCCGTGGAAAGCGTTCCCTCCGTGTTGATCTGAAAAGACCAGAAGGGCAGGAACTCCTTCTCCGAATGGTGGAAAAGGCTGATGCCCTGACCGAAGGGTTTCGACCGGGCGTTATGGAAAGACTGGGTCTGGGACCCGAGGTTTGTCTCAATAGGAATCCCAGGTTGGTCTACGGCCGGATGACGGGGTGGGGACAGAAAGGCCCCTTGTCACAGGCCGCCGGGCACGACATCAACTACATCTCATTGACTGGCGCCCTGTATTGCATGGGCCATAAGGACCGCAAGCCTGCACCGCCTCTGAACCTGGTGGGCGATTTTGGTGGAGGCGGCATGCTCCTGGCCTTTGGGTTGGTTTGTGCTCTATTTGAGGCGCAGAAATCAGGACAGGGGCAGGTGGTGGATGCGGCCATGATCGACGGGGTGGCGGCGCTCATGGGGGTGTTCTACGGTATGCGAGCCGCCGGGCTCTGGTCTGATAAGAGACAGAACAACCTCCTGGATGGGGGTGCCCCGTTCTATGACACCTATGAGACCAAGGACGGCCAATGGGTCAGTGTGGGCTCCATTGAACCCCAGTTCTCTTCTCTTCTCCTCA
>Ga0315288_10004355_pt1 | contig 17995 bp, 20 predicted proteins | sample YL17G11_20_MG_FD_203454 | JGI IMG/M metagenome (GOLD analysis project Ga0315288, IMG submission 203454) | Sediment microbial communities from Yellowstone Lake, YNP, Wyoming, USA - YL17G11_20 | ecosystem: Environmental > Aquatic > Freshwater > Lake > Sediment | place: USA: Wyoming | collected... | reverse complement strand
TGCGGCCATCGCGAGGACCCGTGCGTCTCGATCCCCGTCTCGCGGAACGCGGAACGTTCCACTCACGCTGGAGACTCTACGTCAATATCTCACTCGACGATCTGTCTCCAAAGGGCATTGTCTGATGCTGACCCGGGCCCAAATCCAACGCCTTGCGCAGCGCAACACCATCGGTATGCAGGCCCAGGAACGCGACTACGTCCAGCACCTCCTCCTCCAACTGCTGTTCACCCGCTCCCAGGATCTGATTCTTAAGGGCGGCACTGCCCTGCGCATCGTCTACCACGGCGGGCGCTATTCGGAAGACCTGGACTTCAACGGCATGATCGCTGTGGATGCGATCAAGGAACTCTGGGCGAGCGTGCGGGGCGATCTGCTGAGTTTTGGCATCGGCGCCGAAATCCGCTCCGAATGGCTCTCCGATGTCGGTTACAGTTTTGATGTGAGTTACCAAGGGCCGCTCTACGATGGACGCGACCGCACCAAGGGCAAGGTCCGTGTTGATATCAGCCTGCGCCGAGAAAAAGTTGATACCACGCGAGAGCTGGTCACTTCCCCATACGACGACACTCGTCCCTTCGTCATCACTGTCCTGACCCGCGAGCATCTGATGGCTGAAAAGGTGCGAGCGCTTCTGCTGCGAGGAAAAGCCCGGGACGTCTATGACCTGTGGCTTTTCTCCGGTCAAGGGATTCATATCAATCCGAGCCTGGTCGCCGCAAAACTTGCCGTCACCGATACTGTCTTCTCGCCCTCGACACTGGATGAGGCTCTCGCGAGGGCAGGCCGGGATTGGGAGCGCGACATGCGCCCGCTCCTGTCGCAGTTCGTTTCATGGGAGGATGTTATCGGGCACGTTCGGCTCATTCTGTCCAGACTCACCTGATGGGGTCAGGCGCTCGCGGCCGCGTTGGGCTTGGACCGGACCTCGATCCTTCCATTGTATTCGCCCAGCACGCGCCGCACCGTGGCGAGACCGAGTCCCGTGCCCGCTATGCCCGAGGTCTTCGCGCTCTTCACCCGGTAGAACTCCTGGAACAGGTTCGCGGTCTCCCCTGCTCCCTGTTGTACTTGATCCCGTTGGAGAAGCAGGGGTTGTATTTCGTGTGGAAGAGGACATTGGCGCCTTGCTCTTCGAGGGTGTGAGAGAGGGGGGTGACCTTGCTCAAGGAGATTGGCGGGCGGGCCATATACTGCGCAAGGCGCTCCATGGCAGCAGGATCCGTGGCATGCAGCTCGATAGAGCCGTCGATGCTGAAACCGGAGCGGCGCCAACACAGGAGGCCCTCGGCTCGGTCGCGCGGGAGGAGGCCGAGCTCAAGGAACAAGGCAAGCATGTGCTGACGGAACGCCTATGACATCTTCTCGAAATTTCCGAATGGGATATGGAGGAAGCGGCCGTCATGGTCGAATCCTCCTTGTAGGAGGGTGTGGAACAGCCTCTCCAGCGAAAGCAATCCGAAACTACGGAACCGCGCCGATCCTCACGATGCCGGGCCGCACGTCGAAGCCGGCGTCGAAGCTCAGGATGCGGTCGATGCTGTGCCGTTCCATGATTGCGATGTGCAGAGCGTCGCGTGCCGAGAGTCGGCTGGAGCCGGCGAGCACGGTCTTTGCCTGCTCGACATCAGCGGCCTCGATGGGGAACACCTCGTCGACGATGCCCACGATGGCATCGAACGCCGGCTGGATCGCGTCCTTTCTGCCGATTGCAGTGTACCGGTGGAGGATCTCCTGCAGCACTTCGGCGTCCGTCACAAGCCGCTCGTCCTTCGCGATGAGCTGTTCAAGCAGACGTCGCGTGTCCACCTTGTGAGGGAGTTCCGCCCCGACCAGGTACATCGGGATGTTCGAATCGATGAAAATCACCTGGAGGGACCCGACAGGTAGCCGGATTCGATCTCGGCGAGCATCTTGTCCATGTCGGCGGTGGGGAACCCGTGCCTGATCGCGGCCCGGACGACCTGGATCTTCCGGTCGCCGGCAACCTGCGGATATCGGGACCTCGCTTCCCTCAAGGCTGTCCTGACCCAGCTCGAAACGGTCATCTTCCGGGTCCGTGCCTGGGCAGCGATCTCATTCATTTCATCGTCGTCCAGGATCACCTGTAGACGCCTACTCATGGGATGAGTATAAATCACTCCCGTGGGTTAGTCAACATTCGCAGCATGTCGACATGCTCGCGCGCTGCCGTCTGGACGGTGACCGCTGCAGCCGAGGGAGTTAGTGCACTCGAACCTCGCGAAGCCCTTCGTGTCGTTCGGTGCAGTCCAAGAAGGCCTCAACGGCCGAGCTGATCCGAGGAAGGCACGACCGTCCTCTCCGTGCGTTGGACGTGATCTCGAATCCTGCGCGGAGCTTCGGCTTGCCGGTTTCCTCGAGTGTGATCCGCAGAGCATGCAGTACCGCGCCTCTGCGGGGCTTTCCGTTCCACATTTCGCGTACCCCGCCACGTCGGGCTCCTGCTCCCCCTTCGCCGGGATGCAGACATGCCTACTGGACAGTTCGAAGTGATGAGATTAGAATATAAGTGAACGAGGATAACAGCATGGCGAAGACAGTAACTGTTCGTCTTGATGACAAGGCATATGACCTCATCCGCAAGGCAGCTGATGGTGAACGGCGCAGCATCTCCAATTTCCTGGAGTATGCTGCTCTCCGATACCTGACGGACGAAATCTCGGTTTCGGACGAGGAAATGGATGAGATCCTATCCGACAAGGCCCTTGTGACTTCCCTCCGGCAGGGCCTTGTTGACGCCGAGGCCGGAAGGTACCGCGTTGCCGAATGAGTTCCTGATTGTCGAGACACCCGTATTCGCGGCGAAGGTCCAGTCCCCGGAATACCGCGGCGTGTACGACAAGGCCAGGAGGTACGCTTATCCGCAGCTGCGCGTCAACCCGTTCTTCGGGCCGAACATCAAGAAGCTCAAAGGCGAGTTCGCCGGCATCTACCGGTATCGCATCGGTGAGTTTCGGCTTTTCTACACGGTCCGGAGGGAACAGATCGTGGTGGTCGTCATCGATGTGGCAAGGCGAAAGGACGCGTATCGCTGACAAGGCAGGCTGGAACTGAGCTTGACACGCCAGACAAGGCCGCGGGACCGATGATGAAGCCGATGCCGAAGGCGGCCCGATGGTGCCGAGGCTCTTCGCCCTGCTTTTCTCATCGGTGACATCAGTGATGCAGGCTTGGGCGAGCGCCACGTTGGCGCCCAGCAGCCCTATGAGGAGCGGAGACGCCATGAACTGCTGTACGGGGCAACCGCCCTTCCTTCAAGTCCCGGCTGTCTCCCCCGGCTTCGGGAAGCTCACGGTGAACGTCGAGCCAGCGTCGGGCTTGGACCGGACCTCGATCCTTCCATTGTATTCGCCCAGCACGCGCCGCACCGTGGCGAGACCGAGTCCCGTGCCCGCTATGCCCGAGGTCTTCGCGCTCTTCACCCTGTAGAACTCCTGGAACAGGTTCGCGGTCTCCCCCTCGCTCATGCCGATCCCCGTGTCGGCAATCAAAACCTCCCAGGAGGATTCCGTATCGGCGATGCTGATCGCGAGGCTCCCCTGCTCCCTGTTGTACTTGATCCCGTTGGAGATGAGGTTCATGAAGATGCGATCCAGGTCGCCGCGGTCGGCCCTCACGGGGTAGGCGGCAAGGGGGGCGTCGAGCGAGACCACGACCCTGCGCTTGTCCGCCTGGACTCTGAAGAACTCAAGCTGCGCCGCGAGGGTCGCCTTCAGGTCCAGCTCCTCGATGGTGCGCTCCACCCTGCCGACCTCCCGGGCGTTGATGTACAGCAGGTCGCGCACGAGGTCCAGCAGCGCCTCGCCGCGGATCTTGCAGCGCTCGAGCATTTCGTGGACCTTCGCCGGAGACCCGTCGAACATCCCGGTGAGGATGACGTTGATGTAGTTGATGATCGCCGACAGGGGGCTCTTCAGCTCGTGGGCGACCATGGAGACGAAGCGGTTCTTGTCCTGCTCCGCCTTCCAGCTCTCCGTGACGTCGGTGAGGATGACGATCGCCCCGCCGGGGGTGCCGTCGCGCGCGAGGGGCGTGACGCTGACCTGGAGCATGATCTCGCCCGTCTTCATCTGCACGGTCCGGGCCGGCGCCTCTGCCCCGGCGTCGAGCACCCCCTCGATCGCCGCGGAGACGTCCAGGTCGGGGAACAGCTCAGCGAGGGTCAGTCCGTCGCGGAAGCGCTTGCCCAGGTACCGCTCCGCCCGGGGGTTCATCAGCACGGGCTCGCGCCGGACGTTCAGCACCACCACCCCCTCGTGCATCGAGGCGATCATCTGGTGCGAGAGGCTGCGCTCGTTGGCCAGCTCCGAGAGGTACTTCTCCCTCTCGCCGATCAGGCGCCACTGCTGGACCGCGCGGTTGGCGACCTGCAGCAGGTCGTCGGGGGTGAAGGGCTTGACGAGGAAGTCGAAGGCGCCTCGCTGGGTCACCTCGACGGCGGCCTCCACGGTGGCCAGCGCGGAAACGATGACCACGACCATCCGGCTGCCGAAGCGCTGGCGGATATGTTCGGTCACTTTGAACCCGTCGATGCCCGGCATCTTCAGGTCCACGAGAGCGAGGTCGTAGGGCGCCTCGCCGAGCATGCGGATGGCGGTCTCCCCGTCGCGCGCGGTCTGCACGGCGAAGCCGCGCCTCTCGAGCACGCGCCGCATGCCCTCCCGCATGCCCTCCTCGTCGTCGATCACCAGGATCCGGACCGTTTCACGGTCGGCCGGGATCGACCCCTGCGTGGGCGCGGGGCTGGGCGCGGGGTTGGGCGCGGGGGGCCGCTGCTCGTCCATCGAATCAGCCGCCGGCGGTCCTACGCATGCCGAGCCTTGCCCGACAGGTACTGCTCGATCTTGCCCAGCAGGTGCTCGAGGGGGACGGGCTTGGTGAGCACCTCGTCCACCTTCATCCACTCGCGCCCGGGGGCCCCGCCGGACTCGAAGGTGAAGCCGACCTTCCGCGGGGCGGCGGTCTGCATGATGATGGGCACCTTCTCCATGCCGGGGATGTCCCGCACCTTCTTGCAGAACACGAAGCCCGAGTCGTAGTGCTCCATCATGAGGTCCGCGATGATGATCTCGGGGGTGAACGCCGCCGCCTTCGCCAGGCCCTCATCGATCGAATTGGCCGTTTCGATGGCGTACCCGCTCTTTTCGAGAAACGCCCTCTGCCCCGCCAGAAGATCCGCGTCGTCGTCGACGATCAGTACTCGCGCCAAATCCGCCCTCCTTAGGAAATGCCGCCGGATGCCGCGGCTGTCATGACATGCCTGATCCGCATGGTGAAGCAGGCTCCACCCTCCGGATTGTTCGACGCCTGGATGGTCCCGCCGTGCATCTTCACGATGCCGTAGCAGACCGACAGGCCCAGGCCCGTTCCCTTGCCGACCTTCTTCGTCGTGAAGAAGGGCGAGAACATCTTCGGCAGGTTCTCTTCCGGGATGCCGGCGCCTGAGTCCGCGAAGCGCACCGTGAACTCCTCCCCGCCATCCTCGGTGGAGACGCAGAGCACGCCGCCGTCCGGCATCGCTTCCCGCGCGTTCTTCACGATGTTGTCGAAGACCTGGCGCAGCTGCCCCGCATCCACGTTATGCGGGGCGAGGCCCTCATCGAGTGAGAACTCTACACGGATTTCCCCGTTCTGGGAAGTTCCCAGGATGCCGCTCACCGAGGCGCGCACCAGCTCGTTGATGTCGGTGGGCCTGCGCTCGACCTTCTCTTCGCGGGCGAAGTTGAGGATCCCGCGCACGATCTTCTGCGTCCGCTCCGCCTCGGCGATGACGCGCTCGGCATCCTGCCTGCCCTGCGCCCCCTCGGGGAGCTCGTCCTTCAGCAGGTGCGCGTACATCAGCACCACGCCGAGGGGATTGTTGATCTCGTGGGCGATGCCCGCCGCCATCTGCCCCATGGAGGCGAGCTTCTCGGCCTGGATGAGACGCGCCTGGTTCTCCTTGAGGTCCTTCATCGCGGTCTCGACCCGGGCGATAAGGTAGGGCAGGCACATCTCCACCTCCGCCTTGCCGCGGGAGACGGCGAGCGCCTTCTCCCTGCAAGACGGGTACCCGCAGGCGCCGCAGTTCAGCTCGTCCTCGGGCGTCCGCTTCCCCGTCTGGGCGAGGATCGCGCGGATCTCCTCCTCGGGAGCGGCGACCTCCTCACGCATCACGGGATGGAAGCCCGTCGAGAGATCAACGTCGAGGTACTCCGCGTGCTCGTCGGCCCACTCCTCGATGTCGCGCGAGAGGGGCCGGCTCGCCATGTACTGCACGACGTACTTCTTCCGCTCGTAGAAGGTCAAATCGTTCACCATCACCGGCCCGCCGATGCACCCCTCGCAGAACAGCAGGTCGAACAGGCGATAGTTCACCCGCTGCCCCGTCCTGACCCTGTGCGAGAGAACGCCGAGGATGTCCATCACCCTCTCGGCGCCCTCCACGACGTACACGGGGCTCTCGAGGATGTCCGCGTCGATGGAAGCCGCCTTCAGCAGCCCTCCCGTGACGGGGTAGATCCTGCCGAGATTCGCGCGCGGCGGGTGGAAGTCGGCCGGCGCGGCGGCCGCCGCGTCGATGCCCTGCTCGCTGAACAGCTGCTCCAGCTCCGCGAAGGTGAGCACGGCCTCCACGGCCCCCGAGCGCCAGCCCTCCACCTTCTTCGCCACGCAGGGTCCGATGAACACGAGCCGCGCCTGCGGGTCGACCTTTTTCCTGACCACCCGGGCTGTCGCTTCCATCGGAGAGACGACGGGGGCCAGGTGGGGGGCGAGCTCGGGCACCATCTTCTCGACGTACTGCACGACGGCAGGACACGGCGAGGAGATGAGGAAGTCCTCGGGAGCCCGGTCCACGATCGCGCGGAATTTGCGATAGTACTCGTGCGACACGAGGTCGGCGCCGAAGGCGACCTCGAACACGTCGGAGAATCCGACGGCCTTCAGAGCGCCGACGAGGCGCGCCGGGGCGGTGTCGAGGAAGGCGGCGGGGAAGGAGGGGGCGAGAAGCGCATACGTCCTCCCCGGACCGGCGAGCATGCCCCTCACCTCATCGAGGGAAGAGCGCACGCGCTTGGCGTGCTGGGAACAGACGTTCACGCACCAGCCGCAGGAGATGCAGAACTCCTCGATGATCTCGGCCTGTCCGCCCTTGACCTGGAGGGCCTTCGTCGGGCAGGAGCGCACGCACGAGTAGCATTTCTTGCAGATTTCCCCGACCGTGTAGACCGACACCATGGCCTGTGGCGCTTCCTTTCGTCCGCCTGTCAGCCCTTCGCGGACCTTGGCTCGTACTCCGTGTGCAGCAGAGAGTGCGCAAGGTGCGAACCGGGCTTCTCGAAGAACTCCTTGTAAACAGCCGCGACGGCCAGGTTCTTGTACGAGAGGCGCACCGCGCGGCTGCTCTCCAGTGAGTAGATCGCCTTGATCCTCTCTTCAACCCTCTGCGGGTCGTAGCCGAACATCTGCCCGCCTCCCCCCGCGCACCCACCGGGGCAGGCCATGACCTCGATGAAGTCCCACGGGGAATCGCCCGCCTTCACGCGCTCGGCGATCTGCCGGGCATTGGAGAGCTGGTTGGCGACGGCCACGCGGATCGTCTTCCCGCCGACATCTACGCTCGCCTCCTTGACCCCGGCCATCCCGCGGACCTGTTCGAACTCCAGCTTCTGGAGGTCCTTGCCCGTGAGGAGGTAGTACGCCGAGCGGAGGGCAGACTCCATGACGCCGCCCGAGGCTGCGAAGATGTCCCCCGAGCCCGTGGATGCCCCGAAGGGTTTGTCGAACTCCTCCTCGGCGAGACTGCCGAAGTCGACGCCGAAGATCTGGATCATCCTGTTGAACTGCCGGGTCGTGAGCACGGCGTCCACGTCGATCACGCCGTCCCGGGACAGCTCGGGCCGCAGCGCCTCGTACTTCTTGGCCGTGCAGGGCATGACGGAGACGACGAAAATGTCCCGCGGGTCGATGCCCATCTTCTTCGCGAGGCAGCTCTTGATCGTGGCGCCCATCATCTCCTGGGGCGACTTGCAGGTGGAGATGTTCGGCAGCAGCTCGGGGTAGTAGTGCTCGGCGAACTTGATCCATGCCGGGCAGCAGGAAGTGAACAGGGGCAGCTTCTCGTTCTTCTTGATCCTGTTCACGAGCTCCGTGCCCTCCTCCATGATCGTGAGGTCGGCGGCGAAGTCCGTGTCGAAGACCTGGCGGAATCCCATCCGCCGAAGGGCGGCGGCAACCTTGCCCGTCACGTTCGCGCCGGGAGGCAGGCCGTGGAAGTCGCCCAGCGACACGCGGATGGCGGGGGCTGCCTGCGCCACGACGTGCTTCTTTCCCTCCTGGAGCACCTGGATCACCTTCTCGACGGCCCGCACCTCATTCAGGGCACCTGTCGGGCAGGCGAGGGTGCACTGTCCGCAGTTCACGCACGTCGTCTCGCTCAAGTCCATCTCGAAAGGCGGGAGCACCATCGTGTCGAAGCCCCGCATCGTGAAATCGATCGCGGCGACCCCCTGGATCTCCTCGCAGATCCTCACGCATCGGCCGCAGAGGATGCACTTGTCCGGCTCACGGATGATGGAGGGGGAGGAGAAGTCGGTGTAGTGGTGGCGGGTCTTGCCCTCGAAGGGGACCCTGTCGATGCCGTACTCCGAGGCGAGGGACTGAAGCTCGCAGTAGCCGTTGCGCGGGCAGGTGAGGCAGTCGAAGGGGTGGCTCGCGAGGAGCAGCTGGATGATGGTCCGCCGGGCGTTGATGACGCGCGGGCTCCTGGTCTGGACCTCCATGCCCTCCTCCACGGGAAACGCGCAGGAGGGAGTGAGGTTGGGCTTTCCCTTGCACTCCACCACGCACATCCTGCAGGCCCCGCTCGGGAAAAGCCCCTTGATGTGGCAGAGGGTCGGGATCTTCTCGCCGGCCGTCTGGGCCGCCTCGAGGATCGTGGCCCCGGGCGCCGCCTGGATCGGCCTGTTGTTGATCGTCAGGTTCACCATCTCTCTCTCCTTAGCTCACCGCCACGGCCGAGAACCGGCAGACGTCCCTGCAGGTGCCGCAGCGGATGCACTTCTCGTCCACGATGTAGTGCGCCTTCTTCTTCTCGCCCACGATGGCCTGCGTCGGGCATTTCTTCGCGCACAGGGTGCAGCCCGTGCAGGCGTTCGTGTCGATCTCATACTTCAGCAGGCCCTTGCACTGGTGAGCGGGGCATTTCCTGTCGTAGATGTGCGCCTCGTACTCGCTCCTGAAGAATCGCAGGGTCGAGAGCACCGGGTTGGGCGCGGTCTGGCCCAGCCCGCACAGGGAGGTGTCCCGAATGACCTGCGCGAGGGACTCCATGTTCAGCACGCGGTTGAACCGCAGGAGGTTGTCCTCCTCGCTCTTCATCTTCGAGTACGGCGAGACGATGGAGTCGAGGATCTCGTAGAGCCTCTGCGTGCCCTCCCGGCAGGGGATGCACTTGCCGCAGGACTCGTTGGTGATGAACGAGAGGAAGTAGCGGGCCATGTCGACCATGCAGGTGTCCTCGTCCATGACGACCAGGCCCCCCGAGCCCATGATGGCGCCGACGGATTTCAGCGACTCGTAGTCGACCTTCGTGTCCAGGTGCTCGGCCGGGATGCACCCGCCCGAGGGCCCGCCGATCTGCACGGCCTTGAAGGCCTTGCCGTTCGGGATGCCCCCGCCGATGTCGAAGACGATCTCGCGCAGCGTGATGCCCATGGGCACCTCGACGAGGCCTGCGTTCACCACCTTGCCCGTGAGGGCGAAGACCTTGGTGCCCTTCGAGCTCTGCGTGCCCATGGCGGCGTAGGACTCGGCGCCCTCGCGCATGATGTGGGACGCGTTCGCCATGGTCTCCACGTTGTTGATGATCGTGGGCTTCTGGAACAGGCCCGACACCGAGGGGAATGGGGGCCGGGGCCTCGGCATGCCGCGCCTGCCCTCCACGGAGGCCATGAGGGCGGTCTCTTCGCCGCAGACGAACGCTCCGGCGCCCATCTTGATCCGCAGCGCGAACTGGAACCCGCGCGGCCCGATGGGCTTCTCCAGAAGGCCCTCGGCCTTCAGGACGCCGATCGCCTTCCCGATGCGCTCGATCGCGAGCGGGTATTCGGCGCGGCAGTAGATGATGCCCTCGTTCGCGCCGATCGCGCAGCCGGCGATCATCATGCCCTCGAGCACGGCGTAGGTGTCCCCCTCGAGGATGGAGCGGTCCATGAACGCCCCCGGGTCCCCTTCGTCGGCGTTGCAGATCACGTACTTCTTCTCGTTCTTCGAGGCCAGGGCGAGCTCCCACTTCTTGCCGGCGGGGAAACCGCCGCCGCCCCTGCCGCGGAGCCCCGATCTGGTGATCTCGGCGATTACCTCGGCGCTGGTCATGCCGAGAGCGCGCTCCAGGCCTTTCAGCCCGCCGTGCGCGCGGTAGTCGGCAATCGACTCGGGATCGATCACGCCGCAGTTGCGCAGCACGTACTTCACCTGCTTGCGGAAGTAGGGGTGGTCCTCGATCAGGGGGATGTTCGGCAGCGGGGCCTTCCCGTTCCTGAACTGGCCCAGCAGGCCGTCGAGCTTCAGGTTCTTGCGCACGAACACCTCGTCGAGGATGAAGCCCGCCACGTCGGGAGTGACATTGCTGAACGAGACGCGGTGCCCCGAGCCGGTGACGACGTCCATGATCGGTTCGGCCTTGCAGTAGCCGATGCAGCCGGTCGGCGTGATCTCCATGGCGACGTTCCTCGCCGCGGCCCACTTCTCCACGGCGCTCTTCACCTTGCCCGCGCCGGTGGCGAGGCCGCAGGTCCCCATGCCGATGAATACCTTGCTCATTCCTCCACCCTCCCCGCGGCGCAGAACCCGTCGATCAGCTCCTCGATCATCTTCTTGTCCAGCCGGCCGAAGAACTTCCCGTTCACCATCATCGCGGGTGCGATCGAGCAGCAGCCGAGGCAGGCGACCGTTTCCAGGGAGAAAAGCCCGTCCTTGGTGGTCTCGCCGACGTCGATGCCCAGCTGGGTCTTGAGCGCGTCCAGCAGATCGAGCGAGCCCTTGACGTGGCACGCCGTACCCCTGCAGATCTGGATCTGTATCCTGCCCGGAGCCTTCAGCTTGAACTGGTTGTAGAAGGTCGTGACCCCGAAAATCTTCGAAGAGGGCAGTTTGAGGTAGATTGAGATCCTGTTGATGCTGTCCTTCGAGAGGTACCCGTATTCCCCCTGCACCTCTTGTAGAATGGATATGAGGTGCTCCCGCTGCGGGGGATGCTTGGCGATTACCTCGTCGATGGGCTTTTTCTGCAAAGTGGTGTCCATGCAACTCTCCCTGAGAAGTTAATGGTGATATTATTCACGATTCAGACAATACTATTTCGTGATAAAAGTGTCAATTGCCCTTTACTTGATTTCGATCAGTTCCACGCCCTGCCAGTCGTCGGGCACGCCAAGGTTCACGAAGAGCTCACACCGGCGCCTGAAGATGCGCAGGATCTCGTCCTCGGGGTTCCTTGATCGAAGCCCAGCGATGATCCTCAGGGCCTCGTCGAACCTGCGGCCGTAGTAGAGGCGCATGGCCCTGGCGAGTTCCTCACGGTAGGAGAGCTTCAGAGCCCGCTTGTCCGGCGGGTCGCCGTCGAGAATCTCGAAGAGAAGAACGGTTTCACGCCTTCCCTTCACCCGCACCCGGTCGATGAAACGGCTCGCAAACCGTCCGGGGACCGAGGCCTTCAGGGTCCGGCTCGTCGTGAGGATCGCGGCGCCGTACACGCGCGTGAGCGCCTCCAGGCGCGAGCAGAGGTTCACCGCGTCGGCGATGACGGAGCCGTCCATCCTCTCGTGCTCCCCGACGGTGCCGAGCATGAGGCTGCCCGTATGCACGCCGATTCCGACGCCGATGGGTGCGTACCCGCTGCTCGCGCGGTGCACGTTGTACTCCACGAGCTTGCGCTGCATGGCCACCGCGGCGGCCAGGCCGTCGTCGGGCGACCGGGAGAACAGGGCCATGATGCCGTCGCCGATGTATTTGTCGATGAACCCGCCGCACGCGCGGATCTCGGGCCCCATCCGCTTGAGGTAGGAATTGAGGAAGTTGAAGTTCTCGAAGGGCGTCATTGATTCCGACAGGGCCGAGAAGGAGCGGATGTCCGAGAACAGCACCGTCATGTCCCGCTGAACGAAGTCGCCCAGCTTCACGTCGAGGATGTTCTCCTTTGCCAGCAGCCGCAGCAGCTCGTGCGGCACGAACCTCCCGTAAGCGCTCAACAGCGCCTCCAGCTGCGCGCTGTAGCCCTGGATCGTCTCGGCCATGGCGTTGAAGCTGACCCCCAGCCGTCCCACCTCGTCTCGCGAACGCACAGCCGCCCGCAGGTCGAGGTTTTCCTTGCCGAACCTGCGCACCACGGCGTCCAGCGAGACGATGCCCCGGGTGAACAGGGTGCCCATAAAAACCGAGGCGAGGATCGTGAGGGCGAGCGCCGCGGCGACAATGATGAGCGAGATGGTGGTCGCGCTGCGCAGGGCCGCGCGAACGTCGGTGTCGACCATGTCGATGCCCAGCACGCCGAGGAGGGTCGTCCCGTCGCGCGCCAGGATCGGAGCGTAACCGGTGAGGGAGTTCACGCGGAACTCCGCGTCGTACGAGTAGCTCTGCTCGACCAGCAGCGCCTTCTCCGCGATGGCCCTCCGCGCGACTGGAAACTCGGAGATATCGAAGGGAGAGGCGAAGTGCGTGAGGTCCCCTTCGGGGGCCTCCCCGGCCGCCCGGCGCTCCATGTCGCGCAGCACGTCGGCGTCCACGACGTAGGCGGCGGTGTCGGGATCCGAGGTCGGCGCGAACAGGTAGATGTAGTGCACGAGCCGCTCCTCGGTGGCCCGCACCGCATTGAGCGCATCCGAAAGCGCGCGGAAGTCCGACGAGGCCTCGACCGCGGCGACCTCGGCTTCGGGCAGCTCTGGGGCAAGGCGCGCGAGCAGCCGCTCGAGCGCCTCCCTGTCGACGAGCTGGACCCCGATCCGCGTGAGCCCGCTCACCCGGTTCTGCATTTCACGGAAGAGGCTGCGCTGGAGAATCGCAAAGATCGCCGAGGCGAGAAGACCGCTCACGAGGATGCTGATGAGGAGGAACGTGAGGATGATCTTCAGCCGAAGGCTGAACGTGACCCGAAACTGCCCGCTCCCCGCCCGTTCACGCATCGCCCCCTCCCCTCAGGCTCTCCACAGGAAGCCCCCAGCGCTTCTCGATCTCATCGGCAGCTTCGCGCGGGGAGCGAAAGAGCAGCCCCTGGATGCCCAGCGCCCGAGCCCCTTCGACATTGACGGGCACGTCGTCGAGGAACACAGTCTCGACCGGCAGGGCGTCCAGCGCCTCCAGGCAGCGGCGGTAGATCTCAGGCTCCGGTTTCACCAGCCCCACCTCGCACGAGAAAACGCGCGCATGGAAGTCCGCCATCCACTGCAGCCCAGGTTCCTTCCACATCGCGTCAAGGATGTCCTGCGGCATGTTCGAGAGGATCGCCGTCCTGATGCCCTCGCTTCGCAGCCGGGCCGACCAGCCGACGACGCGGCTGTTGATCCGGGTCCAACCCGCGATGTCCGCGCGCACGAGCCTTTCGACCAGGTCGGCCGTTGCCGCCTTCCCGGTTTCGGCAAGGATCCGGCCCCAGTAGCCGGCGCTGCTCACCGTCCCCCTGTCCAGCTCGAGCCTGTCGCGCATGTACGGGGGGTTGAAGGCAGGGAGCGGAAGGCCGCACATGTCGGCCATGGCCTGGGCCCAGACCGGGTCCTGTGGCATGCCGAGGACGCCGCCGAAATCGAATATGACAGAGGTGATCCGTGGGGACATGATGCTGATGAGTTCACCACGTCCGCGAACCCTCCGTCAAGGAAGAAAAGCCGCTCGCCCGCCTCAGAGGCTGAATATCACGATTCCGGCCAGCACGAGGCCGGTGCCCGCCCACGCGAGGGGTCGGATCTTCTCGCGCAGCACCAGCAGCCCTCCGACGATCTGAACGCCGATCGCGCTCAAGCCCTCGGTGAGGGGGTAGGCCGTGTGCAGCGGCATCCCCTTCAAGAGAAAAACGTAAGCGAGAACGCCGACGAACCCGACAAGGTTCCCGAGGACCTGCCAGAACAGAAACCTCTTCACCCCCCCTCCCGCGGCGGAGCGCTTCAGGAAGATGTGGGCCGCGGTGTTCGCCGTCATGTTCGCGAGAAGGAGCAGCGCGACGATCACGCCGTGGTCCCCGCTTCGGCGCCCGCGCGCCTTGCGCCCAGTCCCGCGAGAACGATGCCCGCGACCACGAGCGCCGCCCCTGCGGCCTCCGTCGGGCGCAAGGCCTCGTGAAACACGATGAGAGAGGAGGCGAGCTGGACTCCGAGCACGGCGGCCCCGCGGGTAAGGGGAAATGCCACGTGGAGCGGGAGGGTGCGCAGCAGGAGGGTGTAGACGAGGATGCCGGCAAGCCCCGCCACGTTGCCCGCTGCCAGCAGGAGCAGAGACGGCCAGAGTGCGCCTGCGCCGGCCGAGAGCTTCATCAGCACGTTCGCCGCGGTCACGAAGGCGGCGTATACGACAACGAGGAGGGCGCTGCTCACGCCTGCAGTGTAGCGAAAGATCGGTAACCGCGCGACACCAGATGCGGGGATCGACGCGCCCCTCTCGTTCGCCTCGGGCTCGAGCGGACCGGCGAGGGGCTTGATGAAGAACAACTTCCCGGGCAGCTGCGGCATCCCCGAGGAGGGGATCCACATGTCCGGGCAGTACTTCAGCGCGACCCACAGGGTCATGCCCTGGTACATCTCATATAGTATATTGCACGCGGGCACCAGCGTGATCCTGCTCTTGAAGCTGGTGATCGAGTTCTGGATGATCGTGAGCGGGTGCAGCTTCGCCGCCACCCCGTGTGACGACGAACTTGGCGCCCTTGGCCAGCCGCGCGGACTCAAGAGACGCATCGAGGGCCTGCGTCACCTTCATGCCGTCGTACGGGTTCGGCGCGATGTCCGTACCGGCGCGGGAAGGTTTGATTTGTGCACAGACATCGGGTAGTATCACGAAGATGAACGCGTTCGAAAAAATGCTCACCGCGCCGCGGGTGCTCGCGACGGTGCGCGAGATCAATCAGCAGCCCGCCGCGTGGGGCGAGACCTGCGCGCGCGTCGTCGCGATGGCGGAGGAGATCCGCTCTTTCCTTCACCGCGAGACCGGTGCGGATGCGGGCTGCCGGACCGTCATCCTGACGGGAGCGGGGAGCTCGGAGTATGTCGGAAGGTCGATCGAGGGCGCGCTGCGCCGCAGGCTCGCGACCGAGGTGGTCACGGTTCCTACGACTCACTTCCTGACCCACTGTGACTCCGTGTTTCTCCCTCGGCGCGACTACCTGCTCGTGTCCTTCGCGCGCTCCGGAGATTCTCCCGAGTCCGTGGCCACCTTCCAGCGGGTCGCCGACAGGTTCCCCCGGGTGAGACAGGCAGTGATCACCTGCAACGGGGACGGCGGGCTGGCCCGGCTCGCCGCGGAGAGCCGCGGCTGTCTCCGCATTCTCCTGCCGGAACAGACCAACGACACATCCCTCGCCATGACCAGTTCCTTCTCGTCGCTCGCCCTGGCGGGCCTCTCCCTCGGCTTCATGGACGCCCCGGAGTCGCTCCCGCCGGTCGTCGAAAGAGCCATGGCGGGCGCGCAGAGGATCCTCGGCGAATACGGCGACCTTCTCTCGGACTTTGCCCGCCTGCCGTTCACCCGTGCCTGCTATCTCGGCTCGAACACCCTCCTGGGCTGCATGCAGGAGGCCCGTCTGAAGATGCAGGAGATGACGGCCGGCCGCGTGGCATCGGCATTCGATTCGTTTCTCGGGCTGCGCCATGGACCGCAGGTGTTCGTCAACGGCGAATGCGTGGTCGTGGCCTCCCTGTCGTCGAACCCTTCCGTCAGGCGCTACGAGTGCGACCTCCTGCGGGAGCTTCGAGACAAGAAACAGGGCATCGGGACGCTCGTCATCTGCGGCAGGGCGGAACGCGAGATCCGCGACCTCTCGAGCGCCGTCATCGAACTGTACCCCGTCGAGGAGCCGCTGGACGACGACTATCGTGTGCTGACGGACATCGTCGCCTGCCAGATCCTGGCGGTTTTCAAGTCGGTCGAGCTCGGGTTGTCGCCGGACAATCCCAGCCCCGACGGCATCATCAACAGGGTGGTCGAGGGAATCACCGTGTACCCCTGGGCGTGAGTGCGGCCCGAGGGCCCTTCACCGCCGCACGCGGATGCCTCCTTCCCCCTCGTCCAGCACCGAGCAGCCCCGAATGAAACGGGCAAGGCCGTCCCTGTCCAGCTGGCCCGCCGTGCCCCCCGTGGAGAGCACCGTCGATGCGGCGTTCGCAGCCCCCAGCACGGCACTGAGGGCCGGCGCGAGCCCGCAGAGAACGAAGTACAGGAACGCGGCCTGGAACGAATCACCAGCCCCCACCGTGTCCACGACACCCGACGGGAGCGGAAAAGCGTCGATCCAGGCCAACCGGCCCTGATGGCGAAGAACGACACCCCTCGCCCCGCCCTTGACGACGACTGTCGCGCTTTGGGGAAGGACGGCCAGAGCCGCCTTCCCCATATCCTCCTGGCCGGTGAGCGAGAGCGCCTCGGTCTCGTTGAGAAAAATGAAATCCGACTGCGGGTAGATCTCGTTGCGAAGGGTGCCGAGCGCCTCCGCCTCCCCCCACTGGTCTCCCGCGTTGGCGTCGTAGGCGGTCGCGATGCCGGCCGTCCGGCAGCGGCGAAAGATCTCCCCCATCACGGCGCGCAGTGCCGGCATGATGAAGTAGCTGCACGAGTAGACCAGGTCCGAGCCCCTCACGAGGGAGGGGAAATCCTCGGGCGGGAGAACGAAACCCGCGAGCGTGCCCTGATAGGTCGCCGCCTGGCGCGGCATCCCCTCCCCCGTTTGGGAGAAGATGAGGGTGAACGGAGAGCGCTTCCCCTCGAGCAGCCGGGTCCGCTGCCGGCCGATGCCGCGGCGCGCGATCTCCTCGTACAGCTCGCGCCCCTCCTCATCCGCGCCAAGCTCGGTGATGAGCTCCACCCGCGCGCCGAGACGGGCCATACCGCAGGCGACGTAGCCTCCCGCTCCGGCGATCTGGCGGGAGTACGACGTGATCAGCACCTCCTTGCCGGATTCCAGAACCGGGCTCGAGTAGATGAGATCGTGGTTCAGGTCGCCGATGATCGAGATCGCCGGCTGCTCCCGGGGAGCCTCCGCCAGGAGCCCCAGGAGGGCGTCGGTGATGTTCTGCATGGTCCGGTCTTCACCTCCTGCAGCGGGCACGATCGGACGCGCGAAAGACCCGCACGAGTCTATCTGTGGAAGCGATCGCGTGCATAGTGCCGTCCGCCCGGGTCTTCATATGGAGGGCATCATGACCATCAGGCTGGGCATCAGCTCCTGCCTCCTCGGTGAGCCCTCGGCCCCCCGGCTGCTCACGACGAAGACCGGAGTCGACCACACTGCGCGCATGGGTCTCTGGTGCGTGAAGGTGTACGACAAGAGCGGCAGCCCTTCGCGCCGCGGCGTCGGAGTATTCGCCCGCGGAGGACGACGGACGACGGCAGCGTGAGGGGGCTCGTCGGCTTCCACACCGATCACAAGCTGCTCATCTACCCGGGGCGGTCTCATGCGCGCGCTGTCCCTGGAGGCGACTCCACGGAAGAACGTGAACGTGCTGCAGCACGCCATGGGATGCTTCAAGCGCAGGTTCGCCGAGCCCTGCCTCGCCCGCCAGATATGGCTCAACCCCCACCCCGTTGAGCTCGCCCCGGCGAACCACGTGTAGTATCTTATCGCATGAAGCTTCTCTTCTCGTACCTGCGGCCCTACCGGGGGATGATCGCACTCGCCATCGTTCTCGCCGTCGTGAACCAGGTCTTCTCCCTCCTCGACCCCCAGATCTTCCGCATCATCGTCGACACGTACGCCGCCAACATCGCCACGATTCCCCGCGCGGAGTTCATCCGAGGC
>Ga0315288_10004354_pt1 | contig 18005 bp, 32 predicted proteins | sample YL17G11_20_MG_FD_203454 | JGI IMG/M metagenome (GOLD analysis project Ga0315288, IMG submission 203454) | Sediment microbial communities from Yellowstone Lake, YNP, Wyoming, USA - YL17G11_20 | ecosystem: Environmental > Aquatic > Freshwater > Lake > Sediment | place: USA: Wyoming | collected... | reverse complement strand
CAACACCAACCAACTTACATATTTCATTATATGGTTTTCTCCAATCTCTTTCCATTTGTCTGATTTCTTGTAGAGCATCATCGCATTTTTTCTGATGTTCAGCACTTGCACTATGAACGTACATTCCAACTGCTTTTTCCTTTTCATTGGTTTCATTTTTATTGAGTTCTTCGTAAGTCTTATAGAACACCGGAACATTTTCTTCTTTACCGAGTCTTTCCAATACATCTTCAACCATCATAATAAGCATCGGATGCCCTTCTATTCTGAATTTCATAAAGTATATGCTAAGACCAAGCCATCTGATTTCAATGAATAGATACACAAGCATTCCAATAACAAACGCAAAAAATAATGTGATTAATATGGTTAGAATTATAGCCATTACAGCAAACCATTAGCAACATAATGTTCAATAGTGGCATCCAATGAAACAATGCGAATCACATCGGTGTCAACACCAAAGTGATATGCTTGTGGAATACCCTTATCTACAATAAAATTCGCAATCATTTCATCCACAAGGAAAATGACCACACCCCTTTTACCATAGTTAAGCATGTCAGTAATAAGTTCATAGTTATCATTAACTTTATAGCTATCAATAACCACCCTAATGAGTTTCTCCGGCTTACCGATTTCAATCACAGGTGCTTTCTTCTTGAATAAGCCAGTACTACCATTTAACGGCAGCATCATATCAAATTTCGGATTAATAACATCTTTGTCAACATCATAAGTAAATGTCGGACTGAATACAAATCGTACCTTATTGATTGGCACTTGGTTATCCAGCAATAACTTTCGGTTGAGTTTAATCAAACCTCTTTGTTGGTCAGTTAATAAATCACCACCAACGGTATGTTTTTCGTAGACAGTCCTGCCTTCGAAGACATTGATTTTTCCGAAAATTTTTTGTAAGAAATTCATAGCTTATTGTATTAAATCATTAAACCATTCGTAATTGTCTTGTGTTTTATTTCCAGTTGCATTATCACAACGGTAGAACTTCACATATAGGTCAAGGCAATCAGCCATTTCAAGTGTCTTGATTAACATTTCGGCACGTCTTTTTGCCTTATACCAATCTCCATGCCTTCCACCTGCGGACCAAGCATTATAAGCATCGTCATGAAGTGCAATAACAGTAAGTACTTCCTCGGAATCAAAAAATTTCTCCGAAAATTTTCTGGCTATTGAACCATGATGGTTATCACCTTGTTTCGGGAGATTCTGATTGACCTTGTTCTTAAACGTGTCATGTGTTATGGCAATCATGCGTAGGTTCATCCTGTCTTCATCTGTGTTGTAAAACTTGTCGATGTTACCGAGGACTTCCTCGATATGATAAATGACTTGACCTTCAGGATGTCCATTCCTGGGTTTGCCATACATTGCACCCGCAATGAAATCGGCATCGTTGCATATTGCTTCTTCGATGCCGTTTTCGGGTTGAATAATATCATTTATTAGTTTATTCATTATAAATTTATGTTATTAATTAAACGATTTTTCATTTTTTCCAAAGATTCCTCTGGAACATTGTGAGTATTAACACCACCGTGACGGTTTTCGAGAATCACTGTGTGTACCATATATCCGAACTGACGAGCCAAATCTTCATATGGCTTCATTTCCCTTTCGGAAGTTAAAGTGTTTGCAACTATAATCAATGGTGCACCAACAGCCATTCTTAGTCTACATTTTGTTTGACAATAATCGTGAGCTGCACCTAATTTGGTTGCATCGAATTTATATTCACCTTTATCCATAAAGAAATCATCAGCAGTACAAATATTTTCTTTGTCTGTTATGGCTTCTGCCAATGTAGTTTTACCGCTGCCCGGTAAACCCCTTGCTAATATGAGTGTCTTTTTCATCTTGCTTTGTATATATTCTTCGTATTCCATAATGCAATTATACGGAAAATAATTGAAAAGGTTACAAAATTAGTTCAATTTATTTTTCCAAATTTTTTTATCATTGAAAATTCCATCCTTTTCACCTTCCTCGTTGTAATGCTTCAAACAGTCCTCAGTTGCGGGATACATCATGAGTCTGTCAACAATTTCATGGTACTCTTCGAACTCAGGGTCGGTCCGCAATTCTTCTCGGAGTCTATCGGCTTCAACATCCCAATCTTCGGGTGCTTCCCAATAACCGACAAAATGAATAACAGTTACATCATCATCCACATCAATTGGATTGAGTGGGTCTATGACCATTATACCATATTTAAACTTTTCCATTATCGTAATATTTCACGTACTTCCATTAATGCTTTACCCAAGAGGTTCATACCTTTCCACTGACTTTCATTAAGGCATCTATCGTCTTCCCAATGTAACCCAATTCCCCAAATTACATCATAAGGACTTGCCTCAACAAGTGTCTTATCTCCGGTTGATAATAAAATGGCTTTCAAGTCTTTATTTTGGTCAAATTTGGCATAAACAGCATTAACCATGACTTCATAACCTGCCGATAACCATACTGTTTGCTCAAAGTTTTTTACCTTACGTCCTAACTTTTTTGCAATACTTGGAGTAGGGCAAGCAAGTATCATACTTGCAGATTCCTTGTCGTTAAAAAACATAGCTTTCTCCCACATAAATGCTTGTTCGGAATTATGAAAGATATGCTCCTTGTATTTAAAATTACAAGGGTAGAAGTTCGAAAATTCTCCATTCCAGAAGAATACGTGTGTGTCTGTTATTCTTTCCATTATATTCTAAATTTACTATTATTTTCGCACCAATCCTCAATTTGTCTTATTGCTTGTAACATTGTTATTTTCCCATTAATTGTTTCAAATTTGGGAATAACGTCAATGTCTGTTACTTTTCTCCACCCTAAATTAACGCTACTAAACACTTCTGCTACGTATTGGTCTTTAACATACACTGGTTCATTAGTATCGTGTACTTCGTGTCTATATAATAATACCCACATTTCATGATATGGTACTTTACTAATTGCATCGCACAATCCCTCAAGTGCAGTTCTTTGAGCAACAGGCATTTCAGCATCTTTATATTTACCTTCACCGAAAATAAATAATCTTCCATTATATTCAATAAACATATTAATGCTACCAAACACATCAATATCTGTAGGTACTATGTTTCTTCTAAAACCCATTTCCTCAAATAGATGTAACTGACTTGCTCTACCTTTGTTATTAATTTTATCGTTAGCCATTTTAATAATCTAATTTAGTTGTTAATACCATTGCTGATGTTGTTGGACGTGTCAATGCCACGTATTTAATTTGATTTCTTTCCTTTAGTACCCAGTTTTCGTTAATGTCGTTTTCCATCACGAACACGTGAGTATATGTACTTCCTTGCGATTTGTGCCCGGTGATTGCGTAGCCATAATCCAAGTCTTTTTTAATAGTATCTGATGAGCTGCGAAGAGTTCCGTTGCGAAATTTCTCAATAGTGACCATAAGTAAATTATGTCTGCGGAATTCATAATATTTATTCCACATTTTCTTATTCGACATTGCCACATCCCTGCAGTAATCGTGCATTTCCGCATATAAGTGCAGATTGTCATGGTCATTCGTGTCAATCATGAACACATCAACAAATTTAAATTTACCGTGTGGTAGGTTTTCCCGGAGTTTAACCATCCAACCTTTGATGCCATAATGATTTTCTTCCAAATCAGATTTGGTCATTACACGGTAGTCAGCACTATTCTCTATTATATTGTAACGTTGATTTTCGCTTGTAACGCTTCGATATCCCATAAGTACGTCACCGATTTCAATCACGTCTTTTTTATCTGCGCCAAGTAATTCTGTCCGGATGATTTTATTTGATGTCATGACAGTATCGTTTCTCCATGCAATGAGTTTAACGAAGTCAGTGTCTTTCTTATATGCATCATCATTGAACCTCTCCAACATCTTCTGCCGGAATTCCGGTTTATTAATTGTAAAGACAATTCCTTCACCTAAGTCATTCATATTAGACTTCCTCTCAAAACCACCGTCAAGCCTATTTAGGTTGTTTCTAAGGGCATCATATACGAAAGCCAAAGGATTGGTATCGTTTTGCCTTTCAATCTTTGTAAGCCAATGTATTTCGATATCCGTCTGTGTAAATACAACGGATTCTTTTTCACCAACCGGTGGGATTTGTGCCGGGTCACCCATGAACAATACTTTGGTTCGGCACTTCTTTGTTAAAGTCTTAATCAGTTCAAAAAGTTCGTTGTTAATCATAGATGCTTCATCAATGATAACGAAGTTATAATCGGTAATTCTTGGTATAGCAATTGGGTTAAAGATAGGTGAGTTAGGATTGAATTCATCTAAGTTCACATCCGGGCGCAGTCCACATAATCCATGAAGTGTCATACCGTCTTCACCAGTGGTGTTCATAACAACCTTTTTGGCTTTGTGTGTAGGTGCACTGACAACAACTCCCCAATTATATTCATCAAGTATTTTCTTAATGATTGTTGATTTTCCGGTTCCAGCATAACCAGCAAGAGTAAAGAAAGTAACGTTATTAGCTTTTAGCCAAGCACGTATCTTACTAAGACCATCATATTGCTCACTATTGAAAGTAATCAGTTTACCGCTTGGAAGTAATAGTTGGTTGTCTTGTTCAGTTTTATCCTTTGCAGGTTTACCTGTGAACAAACCATCCAACTCGTCAAAATTCATATCTTTCGAAATACCTTTTGGCTTCGGCTTTTGATTCTTTTGATAGTCAGCGAATACATCTTTTAAACTCTTCTTATCAAAAGTCATTTGCTGCAGCTTTCAGAAGTTTAAGAAGTTTTTTCAAATCTTTCAGATTTTTAAATGAAATTCCCGACATTTCATAAAATTCCACTTCATACCCACCGTCTTTCTCATCATTAGTGTTTGAGATAAGTAAACACTTATCGTTGATTTCATAGGTGTAGTAATGGTATTTCTCTTGCATGTTTGGTGCAATTGAACTTTTCTCCTTTGTTTTTGTGAATCCTAACTTAAGCAGGTCACTTCCTTTAATTTTGTTCATTATTTTGAGAATTTTTCGTTATAAAATTTAATAGCATTTTTTATAGTTTCATCATGACTAAACGCCCATTGATAATTAACACAAGTGAGATAAAATGTTTCAAGTTTCATCCACTTTACCCATTCAGTTTCCTTGCAACTAAATGTTTCAATATCGAATGGCATTTCAAACATACTCTCTGTAAAATCAAGTACGGTAAGATATATGTGTGAGATATTCTGACGTTTGTTTGATGCCGGATTATCTTTAATAACAATCGGCTCATCGTTATTATTATACCATAGATGTTTTGCATAATCAGGAAGATACAACGATGTTTCTTCACAGACCTCACGTATCATAGCTTCGTGACGAGTTTCGTCCCAATCAAGATAACCACAAGGCACACCAACTTTATTTGGTTCATCATACATTTTTTTAGACCTCTTAGCTGTTAGGATATACACACCATCTTTTGTCAATGCGAAGACGATACCCACTACTGCTGTTGCTCTGCTGATGAAAAAATCTTGTTTTATGGTAAGTCCACAGCCATCAGTATAATAATACTTAAGATGCTGATTTGGTCTGTTTTTGAATGTCGGTGCGCTCATTTTGTAGCTTTATAATTTTTTCTTTCAAACTAAATATTCTCATTGTGCCAAGCCAGGCTATCTTCAATTGTTCTTCGGGTGTTAATTTTCTTGCATTCTTTCGTTTTAGTGGTTTACGCTTCTCCCTCATATATGCACTTGCACCTTCCCAACTTCCTCTTTCACACGTTAAAATTCCTGCTTCTAATGGTATTATATCTTTGCACTTCTCATATAATGTTTCCGGCATTGCATAGTAAAAGTAACTTATTCTTCCTGCTCTATCCTTATGGTCATGTCCCTTTTTAAAGTCCGCAAGTAAATCTGCTCTGCTTATCTTAATTTCAATCTCTGTTGCAACCCCGGCTTTCGATACTATGAACATATCACATTCATGCATCCACTGAAATCCCCAACTGATGTTTGGTACGATAATGTTTTTTCTTACTCCGTAATACTTTGCTATTGCTACTTCAATATCAATTGTTTTTATCGGTTTTGGTTTTACTGTTGTTTTTCTTACTGCCACGACACGTCTGTATTGACTCTAAAATTATTTTTCTATCGGCTTTAATTCTTTTCATTTTTTTCTTCAATTCATAACCGACATTATAACGAAATTGTGTTTCAGTACCATAATCTTGGAGTTCATTCAATAGCTGTATTTGAACATCAAAATCTTTCTTCTTCAATTGTTTTTCAAGCCATAATACCATTGTTGATTTGCCACTTCCCGCAGGTCCACTAACGGTAATTCTTAAATCTGTAATCTCTTTACCCATTTTTTCGTCTATAATATGTTATTTTATATAAGATGTTATTTTTACTTTTTTGCCATTCGTCACTGGCACCATTCCAATTGTCATAAGCGACAAAGTTAGTAAATAATTTATCAATCGGAAACCTTTTATTACCATTCGGCAGAATTAAATTCACCCAAGTAATGATTGCTTCATCACAATAGTCTATCAATGTGTCGTATACCATTGCTCCACCCGCTACAAAAATTTTATCTACGCCATTATTTGGGTTATTAAGTAAGCTAAATATCATATCTAAATTACGAAATTGATAAATATCAACAAGGTCTTCAATAGGTTGGTCAGCATTTAATACGATATATTCTCTGCCCTCAAATGCTTTCGGTGGAAGGGTTTTGTAAGTATTATAACCAACAAGTAGCATATGTCCCATTGTAGTATTCCGGAAGTGTTTAAAGTCTTCCGGAATTCTCCAAGGTATTTGGTCATCTATACCGATAACCCCATCAAGGCTTACTGCTGCTATTATGATTAACTTACAGTGTTCCATTATATAGGTACGAATATATGTATAATTAAATAGAGAATAATAAGTGCAAACACTAAAATTCCCGCATATTTAAACTCAGTTTTCCAATTTATTTTCATTTCGCTAATTCTTTACCTTTTATTAAATCCCGAAGAAAAACATTCTTCACTCCACCAACAAATCTTACCCATTCCTTATAATACTCCGGGAACATTTCTTGCAAATGCTCTGCTGTTTGCATTTTAAGCATTATGTAGTTTTGTTCTGGCGTTGCACTTCTTGCATCGGGGTACATTTTCACATCAAAAATATAGTCTAAGAAATCCGGATAGTCTTTTCTATTAAATACCCGTTCATCAGCAAGGAAGCAAAGTGCAGTCAGTGCATCATTCAAATCCGGTTCTTCGAAGTGTGAAAATTGTATGTCGTTTTCAAGCAGAGAATCAGCTATTTGATTCAAAGTACCTAATGATTTTCCATCAAAGTCTCTTCGACTATTTGTTGTACCACCATTAAGTATAATAGTGGTTTCGTGATAATCAACAAAATCCCAAATTTCGGGGTTATCTGCAGAAAATCTCCGTGCATATCTCCAACCCGCATGTCCGGCTTGAATACCCATTTGCATTTGACTGATGTTGTAAGGCACAAAATAATATGCTCGTACTTCTAAAATTTTTTCTTCTTCCATGTTTTATATTGTATAATGTTTTGCAAGTCTACCACGTATTTCAGAAAGACTGGTTTCTCTGATGAGTTTACCGTCTTCGAAAACCACTTCAAGAAGTCCCATACGTTCTTCTTCGGGAGTACACTGGTCCTTGAGTCTCAACACTCCATTGGTATCAGCATAGACCATCAAAAGACCTTTAGCGGATTTTTTAAATCCAGAGTCAGTTTTTGGATTTTTATATATGTCTTTGGCAACACCATTTACTTGCCCCCAAGTTGCCTTCATTGCAAAACCATAGGTGTCACGGGTTACATATACATAGGTGTATGAACCAATGCCTAAAACACCGTTGCTGAATGCAAATCCTTTGGCTTCAAGTTGTTTAAGAATTTCGTACTGCCTTTGAAAAGTTATTGAATCACCATATATGAGTCCAACATGCGGGTCGAGAATCTTATAACCACTACTGTTGACAACTCCACCAAAGGTGTCCCATAATAGTTCATATGCACCCTTTGCTTGTGCCATTGAAATCATTGAGAATGAACTTTCATTGTCACCGCATACAATTTTAACAGGGTCGCCACTGTCGGGACGAATAACAACTCTTCCTGGTCTTGCCATAATTTCCTCTCTCAATTCGGGAAGATATTCGGTCATAACTTTCCAGAAGTCCCAAGTATCACTGACGATGCTGACAATACCTGTTGGGTAAAGTTCTGTGATAAGTCTTTTGATAGTCTTAATTTCACTTTCCTTTTCTCCCATACACATTACAGAGTGCTCTGTTGCAGGTACACTACCACCGATTAATTCCTTGTCGGAATCGGCATTGTAGTACATTTCAAGAAAGTCAATTGCCGGGATAGTGTCAGTTCCCGTAAATGAAAGCAAGTGTCCTGCGCTACTCATGAGAGCATCTTCATTTCCACCCATTCCTCTGAATGAGAAGTCATGTCCTTGCCACTGAATGAAACTCTTGTCATATCCGGTTTTCTTAGCATGTTCTTCGAATCTTTTGCGATAAAGAAATGCTGTGGTTGCTGATGTTATTGGCTTCCACAGAATATTGCTCATTAGCGTTTCAAAATAATTAGTCAGCCAGAAAAAATGAGGCATTGTGTTAATAATGGTCAAAGGTGGCACACCGATTGGTACAAGCGTACCTTCGGGTAATGCTTTGATTCTTATAGGAAGATAACCCAAGTCATGTAGTTCTGCAACATGCTCAATAGGAATTGCATCCGGACCCAGATAGTTGTCCATTCTGCGTTTATACGCTTTCAGCATTTCTGCTTTGGGTTTGTGGAAAAATCCTTTGTTCCATCTGTCAATGAGGTATTCCTTGATAAAATATTGCAGACCGAAGAAAACTACTTCGTTTACACCCTCTACACGGCTTTGCCTTGGGGTGAAGTTAGAATATACATATTCTGTACCTACGGGGTACTGCCTACGGTGGTCTGCTTTATATCCATCGATTAAGCACATGGGGTTAATTTCATTTATCATAATTTCAAGTATTAAATTGTTATTTTAAATTGCTCAATAAGTTCGTCTGTTGTATCTCTGAAAGAATTGGTACAAAATACTTTTTTGAAGTTCTTTGTTAATTCCTCTGTACCATATGAAAAAATTCCGTGGGTTACAAATAAGTAAATGTCACCAGCATTTTTCTTTTTGAGTTCTTCGGCAATACCAATAAAAGTTCTTCCACCGTCACAAATATCGTCAACAATAAGACAAGGTTTGCCATATAAGTTATCTGCGAATACTTCGAAAAAACTCAGTTCACCTGTTGACATATTACGCCTTTTATCGCACTTAATAAGTCCCAAAAATACTCCAAGATTATCAAACAACTTATTAGACTTTTTGTTTGCACCACTGTCGGGAGAAACTAACATCACCTCAGGTAATCCAATTGCCCAATATGCCATTTGAACATACTCTTGATTCGATATGTTTACACAATTGTTAATTAATGCAGGTGCAACATCCGAGTGAGCATCAATAACAAACACCTTGTCGAATTTTGCCGAGTTGATTAAATCGGTAAACACTTTTAAAGTAAATGATTCACCCTCCACACACTGCCTGTCTTGCCGGGCATATGGTATGTATGGCATAACAAGTTCAAAGTTTTTAATGCCCTTACGTTGTAGTGCATCCTTGGCAATTAAAACCTTCATCAAGTCATCACCATTTCTGAATCGATTGGTTATAACAACCTTATCAATTTCAGAATAATCAGTTTCATTACTCAATTTAATATGCATTTCACCGCCTTTAAATTGAATCATGGTAAATATGATATCTTCATAAGATGCCATAGTAAATTTCGGGTCGATATTTAAACTTTTTATTGTCATGATTTGTAGCTTTTATCAATGAAATCATTCATGTCTCTCGCAATCAATTGAGAAACTGACACCCATGCTATCTCACACTGACTTTCTTTTTGTAAATCATTGCGATAGATTACAAGATATTCTGCTTCTTTACTGAACCATCTTTTTCTCTGTCTGCCAAGCCACATTGCTTTAAAGGCAAGACCAGGAACAACTTCAAGCCAAAACTTTCTTTTTTCTATTTTAAATTCTCCCCCGATTCCCGGAGTAAGAAAATTCCAAATATTTATTGCCATAGCTATATATGTTTAATTAAAATCACTACCAAATGGACTATCAAATGCTTTATGTGGCTTTGGTGGTTTAGGTGGATGTTCCGGATGTGGTGGATGTTCCGGATGACTCATCATACACAGACTTATCACGTTATCCAATTCCATTTTTGTCACTTTCGGCTTCACATAGATTTTTTTCATGCATTTCTTTTTTATGTTCTTTTTCATGTTTAAGTATAAATATTACGAAACCAATGCAACCACCAATAACTGTTAATGCAAGTACTATTATAAATTCATTAACAACTTCCATTATTCATATATATCATTGGTTGTTACCCAAAAACAAGTACCAATCGAAATAGCTAATGCAAACAAGTAAATGAATATAACTGCACCTACTGATGGCTCAACCGACAAATAATCAAATTCTTCAAATGACCTTCTTTTATATGTCCCAAGATTCTGATTAAGATACACATAGAAGTCATTCCAAGTCTTTTCGGTTAACACTGGAGTAGCAGATTTTACTTTAATAATAGTATCAGTTGTTGCTTGATTTGGCAACGGTACTATGCTTGCGGGTAGCTTCTGTCCGGTTTTACCCAAAACCTTTTTCTGTATGTCTTTTGTTACTGGTATAACTTTAGGTGTGTTTCTTTTAATTGTGCTGTCTCTATATGTATAGAGGTTCAATACTTCATTTTTTACGGAAACCGTTAATTCATCTGAAAGTGCCCAAGAGAATGCATCAGACCATTGTATCTCATTACCCTTCTTACCGATACAGACAACAAGTTCATTCATGTTTCCTCTAACCCAATAGTTTTGCTGATATTGACTAATTGACATTGGCTTGTTTTCAAATACCAATACCCAAAGTCTTAATTGATTGCTCACACCGAACTTACCGTTAAGTCTTTTGAATTTTTCTTGTGTTTCCTTGCTTATAGTGCTGTCACCAATTATAGTTGGATAATCAAGACCATCGGTTAACCGGAATATTCCTCTACCATTATATTGTGGATATTCAAACAAACCCATGCTATCTGCTTGTGCTTTATTAACGAGTTTAATGTCAAAAATAGTTAAGTCGGATGCTTTGATTTTATTCACATAACTATGTTGACTGACATATGCTTTACGTGTATTATCATCGCCATTCCAAACATTCTGATAAACATATGATGTTTTACCTACATGTTTTCCTTGAAATTTACTACCCTTACTACCAGTACAGTCATCATCGGGGTCATAATTGTTATGTGAATCATATACGGTTTTACTTGTCTGAAATTGTTTGGCAAGTTCATCGTGCTGTTTTTCAGTAATACCAAACTGTTCTTTTAAATTAGTAATAGCATACCATTCCGGACCAACATTAACTTGATGTGAACAATCATAATAATGTGTCGTGGTTGTCTTGCCATTCGTAGTTGTATAACTGCAAGTCTGATGTTGCCAATAATTATATGGTTCTTGCTCATAGACACCAACAACTGTTGAACCCCAAAGTTCATCAAACTTAACCGCTTGGTGGTCGATAATGCCTTTAGCAATAACAATGGCTATCAGCGTAGTACCAAAAGGAATAAAAAATTCCCACCATACAAATTCATGTCTTTTAAAATAATAGAAAATTCCCGTTACTATAAGGGGAATCAGAAGTGCTAAATAAACTGTTGGCATAATGTAAATTTTAAATGTTAATAACTGATTATACGGAAATGTCCCGGAAATGTTACAAATCCGGGACTCTTTCTTCAAGAAAATTTTTATCTTGAGTAAATGTGGGACATTCACCACTGACCCAACGAGTTCTGATTGCTGATGCACTGTTAAGCATATCGCCATCCGGTGCTTTTTCAAAAGTTTCTTTGAAAATAAACCTACCTCTTTTATATTTTGGAAAATAGTCGTTCCAATTAATGCCCTTTTGAAACAACATTTCTTGCATCTGGTCGGTATTTTTATTGTTCAGTTCTTTGTGGCTGAAAACACTCTGAGCTGCGCTTGAAATACTGTTGCGAACCGTGTCAATTTGCCTCCAAATGAAGTAGTTGATAACCTCTGTCTTTGAAGGAATGGTGAAAGTCCTGGCATCAAATTCAGCAAGTTTGAATGGATTTACTTTTATTGTTGATTGATTTGCAAAATCGTGTGCAAAATTTCTGGCATCCTCATATGTTGATAATACTCTCAACATTCTTAATTGGTTGAATTTTGAAGTAGCCATACTTGAACTAATACTTACGATTTTCTGTATGTTGCCATCAAACCATGCATCGGTAGTAATTGCTTCAAAGTCGGTTACAAGAATACTAATCTCGTCTGACTGCACAAACCCAAACTTAGCACCTTGGATGTTCTTGCAAAGATAGCAAGCGGTTTCATCCATATCTTCAATAAGACCTTTATCAAAGGGTCTTTTCAGACCTCTTGTATAGGTGTGAAATGCCTTACCATCAATACGGATAAGTGTATATGTTCTACGTGGTAGACTAATGCGAGTTCTGTTTTCATAGAACTCTTTCATTCGTGTGCTTAATTCGTCTTTCATCTTACTTTTTGTTTTTTCGTAATAATTCTGTCACCCTTTAAATAACGGTCATACGCTTTGCTGACTTTTTTAGGTGATTGATAACTCTTTGCAAAGTTAGCAAATTCAATCATATCTTTACGTGAATACCGTCCCATAGTATTTTATATTTTGCATGGACACCAATCCGGTATTGCAATTTTATCATGCCATTCAACAAATCCGGAAATTACACGATTATCGGCTTTTTTGCACATCCACTTGAATGGCATTTCAAAGCTATCTGCAGTATATACCCTTTCATCTTCAAAATGAGGGCATTGACTACAATCCTTAATTTTAATTTTAATTTCTGTTGCCATTATTCAAATAGATTAACGTTTCTATGTATTGTCACAACACCTACTTTGAGGTAATTTTCAATATCAAAAATTTTATCGGTATCTTTTACTTTACAGACAAAAACCTTGTCCTCATCGAAGTTAACAATTTCCGGCTGATTTAAACTATTTGGTATCGTAAGGGATGTTTTTGTTAACTCTGGAATAGCATATACTTGAAATCTTCCACCAAGAATACCAAACCTATTTTTAACTTCCTCATACACTTGACACCTACCGTTTTTCGTACCATGCAGTATGTTTGGCATATCAAGAGTCAGATATTCCAAAGTCTTAAAGAGTTCTTTTAAAGTATCAGGTATTAAGACAACATTTGCTCCACCAGTATGTGTTGCTTTAAAAATTGTTGCAGAGGTCTGATTGATTTTTGTTATCAGTGTTTGATTCCAATCTTTTTGTGCATCATAAAGACCTTCCGGAGCAATAGTTTTAAATCCCTCATAATCCCATGAAGTTAAAGGAATGTGAGTTGATAAGAACTTCTGTAGTTTTTGTAAATCCGTTATTTTATTCTTCATTTTTAATTAAGAATTTGTTTGAAATTGCCTTAAAACTAAGTCTGCCTTGATTTTTAACTTCATGACGGACAAATACAACACCCTCACGTTCTGTCTGAGGATTAAGCTGGCTCTTACCTTCTCCATACGCAAGTATTTCATCAACACTTGCCGGAAGTATGTAGTTCCAATCCAATATAGGAACTGTTTCAAGTTTCAATTCTGCAATAATCCGGACCATTTCATCGTATGGTAAGAACTCGTACTTGTCAATGTCAAACATCCTGAAGAACCTCACAGTTTGACCACGGAGTTTGTATTTATTTTTCTGAATACCCTCACCAATGATTTCACCCTGCAAACCCAGATTCCTACCAAGTACTCCAAGTTTTTCTTCCAAGAAGTTCTGCCTTGCGAACTTCCAGAACGAATTGGTTGGACTTTCGTAGTACTCCCAATTCCTGCCGCAAACACCAAATGCACCGTCTTTCCAATAAAAGCTGCCACTGCTACCATCGAGTTTTTCGGTAGTAACAAACGACTGTCCGGCATACTCTAAAGGTATGTGAGGTAATATCTGAATACGGTCTTCATCGGTAATCATCATAAAACCAGGAAAACCACCTTTAGCATCACCTGCAAGTTCAGCCGGGATTGGTGCTTCGTATTTCTCTATACCGAGTTCCTCGCTAACATCAAGTCCAACCGGACTATCGGCTAAGTCATGTAAACAAAGTCTTGATTTTTCAAGTTCTTCGATATGCCATTGGGTGTTGTTGTTGAGTATTTCCAATGGAAAACAAATACCCTGTGAAATCTGACCACGAAGTTTAACTGTACGAATTCTGTAATTATTGTGTTTTAAGAATTCAAACTCAGGTTTGTCCTTTGGTAAAAGACTGTCTATCTGTACATACACCACAAGACTACCTACATGGAAGTCGCCTTTCTTAACTACGACTTTCCAACCAAGGACTTGTGCTACCTCAATCTTATCCGCATCTGGGATAGGAGTAAGATTTGTAATTCTTTCAATTGTTGCTAATTTTCGTGCCATTTTATTCTGCTATATAAATGTATGATTCTCTTTCATATTCAACTTTACCACTTTCTTTTGTCACATCAACTTGGTAATCTTTCATCTTACTGTTATCGGGTTTCACCGGACACTTAATTGCGAAGTGTATCTGACACCCCGCAATGATTATTTCCCGGTCATTACCACCGACCATTGCATACCAATTTGATGCCATCCGATTGGTTTTAATACCCAAAATCTTATCGTCCATTAATACGACTTCACCCCAAGCACTACGATATTGTTTGCCATCGGGAGCAATGAACCAATGGTCAGTTGTAATTAAATATTTGCCTTTCATTTCCATAATTAAAAATTTAAAAAACAAGTTTCATTTATCAAACTTGCAAAGTTAGGTTTAGTTGCCAACTTTCCTTTGTAGCGGTGCTTCCTTTTGTTTATCACACAAGAGGAATCTGGTGTGTAAACGTGGCATGTTATCCGCTATTTGAACACGCAGCCATCGTGTTAGTAATCGTGATTGGAGCAGGACTCGAACCTGCAAGGACTGTCTTAGCTTACATTAAGTTATCACTTAACACAGTGTTACTCTCCACGTAACCAGTGAACTACATCCTGTAAGCACCCGAACCCCTGTGAAGGTTTACAGTCTAAAGGGTGTTGCGTTTACTAATTTCGCCATCCAATCTCCAAAGAACATTATCTTGAGCGCAAGTCGGGTGTCGAACCCGAAAGATGCTATATTTGGTGCACCATTTACCATCTACCACTCCGTCAACACGTGACTGGGGTGTGCCTTAACCAATTAGGCTACCTACGCATTAAAAAATCTTTCTGTCCGTATCCATTCGGAATAATTTTTCAGTCCGCTAATGGGTCTGTGTGAGTCTCCGGATGCGCATTGTGAAGAGGCGTGAGTCCCTACTACTATCTGATAACAAACAACGTCTTGGAATGACTGTAAGTGAAACGACTGTTTTCATGGTGTAGGCTCTTATGAACACTCCTACGACCTATAACGCAGAACTTACTGTTTGCTTTTCAGCAGAAAGACTATATCAAAGAACTTTTATTATTTATTCTTTTTTCTTGAAAAGGTCAATATCGTCATCCTTACCAGTCTTGTAGGCTTCCTCTGTCTTTGACGAAGTGACGAGCACTATTTCCAAGTCGGCTTTACCACCAAGAATCAAGCTATTTGGAAATGTTACTTTCATTGTTTTAAGTTCCCGGTCAATGTCGATAAGTTTCTTCTGTTCCATCGTGAACTCATTACGGCTACCCTCAATGGTATTCATCAAAGTCTTATAAAGGCTAACATCAAAGGTCGGATTACTTTCAGTTATCCATTTCATAAGTGTTTCTTTACCGGAAGCACTATCGCCAGCATAACGAGCATCCATCATAGCAACATAAATTTCTTTAAAACCTATTTTGTATTGGTCGGCAACTCCTGCCTGTTGTTGAATTTTTTTCCATGTGTTGTCAAAAACAACTTGGGAATTTAACTGTGCTGCCTTACCCGTAACAAACTTCTTGTTATAGGTGTTCGAGAGACCGATTGCCCAAAAAGCAACCATAATGCCAAGTAATACTACGATACCTGCTGTAATTAAAAATCCTGTTTTCATACTGTTTTTTGTTTTAATTAATATTAATTGTTTATAAAAAAATTGATTACAAATATAGTAAATTATAATAGATTAGCAATATATTTTATATTTTCTTCTGATTTCACCATTTCTTTTTTAATGAAAGGTAAAATTCTCTCCTTGTTTGCAATATCTTTCTCTTTATCATCAGTCTCGGAGAAGTAAATTCTCAATAAAGCCATGAGATTAAGCGGTGGAGTGAGTTTGTTTCGAATATCCGGACCAACAGTATTGGCTTCATACATTTCGAATTCAATCAATTCGAGGTCGTCCAAAGTAAGTTGGTCAGGAAGTGGAGTGTCGTTTTTATAATACTCTTTTATTCCTTCTAATGTAGCTGTTAGGGGTTGTGGTTTAGGAAGGTCACAAGTATATAATATCATTGTTGTAGCAATGGTATCAATATGTACGAATTCCTTCGGTTCTCTGATTGTTCTTAGTGCTTTAAATTTCATGGTTTTTATGTATAAAGTTCAATATATTCTTTTATTTCATTTAGTCCCTCAAATGCACCTGTCATATTTGGGACAACTAATGTTGGTACATCAACATCATTACAAGCCAGTATTGTGATGAAATCAACTTTAGCTTTTTTCAGAAGTTTTTCGGCTTCATTACCATCTTCATGATGTGACTTAAAAAAGACGATTTTCATAGTTTCTCAAATTCTTCTTGGGTTATAAAACCTTCAAGCACAATTTCCCTATCGGGATATACTCTGTCTGATTTGTCGATTGCCAAAACACAACGGTCTTCAACATTAACTTCAACTATTATCGCTTTGAAATAGTCAAAATCAAGTCCGGCAGGTGAACAAGTATAAATTGCATCGCCAGGTTTGAGTGCTCTCCAACGTTTGTCTTCTTTGACAAACTCTTCCATTATTTCATAAAATTCTTTTGGTTTCATTTTATCTTATTTGAATGTTATTGTTGATTTTAAACCCAATTCAAGTGCATGCTTTTTTATTGTGCCGTAGTACGAACTCCAGATAATTTGTACCATATATGCAAATGCATTATCGCTCCTTTCGGGGTTGAAGTGTATGCAATGCCTACAAGCATCTTCATATGCCTTTGCTTCACAGAGAATTTTCACATTATCTGGTATGTGATTATATCTTATTTTAGGTGTTTCAAGCCAAACAACTTCCATGAGCAATCTTTTTAAGTCCGGGGTTAATTCATCAGTTTCTCTGTAATGAATTATCTCCATTTTTAACACTGTATTTAATTCGTCTCGGTTCATTTTACCAATTCTTTTTTAATTCTGAAACTCTGACCCGCAGCTTTTGCCTTTATTTTCATTTCATCCCTCAATTTCTGCCCGATTCTTTCACATGCAATAAGTGCATTAACACAATGGCTCAAATCTTCTGTATACTCTCTGTCATTAACCACAACAAATCCTTCCCAAACGTTTCTGCCTGGACGGTTGAAACCTTCAATCATCCGGAGTTCGACAGTAACAATCAAGTCTTTCGGCTCTTTGTCAAGCGTATACGATAGTTTATATATTCCCTTTAGAACCATTACGTATGAGATTAGCAATAAACGCATCACTTTCAGGAGACCGGAGTTCCTGTGGATATTCACTCAAATGTGCTTGAATGTTCAGTTCAACCTTTTCATCAATAAGTCTGTATGCTTCTTCTTCACTGACATCCTTCGCAACAACTTTCAACCTTCTGAT
>Ga0315288_10004351_pt1 | contig 18009 bp, 14 predicted proteins | sample YL17G11_20_MG_FD_203454 | JGI IMG/M metagenome (GOLD analysis project Ga0315288, IMG submission 203454) | Sediment microbial communities from Yellowstone Lake, YNP, Wyoming, USA - YL17G11_20 | ecosystem: Environmental > Aquatic > Freshwater > Lake > Sediment | place: USA: Wyoming | collected... | reverse complement strand
ACTTCTATTCCTGGCCGTTTCAAACCGAAAAGGTCAACCTATCGGGATCAAGGCCAAAGGCAGCATACTCACAGCGGCACTCAGGAAAGCCAGATTGAGGGAAGAATTACCGTCACAAATGTCCAGTTACACTCTGGCCGACGCTCCCGAGTCTTTTATAGTCTATGCTTGGCTCAACGACTGTATAGGTCTAGAGGAGAACGCAGAAATAGCAACAAAAGAGAAAGATCCTGTATGCGGTCAAACCAAGCGCTTGGCAGTGATAAGAGAAAGAATTACTTTTGCTTAAAACGTTTCGTAATGGAGAAGTCTCCCGCATAATCCCCTCTTTTTTTGTTTCCATGTGTGTGGAGGTTGCTCTCCTACTCAGATTGTTTGATTGCACTAGATGCTTGTTTCAGAATTCCTTCTCCAATGAGTTTTAGCTATTCAGGAGAAAAGAGCCATATAATGGATAATTCCAAAAGACCATACCGAATCTATGGGATTATTTCGCATCCATTTTCTGTGGTGATGTCACCATTCACAGCGCAGTTCCCTTTTTTTCTTAGTTTTCAAATCTGTTGGGAGCTTACTCTCATGCCTATTGTTTGATTGAGTTGGATGCTTGCTTTAGAATTCCTTCTCCCATGCGTTCTAGTTGTTCAGAAGAATAGCTGTAGCCTTCGTCATAAGACGTTACGAAGTTGACCAGTTTATCAAGTGTTACAACTGTGACTTCTGGGTCGGTCACATCTAATTCTACATCGGGGTTCGAAAAGACAGCAATAGGCTCAACCCAGACCTTCCAGGCTTCAAAAGCTCCAGAAGCTTTGATTGCTTTGTTTACCCAATACGCGTTACTTTTTGCTTGACTGCTCGGAGTGCGACGAAGAGGAAAAGAAACACGCCAGTAACCACGTCGACAAGTCACCTTGCCTTGATAGTGCTTGGTTTCTACAGAGAATATTCCGTTTGGTCCCAGAACAACATGGTCAATGTCCTCTTTGTTGCCTCTATCATTAGCGTAGAGAACATTGTTCATTAGATAATAGTCGTCGCCAAGATTAGATTCGAGAACCTGAGCTACCATGTTTTCGCCTGTGCTTCCCATTTTGTTGGTGCGATATCGTCTCCAATAATGCCAGATGCCCGCTATTGGAAAAACCATGGCAAGCGCGAACGCAATCTCATAATCCCCCAGGTTTATTCGAGTTGGAAGTTTTGGAACAGATAAAAGAAGCATAACCGAAACGGTACCAATGCAGAGAACAGTCATAAGTAGGCTTTTTTGGGCTTGCCTCTCCAGATATTTATCTAAGGTTTTCAAAACCTTCAAAGCTGTTGTAGCCTGCCTTGTCATCGTTAGTATCCAGACGATTTGAATATAAGACCAGCTGCGAAAAAACGTTCACTCAGAGCCAAAAGCGTGTTAGTGGAGGTTTCGCCAGCACACCCCTTTTTTTGGGTTACTACAAGCATGCCTCAGCTAGTCTGGCACGCAATATCATGGAAAGACTTATATCGCATCCTAGATTCGTTAGTGAAACCAAAGTTCGTGAGCGAGGTGGTTTCTGCACGGAGTTTTGCCCAAGTTGCGGTTCTTTCCTAGCACCAGTTAAATCCAACGTGAAAAATGAAACCGTCCTCATGCTTGCTTGCTCGAAATGCGGATATGAAAGACCCCTGTCGGGAGCGGAAGCTCAGTTGAAAACGGGGCGGTTGGTTCAACGCAAATCCAAGCCCCCCATCACGGTCATTAGTGAAGAAGACCAGAAAATACAGACTCTACCAACGATTAAGGTGGAATGCCCTAAGTGCGGAAACCACTTAGTCTTTGTCTGGCAGGTGCAGACGCGTGGCGGTGATGAGGCTTCAACTCAGTTTATGCGCTGCACTAAATGCAGCCATACCTTCCGAGAGTATAGTTAGGTTCGAGTACGGGTTTTTTCAAGTATAGGCTGCAACAGTCTGTAGAAAACCAGCAAAAACCTTGAGGTTCCGTATTTTTTATATGTTACAGCATAACTGAGCGCGGGCTCGAAACAGTATTTTCGTTTTCAGGGGTTTTAAGGCTAGAACCCAATATCATAGTGAAGGATTGCACATGGCTCGTAAAGCAAAAAAGAAGAAGGCTAAGACCGTCGGAATAGAAGCTATTGTTGAGCCAGGTGTTGGAGCCTTATACGTTAGGAGCCCTTGGATAAGCAAACTCAAAAAGATGGACAAGAAGAAGCAGAGACTACTCAAGAAGCGTCACCTTTGACTTAGTCTTCTATACGTCCTAGCACTCTACACAATATTGACAATTCTGTCAATTCAGCTATAACTTTTCCGTAAAATCAAAAACGAGTGGATTGTCTTTTCATCGATGGGATTTGAACCTAGGATAAATGGAGATGTCTCCCGCACAACCCCTCTTTTTTTCTCTTAGAACAGTCGGCCTTTCAACTTTGAAGATTTCAGAAGCCGTGTCTAGTTTGCGCGCGCTTTTGCGGACCATTAACGCGCGAAACTATCAGACTAAGTCGCGTGTAAACCGACTTCCATGCCGCTTCTTCAAATAGTCGGTTTACGGTGTCGGTGCTGATGTTCTGGATGTTCAATCAAAGATTCTTCCACAAGTTATAAGAAATAGAAACAGGAGAATACTCAGAGTGAGCCAAAATGAGCAGGTTTGCTTTCACTGTCGGTTTGGTTTTTTTTGTTCTCCTAGGAATGTCTAGTTCACTGGTCAGAGTTGGTAAAGCTCAAGCGTCTGGGATCATTTACATAAGAGCTGATGGGAATGTCGACCCACCAACAGTAAACATCATGAGTGTAGATAATATCACTTATACCTTTACTGACAATGTTCATGATTTGATTGTTGTTGAGAGAGATAATATAATAGTGGACGGAAATGGATACTCACTCCAAGGACCCGCAGAAAGTGACCCATATCCAATAGGTTTTAAACTTGTGGGTAGAAGCAATGTGACGATCCAAAATACTAGGATCATAGGCTTCAACGAAGGTATCGCTCTCTACTCATCGTCTAACAACATTATTCAAAGTAACTATATTAATGAAAACTGGCTGTGGGGGGTCAACATCGAGTCGTCGTTTAATAACACTATTCGTGGAAACAACATAGCAAACAGCACGCACAGTGGCATTATACTCTGTGAGTCTTCATACAACATCATTTCTGAAAACAACATAACAGAAAACTCCCCTCCCATGCCTGTTCGGGGAGGAGGTTACGGCATTTTCATTGGCTGGTCATCCAATAGCAACATCCTTTCTCAAAACACGATAGCCACAAACAACAGGGGCATTTGGCTCTCCTCTTCTAACGATAACACTTTCTCTGGAAACACTATAACAAACAACGGCTATGGCATCTGGCTCGAATCGTCTTCTAACAACAAGTTTCACCAAAACAACCTGATAGCCAACTACCAACAGGTATACATCACAACACTTGACTATGCTAGCTTTTGGGATGATGGTTCCAAAGGAAACTACTGGAGTGATTACAACGGCACCGATTTGGATGGAGACGGAATCGGTGACACACCTCATACAGTATGTGGTGACAACTTGGACAACTATCCACTCATGGAGCCATATTCAGGTCTTCATGACATAGGAGTAGCTATCCGAGCCTCAAAGACAGTCGTAGGTCAAGGGTATAACACGACCATCACGCTTAACGTGACCGCTAGAAATCACAGTGAACAGACCGAAAGCTTCAACCTGACGTTCAATATGCCCGGAACAGATTTTGAGACTGAACTCAACTTGACGGGTTGGGGGTCATTGACGTTCACGTTTGCTTTGAACACGACGAGCTCTACCATCGGCAACTACACTCTGTGGTCCTACGTTTGCCCCGTTACCAGTGAAGGAGATATGAAAGACAACAACCGTTCGCTCACTATACGAGTCACCATTCCAGGCGACATATCCAGCACAAACCAAGGAATCCCAGACGGAAGGGTCGACATGGAAGACATTCAATACATGATAATGTTCTTCAACACGAAGCCCAATTCAGCCAACTGGAATCCAAACGCAGACGTCAACAACGATGCAACGGTAAACATGAGAGACATACAGATAGCCATACTCAACGTCAACAAACACGAATAGCGAATGACTATGTTGCGATAGAAGATCTGTCCACAAGAGTTATATGATTATCAAAGAGCCCTTGACCTAGGGGGAGGATTGACTTGCGCAAAAGACTCCTAATTCTAATGCTCCTTTTTATGACATTAGTCTCTCCAATCGCTGTTCGGAATATAGCTCTCCCAGCAAGAGCTACATCAACTCACATATCCGTAACCAATCCTGCTGACGGCTCAAACAACTTCGTATATACCACGGACAATGCGGAGGAAGGAATGAACATAGACATTAACCTGACAGTCTAAGATGTAATAGATCTCTATTGTTGGCAAGCTAGAATTAGTTGGGATCCAGCGCTTCTCGAATTCGAGAAGCTAACAATTCCATCTGATGACGTCTTCTTTGACAAAAGCCCAATTCGTCCACCGCCAGATTGGTCAGTTCCGGGCACGGTAATCTGTGGTGCTGCAACTGGCCTTGGCGTAGGATTCTTCACAGGCACTGGGAGACTTGCTGTGCTCACATTGAAGATAATCCACGGTCCACCAGTAGTCTGTGAACTTTATTACACAAATATCGGGCGGGACACGTACATACTGGACGGAAATGAGTGTGACATTGCGTTTACTGTAATCAATGGGTTTTACGAGTACTCGCAGGCACAGGGAAGCGCTCCTAGACTGGTTTCCATTGATCCATCTCAACCTATTGCTTTCGTGAGTCAATTTCTAACGATCCTTGGTGAAGGATTTGTTCCAGACTCGACTGTAACCTTTTCTTCTGGGCTCACTTACCCTCCTATTGCAAAGGGACGAACACGGTTCATCGATTCAAACAAGATAGAAGTTGTGGCTGGACTCGGCTATACAGAAGCCGATTGGCAAGTTTGGGTGACAAACCCAGACGGCTCTCAGTCTAACAAACAGCCTTTCAGAACCAGTGAACCTTCATTGCAAGACGGCAAGAAAGTGCTTGACTTGGCGCTTCAATACTGGCACGACGACGTCGAAACTGCTGTAAAGATGACTGCAATAGCCCGGGCTGAATCCGGCTGGAGTCCGAATGCCGTAGGTGACCCAGAACCCGGAGGATACACTTGCATGGGTTATGCCTCATGGGGGTTGTGGATGATTCATATGCCGTCCCAAATCCCAGATACGCGTGCGCCCACGCTTGAGAATTTGGGAGCTCCGTTAGATGGTCCTTACTACTATGAGACGGCGAAATGGCTGAGAGATCCGAACAACAACGCTAAGACTGCACGTGTGGTGTTCGATAAAGCAAAAAAGAGTTTCACACCTTGGCATGCTTTCAATTCAGAATTGTATAAGAAAGCCTTGATTGAGGTTAGAAAAATGCTTAGTGAAATGAGAGTCTCTGTTTTTAAATGTCCAGTGAACGTTACTATCACAGACGACTACGGCAGAATAATATCTGAAATTGAGAATCAGATTCCAGGGGCAAGTTTTGAATACTTCGAAATGACTGCGGCCAAAGTATTCTATTTACCATTAAATCTCACATATAATGTTCAACTAAAGGCGACTGCCTCTGGAAACTGCACAATAAGTCAAATAACTCCTACAGAATCTGTTTATGAAACAGCTTTTTCTCAAGCTACGTTTAACTTGACAAGTGAAACTGTAGCACAGTTTTATCTGTTACCATCTAGCGCGAACTATACATTGAAAGTGGATGAAAACGGCGATGGATCAGTTGACTACCAGCTTACACCCGAAACGGAGCTTATGGACATTGAGCACGATGTCGGCATCACTGAAATCTTTTCCATGAAAACCATCGTCGGACAAGGCTATAATCTTTCTATCAACGTAACCCTCATGAATTACGGCGCCCACGACGAATCATTCGACTTCACCGTCTATGCCAACACAACCTTAATTGCATTGCGAGCCGTAACCCTGACAAACGGAAACTCCACAGCCATCAGCTTCACATGGAACACCACTGGCCTTGCCTACGGCAACTACACAGGGTGGGCGTATGCAGAACCATTGCCCGAAGAAACCGACACTTCAGACAACAACTTTACGTGTGGCACCCCAGTTCACGTTGGTGTTCCAGGAGACATTTCAGGCCCAACAGTAGGTGTCTACGATAGCACCACAAACATGCGAGACATTCAATATCTGATTCTGCTATTCAACACCAACCCCTCTTCACCGAACTGGAAACCGAATGCTGACATCAACGATGACGGCACGGTAAACATGCGAGACATTCAAATAGCCATACTAAACTTCAACAAACACGAATAGAACAACCGCATCTTTTCTTTTTTCACTTTAACGCGCGCGCTCTATTCCGTAGGGCTTGAAGCGCGCACGCTTCAACATCACTCAAGCCTAATATCACAGACCGTCTATGAATTCAAGGACTCTTTCAAAGCTGATTGAGATGAAAGTCAAAATGTTCACTTCAGGACCTTTTCAAACCAACTGCTACGTTGTATCATGCGAAGAGGAAGGGAAAGCCATTATTGTAGATCCGGGTTTCGATGAACTAGGCGAAACAGAAAGTCTCGTAAAATTCATAGTGGACAACCGCCTAGTGCCTGAATTCGTGCTCGACACGCATGGACATCCAGACCATACTTGCGGAAACGGAATCGTGAAAAAAAGGTTTGGTACGCCAATTCTTATCCACAAGAACGACGCGAACATGATTGGCAGTCAGGGAAAAAGAATTGCTGATGCTTTTGGCTTTCGGAATTTCTCACCTTCCGCTGACGGTTTTCTGGAAGAAGGAAAAAACGTGAATTTTGGTCAGCAATCTCTAGAAGTCATCCACACTCCTGGGCATTCGCCTGGAAGCATCACACTTCTGGGGACATATGAAGTGTTCACCGGTGATACTTTGTTTGCCGCGTCAATCGGCAGAACAGATTTTCCTGAAAGCTCGGAAGTCGACATGCAACGGTCGTTGGAAAAACTGAAGCATCTGCGAGATGATTTGATAGTCTATCCAGGTCATGGGTCAACAACAAAGCTCGGAGTGGAAAAGCGCAGCAACCCGTTTCTCACAGGGTTCCTCTGAAGAGATCTTCTTTCTCAGGCATCCCTATCGCCAATGCGACTATCAGCGCGACATATAGGAGCCTCTCAATCCTCTCATTTTCACAACTGGCATCGATTCTTTAGCCTGCCCGATAAACAACTCTGCTGCGGCTGCAATTTCGTCGACGACAGCCACATTTTTGACCTTCAAAACTTCGCGCGCACTAGTCTTAATGATAATTTGTCATTATTCATACATTGCTGTAATTGTGTCAAATGACAATCTAGAGTGGGTCAAAAAAATCGGTCCAAACATTTGAGCTCCTTGGTATAAGAGATGGAGTTGGTTTGTCACTGATTTTGCGAGCTATGTTCCATCACAAGACCGATTGATTATGATTGAGCAAGCCTTCGAGAATTAGACCCAGAACTTAAGGGGTTAAGCTGCAGACACTCAATTAAGGTGGCATTATTGAAGGTTTGGATTGGTCATTATAAGGATAATTCAGAGGAATGGTTTGTCGTATGGGCAAAAAGCAAGCACGAAGCATTTCTTCAAATCGACCCTGTGGTAGGCGAGCCGGATATGAGTTCTTTTATGGAGCTGACTGTGTCAGGATTTGTTAACTTCACGCCAAAGAAAGCTGAAGATGGGAAACATATCGCGTTTTCTCCGCCAGAAGATGATGTTAGAACGGGCTACTGGCTGACGTTTGGCGGTGCTCTGGGACGGGAAGATGATGTGGATGGGCACATTAGAAGCCGCATGAAAAAGACTAAGCTTTGATTGTTCGCAAGCCAAATGCGCGCAACACACTGGCGCACTCAGCAATTTTGACCTTGCTTTGACGGTTATCTTGCTTTGTGAATTCATGGTCGATTCAACCTTTCTTGAGGTTGGAAAAAGATTTTTCTTCCTTGATTCTGGAACAGGCTATTGGGCTTCAACCAAAACCCCGTTATGGTCAACTACCAAGCCGTCTTCAAGCATAATTTGTCTTTCTGCATAGCTGGCTATCTCTTGATCGTGAGTTATCACTATTATTGTGGTTTTTGTTTCTTCGTGGAATTTCTTTATTAACTCCATTACTTGTTTGCCAGTTTCCGAATCCAAGTCCCCCGTGGGTTCATCCGCAAACAAGACTCTTGGCCTGTTTGTTAATGCTCTAGCAATAGCGACTCTCTGCATTTGTCCACCACTAAGCTGAGCAGGGTATTGTTTGGCTTGTTTATCAATTCCAACACCTCTGAGAAGGGCTTCCACTCTATCCCTCAGGCTTTTACTCAACCCCGCCAAATCAGCAGGTAAAGTAACATTCTCACGGGTGTCGAAGTGAGGAAGCAACGCGTAGCTTTGGAAAATGAAACCCATATCTAAAAGTCTAACTTTTGATTTCTCTGAATCACTCATTTTGTGCAAGTTTTTCCCCTTAAACAAGACAACCCCATAATCAGATTCGTCAATTCCAGCCATACAGTTGAGAAGAGTGGTTTTTCCAGCCCCAGAATTACCAACTATCGCCAAGAACTCCCCCGACTTGACGTCAAGATCCACTCCCCTCAGAGCATAGACCGTTGTCCGCCCAAGACTATAGTTCTTAACCAAACCCCGAACCGAAATGATATCTGCCGACGATACTTCCACGTTTTGGAAATTTTCATTAGTGAACAGTCTCTTCTGATAAGTGAAATACGGCAAATCTGAACCGAAAAAGTCCAGCCACATCTTCAACAATTCGGTTTCAACAAACAAGTCAGAACTCAATTCAGCCATAGGTAAAAGGGCAAGCTTAAACTCATCATTCGACTGAATGATTTTCACACCGTTCTTAGATTCATCCAAGTACTCTTTTAGTTGTGTTTGACACGCTTCGAGCTTTTCCTGAACCTTCACAAGAAGCCTTTTTCCTTGGTTGTTCTTCCAAGACATCTGCCTCAGTGCAACCTGGAGATTTTCGCAAGTATCTTTGAAATCCCCTTTGGCGCAGAAAACTTGCGGTTCATAAAACAGCTTAAGGATACTAGAGATAGTCCTCTCCATATTCTGTAATGCACTAAGCTTAGCTGAAAGAATTCGGAAAAACATCTCAAGTTTGGCTTGTACCTCAGGTTCGTTGCTTCTGTAATGGGTTCCTTGAAGACCCAAATCTAACCGTTCCAGTACACCTTCCATTTCTCGCAAACGCAACAATGTAGGATTTATGAATATCCAGAAGAAATTCAACAGCGCCAGTTTGTCAACCATCTCCTCCATATTCAAGTCAGCCTTTATCGATGACACCGAGAAGATTTGAGATTCGAACCCTAAAAGGCGAAACTGAGCTTTGCTCTCTTCATCTATGTGCCAAAGGGCAATCATACTTTTAGTTTGGAGTTCACAATATTCAGCTGAAAGGTCCGACATCACTTTCCTAAGTCGGAGATTAAACACCTTGAGAAGTTTAGGATCTATCTCCTCAAGAAAATCCTTAACTATCTGCGATGTTTCCTTCAGCTCCTGCTTGGTTTTCAAGTATTTTTGAAGGTTAGACTTGTTGTTCGAGTAGTACCCACTTAAACGCTTAGATATTGTAGCCTCAATATTCTCTGCGGTTTTGGGGTCAAATGGTTTTTTAATATTTTTCTCGGCACCCAAGAAAATGAAAGCGTTGTGTACATTACAGTTTACCTTTGAGCCTGAGATTTTGAGGTTTTTCTTTAGATCTCTTTGCAGTTTTCTGGATAGTTTCGAGTTTTCTGCAGAAACCGACTTATCAATAAGTGCAGAAAAATAGGCTTTCATTGTTTCCCCTCCACAGCACTGAATGGGCCCTGTTCAATCCTTGAGATTTTGCCGTCACCCATATGAACGATATAATCGCATTGCTCAGCGATCCAGCGGTTGTGTGTTACAAGAATCAGTGTTTGTCGATTGATCCGGTTTATTCTGCGGAAAAGACTCATGACATCAGCGCTCGTTTTGGAATCCAGATCTCCAGTGGGTTCATCTCCTAGAATTATCGCAGGATCATTGATCAAGGCTCGTGCGACAGCTACTCGCTGCTGTTGACCTCCAGACAACTTGGTAGGCAGATGGTACAATCGGTCTCCCATGCCAAGCTCCCGAAGCAACATCTTAGCCTGCTCTCTAGCCAATCCCGAATTGACACCGCTGAGCAGCAACGGAGTCTCGACGTTCTCCACAGCAGTCAAAAATGGAAAGAGATTGAACAATTGAAATATGAAGCCAATGTTGTCTCGACGAAAAGCCGTCATCTGAGCATCGGACAAAGTAGAGGTTGCCACATCGTTGATTACAATTTCTCCATAGGAACGTCGATCTAAGTGACCAATCATATTCAAAAGAGTGGTTTTTCCACATCCTGAAGAACCCATAATTGCCATCATATCTCCCTGATTAACCGCCAGGTCTATTCCCTGCAGGGCGTGAACTTCATTGGATTTACCCTCGTTGTACCGTTTATGAAGCTCTGAAATCTTCAAAATGGGCTTTTGAGGCTTCTGAGAGAATAACTCTTGAGCAACTTTTCCTTTATTCATCCAACATACCTCAAAGCTTCTGCTGGTGGAATTCTTGAAGCAATGTAAGCAGGGATTGATCCTGCCACAACGGCTATTAGAACAATAAAGGAAAGATACATTCCAAGTTGTTCCCAAGGAATAATCAGGGGCATGTTCTGCAAGTTCGCGAAACCCAGGCTAACCAACAACCCATTTACGACTCCGATTACCAGCCCAATTACTCCGAGTACAACCAGCTCAAGCAGGACTGAAAGCATCACCTGCTTTCTCGGAAAGCCTATGGCTCGCATCATTCCGATTTCTCGTTTTCTTTCTGCAACATTTCTAACAGAGATGACACCCATGCCAACAGCCCCGATTACAAGACCAAAGGAAACGTAAATCTGGAGAAAAGACGCTATTCTATCTGTCATTTGAAGTGTGGTTTCAATTCTGGCATAGACGAGATTCGAGCTTCCAAAAATGAAGTTATCTCCCGCTAAAAGACGATACCCCTGATTGTTAGTGTTTGTGTAAACTTCGATAGCTTGAGCTATGTTTTCCAGTTTTGGATCAGCGAAACCCAACTTGGTTTTAATCAAGTAGGAATCATACTGATTTGGCTCTCTCGAAAAAGCCGTCTTGCCATCCGCCATACCTAAGTAGCTTGTTTGGTTTGCCCAATACCCTGGCATATACAAAGTTCCCAATATCGCTGAGAAATCGAAATCTCCCGATCCAAATTCGAGCGATGTAGCAAAAGGAAAACCCCCACCACGCTGGCTGTCAAGACGACCCCCAACCGTGAACGCTTGATAAACCGGGATTCCCTGAGAAGAAGTGTTCATCGGGATCCATATCTGCAAACCAACGGGCAGCAGAACTGAATCTGTGAACACAATTGGATTTTCAATAACGCTTCCATTCAAATCTCTCAAGGGTGCAATATCCTTAAGAGAATCGTCATTGAAGCCTCCCAAACCCGAGCCAAACTTAAAATCAGATAGATCTGACTCACCAGTAACCACGCTCAGAAGACCCGAAGTAACGTTATACGCTGCCATCTTGTACTCGGGATCAAAAAACTTGTCCCAGCCCTCTTTTGATAAGAGCAGAAGTTGATTGTCAGCGAGGTCTGAAGTAAAAGATTGGCGAACACCATCGGGAAAGCCGCCTAAATAGAAATCATAACGCCAGCCGGAAACCGAAGCGTCTGAAGCGTTACTCCTAATCTGCTCCGACTTAAATTCTCCCAGACTTATTGGCAGAATGTCAGTGCTTGCATCAAACCCTGGAGAAAAAGGTTCATTCAAAGCTGAAAACTTGGTATAATCCTTTGGCTTAAAAGTCTTGAAACCTATCACGTCAGTTATCCGTTCATCTATCTTGTAGAGCTGTTGTGAAAACGATGTCCCCGGGATAATTGTTTCGGGTTTGCTTAGAAAAACAGAGAGGTCTACGCCTCGAGATTCCTGCTCTTTCTGAGACAGAGTTCCAAGATTTGTAGGAATTAGCGTCGCCACTATTACGTTCAAAGTCAAAATAATTGCGAATATGGCAAAGGTCAGAGCAGAGCGAGTAATGTGCGAAGATATCAGCGAAGGCGATATCTGGCCCACCCCTTTCAAGCCCCTGACCCTGATCAAAATGTGCCTCAAACTACGCATCAGAATCGGAAGGTTCAAAGCAACAAACATAACGGAACCGATTATTATCTCGACCATTCCCAAGACCAAGATCTCAATCGGGATCCCGGCGACATCTGTTATCCAATTGCCCATTGCGATGACAAACAGAACAGTGGGCATTACGTAAAGGGTAATCGCTGTTATATTGAACGCTTTGACCCGGCTTATGAATTTAGAAAGCACAATTCCAAGACCACCTGACAACAAACCAAAACCAATCATGAGTGCTCGCCACTCCTCCAAAGTGTTCCACCCTTCACTGCTCCAGAATACTTGATACGATTTGTCGAAGACGCCATTGTAGAGTAGAGTGACAATCCCGCCCAGAGCCATTAATACCCCCAGAGCTGCCAGGTTACGACCAGATTTTGCTTCAAATGTGACTTTTATTCCCCGCAAAGCCTCAACAATGTTAACCCGAGAAGCCCGCAACGCTGGAAGAATCCCAGTTACAATACTAAGAACCACTCCAACAACGACGGACAAGATAACTACTTCTTGAGAAATCACAGGTTTAACACTAAGCTCTCCAGTCCCAAACAACCCAGCAAGGTACACAGCCACACCCTGACCAAAAGCCAGGCCTCCAACAAACCCCAACAAGCCTCCGATGATTCCTTGAAATAGATTTTCAACCAATATTGACTGGAAAATCCCCCTTCGATTCTCACCTACAGCCCGTAAAACACCAGTTTGGAATTCACGATCTTCTACACTCACGAGTTGCACGTTAGCAATCAGCAAAACACCAGTGAGCATTATCAGAAAACCTAAAGCAGTCAAAATTGTGCTCAACAACGTAATTATGAATGCTGCGAGCCCGAAGAAATCAAGCCGAGCCGAATTGACCTGATAGATTTTTTCGACCTTACCGGTTTGAACATTTACACGCGTAGGAATTGTTTGTTCCAGCAAAGTCACTTTGGATTTCAAATAGTCTTCTTTTATTTCTGACGTGAAGTGATTTGCCTTGAAGGTTACCAGAAAAGCGCTAACTATGTCAGTTTGTTTTTTCGGATCCTGCAGACTCAAGAACTGCTGCAAATGATCCAGCCTAAAGACAACACCAGCATACTGTGAACCAATTCCCGGACGGCTAGAATCAAAAATCCCAACTATATTCAACTCTACCCTTGAAATTTCTGGAACAAATGAGACAATCGGCGAAAGAGCTCCAAACGCAATTTCCGTTATATCGACGCTTGCCCGGGTTTCGTTAGAACTCATCAATGTAACGTAAACATCTCCTCTCAAAGCTCCTCCAGCATAGGGAGTTAATTCAAACGGCGCAGCATCAAGCGTAGCGGGATCTGTCCAGTTTGCCAAATCAAAGCTGCTTCCATTCTCCAACAAGAACCCCAGAAGAACCTTGGCATTATCTGTTCCCGTAGCTGTAACATTAACGTAAGCGTAATCTGACAAACTCAATCTGGGGCCGCTGACTGTGAAAACCGTTACCATACTAGCCGGATTAAGAGGATCAAGTTCAACAGAAAGTCCAAGCCCACTGGAGTTAAGAACATACGCACCGGTGGTAAAGTTGGAATTAACCATCCAGCCAGACAACGAAACCAATGGTGGCTGGGAAACTGCAACGGTGAGATTGGCAAATTCCGTTGTTAAGGTGACTGGAAGGATTGTGTCTTTGGTCAGTCCTAGTTTTTCAGCCTGTTTGCTGGATAAGAGAATGCTGCTGTTGTCGGTTAGCAGAACGCTGGGCTCCATTTGGCTTCCTGTTTTCCAGTCATAGAAACTCCCGAAAACTTCAGGGTATTCTGGCAGTATTCCCACTGCATCAATTTTGGGGTTAAATTGACTTCCCACCAGCGCAGGGATCTGTGTTGAAAGCTTAGGCATTATACCCACTGCCTCAGGTACCAGTCTGCTTATTGGCTCCAGGTCTGATGCCTTGAGGTATGCCCCTCCAGTGGCATTAGCAATTTGAAGATCCACTTCGCCTTCTCTTTGAAGAAGACTCGTCAAAAACGAATTCTCCAACGTATCAGTAGTGATCTGAATTCCAACAAGCAATGTAACTCCCAAAGTCACCGCTAAAATCGCGCTGAGGTTCTTTGTTTTCCTCCTAGAAAGAGACCTCCACGCAATCAACAAACTAGATTTAAACCCCATAATTCCACCAAACAAAACTTTTCCAGTCGCAACCTCAAATTAAACGAATTAAGTTTCGCTATCATCCTTACGTCTTTGAGCAAAATTTTCAAGCTTCTGAGAGCACTCTTTCAAAACTTGAGCTATTTCCTCAGCGTCTTCTTGCGACAGCCCATCAAGATTGTGGCGGATGGACATAAACGTGCTTATCACTTGCCTAGCAGGCTCTACTGCAATGCGAAGCTTTTCCTTACCGGATCCGAATTGTACTCCTCCAATAAGCAATGGCAAAAGAAACTCCAACTTATTCAAAAAATTCTGTCCGAACTCTATCTGCTTTTCTAAGAATTTGCTTCCTTGAACTGTAAAACTGTAACGTTTAAACCCCTCTTCTTCCTTGGGTGACTCTTTAGTGAACCCCTTATCCAACATCCAAGCCAGCAAAGGGTATATTGAACCAGGACTTGGCTTCCAACGACCACCAGTCTGTTTCTCAATATGCTCAACGATTTCTGCTCCCGACATTGGCTTTTCGCTTAGCATTTGTAGAACTAGAAATCTGAGAAGACCTCTGGGAACGCCCACAGTTTTGCCCACTCGGCTCGAAACCAAACCAAACCACCCGAAATATCTCTTCCGATATCACTTGCGACATATAACAGTTGTGCGTTCAAAATAAGTAGCGAAAAGTCAGAGCTCGACCGGACAGTAAACAGGAGTACCTCAGGGTTCACCTGCAAGAGTTGGATTCGAGTTTAGGCCCGCTCCTCTTTTAAATCACCAAAAGTATAACTTACAAAAACCTAAACGTGCGACTATGCGAAGGCAAATAACAAACCCTCAAGTAGGATAGGTGCAATTTTCAATAACGCGCGCTTCTAAACTGGACTCATCACGCCTACAACCTGTAGGACAAGCCCGAAAGCTATGAATATAAACTAAATAGGACCAGAAAATTTGCCCCATTGCGTGTCCATCGAACCGCGTGACTTAATGCCGAGAAGGAGAAGAAAAACGCCTACAACTAGAGACAATGTACCTACAAGGAAAACGATCGTGCCTGTAGGACCCATGAAATACACTATTGTCTAATATCTGCTTTTCCAAATATGAAGCGCACTAGCTCGCGCACATAGTTGGGTTTAAATTCAGATTACGCATTGAGAACTAGGTAATATATCTAGAAGTGAGGCAATGATGGGAGATAATATTGCCGTAGTGGGCGCAGGAGTGATCGGTGAAGCCATAGCGAAGAGTCTCTTGACCCGAAAACATGATGGCAAGGTAACTGCAACAAGAAGAGAAGTGGAGAAACTTGAAGAGCTAAAAAACTTGGGCGCAATCACAACTCGAGACAATAGGAAGGCTGCCAGGGATTCTGATATTATTTTCGTGTGCGTGAAACCGACTGATGTAAAAAAAGTCCTGAAGGAAATAAGCGAAGAAGCTGAAGATAAACTAGTCGTTTCCACGGCAGCTACGATTCCACTGGATTTCTACAAGAGCATCATACCCAAGGCTAGGTTCGTTAGGACCATGCCTAATATTGCCGTTTTGGTCCAAGAATCCTTCACGGCCTATTGTTGCGACGGGGATGTGACTTCGGAGGACAAGAAGAAGGTCAAGGAGATCTTTGATGCCATGGGATCCTCAAGGGAGGTTGAAGAGAAGTACATGGACGCGATAACTGGTCTGAGTGGCAGCGGACCAGGATACATTTCGATAATAATTGAAGCTTTGATGTACGCGGGCTTGAAAGTTGGCTTACCTAGAGAGTTATCCTTGTACAGTTCAGCGCAGACTGTTCTTGGAACAGGGAAGCTCGCTTTGCAAACACAGCAACATGTATCTGGGATAAAGGACATGGTAACGACTCCTGGCGGAACGACCATCGAGGCCATATATGAGCTTGAATGCAGCCAAATCAGGCCTGCATTAATGAGGGCCGTTGAGGAAGCAACAAAAAAATGTCAAGCAATAAGAGAGAGGATAGTAAATCAAACCTAGCGCGCACTCCGCGCGGATTTCGCATCTTTTTAGGAACGGAGCAAGGTATTCTCCGAAAAACTGTGAGAAATCAATCGACTAAAAACATCAATAACTTTGTTATAACAAGAAACAATGAACAGACAATCCTATTCCCTAAAATTCGGCTCATTCCTTGGAGAACTGGTTTCTGTCTTTGACCGCAAAAAAAACGCAAACAAGACCACCAATCATATTGCCTTTTCCAGAAAGTAGGAACTTTTGTCAAAATGACACGATAATGACATGAATAATGACAATTGATGGACAAACCCGTACATTCATTTGGTGCGCGCGCCGATGGTCTTCCAGCTTACCACGATGCCTACAAGAAAGAGTTTTGGACGCTGAAGGGACCGCGAACCGAGCATATTCAACACATAACTCTGAGAGGCGATCACAACAATAACAAAATGGAAAGAATGAATGGAGAAGTCAGAGACCGCGAGAAGGTACTGAGAGGCTTAAAAAAAGAAGATTCAGCAATGCTCTCAGGTTATCAACTTTTCCACAACTATGTCAGACCCCATGAAGGGTTAGATGGCAAGACTCCAGCGGAAGCTTGTGGCATAAAGGTCGAAGGCGAGAATAAGTGGAAAACTCTGATAGAGAACGCAAGCAAAAACAAACCGTAGATTTTCTCTTTTCTTTTCGTTCTCACAATACACTATGCTTCCTAATAGTGTTGAAAAACTCAAATATCTCGAATGCAAATAGACGTTTCAGTGGGAAACACAATGAGTAGCAGATCTTCCAATGTTGGTAAGCCCTTCGATTTTGGTAAGAACGGACATGGATATGTTGAAAAAGAGTCTAAAGCAGACTTCGCAACGTGGTCGCCTACCGTTCAGATATTGCACTTCAAAGACCCAGAAAATAATGGAGATAGACAACTTAGGTTTGGCTATTGCGATGATGGTGGGCAAAGAGCAAGACCACTCTACCTAGACAAGGAACAGCTTGAGGAATTGGGAAAAGCGATAGCTTCTGGCGACCCTGAAATCTTGGATTGGATGCGTGCATTCTTCAAAGGTTGTTTTGGAAAAGCACTATAGAACCTATCACCCGATAATTAACGTACTTTTCTGAAGCAGAGAAATAGTCACCCGAAAGTTAACAGGAAACTTTATCGCCTATGAAGTTACCAGAACCTGTCTATTTACTCTTCACGCCCGCTGGCCTTGTATGCTATCTCCATTATAGAGTGCTTGTCAGGATGAAGAACAAATATGACGGAACAAGCGCTGTTTTCGCAGCAGTACTTAGCCTTGTCCAAGTCCTTCTTCAATGGTTTCCCACATTCTGGACAATTAACCATCTTCAAACTCCCTCTTGGATAACCTGGAGAAAATGATGTAAAAATGTTGTGAATCTCGGATAGTGACGGAAGCTCTGTTTATCCCAATCGATCGAAGAGCGCGCGCTAAAACTTTACCAACCAAAGGAAGGAAAAACGAATTATGCATTAGCCTGGCAGTCAAGTCGCAATTTGGCGCTCTTTCTCAGCATCTGAAATAAGACGTTCTCCATTCTCTTCTGATGTTTTGGGAAGTAGGCCTTTTCTCTTCACCCAC
>Ga0315288_10004350_pt1 | contig 18012 bp, 21 predicted proteins | sample YL17G11_20_MG_FD_203454 | JGI IMG/M metagenome (GOLD analysis project Ga0315288, IMG submission 203454) | Sediment microbial communities from Yellowstone Lake, YNP, Wyoming, USA - YL17G11_20 | ecosystem: Environmental > Aquatic > Freshwater > Lake > Sediment | place: USA: Wyoming | collected... | reverse complement strand
CGCGCCAGCGCCGCGCGTTGCGCCTGGCCGACCGACAGCTCGTGCGGACGCCGCGCCGCCAGGCCCACCAAATCGAGCCGTTCGAGCAGCACGGCGACGCGCACGTGATCGACGGCTGCACCGCAGGCAAAGTAGGGCAGCGCGAGGTTCTCGGCCACGCTCAGGCTTGCCGACAGATGCAGCCGTTGCGGCACGAAGCCCAGCGTCGCGCCGCGCCATGCGTCACGCGCGCCGCGCGGCAGCGACGCGATGTCAGTGCCAGCGACGGCGATGCGGCCGGCGGCCGGCGTCAGCAGGCCGGCGATCAACGCCAGCAGCGTCGACTTGCCACTGCCCGAGGCGCCGGCCAACAGCGCTGTGCCGCCCTGTGCGACCTCAAAGTCGGCAAAGCGCAGCACCGATCCCGGTGCCCAGGCGAACTCGAGGCCCCGCAGCGCGAGCATGAACGTGCTAGGCGCGCTTCAGGCGCGACGCGAAGGTGCGCTTGAACTTCTCCACCTTCGGCGCGACGACGAAGGCGCAATAGCCCTGACCGGGATGGTTGGCAAAGTAGTGTTGGTGGTAGTCCTCGGCCCGCGAGTAGTTGGCGACCGGCTGGATCTCGGTGACGACGCGTCCACCGTGCGCGGCGTTGGCTTCGGCCAGCACCTCGCGCGCCATGCGCTCCTGCTCGGGCGCATGAAAGTAGATCCCCGAGCGGTACTGCGTGCCAGCGTCGTTGCCCTGGCGGTTCAGCGTGGTCGGGTCGTGGACGTGGAAGAAGATCTCCAGCACCTCGCGCAGCGTGATGTGTGCATTGTCGAACGTGATGCGCACGACCTCATTGTGTCCGGTGTCGCCGCTGCACACCTGCTCGTAGCTCGGTGCGATCACCTGGCCATTGCTGTAGCCAGACTCGACGCTGACGACGCCGTCGACCTGTTCGTACACCGCTTCGGTGCACCAGAAACAACCGCCGCCGAGGGTGATGATCTCGTTTGCCATGATGGGTTCCTTGGGTCTGGCACAGTGGTCGCTTGCGCCCGCTGGCTCCTTACACGCGGACCATTATCGGCAGGTGCGGCGATTCGCGAGCCCAATGCGATGAGCCCCTGGCCAGGCCAGGGGCTCATCGTGTCGGCGCCTCAGCAGGTCAGCGGCTGAATGCGCTGGGACGCTTGGGCTTGAAGCTGCCGCCGGGCTTGCGCGCACCGGCCGGCCCGGCGCCGAAGCGCGGCTTGCGATCGAACGGCTTACCACCGCCAAAACCACCTTCGCTGCGGAAGCCGGCGCTTCCTGTCGTGCGCGGCGCAGCCTTCTTCGGCTCGAGGCCGACGATGGTGGCTACCGGAATGGACTGCGTCGTGAACTGCTGGATGCGGCGGATCATGCCGGCGTCACCCGCTTCGGCCAGCGTGACGGCCAGGCCCTGGCGACCCGCGCGGCCGGTGCGGCCGATGCGGTGGACGTAGTCCTCGGCCTTCATCGGCAGGCCGAAGTTGATGACGTGGCTGATCGTCGGCACGTCGATGCCGCGCGCGGCCACGTCGGTGGCCACCAGCACGCGCAGCTTGCGCGAACGCAGGCCTTGCAGCACATGGTTGCGCCGGCCCTGCGGCAGGCCGCCGTGCAGCGAGGCCACGGCGTGGCCCATGTCGGCCAGACGGTCGGCCAGCCAGTCGGCGTCGCGCTGGGTGCTGGTGAAGACCAGCGCCTGATCGACTTCGCGGGTGGTCAGCAGATGGTCGAGCAGGGCCTGCTTGTGACGGCCGTCGTCGGCCCAGTGCAGGCGCTGTTCGATATGTTCATGGGTGTCGGTGTGCGAGTCGACGGCGATGGTCTGCGCGTCGGGCTTCAACAGCTCGGCGGCCAGGCGGCCGACGCTGCCGGCGAAGGTGGCGCTGTACATCATGGTCTGGCGCGTCTTCGGGATGCACTCGGCAATGAAGCGGATGTCGTCGATGAAGCCCATGTCGAGCATGCGGTCGGCCTCGTCGAGGACCAGCATGGCCACGTTGTCGAGCACCAGCTTGCCGCTCTTGACATGGTCGATCAGGCGGCCGGGCGTGGCGATCAGTACGTCGAGCGGGCCGCGCATGGCCTTCAATTGCGCGCCGTAGGGGACGCCGCCGACGACGGTGGCCACGCGCAGGCCCTGCACGTGGCGGCCATAGGTGTCCGTGGCCTTGGAGACCTGGATCGCCAACTCGCGCGTGGGCGTCAGCACCAGGACGCGCGGGCCGTAGACGACGCCCTTGTCGCGGCGCGGGCCATTGGCACGCACATCGAGAACGCCTTGCAGTGCCGGCAGCACGAACGACGCGGTCTTGCCGCTGCCGGTGGACGACGACACGCGCAGGTCACGCCCCGCCAGCGCCGGGGTGATGGCGCGCGCTTGCACGTCGGTCGGCGTCGTGTAGCCGGCATCGGCCAGCGCACGATGCAGTGCGGCATGCAGCGCAATCGCCGCAAAGCCGGACGGCGTGCTGTTGATCGGCGCCAGTGCGGCATCCAGGTGGTCTTGTGGGACTTGCGTTTCGGTAAACATCACAGCTCTTTCAGGTTCGGCAAGCGCACGAGCACACACCGGCGCGGCACGGGGCACGCGCTGAGTCAAGTCGCGGCAGGCTGAACGTGGGTGCCGGGGGGCACCTGCAACGGACGGGTCCAAGCGACGGCATCGCCGCCAACCAACGTCCGCATCTGCATTCAGAGCGGCACGCACCGAAAGCCGAGACGGCCGGTGCACCAGGCTAGAGGGGATGAACGAACGGCTTCGACGCAATCCATCGAAGCCGTGGCGCCATTGTAGCCGAACTTCGGGTTTGCCCGCGGCGGCGGCGTCAGACGGCCAGCAAATGCTGGCGGTAGTGCAGCAACTCGTCGATCGACTCGTGAACGTCGGCGAGCGCTGTGTGCGCCTGGGCCTTCTTGACGCCATCGAGTACCGCCGGCTTCCAGCGCCGCGCCAGTTCCTTCAAGGTGCTGACGTCGAGGTTGCGGTAGTGGAAGAAGGCCTCGAGCGCCGGCATGTGATTGGCCAGGAAGCGCCGGTCCTGGCAGATCGTGTTGCCGCACATGGGGCTCTTGCCTGCCTTGACGTACTGCGCCAGCCACTCGATCACCTGAGCCTGGGCGTGCGCCTCGTCGACCGTCGAGGCCTTGACACGATCGATCAGGCCACTCCTGCCGTGGGTGCCTTTGTTCCACGAGTCCATCGCCTCGAGTGTGGCGTCGCTCTGGTGGATCGCGAACACCGGGCCCTCGACGCGCAGCGTGACCTGCGCGTCGGTGACCACCACCGCGATCTCGATGATGCGATCGCGGTCGGGGTACAAGCCTGTCATCTCGAGGTCGATCCAGATCAGGTTGCTGTCGCTCTTGGGCAGTGCGGTCTCGGTCATGGCGATATCTGGGGTGGTCGATGGGTCGATTGTCTCAGCCCTACACTGCGCCCCCATGCAATCCCTCTGGCTGTCCTCGACCTTCGCCGCGGCGCTGCTGCTGACGGTGGGCCTGAAGTTCTGGCTGGCGACGCGGCAGATGCGCCACGTGGCCGCGCACCGGGCCGCCGTGCCGGCGGCGTTCGCTGCATCGGTGCCGCTGGCCGCGCACCAGAAGGCGGCCGACTACACGCTGGTGCGCTCGCGCTTTGGTCTGATCACGCTGGCCTTCGGGACAGCGGTGCTGCTGGGTTGGACATTGCTGGGGGGCCTCGAAGCCTTGAACAGCTTCGTTCGCGATGTCGTGCAACCGCGCTGGGGCCCCCTGGCCTACCAGCTCGCGCTGCTGACCTCGTTCGCACTGATCGGTGGGCTGCTCGATGCGCCGTTCGAGGTCTACAACACCTTTCGCATCGAGCAGCGCTTCGGCTTCAACCGCACGACCTGGCGGCTGTACTTGGTCGATGCCGTCAAGGCGCTGACTATCGGGGCGCTGATCGGGCTGCCCCTGGCGGCACTCGTGCTGTGGATCATGGGCAGCGCGGGCGCCTGGTGGTGGCTGTGGGCCTGGCTGGCCTGGATCGGTTTTCAACTGCTGATGCTGGTGATCTACCCGACCGTGATCGCGCCGCTGTTCAACAAGTTCGAGCCACTGCCCGACGAGCCGCTGAAAGAGCGCGTGCAGGCGTTGATGGCGCGCTGCGGCTTCGCCGCCAAGGGTCTCTTCGTGATGGACGGCAGCCGCCGCTCGGCCCATGCCAACGCCTACTTCACCGGCCTGGGCACCGCCAAGCGGGTGGTCTTCTTCGACACCCTTCTGCAGCGCCTGACGCCTGGCGAGGTCGAGGCGGTGCTGGCCCACGAACTCGGTCACTTCAAGCTGCGCCATGTGCCCAAGCGCATGGTCGTGATCTTCGCGATGAGCCTGGGCGCACTGGCGCTGCTCGGCTGGCTGTCACAGCAGCAGTGGTTCTACACGGGCCTGGGCGCCACGCCCAACCTCGGCGGGCCCAATGACGGGTTGGCGTTGTTGTTGTTCATGCTCGCGCTGCCACCGTTCGGCTTCCTGCTGGTGCCGCTGGCCTCGCGCGTGTCGCGGCGCCACGAGTTCGAGGCTGATGCCTACGCGTGCGCACAGGCCAGTGGCCGCGATCTGGCCAATGCACTGCTCAAGCTGCACGAAGACAACGCCGGGACGCTGACGCCCGACCCGCTGTATGTGAGCTTCTATTATTCCCACCCTCCGGCAAGCGCACGGCTCGCCGCTCTGACGATGGAACCGGCATGAGCGACTTGGCAACCCTGCACTGCAAACCCGGCTATGCGGCGATGACCGCGGCGGACATCGTGGCGCATCTGCAGGAGGCGATCGGCTGGTTGCTTGACGAAGGCTCGATCGCCAAGACATTTCACTTCGCCGACTACCACCGCACGATGGCTTTCGTGAACGCCGTGGCCTGGATCGCGCACCGAGAAGACCACCACCCCGACATCGCGTTCGGCTACGACCGTTGCACGGTGCGGTTCAATACCCATTCAGTCAGTGGCATCTCGCTCAATGACTTCATCTGTGCCGCCAAAGTGGATGCACTGAACCGTTGACCAAGTTCGCCGCCCTGGATCTCGGCCGCGTGGTCGCCGCACATGGCCGCCATGTCATGGTCGAAACGCCCGAGGGCGAGCGCCTGAGCTGCCACCTGCGCGGCAAGAAGAGCGATTGCGTGGTCGGCGACCTGGTGCGCTGGCAACCCGCCGGCGATGAGGGCGTGGTCGAACACATCGAGCCACGCCGAAACCTGCTGTTCCGCCAGGACGACTGGCGCACCAAGTCATTCGCCGCCAACCTCGATCAGATCCTGGTCCTGGTGGCGGGCGAGCCGATGTTTTCCGAGACGCAGCTGGCGCGCGCGCTGATTGCAGCCGACAGTGCGGGCATCGCCGTGCAGGTGTTGCTCAACAAGATCGACCTGCCGCAGGCGGCGCTGGCCCGCGAACGGCTGCTGCCCTATCGCGCAATGGGCATCACGGTCGTCGAGTCTGCGCTCAAGGCACGGCCCGACGGGGCGCGCGCACTGTTGACGCCGCTGTTGGCGGGGCGCACCACGCTTGTGCTCGGACCCAGCGGCACGGGCAAGAGCACGTTGATCAATCTGATGGTGCCGAACGCCGCAGCGCAAGTGGGTGAGGTGTCCCAGGCACTGAATTCGGGCCGCCACACCACCACCACGACCACCTGGTATTGGCTCGACGCGCAACGCAGCACAGCGCTGATCGACTCGCCGGGTTTTCAGGAATTCGGCCTGCGCCAGATCGATGCGCAGCAGTTGCCCTTGCTGATGCCCGACCTGAACGCGTTCGTCGCCAACTGCCGTTTCTACAACTGCACGCACCGCCAGGAACCTGGCTGCGGCGTCATCGCCGCCGTCGAGCGGGGTGAAATCAGTGCCTCGCGCTGGCGCATCTACGGCGAGATTTGCGATGAACTGGCACGAACCAAATGGTAGGTCAACCGAGCAAGTTGGCCAGCGACAGTAGCGCCGCCAGCAGCAGCCACAGCACGACCGAGCGCCACACCAGGCCCACTACGCTCTGCAGGTGGCCCACCTGCGCCGGCATGCCGGCGGTGGACCCGGTGGCCCCGGACGCTGGCGCATCGCCGCCATCGTCAAGTGCCTTGGCGCTGTCGGGCGTGACAACCGGCGCGGCTTGGCCACCGAGTTGCACGCCGATGGCGCCGGCCGCGGCCGCCAGCAGGATGCCGTCGTTGTCATGGAGCCAGAGGTGGGCGTCGCGTCGCCAGCCATTGACGGCCTCTTCGAAGTTGCCGACAACAGCAAAGCCGAACGCTGTCAGGCGTGCCGGCAGATGGTCGATCCATTCGAACAGGCGCTGTGACAGCAGCATCAACCGTTCATTGGCCGGCGCATCGAGCGCTCGGCTCTTGAAGGCCCAGTAGCGGCTGGCAAACTCGGCCATGCGATAGAGCACTGCGCCCGCCGGGCCGAGGCCGATTGCCGACAGCGCGATGAAGCAAAAGAAGACCCCGAAAACATGGCGGTGGGCGGCGAGCAACGAATGCTCGAGAACGTGACGCAGCAACTCGGTGCGTGGCAGTTCGCTGGCGTCGAGGTGACGCCACTGGCCGAGCTGGCGGCGTGCCTGCTGGTCGTCGCCGCGCTCGAGGGCCTCGCGGATGTCAGTGAAGTAGTGGCTGAACTGGCGAAAGCCGAGAGTGAGGTAGAGCACGAGGACATCGAACGCCAGCGCCGCCAACAGGCTGTAGTGGGCCAGCGTGATGTACAGCGCCGCGACCGCCAGCGACGGCAGCAACACGCTGATGCACCAGACGACGATGGCATGGCGGTCGCGGCCGGCGTCGAAGTTGCGCCCGGCCCAGCCGACCCACGAAATCAGCGTGTGATGGGCCCAGTTTTCACGGGGCAGCGGCTTGAGTTGCTCGACCAGCAGCGCAAGGAGAACGGCAAAGAAGCTCATCGCTCGTGATGATATGAAGGTCAGGCGCTGAGAAAGCGGTACAGGTTGCGCAGCATCGCAGCGGTGGCGCCCCAGATGAAGTAGGGCTCGCCGGCGCCACCCGGCCGCGGCCATGGCATCGACAAGAACTCACGCTGGTGCCCAGCGAACTCGAACACATGGTGCTGATGGTGCACGGGCGACATCAGAAAGGCCAACGGCACCTCGAAGGCGTCGGCCACCTCGTGAGCATCCAAGGCCAGCGTGAACGGTGGCTGCACCAGTGCAACGACTGGCGTCACGTCGTAATGGGTGACTGTGCGGTATTCCGGCAAAGACCCGATGACCTCGATGTGTCGGCGCGCCAGACCAACCTCTTCTTCGGCCTCGCGCAGCGCCGTGGCCACTGCATCTTCGTCGCCGGACTCGGCACGGCCGCCGGGAAAGCTGATCTGGCCCGCGTGGTCGCGCAGGTGTGCGGTGCGTTGCGTCAGCAGCACCGTGACGCCCCCTGCGCGCGCGACCAACGGCACCAGCACCGACGCGGCCGCTCGCTCGCGCCCTTCGAACAGGCGGCCGTCGCCACGCGTTTCTGGCTCCCACGGCGGCGGCAAAGCAAAGCGTCGGCGCAACGCCTGGGCGCTGAGCTGCGCCACGTCGACCGCCGGCAGGTGGCCGTCATGCCCCTGAACGGGCACGGCGCGAGGATTCAGGATCGGTGCGCGAAAGGTCTCGGCGGCGGTCATGCAGCAAGCATAAAGCGCCAAAGACAAAGCCGCCCGCAGGCGGCCTTGTCGATGGTCTGCCCAAGGCAGGCTCAGGCGAGCTTCTCTTTGATGCGCGCCGATTTGCCCGAACGGTCGCGCAGGTAGTACAACTTGGCGCGACGCACGTCGCCACGGCGCTTGACTTCGATGCCGGCGATCAGCGGGCTGTACAGCTGAAAGGTGCGTTCGACGCCTTCTCCGCTGGAGATCTTGCGCACGATGAAGCTGGAGTTGAGGCCACGGTTGCGCTTGGCGATCACGACGCCCTCGTAGGCCTGGACGCGCTTGCGGGTGCCTTCGACGACGTTGACGCTGACGATGACCGTGTCGCCGGGGGCGAAGGGCGGCACCTTCTTGCCCAGGCGAGCGATCTCTTCCTGCTCGAGGGTTTGGATCAGATCCACTGGCGTTTCTCCTGATGATCTTGCCGGCGGATTGTTGGGAAGTCGTTGCGCTGGCCCATGTGACTCGGTAGAGCGCTATCCCGGCAGAGGATCGAAAAGCCCTAAATTATAGCCCGATCAAGGCCAGAAAGCGCTCGTCGGCCCGACTCAGCCGGCCAGTGGCCCGCGCCAGCGCGATCAAGTCGGGGCGGCGCCGCGCCGTCAGCTCCAGCGCGCGTTCACGGCGCCAGCGCTGGATCTCGGCATGGTGCCCCGACAGCAGGATCGGCGGCACCGCGGCGGCACCCTGACCGACCGGCAAGGTTTCGGGCCGGCTGTAGTGCGGGTGGTCGAGCAGGCCGTCGATGCCGAAACTGTCTTGCTGGTGCGATTGTTCGTCACCCAGCACGCCCGGCTGCAGGCGAGCAATGGCATCGAGCAGCGCCAATGCCGGCAGCTCGCCGCCTGACAGCACGAAGTCTCCGAGGCTCAGTTCCATCGAAGCGTGTCGATCCAGGAAACGCTGGTCGATGCCTTCGTAGCGCCCACACAGCAGGACGGCGCCCGGGCCGGCGGCCAGCTCGCGCACCAGCGCTTGGTCGAGCCGCCGTCCGGCCGGCGTGAAGTGGATCACTGCAGCGGCCCCGTCGCCGCGGTCGGCGTTGGCTGCCGACAAGGCGCGCTCCAGCGGCTCGGCCAACAGCACCATGCCCGGGCCGCCCCCGAAGGGGCGGTCGTCAACACGCTGGTGGGTGCCCTCGCCGAAATCGCGCAGCGGCCAAAGTCGCACGTCGATCTGGCCGCACGCATAGGCCCGCCGCGTCACCCCGAGCGCCAGGTGCGGTGCGAACAGCTCGGGAAACAGGGTCAGGATGTCAAAGCGCATCGAGCCCCCTCCTGGGCGCTGACGCCCCCGCCCCACGAGGACCTCGAGCTTGTGAGCTCATCAGTAGTCCAGGCCCCAGTCGACATGAATCTGCCGCCCCACCAGATCGACGTTGTCGATGTAGGCGGCCACGAACGGAATCAACCACTCGGCAAGCTCTGGTGGTGCCTGGTTCCGGGCATCGGGGCGTTGTACGCGCAGGACACTGTGCATCCCGGTGTCGATCAGATCGGCCACCTGACCGAGCACCACGCCATCGCGGTTGAGCACCGTCAGGCCGATCAGGTCCACCCAGTAGTACTCGTCGTCGCCGGCGGTCGGGAAGCTGGCCCGGGAGATGAACACCCTCGCCCCCTTCAGGGCTTCGGCCGCATGGCGGTCCGTCACCTCTTGCGCGGTGGCGACCACCATCGAGCCCTGCTCGCGCGCCAGGGTGATCCGCAACAACGGCGGCAGCGGCAATCGCGGCGCGGGGCTTGCCCACTCGGGCGACCGCAAGAACCAGCGCCGCGACGAGAACAGGGCTTGTGGGTCGGTGGCGTGAGCATGCACCTTGAAGCCACCCTTGAGGCCCCACGGCCCGACGATGCGGCCGACCTCGATGGCGTCGTCGGGCGGGTCCGGCGCGTCGCCGGGCGCGGCACTCAGCGACGGCGGCGTCGCCATACGGCCGCGCTGCCGGGCTTCAGGCGCTGGCCTTGGCCTGGCCCACCAGGCGGGCCACGGTGGGCGACACCTGAGCGCCAACCCCGGTCCAGTAGGCAATGCGATCGGTCGACACACGCAGCGGCTGCTCGCCACCGGCGGCGACCGGGTTGTAAAAGCCCACGCGCTCGATGAACCGGCCATCGCGGCGCTCATGCGAATCGGCGACGACGATGTTGTAAAACGGGCGCTTCTTGGCGCCGGAACGGGACAGACGGATGACAACCATGGAGTTTCCTCGAAACTTGAGCTCGTTCGTCCGCCGCACCAGGAGACACACCGGCCCGTCAGATCGTTTGTGCGCAGCCCGCCCAGACAGCGATTGCGTCGCACGCGGCTCGGCGCCGTAGATACGCCAGTCACCCGACCAGCCGCCGCCGAAAACCGAGCATTATAGACTCGCGCCTCCCGCCTGCCACGCCACGTCATGCCGCCACTGATCCTGCGCCCCAGCACCACTGCCGATCTGCCGGCCATCACGCGCATCTACGGCTTGGCGGTGGCCGAGGGCACGGGCACGTTCGAACTCGACAGGCCCGACGAAGCCGAGATGGCCCGCCGCCGCGAAGACGTGCTGGCCAAGGGCCTGCCGTGGCTGGTCGCCGAGCGTGAAGGCCGCACGCTCGGATACGCCTACGCCAACCACTTCCGCCCGCGCCGCGCCTACCGCTTCTGCCTGGAAGACTCCATCTACGTCGATCCCGCGGCGCAGGGTCAGGGTATCGGACGTGTCTTGCTGGCCGAGTTGCTGGCCCAATGCGAAGCCCGCGGCGCCCGACAGATGCTGGCCGTGATCGGTGATTCGGCCAATGCCGGCTCGATCGGCGTACACCGAGCCTGCGGCTTCGAACCGGCCGGGCTGTTCAAGGCCGCGGGCTGGAAGTTCGAGCGCTGGCTCGACGTGGTGCTGATGCAGCGCAGTCTGGGCGCCGGCAGCGGTTCTGCGGCAACCGGCGCTTGATGGTGCGCTACAAGTCGAAGACCCTGGCGACCTGGGTCGCCTTGATCGGCGGCAGCCTCGGTCTGCACCGGTTCTTTCTCTACGGCCCGCGCGACGCGTTGGCCTGGTTGCACCCGCTGCCCACGGTCGCCGGTCTGGCGGGTGTGCAACGCGCGCTCGAGCTTGGCCAGGACGACCCGTTGTCGTGGCTGTTGCTGCCGCTGCTGGGCCTGATGCTGGCGCAGGGGGCGCTATGGGCCATCGTTTACGGATTGCTGCCCGACGAACGGTGGGACGCGCGCCACAACCCGGGCGCACCGGTGCACGCCACAGGCTGGGGCCCGGTGTTGGGGGTGATTGCGGCCTTGGCGATGGGTGCCACGGCCTTGATGGCGACGATCGCCTTCAGCGGCCAGCGCTACTTCGAATGGCAGGTCGAAGAAGCGCACAAGATCAGTCAGTGATTCACAGCACTGCGCGGCCCACCCAATAGGCCAGCGCGGCCATCAGCGCCGACGCCGGGATCGTGAAGATCCAGGCCCACACGATGTTCCCGGCCACGCCCCAGCGAACGGCCGACGCCCGACGCGTCGACCCGACGCCGACGATGGCGCCAGTGATAGTGTGCGTGGTCGAGACCGGAATGCCGAGGCCGGAGGCGAGGAACAGCGTGATCGCACCGCCGGTTTCTGCGCAAAAGCCACCCACCGGCTTCAACTTGGTGATCTTCTGTCCCATCGTCTTGACGATGCGCCAGCCACCGAACATCGTGCCCATCGCGATTGCGATGTAGCAGCACCAGATCACCCAGCCGGGTGGGAACTTGTCGGACGCACTGGCGTAACCGGTGGCGATCAGCAGCATCCAGATGATGCCGATGGTCTTTTGCGCGTCGTTGCCACCATGGCCGAGGCTGTACAGGCCGGCCGACATCAGTTGCAGGCGGCGAAAGGTGGAGTCGACCCTCTGCGGCGGCGTGCCGCGAAACAGCCACGCCACGGCGACCATCATCAGCGAAGCGAGGGTGAAACCCAGCAGCGGCGAGATCAGGATGAAGGCCACTGTCTTCCAGACCCCGGCCGCGACCAGCGAACCGGCGCCAGACTTGGCCATCACCGCACCGACGATGCCCCCGATGAGCGCGTGCGAGCTCGACGACGGGATGCCGTACCACCAGGTGACGATGTTCCAGGCGATGGCGCCGATCAGCGCACCGAAGACGACATAGTGGTCGACCACACCGGGCATCACGATGCCCTTGCCGACGGTTGCCGCAACCTTGAGCTGGAAGACGAAGAGGGCGACGAAATTGAAGAAGGCCGCAAATGCCACCGCCTGATGTGGCTTCAGCACGCCCGTGGAGACCACGGTCGCGATCGAATTCGCCGCGTCGTGGAAGCCATTCATGAAATCGAATGCGATGGCCAGCACCACCAGCAGCATGACCACCCAGAACGACACCTGGACCCCGTCCATCTGCAGGCCCCGTGGCGACGTCAGGAACTCTCGAGGACCACGCCCTCGATCAGGTTGGCGACGTCTTCGCAACGGTCGGTGATCGACTCGAGCTGCTCATAAATGGCTTTCAGCTTGATCAGCTCGCGCACATCCGCCTGCTCGCGGAACAGGCGGCTCATCGCCGCGCGCATCACGCGGTCAGCATCGGACTCGAGATGGTCGATCTCCTCGCAGGTCTTGAGTGCGGCCTCGGCCACATCGGCCTGGCCCAGCTTGGGCATCAGCTTGACCACATGCACCACGCGCTCGCAGCAGCGCACCGACAGCTCGCCGAGGCGGATCACCTCGGTGGTGATCTCGCGTACGTCGTACAGCGACATCGTCTCGGTGGCGTCTTGCAGCAGGTCGAGTACATCGTCCATGGCGTTGATCAGGCCATGGATCTGCTCGCGGTCGATCGGCGTGATGAAGGTCTTGTGCAGCAGGCGGTTGACCTCGGCCGTGATCTTGTCGGCCTGGCGCTCGGCGCTGTCAACCTGGTCGGCGTACTGCTGACGCAATACCGGGTCGGCGTAGTTCTCGATCATCGACATGAAGGCGCGAGCGCCTTCGCCGATGTGGCGACCATGCTCATTGAAGAGCTCGAAGAAATTGCCTTCACGCGGCAACAGCTTGCCAAAAAGCATCGAGGCGTCCTCCCTCAGCGCAGAAGCAGCTGCGGTTGAATTGACTGAACCTGAGTGTAGTCGCCGGTTGCGCGATCCTCAGCCGCGATCCTCAACCGTGAGAGATGCAGCACCGCGAACGGCACGAACAGATTCGCCCGCAGCTGCAGGCCGAAGACCGTTACCGACAAGGTCCTGAATTCACGCCGAAATCCTCTTGATGCGTTGCTTGCTCATCGAGGCCAGGGCTTGGACCACGCTGCGGCCATCGGACAAGCGCCAATCGGGCGCCAACTCCGCCAGAGGCGCCAACACGAACGCGCGCAGATGCATGCGCGGGTGCGGCAGAGTCAGTGAAGGCCCTTGATGACAGCGCGTGCCATACAACAGCAGGTCCAGATCGAGCGTGCGCGGTGCGTGACGGTACGGTCGTTCACGGCCGAAACGCAGCTCTTGCACCAGCAACTCGGCAAGCAGCGTCTCGGGTGCAAGTTCCGTGCGCAGTTCGGCGACCGCATTGACGAAGTCCGGGCCCTGCGCGTCGAGTGGCGCGCTGCGATACAGGGACGACACGGCCACCAGCTTCGTAGTCGGAATTTCGCTCAACTGCGCCGCTGCCGTATGCAGGCTGGCCTCGGCATCGCCCAAGTTGGCGCCCAGACCGACGAAGACTCGCTCACTGCCTGCCATCACGAACTGGCGCGGTCAGCCCGCGTCGCTGGCAGGCAGCGTGGGCGAGCCACCCCCGGGCTTGCGGCGGCGCCGGCGGCGCTTTCGCGCTGGGGCCATCTCGCTGCCGGCCCCACTCTCACCCGCCGGCACGGTGTCGCCGGCGTCCCGCCGATCAGGGCTGTCGCCCGATGCGCGCGGTGCTCGGGGTTCCCGGGCCTCGCGCGGCTGCACGCGTTGGGCCTCACGGGGCTGCGCCCGCTGGGCCTCGCGCGCCGCGGCGATCAGCGCTTCGCGCTCTTCGGCGCTGCCGAGCGAAAAATCCTCCCACCAATCGGCCAACTCATCATCGGCTTCACCGGTGTCGGCACGCAAGCGCAAGAAATCGTAGGCGGCACGAAAGCGGGGCTGCTCGATCAGGGAATAGGGTGTGGTGCCGGTACGGCGCTCGAAGCGCGGTTGCATCATCCAGATTTCGCGCATGTCGGTACCGAGCTTGCCGCGGCCGGAGATGTCGCCGACCCGCGCGTCGAAGACCGAGTCGATAGCCTCCTGCAACGCCGGCGCCGCATGCGCACCCTGCTGCCGCGCCGCCTCCCAGCGCTCACGAACTTCGTGCCAGAGCAGGCAGGCCAGCAGAAAGCTCGGCGCGACGCCTTTGTCCTGCTCGACACGGGCGTCGGTGTCAGCCAGCGCCGCCTCGATGAACTGCACACGCTGGTTCTTGTGCTTGACGCCGTCGACCATCAGCGGCTCGAGCAGCGGAAACTGCCGGTTCAGCCCCTGCTTGCGCAGTTCAGCCACGCTGGCCAGCGAGTGGCCCGTCTGCAGCAGCTTGAACAGCTCGTCGAACAGCCGCGAGCTCGGCACGTTGTCGAGCAACACAGCCATTTCGCGGATCGGCGCGCGGGTGGCGGGCTCGATGTCAAAGCCGAGCTTGGCGGCAAACCGCACGGCACGAACGACGCGGACAGGGTCTTCGCGGTAGCGCGTGACCGGATCGCCGATCATGCGCAGCGCGCGCTTCTTGATGTCCTTGATACCACCGTGGTAGTCGACCACGACCTGTGTCACCGGGTCGTAGTACATCGCGTTGATCGTGAAGTCGCGCCGTGCGGCGTCTTCGATCTGAGGGCCCCAGACGTTGTCGCGCAGCACGCGGCCGGCGGCGTCGACCACGTGGCTCTTGCCAGCCAACTCGCTTCTGGAGGTTTTCTCGTTGCCTTCGACCTGTTGGGCTTGCTCGGCGTCGAGGTACGCGCGAAACGTCGAGACCTCGATCACCTCATGCTCGCGGCCGCGACCGAAGATCACATGCACGATCCGAAAGCGCCGGCCGATGATGAAGGCGCGGCGGAACAGGCCCTTGACCTGCTCGGGCGTGGCATCCGTGGCAACGTCGAAATCCTTCGGCCGCCGGCCGACGAGCAGATCGCGAACCGCACCACCGACGATGAACGCTGCCCAGCCGGCCTCCTGCAACGTGCGCACCACCTTGACAGCCCGCTCGTCGAGCAGTTCGGGGTCGATGCCGTGTTCTGCGGCCTGCACCTCGACACGCTTGCCAAGAGGAATGCGCGCGCCCTTGCCAGGCGTCGGGGGTGTCTTGCCGAGCAGTTTGTCGATGAATTTTCGGATCATGGTTGTTCTTCTTTGAACAGATTCAACAGGGGCCAGCCACGCTCACGCGCGATCGCGGCCAGTTCCGGTCCCGGATTGGTGGCCACCGGATGCGTGGCCCATTCGAGCAACGGCAGGTCGTTGGTGGAGTCGCTGTAGACCGTGACGCGGGTGAAGTCCGCGTGACGTCGGCCCAGCCCCGCCAACCATTGCTCGACGCGCGCAACTTTGCCTTCCCGAAATGACGGCACACCCCGCAGGGCACCCGTCACACCGCCATTGTCGTCGCGTGCCAGTTCGACGGCGATCAGGTCGGCCACACCGAGCGCATCGGCAATCGGGCGGGTGATGAATTCATTGGTCGCAGTGACGATGGCCAGGACATCACCCTCGGCCTGATGGTGGCGCACGAGCGCCAGGGCGCGCGCGTCGATCGCCGGGCGCATGACCTCGCGCATGAAGCGCTCTCGCATCGCCAGGGCCTCGACCTCGGGCCGGGTACGCCAGGGCGCCGTGGCGAAGTCCATGTAGGCGTCGATATCCAGCCGGGCAGCTTGGTAGTCCTCGTAGAAGGCGTCGTTACGGCGCTGAAAGGCCTCCCTGTCGGCCCAGCCGATGGCTACCATGAACTCACCGAAGGCGTGATCGGAATCAATGTCGATCAACGTCCCGTCGAGGTCGAACAAGGTCAGGTTCAAAGCGTCGCGCCCTCTTGCTCGAACATGCGCTTGAGCAGCGGCACAGTGACAGCGCGGTGTTGCGACAGCGCAAACTCATCCAGCCGCTCGAGCAACGCCATGAGGTGTTGCAGGTCGCGCGAGAAACGCGTCAGCAGGTAGTCCATGACCTCGTCCGACAGAAAGATGCCACGGCGATCGGACTCGCGGCGCAAGGCGGCACGGGTGTCGCTCTCGCTCAGCGGCTCGAGTGCGAAGACATGGCCCCAGCCGAGCCGAGTGCGCAGGTCCTCGCGCAGCGGCAGGTCCACCGGCGGCATGCCGCCTGCCGCAGCGATCTGGATGCCCAGAGCGCCGGCCTCGATGAACAGGGCGAACGCGGCCTGTTGTTGTGCCTCGTCGAGACCGTCGCAGCCATCGAGCACCAGCAGCGCCGCCTGTTCGTCGAAGGTCCATGGCAACGGGCTGGTGGCATCGAACCAACCCGCCCGCTGGCCGCGCTCGTGCACCGCCTCGGTCAACGCGCGCAACAAATGCGTCTTGCCACTGCCCCGCGGGCCCCACAGATAGACCGGCGCAGGCGCCGTCGCGTCCGCACGTGGCGGCGAGCCGCCGATTGCCCGCAGGTGCAACAGCGCGGCACCATTGGCGCCAGGCACGAAGCCGTCGAAGGTATGCAGTGGCGCTGGGCCGATCGCGAGTGGAATCTGTCGCACAGCGCTCAGCCTAGGTACGGGCGGCCGGGGTTGAGTGTCATGCGGCCTTGCAGATCAATGCAGCCGCTGCGGGCCGGCGAGGCGCAATTCAACCAGGCGTTCACCGATGGCTCGGGCGTCGCTGGCATCGGGCCGGTGCTCTAGGTAGGCTTGCAGGTCCTCGGCGGCGGCGGCGCGATGGTTCATCTCGGCCAACACCAGGCCGCGATCGCGGCGCTCTTCCCAGACGTCCGGCAGGAGCACGACCAGGCGCCGCTGCACCGCCAGCAGGCGCGGCCAATCATCGGTGCTGCGGTGGATCTCCTTGAGATTGCGCAGCATGCGGGCCAGCACATCGCGGTCGCTGGCTGGCTGCAGGAACAGGCCCAGCGGTGCCTCGAAGTCGCCGACCAGGCCTTGACGACGCCGGTACGGCGTCAGGCGCTCCTCCAGCGCCTCACGCGACAGCGACTGGCCGGTGAACGGATCGATGATGACCTCGCCCTGGGGCATCTTCAGCTTGACCAGGAAATGACCGGGGAACGAAACCGGGTGCGCATCGAGCCCGATCTGCTGCGCGATTTCGATGTACAGCAGTGCCAGCGTGATCGGGATGCCACGCCGCATCGTCAGCACGCGCTGCAGGTAACTGTTGTGCGGGTCGTAGTAGTCATTGACGTTGCCGGCAAAGCCCAGTTCCTGGAAGAAATAGCGGTTCAGGTAGCGCAGCGTTTGCATCGCACCGGCGTCAGCGGCGATGCGCTGCTTGAGCGCGGCGGCCAGCGCGTCGATCTGCGACAGGACACCCTGCACATCGAGCGCCGGTTCGTCGTCATGGGCGATCGCGATCGCCGCCTCGAGCAACGAGAACTGTCGGTCGTCCGCCACCAGGGTGGCAAAGTAGTCCAGCAGCGTGGGCGCCTCAAAGCTCAGCGAACTCATGGCCATTGCAGTGTAGGTCAGCCCTGGCGCATGAATTGCCGCGGCCGCAAGCCGGCGAGCGCCAGCAAGCCGAAGTACAACAGCGCCACGCCCACCAGCACCAAGGCCATCAGCCCGATGCGCCAGCCCCACTGGGCGGCCAGGCCGATCCAGTCGATGCGCCATGCGGCCCAGGCCAAGACGGCGGTCAGCACCGCTGTGGCCAGCAGGACACGCATCAGAAAGCCCACCCAGCCAGGTGACGGCGTGTAGGCGCCCATCCGGCGCAGGCCGATCAGCAGGCAGCTGGCGTTGACCAACGCGCCCAAGCCGATTGACAACGCCAGACCGGCGTGGCCGAACCAGGGCACGAACAGCGCGTTCATGGCCTGGGTTGCCAGCAGCACCCCGATGGCGATCATGACCGGCGTACGGACGTCCTGCCGCGCATAGAAACCGGGGGCGAGCACCTTCACCGCCACCAGTCCGATCAGACCGATCCCGTAGCCGCGCAGCGCGGCCACTGTCTGCGCCACGTCGCGCGGGCTGAACGCGCCGTAGTGGTAGAGCACGGCCACCAGCGGTTCCGCAAAGACCAGTAGCGCCGCCGCGCAAGGCAGCGCCAGCAGCACCACCAGGCGCAGGCCCCAGTCGAGCAAGCCGGCGTAGCGGCTGTCGTCGTCGCCCGCCAGCGCAGACGACAACTGCGGCAGCAGCACCACCCCAAGCG
>Ga0315288_10004349_pt1 | contig 18013 bp, 16 predicted proteins | sample YL17G11_20_MG_FD_203454 | JGI IMG/M metagenome (GOLD analysis project Ga0315288, IMG submission 203454) | Sediment microbial communities from Yellowstone Lake, YNP, Wyoming, USA - YL17G11_20 | ecosystem: Environmental > Aquatic > Freshwater > Lake > Sediment | place: USA: Wyoming | collected... | reverse complement strand
GGTTCGGGGGCTGCGCCCCCGATCGTCATCGGGGCAGGAGACGCGTGCGGGGAGGCCCCCGGCCATTCGGGGGCGGCCCCTGAGTGCCACTTCCCTCTTGGAAATACCCCCGCCGACCGGCTACGATCAACCCACAATGCCACGCGGAGGCAAACGACCCGGCGCCGGCGCCCCTAAAGGCAACCTTAACGCCCTCAAGACCGGGCGACGCTCCAAGCAGCTACTCGCCCTCACCGAGGCCCTCCTTAACAGCTCCGTCCGAGGCATCCTCCTCAGGGTCCACCGACAGGGCCTTCGCGGCGACCGCACCCTCCAGGACGCCTCCAACGAAATGGCCCGCCGCCTCCAGCGACGCTCAATCAAACAGAAACGCCCTAAGTAGGTTCACAAAGCAGCGATTTTTCAAAAACGATCAAACCTCAGCGCGCGTGCACCCGCTGGGCCGCCCGCTCCGCCTCCACCTCCGCCGCCGTCAGGCCCGCCTCCTTGCGCAGCTCCTCCGCCTTGTCCGTCTTCTCCCACGGCGCGTCGATGTCCTCCCGGCCGAAGTGCCCGTAGCACGCCGTCGGCAGGTAGATCGGACGCCGCAGCCCCAGGCCGCGGATGATCGCCTCCGGCCGCAGGTCGAAGTGCTCCCGCACCAGCTCCATCATCTCGCTCTCCGGCACCCGGTTCGTCCCGAACGCCTCCACCGACAGCGACGTTGGGTGCGACACCCCAATGGCGTACGACACATGCAGCTCCAGCCTGTCCGCCAGCCCTGCCGCGACCAGGTTCTTCGCGACGTAGCGCGCCGCATAGGCGCCCGAACGGTCCACCTTCGTCGGGTCCTTCCCCGAGAAGCAACCGCCGCCGTGCCGCGCAATCCCGCCGTACGTATCGACGATGACCTTGCGGCCGGTCAGGCCCGCGTCTCCCATCGGCCCGCCGATCTCGAACCGTCCCGTCGCGTTGATGAAGTACTTCGTGTTGCCGTCGAGAAGCTCCGCCGGCAGCACCTTGCGAATGACCTCCTCCATGATGTCGCCGTGCAGGCGCTCCTGCTTCACCACCGCGTCGTGCTGGGCCGCGATTACGACGGCTTCGATTCGCTTGGGCACGCCGTACGCGTACTCCACCGTCACCTGCGACTTCCCGTCCGGTCGCAGGTAGTGCAACGTGCCGTCCTTGCGCACCTCGGCCAGGCGGCGGCAGAGACGGTGCGCCAGCGCGATCGGCAGCGGCATTAGCTCCGGCGTCTCCGTGCAGGCGAAGCCGACCATCATCCCCTGGTCGCCGGCGCCGCGCTCCAGCTCCGCCTCGCGGCTCATGCCCTCCCGCAGCTCCAGCGAGCGGTCGACGCCCTGCGCAATGTCCTTCGACTGCTCCTTGATCGACACCAGCACGCCGCACGTCTCGTAGTCGAAGCCGTACTTCGCGTGCGTGTAGCCAACGAGCTTCACGGTGTCCCGCACGATCGCGGGAATGTCGACGTACGTGCTCGTCGTGATCTCCCCAATGACGATGACGAATCCCGTCGTCGCCGCCGACTCACAGGCGACGCGGGCGTGCGGGTCGTCCCGCAGGATCGCGTCCAGCACCGCGTCCGATATCTGGTCGCACAGCTTGTCCGGGTGGCCCTCCGTGACCGACTCCGACGTCAGCATCAGCGACGGCGACTTCACAAAGCTCGTAGACATCTATCGCTCCTCTCTCGAACGGGTCCGGACGTAGTCACGTCCCTGATTCCCAGCTTGCCAGGTATGCTTCCTGTTCCAGCGTCAGCGTGTCGATGCTTATCCCCATCGACGCCAGCTTCAGCCGCGCGATGTCGCGGTCGATCTCCTCGGGCACCATGTGCACACCGAGCGGCAGCCTCTTCTCTCGAAGCGCCAGGTACTCGGCGCACAGCGCCTGATTGGCGAAGCTCATGTCCATGACGCTCGCCGGATGGCCCTCTGCCGCCGCCAGGTTGATGAGGCGGCCTTCGCCCAGCAGGAAGAGACGCCGTCCGTCCGCCAATCGGAACTCCTCGACGAAGGGGCGGATCTGCCGCCGACCCTCAGCAAGCTGCTCCAGCGCCTTGATGTTGATCTCGACGTCGAAGTGGCCGGAGTTGGCGATGATCGCGCCGCCTTTCATCGCTTCCATGTGATGGCGGTCGATGACGTTGATGTCGCCCGTGAGCGTGACAAAGACATCGCCGATGGGCGCGGCCTCGGCGAGGGTCATCACGCGAAGGCCGTCCATCACCGCTTCCAGGGCGCGCACCGGTTTGACTTCGGTGACGATGACCTGCGCGCCCATGCCTCGCGCTCGCATCGCGACGCCGCGTCCGCACCAGCCGTAGCCGCAGACGACAACGTTCTTGCCCGCCCAGAGAATGTTCGTGGCGCGGGTTATGCCGTCGATGGTGCTTTGTCCGGTGCCGTAGCGATTGTCGAAGAGGTGCTTCGTGTCAGCCTCGTTGACGGCGATGATCGGGTAGGCGAGGGCGCCGTCGCGGGCCATGCTTTGGAGGCGAATGACGCCCGTCGTCGTCTCCTCCGTCCCACCGATGACGTTCGGGATGAGGTCGCGCCGCTCGCGGTGGATCGTCGCCACCAGGTCGGCGCCGTCATCCATCGACATCTGCGGGATGTGCTCCAGCGCCTGGTGGATGTGACGGTAGTACGTCTGGTCGTCCTCGCCCTTCTTCGCGAAGGTCGGGATGCCGTACTCAGCGACGAGCGCCGCCGCCACGTCGTCCTGCGTGCTCAGCGGGTTGCTGGCGCAGAGCGCGAGTTTGGCGCCGCCGTCTTTGAGCGCCAGCATCAGGTTTGCCGTCTCTGTCGTGACGTGGAGACAGGCGGAGAGCCGGAGGTTTTGCAGCGGCTTGTCCTTGGCGAAGCGCCTGCGGATGAGGCCGATTACCGGCATCTCGCGCGCCGCCCACTCGATGCGTCTGACGCCCTCTTCGGCGAGGCTCAGGTCCTTGACGTCGTGGGGTATGCCTGGAGTTCCATTCATTCCCTGACTGCTCCTTCGCTAGTACTACCCGCGTCTGGCGGGCGAATAGACCAGTTCGCGGCCGTAGCCACGCCCTCGCCAGCGCGCGATGAGGCGTCGCGCCAGGCTCATTACCCCCAGCGACTCCCGCCGCGTTACGGCCGTTTCGATCAAACGGAAGTCTTCCCGGTACCCGAGGCGCACGTAGGCCTTCACGGCCGGCTCGTTGCGCGGGTCGACGGTCAGGACGACCTCGTCGCAGGTCTCGAGCAGCGCGCTCGTCACGGCGCTGGTCGTCTGAAGGGCGAAGTGGCTGTTCCGGTACCTGGGATGCGTGAAGACGTTTCCCAGTACCGCTATCCTGTCGCTCTCGGAGATGCCGTGCGTGCCGGCCATCGCGACCAGCAGGCCGTCACTGAAGATGCCGAAATAGGTGCCGTCGCGGATCTGGGAGCCACGATAGCTGATGCCCGCGCCTTCGCTTGCGTTGAGCCGGTTCACGTCCGGCGTATCGTCGGCGGACAGACGTCGCAGCTCCAAGCCGGCATCGCCCTGAAGCGACGGCGCGGGTGCAAAGATGCGCCGGTCGACAACCATGCGCTGCACGGGCTGTGTCTGCGTGAAGGTGAAAAAGCGGCGCATTACCGGCAGGTGCTCCAGCTCTATGGTGGCGAAGGAGTAGGCTGGCCCCGGGTGCAGGCTCAAGAGCACGTAGAGGCCGATCTCGTCGCCGAGGGTCAGGAGCGCGTGTCCGAGGCCTCCGTGGGAGTGCATCAGGAGCGCGTGACCGCCATCGCCTTCTGCCAGCCACCACTGCGACTGCTTAAGCAGCGACGGCTCCAGTTGCGCCAACCCGTAGGCGCCGTAGCGTCGCCGAGGCTCCAGCAGACAGCGTATCTCATCCGGCTCGCGCAGTCGCTGCACGAGGTAGGCATCGCAGACGCGTTCCGCCTTGATCGTCTTACTCGCTGCCATCGCCGGCCTCCGCCCCGGCAACGTAGTCGCCTATTATGGGCCCCAGTTTCTCCAGCGTAGCCGTAGGCACCAACGGAATCGACGTGACGATTGCGTCGCCCAGCGCGAAGGCGCACTGGCAGCCACGCTGAGAAGGGACGTTTTCGATTGTGAGAGCGACCGCACGACGCGCGTTCCCCACCGTCAGCACCAGGTTCTCCAGGATCATCTGCGCGGTGACTTCGGCGTCGGCCTCCCGCCAAACGTCGTAGTCCGTAACGCAAGCGAGGGCGGCGTAGCATATGCCCGCCTCGCGCGCCAGCTTCGCTTCCGGCAGCATCGTCATGCTGACGAGGTCGGCGCCCCACGCCCGGTAGAGCTGCGATTCCGCCTTCGTCGAGAATGCCGGCCCTTCAATTACCACGGTCGTGCCGCCGTCGTGGACCGTCGCGTCGGTGTGTCGCGCTCCTTCGAGGAGGACGCGGCTCAGCTCCGGGCAGAAGGGGTCACCGAAAGAAATGTGCGCGACCAGGCCTTCGCCGAAGAAGGTGCTCTGCCGGGCGGTCGTGCGGTCGATGAGCTGGTCGGGCAGCACGAGGTCCCGCGGCGCTATCTCCTCGCGCAGGCTGCCGGCGGCGTTGACGGAGATGATACGCTCGACGCCGAGGTTCTTGAGAGCGTAGATGTTGGCACGCGCCGGTATTTCCGACGGCGGAAGGCGGTGGCCGCGGCCGTGACGCGTCAGGAACGCGATGGGCGTCCTCCCCAGGCTCCCAAGCATGATAACGTCGCTCGGCTCCCCGAAAGGCGTTTCGCAGCGCACTTCGCGCCGGTCCGTCAGACCTTCGATGTCATAGAAGCCGCTACCGCCGATTATCGCCACCCGGGATTCGGCCACGCTAGTTCCCTCCAAAGACCCTCTTTAGCGTCTGCACGGCCTGCAACGTCACCCATTTGCTGGGCTTGCCCTTAGCCTCGATGTTCACCCACATCTTGCCGTTCAGGCTCGATTCCATCTTCCAGCGCCCCTGCCGGTCCTGCTTCGACAGAACGAACCTGATAGCATCTCTCAACGGCGGCTGGGCGCCGTATCCCAGCTCCGACATGACGTGGAGCGCTTCCAGGACGTTAGAAGAGTAGGTCGTCGGGAAGCCGAACTTCAGCCAGGTGGAGCTGACGCGCTCCGGGCAAGGATAGTCGGCGACGACGAGGTTGCGGCTGAGCAGAAATGTAGCTGCCGCTTCGATGGCTGACTTCACCTCGCCGGTGCGCTCGTCGGAAGGTATAACAGAGAACGCCTTGAGCGCTTTGACGGCTCCCCAGGCGCAGGGCAGCCTTGAATTCGCCGCGCACTCGAAGTGCTTGCGGGAAATCGCGTCGCACAAGTGGTGAACAGCCGACTGCACGCGCTCGTCTCGCCCCCAGCCGAGGCTGTAGAAGGCGTGGATGAGGTTGCCATTCAGGCAGTCGATGGCGACGCTTGGCACTCCCGTAACCGAGAACGCGCCGTTCTTCGCTCTGCTGTTTGTAAGGACGTACTCGCAGGTCTTCGCGATTCGGCCGTCCGAACCGTCGGCGGCGAGCTGCGCCAGGAACATGAGTTGCCAGACCGTGCCCTGGTACTTGGGCGAGTAGCCCGTGCCGGGCTTCACCCAGTAGCCGTCGTCGTGCTGAGCGGCGAGGATCACGGGCACAGGACCGCTCTCCATGATCGCGTGTCTGGCAGCCACGACCTGTCTGTCATCCTCCGGCAGCTCCATAAGCGAGCGCAGCGCGTGGTAGCGCACCGACGGGTTATCTTCCTCCAGTAACCAGTCCGTAGGGTCATCCGCAAGGAAATCGGGCCAGCCTGCTACCATTTCGACGCTCCGGTTTTCACGGCGCGTGCGCCGGTTCCCAACAATCGCGCCAGCGACTCGTCGTACGGCGGCCGCGCGATGCCTCTCTCCGTGATGACGGCCCCGACATAGCGGGCGGGCGTAACGTCGAAGGCCAGGTTCGCCGCCGCCGCGCCGTCGGGCGTTGTTCGCGTCCCGGCGAAGGTTGTCACCTCCTCCGGGGGCCGCTCCTCTATCGGTATGTCGTCCCCCGTTGCGATGGACAAATCGATCGTGCTCGTGGGCGCCGCGACGTAGAAGGGCACTTCGTTCTCCTTCGCCAGCACGGCCAGCGAATAGGTGCCGACCTTGTTAGCCACGTCTCCGTTGGCGGCGATGCGGTCGGCGCCGACGACGACGCAGTCTACCCTGCCACGTCGCATCATCTCGCCGGCAGCGCCGTCTACTATGACGGTGAAGGGGATGCCGAGGCGTTGTAGCTCCCAGGCCGTGAGGCGCGCGCCCTGCAGGAGGGGTCGCGTCTCGTCGACGAGGACGCGAATGCGCTTCCCCTGCTCGTGGGCGGTGCGTATGACGCCAAGGGCCGTGCCGTAGCCGGCGGTGGCGAGCGCGCCGGTGTTGCAGTGGGTGAGGACCGTCGCGCCTGCGGCGACAAGCTTGGCGCCCAAGCGGCCTATGGCCCGGCCCGCTCCGATCTCCTCCCGATGGATGCGCCCCGCTTCCGACAACGCTACCTCCGCCATCGCCGTGGCTCCCGCAGACTCGCGGGCCGCGCCGAGCACTCGCTCCAGCGCCCACGCCAGGTTCACCGCCGTTGGCCGCGTTGACCGAAGCATTTCCGCCGCCTCTTCCATCTGCGCGAGGAGTCCCGCTGGATCGACCGCCGAACTTCGACTCGCCGCCAGCGCAAGTCCGTAGGCCGCCGCGACGCCGAGCGCCGGCGCCCCGCGAATCCGCATCTCTCGGATCGCCTTCGCCAGGACCCGGCAGTCGTCGATCTCCAGGTACGCCTCCTCGGCGGGCAGGCGCGACTGGTCGAGCAGGCGGATCCTGCCCGCGTTCCAGCTTACGACGTTCGGTTCAGGCGATTCGGCAGTCAATGGGCATCAAAAAAACTTCTCGTGGTGTGAGAAGTTCTACCAACCTACTCTCATCTCTCCCTGCGGACGGCAGGGTCGGACTTGGCACCATGTTGAGCGGCTTGAAGCCTTCCCAAACTGGTTGCCGGGCTTCGTAGGGCCGGTCCCTCCACCACTCTGGATAAGAGCGTTTACCGTATTCGGTTGTTACCTTATTCTAGGCTCGGTGGCACCCGGCGTCAAGCGCGAAAACCCTCGCACACACCGGACATCCCCCTGATCCGTCGCGCGGAAGGAGTTACCCTGCATGGACTTTCAACTATCCGAAGAGCATCAGCTAATCCGCGATGTCGCGCGTCGTATCGCCAGGGAGCGCGTGGCGCCGCGGGCGGCCGAAATCGACGCGAAAGAAGAGTATCCGGAGGATATCTTCGCCGTCTACCGCGACGCCGGCCTGCTCGGCCTGACGATACCCGCGGCGTACGGCGGCAGCGGCGCCGGCTTCCTGGCGCTGGCCCTAACCGTCGAGGAGGTGGCGAAGTACTGCTGTTCCTCCGGTCTCATGCTCCTTCTGACGGCGCTGCCCACGCAGCCCATCGTCCTCGGCGGGACGGAGGAGCAGAAGAAGACGTATCTGCCGCCGATTGCGAAGGGCGAGATGCGAGCCGCCTTCGGCCTCACCGAGCCGAACGCCGGCTCTGACGCCGCCGCCATCCAGTCGCGCGCCGTCCGCGGCGACAAGGGGTACGTCATTAACGGCGAGAAGGCGTTCATCTCCGGCGGCGCCGTCGCGGACTACGTGACGATGTTCGCCAAGACGGACCCGGCGGCGCGCGCCCGCGGCATCTCCGGCTTCATCGTCCCGAAGACTGCTCCCGGCTTCTCAGTCCCGCGCCTCGACGAGAAGATGGGCGTGCGCGGCATAGCGACGGCGATGCTTTGCTTCGAGGACTGCACGGTGCCAGCGGAGAACCTCATCGGCGGCAAGGAGAATGAAGGCTTCAAGACCGTCCTGGGTACCCTGAATAGCGTGCGACCCATCGTCGCGGCGCGCGGCCTCGGCCTCGCGGAAGGCGCGCTCTCCTACGCGCTCGACTTCGCCCGGCAGCGTGAGGCGTTCGGCGGGCCGATCGCGGATCTGCAGGCGATCCAGTTCATGTTCGCGGACATGGCGATCCAGATCGAGGCGGCGCGAGTGCTGACGTACCAGGCGGCGTGGCTCGTCGACCAGGGGCGTTTCCAGCGACAGGACTCACACATGCTGTCCATCGCCAAGGCCTTCGCCACGGAGACGGCGGTGAAGGTATCGTCGGACGCTTTGCAGGTGCTGGGCGCGCAGGGGTACATGCGCGACCACCCACTGGAGCGCCACTACCGCGACGCGCGCCAGCTCATGATCGTCGAGGGGACGAGTCAGATCCACCGCGTTATCATCTCGCGCGCCCTCCTCGACAGGGACCTGGTTTACCCCTGATCTGCAGAGATAAGGGTTTTCCGATCTTGACTGCACCCCCAGTCCGGGGCTATGATTGGATTCAGAAACAAGCGCCGCACTGAGGAGAGATGACCCATATGGGTGGCGCCGCTTCAACTGAATACTGAGCAGAGGCACCGGCTTAGGCGTCCGGTGCTTTTTGGTTCCCGTTTTTCAACGAAGGAGAGCAGCGATGAATTCCAGCCTCATCGGCAAGATTGAAAAGGCAAAGCGCTACTCCGAGGAGCGACACCGCCTTCGCTTCAAGAGCTTCGACGTCGATTTCCAGGGCGACAACGACTCCCACACGGTCGTCTTCGACGGGGACGGATGGCGCTGCACCTGTAACTTCTTCGCCGGTCGAGGGCTATGCTCTCACACCATGGCGCTGGAGCGCATCCTGGAGGGAATGCTCCCACGCGAGGCGATGGTCAGGACCTGAGACGAGGGCCCTTGAACGCCGAGACTGGAAAGTCTCGGCTACGGTGTTTTCTAGCGACGCCATCGACCGCATGACGCCCACCATCCCCAAAATGCCCGTGTTCGACGGGCACAACGACACGCTCGTCGCCCTTCACCTGCCCGGCGACGAGGCCCCGCGCTCCTTCTTCGAGCGCAGCGACCGCGGCCACATCGACCTCCCGCGGGCGCTCGAAGGCGGCTTCGCCGGCGGGCTCTTCGGCATCTGCGTGCCGCCGACGCCCGACATGCATTCCTTTCTCGGCTCCGGCCCGCCGCCCTCCGACGCCGGCTACGACGTGCCGCTGCCGCCGCCTCTCGACCACGCCTACGCGAAGGACATGACCGTCGCCGTCATGGCGGACCTGTTCCGGCTGGAGACGGAGTCCGGCGGAAGGATGAAGGTCGTGCGGACGGCGCGGGAGATGCAGACGTGCGTCGAAGACGGCTTCATCGCCGCCGTGCTCCACTTCGAGGGCGCCGAAGCCATAGACGACGGTCTGGACGCCCTCCACGCCTTCTACGCGGCGGGACTGCGCTCGCTGGGCATCGTCTGGAGCCGGCCGAACGCCTTTGCCACCGGCGTCCCCTTCCGCTTCCCCGGCTCGCCCGATACCGGCTCCGGCCTTAGCGATGCGGGCAGAGAGCTCGTGCGCGCCTGCAACGAACTGGGCATCATGCTCGACCTCGCGCACCTCAACGAGCGGGGCTTCTGGGACGTCGCCGCCCTCTCCGACGCGCCGCTGGCCGTCACGCACGCGGCTGCCCACGCCCTCTGTCCCTCGACGCGCAACCTGACGGACAAGCAGTTGGACGCCGTCGGCGCGTCCGGTGGCGTCGTCGGCGTGGCCTTCCATGTCGGCAACCTGCGGGCCGACGGGCGCCAGGACGCCGACACGCCGCTGAGCGAGATCGTGCGCCACGTCGACTACATCGCGCGACGTATCGGCATCGACCACGTCGCTTTCGGCTCCGACTTCGACGGCGCGATCATGCCGGCGGAGCTCGGCGACGTCGCAGCCCTGCCGACACTCGTCGAAGCGATGCGGATGCACGGCTTCGAGGAGTCGGACCTGCGCAAGGTGACGCACGAGAACTGGCTGCGCGTGTTGGAGCAAACGTGGAAATCGTGAGCGGCCTCCGGCCGGGGACTAGCTCTCGTAGCCGGTGGGGTGCGCCTGGTGCCAGCGCCAGGCGCTTTCGACTATTCGCTCCAGGTCAGGGAAGCGCGGCTCCCAGCCAAGCTCCTGTTTGACCTTCGTGGCGCTGGCGACGAGGACGGCGGCGTCGCCCTCACGGCGCGGCGCCTCGCGGACGGGTATCGGATGGCCGGTGACGCGTCGCGCCGTTTCGATGACCTCGCCGTTGGAGAAGCCCTGTCCGTTGCCCACGTTGTAGACGGCGCTGCCCTTCCGGGTACGCTCCAGCGCCAGGGAGTGCGCCTGCGCCAGGTCGGAGACGTGCACGTAGTCGCGGATGCAGGTGCCGTCGGGCGTCGGGTAGTCGGTGCCGTAGATCTCAAGCGAAGGCATCTTGCCCGCCGCCACTTCGAGAACGACGGGAATGAGGTGCGTCTCCGGCCGGTGGTCCTCGCCGAGGGCTTCCGTGGCGCCGGCGGCGTTGAAATACCGGAGTGACACGTAGCGCAGGCCGCACTGGCTGTCGTACCAGCGCAATAGGCGCTCGGCCACGGCCTTCGACTCGCCGTACGGGTTCACGGGCGCAAGCGGCGCGTCCTCTTCGATGGGCGTCTTGTCCGGCTCACCGTAGACGCCGGCGCTGGAACTGAAGACGAATCGCAGCACCTGGTGCTTCACCATCGCGTTCAGCAGGTTGATGAGGTGGCCAACGTTGTTCAGGAAGTACTTGCCCGGGTCGCGCATCGACTCGCCGGCCGCGATGAAGCCAGCGTAGTAGACGACGCCGTCGAAGGTGCGACGGCCGAAGACGTCGTCGAGGAGCTCCGCGTCCGCCAGGTCGCCGACGACCAGCTCCGCGCCCGGCGACACGGCTTCCGCGTGGCCGGTGACGAGGCTGTCGAACACGACGACCTCGTGGCCGGCCGACAGCAGCTCGGCAACCGTCACGCTGCCGATGTAGCCCGCTCCACCGACGACAAGCACTCGCACCGTCTACCCCTCGAACTTCTTGAACACGAGGCAGGCGTTTTGCCCGCCGAAACCGAAGCTGTTCTTGAGGATGGTCTTCACGTCCGCCTTGCGTGCCTTGTGCGGCACGTAGTCGAGGTCGCACTCCGGGTCCGGCTCGTCGAGGTTAATCGTCGGGTGGATGGTACCGCTTTGCAGTGTCATCACGCAGGCGACCGACTCCAGCGCGCCCGACCCGCCGAGCACGTGCCCGATCATCGACTTCGTAGAGCTCAGCGGCACCTTGTAGGCATGCTCGCCGAAGAGGCCCTTTATCGCCCTCGTCTCCGCGACGTCGTTGAGCACCGTCGATGTCCCGTGGGCATTGATGTAGTCGATGTCCTCGGGCTTCACGCCGGCGTCATGAAGCGCCCAGCTCATCGCGCGCGCGGCGCCGGCGCCGTCCTCACAGGGGGCAACCTGGTGGTAGGCATCGGAAGAGGCGCCGTAGCCCGCCAGCTCCGCCAGAATCGGTGCGCCGCGCCTCTGGGCGTGCTCCAGGCTCTCCAGCACCAGGATCGCGGCGCCTTCGGCGCAGACGAAGCCATCGCGGTCCTTGTCGAAGGGTCGGCTGGCCTTCGTCGGCTCGTCGTTGCGAGTCGAGAGCGCGCGCATGACGCAGAAGGAAGCCAGTCCGAGCTCGCTGATGCCGGCTTCCGTGCCGCCGGTGAGCATGACGTCGGCGCGCCCGCGGCGCACCACCTCCATCGCCTCGCCTATCGCCTGCGTCGAGGCGGCGCAAGCGGTGATCGCGGTGTTGTTGTGACCCTGTAAGCCGAATTGGAGCGCCACCTGGGCTGCGGCCATGTTAGGCAGCATCTTCAGGATGTAGAACGGGTCGATGCGCATGCCGCCCCTGTCGATGAGCGTCCGCATAGCGTCTTCCGTGTTGGGGAAGCCACCGTTGCCGTTGCCGAGGAGGCAGCCGGCGCGCGCCCTGTCTTCGTCGTCGAGGCGCAGGCCGGCGCTGTCGATGGCCTCGCGCGCGGCGGCGATGGCGAACTGCGTAAAGCGGGCCATCCGCCGCGACTCCTTGTAGTCGATGTAGTTCGCGGGGTCGAAGCCGGGTACCTCAGCGTTGATGTGCACCGGGTAGCGGCTGCAATCGAACTTCGTAATCGGGACCACGCCGGAGCGCCCTTCGACGCAGCCCTGCCAGAAGTCCTTGACGGTCAGCCCCAGCGGGGTGATGGCGCCCATGCCGGTTATGACTACGCGACGGGCTGTGTTTATGCTCATATTCCTACCCTGCATTCCAGCGACGGCGGGAGGACTAAAGTCCTCCCCTACACGCCCCTCGCCTACGTCCTGCATTGCAGCTTTGGCCAGACTGCTCCGATTCTATAGTCACCGCGGCGTCGGTTCAACCGCCGGCGACTTCGTGCTCGATCCCCAGGATATGCGCCCGCGCTTCCGCCGCCACGAACAGCGAGCCGACGATGCAAACGAGGTCGTCAGGGGCACTTGCGGCGAGCGCGGCGTCCACCGCCTTCGATACGGGCGCCAGCGGCGACGCCGATACGCCGTTCAGGGAAAATGCCACCGCCACGCGTTCCGCCTCCAGCGCCCGCGGATGGCGCGAGCGGGTGGCGATGAGTCGGCTGGCCATGGGACGCAGCTCCCGCTCCATCCCAGCCGTGTCCTTGTCCTTGGAGACGCCGATGACGAACGTCGCCTTCGCGAAGCCGAGGTCGCCGCTGAGGGTTTCGCGCAGCCGCCGCGCCGACTCGGCGTTGTGGGCGCCATCGGCCAGCAGGAGAGGCCGCCGGGAAAGGACCTCAAGGCGGCCGGGCCACTGCACCTTTTCGAGACCGTGGCGCACCTGCTCCGTCGATGCCGCGACGCCGCACTTCCGCAGCGCCTCGACCGCCAACACAGCCGCGACGGCGTTCTCCACCTGGTGAAGCCCGAGCAGCGGCAGCCACAGGTTGTACTCGGCCTGGGGAGTCGACAGACTCACCTCCTGCCCGTCGATGCCGCGGCAGCGTCGCTGGAAGCGGCACGACCGGCCGGCCTCGACGAGGTCAGCGCCGCGCTCGTCGCAGGCACGCCGGATGACTTCAGCGACGGATTCGGCCTGCGTCGCCAGCACGACCGTGGCCGCGGGCGCGATGATGCCGGCCTTCTCGGCGGCAATCTGCGGCAGCGTGTCGCCGAGGATCGCCTGGTGCTCGAGGCTGACAGAGGTGATGACACAGACTTCCTTCTGCTCAACGGCGTTCGTGGAGTCGACGCGACCGCCCAGGCCCGTCTCCAGCACCTGGATGTCCGCCTGCGCCTCACGGAACGCGAGGAAGGCCATCGCCGTCAAGAGGTCGAAGGTCACGAGCTTGCGGTCCGGCAACTCGCGTCGCACGGCGTCGAGCGCCGGCGGCAGGGCGGAGGCGTAGCGGGCGAACGCCTCCTCGGAGATGGGCTCCCCGTCAATGCGGATGCGCTCGCAGATGTGGTGCAGGTGAGGGCTGGTGTACAGCCCGACCGTCAGTCCGCACTCCCGCAGGACCGACGCGATCATCGCTGCCGTGCTCCCCTTGCCCTTGCTGCCGGCGACGTGCACGGTCAGCCGACCGCGATGCGGCTCGTCGAGGTGGCGCAACAGCGCGCGCACGGGCGCGACGTCGGGTCGGGGCGTGAAGCCGCCGCTGCGCTCGAAGTCGGTGAAGGTGAGCAGGTAGTCGAGGGCCCGGCGGTAGTTCATGGGATCAGGGGCTCGACCGTGGGAAATCGAAGAACGGGGCATGCTTCGATTATAGAGGTTGTCAGGCCTTGACGGCGACGACCTGGAGCCAGTTGCGCGTCACCGAAGTCAGGTTCTGCTCGCGGAACGTGTCCGCCACGCCGCGCTTCAAGCAGTCCACCGCCATAGCCAGCGGGATGCCGGGCAGCGCCCCCTTGGCAAAAAGCTCGTACTCGCTTATGGCCTCAAGGCCCTCCAGGGACATCTCTACGGGGCAGAGCTCCATGTGCTGCACATCGAAGCCGCCTTCGGCAAGGAGCCGGCGGTACTCGTCGACGCTGAGCTGGATGCGCGCCTGGACCCTCTCTTCCTTGTTGCGGCGCATCTCCGGGTTCTCCTCGCGGAAGATGCGCAGGGCGCGGCGAACCCACATCACGTAGAAGGGCATCGTGTCCGGCGGCTGCGCGCCGTCGAAGAAGGTGCTGTTGAAGGCGAAGAGGCCGCGCTCACGTAGCGCCTCCGATACCTCGTGCAGCATCCGCCGCTTGTCCTCGACGAGGTGGATGGCGTTGCAGAAGACGACGGTGTCGGCGGTGCGCTGGACGAAGCGCGACAGGTTCTCCGCCTGCCCCGAGACGAACTGGACGACGGCGCCCCAGCGCTCCTGGAGGTCGCGGCGCGCGAGCTCGAGGGCGGACTCGGACGGCTCGACGGCGACGACTTCGCCCCCTTCCGGGTGCATCGTCTCCAGGATCAGCGCCGTGACCGCGCCCGTGCCGGCGCCGAGGTCGACGACCGTCTGGGAGGGTCGCAGGCCGCACATCTCGACGAGGCGGCGGTTGACGGCGGTGTAGAACGGTAGGCTGGCGAACCTGCGGAAGGAGTCCCCCTCTGACGTCGTCATCCTGACACCTCCTGCGTCATGCCGGCACCACGAGGTCGATGCGGTGGCGCCGCACTTCGGCCATGATCTTCGCGGCGGCGGCTTCGTCGGGGTCGACGAGCGGCAGGCGCAGGCCGCCGACTTTGCAGCCGAGCTGTCGCAGCGCGTACTTGATCGGTATGGGATTGCTGGCCGCGGTCATGAGCGTCATCATGAGCGGCAGCAGACGGCGGTGAATCTGGGACGCAGCTTCGACCTTGCCGTCGAGGTACTTGTCGATTATCTCGCGCATCTGCAGCCCGACGAGGTGGGAGACGACGCAGATGACGCCGTAGCCGCCTATCGAGAGGATCGGCAGCGTGTCGGAGTCGTTGCCGCTCCAGACGCGGAAGCCGTCGCGGGATAGGTTCATGATCTGGCCTATCTGCTCCAGGTTCCCGCTCGCCTCCTTGACGCCGGCGATGTTGGGAATGCGCGATAGGCGGGCGGTCGTCTCGGCGGTCATGTTGATGCCGGTGCGACCCGGGATGTTGTACATGATGCAGGGCAGGCTGGTGCCCTTCGCCAGCGTCTCGAAGTGGCGGAAGAGTCCCTCCTGGGGCGGCTTGTTGTAGTAGGGCACGGTGAGGAGGAGGCCATCGACGCCGGCGGCTTCGGCTTCGCGGCCCAGCTTCTCGCTCTCGGCGGTGTTGTAGTTGCCGGTACCGGCTATGACAACGCCGGCATCGCCGACGGCCTGCTTCACGGCCTTGAAGAGACCCATCTTCTCGTCGTGGTCGAGCGTCGGCACTTCGCCGGTCGTTCCGGCTACGACGACGCCGTCGCTGCCGGAGCGCAGGAGGGCCAGCGCCAGTTGCTGCGCCTGCTCGTAGTCGACGGCGCCCGATTCGTCGAAAGGCGTGATCATCGCCGTCAGGAGACGGCCTATCTCTGCCATGAGTGCTCCTCCCGCGGACTAGACGAGGCCCCGTTTGACCAGCTCTTCGGCTATCTGGATGGCGTTGAGAGCGGCGCCCTTGCGCAGATTGTCCGAAGAGATCCACATGGCGAGGGAGTTGGGATGCGAAGCGTCCTGTCGAATGCGCCCCACGAAGACATCGTCCTCACCGGCGGCGAGCCAGGGCAACGGGTAGAGGCTTATGCTCGGGTCATCCTGAACAGTGACGCCGGGCGACTCGGCGAGGATGTCGCGCGCCTCGTCCGGGTCCATCGGATGTGTCAGCTCGACGTGGACGGCGCAGCTATGGGAGATCATGACGGGCACGCGTACGCACGTCGCCGACATGGCGATCGTCTCGTCGTGCATGATCTTGCGTGTCTCGTGGATCATCTTCCACTCTTCTTTGGTGTAGCCGCTATCCATGAACACGTCGATATGTGGCAGAAGGTTGAACGCTATCTGGTGCGGGTAGACGTGCGGCGCCGCGTCCTTCCCTTCGAGCACGAGCTTCGACTGCGTGACCAGCTCGTCGACGGCCGCCTTACCGGTGCCGGAGACGGACTGGTAGGTGTCGGCGATGACGCGCTTGACGGGGTTGACCTTGTGAATCGGCCACAGGCACATCACGACCGGCGTGGTCGAGCAGTTGGGGATGGAGATGATCCCCTGGTGCTTCTCCAAGTCGTCGGCGTTGACCTCGGGCACGACGAGCGGCACCTTGGGGTCCATGCGCCAGGCGGAGCTGTCGTCGATGGCGATGGCGCCGGCCTGCGCGGCGATAGGGCAGTACTCGCGTGAGGCCTGGCCGCTGGCGGACACGAAGACGAAGTCGGCACCGGCGAAGGAGTCGTTCGTCGTCTCCTCGACCGTGATCTCGCGGTCGCCGACGACGATTTTGCGGCCGGCGGAGCGCGACGTGGCGAGCAACCGCAGCTCCCCGACGGGGAACTTGCGCTGGGCGAGGATGCCCAGGAACTCGCGGCCGACCATGCCGGTGGCCCCGACGACGGCGATGTTGTACTTCTTGTCAGACATGGGTGCTTTACTTCCTGCTAGGTTCAGCTTACCAAAGAGACGAGCCCACCGCGGAGAGCCTTCGCCCAATTGCGAGGGCAGGACGCTACGCGCCGTCCGCGTCCAATCGTACGGTGAGCTACCATAATACGGCAGATGAGAGGATCGGGCAACTGCCTTCCCCTGAGGGCCGCCGTTCTGGGAAACATGAGCGATCTTCTTCCCGCCCACCCGCCCAGGGACGTTTTGGTGGGCTAGGGGGGACCCCTGAAACCCCTGGCAGAGGGGGAAAACCCTCTGCGCTCCCCCTTCAGGGACTTGTGCGAGGGGCGGATACGCAATGGCTAGAGGCCGATGAGCTTGTCCAGACCGCGGATGAGCTCGCTGCGGTTCATGACTTCCTTCGCGGCCAGAAGAACGCCGGGCATGAAGGAGTCGCGGCCCGTAGAGTCGTGGCGGATGGTCAGCGTCTGGCCGGTGCCGCCGAAGATGACCTCCTGGTGTGCGACGAGCCCGGGCAGCCGCACGCTGTGGATCGCGATCCCGTCCAGCGACCCGCCGCGCGTGCCGCCTATCATCTCCTTCTGCGTCGACGCTTCGACGAAGGGACGGCCGCGGCTGGCGAGCATGCCCTTCGCAGTCGCGATGGCCGTGCCGGAGGGCGCGTCCAGCTTCTGGTTGTGGTGTAGCTCGATGATCTCGGCGTGGTCGAGGTGTCTGGCGGCGACCTTCGCCAGGTGCATCATCAGGACGGCGCCGATGGCGAAGTTCGAGGCGGCAACGGCGCCCAGCCCTTTCTCCTCGCAGCCGCGTTCGAGGTCGGACAGTAGGTCTTCTGAGAGGCCGGTGGTGCCGATGACCAGGCGGACGCCGCTGTCCAACGCCGCCTTGACGACGTGCGGCGTCCACTCCGCGTTCGTGAAGTCGATGACGACGTCCGGGCGGGCGCGCGAGAAGAGGGCGCGCGGGTCCTTATCGAGGTGGACGAGGCCGGAGCCGTCAGGGAGGGAGACGTACTCTTCGGCAGAGAACTTCTCCAGGACGCCGACCGGTTCCAGGTCAGGGTCGCCGCAGACCGCGGCCAGTACCTCTTTCCCCATCCTGCCGGTGCCGCTGACGACTACGCGAATCTGAGGCATCGTTTCCTCCTCTGACCGCCTGGGCTATGCGGCTCCTACCAGCGTCTGCCAAACGGAGGCTTGGGCGCTGGGCCGGCGCCCGATGGCCCTCCGGGCCCGCCTTGTCGCGGTTCTTGCCTGCCGCGTCCTTGCCCTTGGCCGTAGGGATGGCGCCGGGGACGGCTTGCACCGCCGTCGGCGGGGGAGTGTGGCTGGCCCATGCCGCCGGAGCGTGTACCAGGGCGACGTGGTGGGCGCTGCTCGGAACCATAGCCTCCGGGGCGGCGACGACCGCCTGCAGGACCACCGGCAGGACCACCGACGGGCATGCGCTCCGTCGGCGGAGGCGGCGGCTGTGGCGCTTCGCCTTCGGTCGCGCCCTCCAGAACGGCGCGCCGAGAAAGGTTGACGCGGCCCATGCTATCGATCTCGATGACCTGGACCATGATCTCGTCGCCCAGCT
>Ga0315288_10004348_pt1 | contig 18014 bp, 36 predicted proteins | sample YL17G11_20_MG_FD_203454 | JGI IMG/M metagenome (GOLD analysis project Ga0315288, IMG submission 203454) | Sediment microbial communities from Yellowstone Lake, YNP, Wyoming, USA - YL17G11_20 | ecosystem: Environmental > Aquatic > Freshwater > Lake > Sediment | place: USA: Wyoming | collected... | reverse complement strand
TTATGCCTGTCTGTATAGGTATAGGTATGCTCGTTCTTATCTACGATTTCTCTGGTTCGTGGCTCGTCCCACGAATAAAGTCGTTGAGAATAAACTGCAACTAAACAAAGTGATAGAACTATAACTGTAGCAATTAGTATTTTAATTGTAGCGCCCCTGCTCATCTTTACCTTTTTACGGAGTCGGTGTGTAAATTCGTCCTTGAAGGTATCTCCGCAGAAAGGACATTTTTTAGCATTGTTTGTTATAGTGACCTTATGGCATTGGTTACATCTTATTTTTGGCATCTCATCACCGCCGCTTCTGCGTCTTCAAGTGATTTAAATCTACACCGTTTATAAAACGCGTCGTCTCGGCTGGACGGCATCGGTTCGTATTCCCATTTGCCTTTAATATTCAGAACCATACCACTGCGCCTAACTGCATAGCGTATTTCTTTATAGAAAGGAGAGTTCATTACATCTATCTTTATCTTAGATAGATTATGAAGGTCATTAAATTCTTTTTCCATTTCCCACGAAACTGGAATCCATTTATCTGTGTTATTAATGCTATTCATCTTTATAAATCTGTCTACACATTTATCATTATCACAAAACACTGCATTGAGTTCTCGGATTGGTCGCACATGAGAATTTGACTTGAACTTCTTTCCGCAGCCATCGCAGTTGTTTACCTTATCTTCACATCCGAGGTCTTTCCACAGCAGCATGTTCTCACTTCTCCTCTATTTCTATTTTGATTTTAGATTCTTCATAAACTTTTTTAGGAATCAATTTCCACCATTGTTTTTTGTCATTTTTAAAGAAGAATGTTTTATGACTATTGCTACATTTTTCATCTAACACATTTGTTATATCATCACTAAAAAATCCGCGATATGTAGCATCATCATCGTCTAATCTACTAATATTGGTTATTCTACCGAAATGAACATACGCATTCGTGCTATCAGTATATACTATATCGCCTTCGGTTATGGAATCAAGGTCAACTTGCTTCCATTCTTTATTTGGCATTTCTGGTCTTGGTGGTGCTTTTGGCATAATATCACGTGTGTTCATCTTGTATTACATGAGCCTTCCCCATTTCACGAAGCTTAGTTAAGATATCAGTAAACCATCCGCCACCATCTGATTCACTATAAGAAACAATGGTTTTATAATTATCTTCTTTAAGTTCTTCACATTTCTTTTTAATTGATTTAATGTGCTTTATGTCATTTGGTAGTGATTTAATTGCTTCTTCTGTATATTCAAGCATTCGTTTAAGATTAGAGGTAGCTCTGTCTATTGGGTCGTCTATATGTCTCTCTGTATTTTCATATGATTCATCTATTCTTCTGTATTGTTGTATACTCATTTTAATATCTTTAATATTTTTCATCTCGTATTGTAAATCAGATATCCGAATTGCTATTTTTGCATAGACCGGATTATCAATTATACTTTTATAAAATTTTAATTCTTCTTTTGCACAATTAATTTCCTTTTCGGTAATTTTAATTTCTTCATCTATATGTTTAATATAATCGTCTATAGGCATAACTAAATCACCTTCACTATCGCCATGACCGTAAGTCTTCATACCAATTTTAATTAGCTCGGCTATATTAAGCAATTCTTTATCTTCTTTAATAGCAACTATGTAATTGATAGAGCTACTATTGGTCACAAATCCTTGTTTATACTTCATTTAGATTCCTCCTTTTCTACTATCTCCATCTTAAGTGGTGATTCAATTGGCGGAGTTTTAGATGCATACTTATAATCGAAGCATACTTCTGGTTTAAATTCTTCTGCTGGATAATTACCATCATGTAAATATCCGTAACTACTAGACCCAGCTAAGTTACCGCAATTGGGACAATCGCCAGCATCCGATGCACACTCTATTTCTCCTTCTAAAGATAACAGAGTATTGCATTTTGGGCATATGAGTAATGACGTAAACAAATCTTCATTAGTAACTTCTTCTTCCATAAATTTCTTGAAATTAAAGCTATCGTGTTCTATAATTATAAAACTGGTATCACAAGGGTCACAATAATATTTATTAGTTACGAAAGTATTATCACTCTCAAGGAGGGAATGAGAACAATACGGACACATCATCATTTCTTTTCCTCCATTTTTAAAACTAAGAAATTCTGGTCAACTTCTAAAGCAGGAGTATGTTTACCAATTAGCGGCTTACATATTGCATCAGGTTTATTTCGTTCTGAACAAACTCTAATACAGTCCTTACAATTGCCATTGATTTCAACTATTTCTATTCGCGGTACTATTTCTTCTTCTGCAAACCAATTTGGGCCTTCATCTCCAATATTTCCGTATGCACCAATACAACCATCTGCTGTAATCAATCTTTCCAAATCTAGTTTTTCTTCATCGAATACGATAGGCCAATGTCCACCACATACTTCGCAGTAATCACTATCTAGATGCGGAACTTGTTTCATATCTGTTATAACAGTATCTAATATGAACGTATAAATGGTTTTACAATAGCTGCAAATATAGCCCACTGGCTTTGATGGTTCTTCATTAATACCATATGCCATTTAATCACTTCTCTATTATTTCTATTTTTGGAATTATTTCTACTTTTGGGATTTCTCCCTCTTTCGCATTCCAATTAGGGTACTCCCCGTCGTATTCGGTACGACTGAAATCTCCATATACCCCAACGCAACCAATCATATTATTACAATCGTGGTGGATGACTGGCGACCAATACGCACCGCATACCTCGCAGTAATCGCTTTCTGGTTCTTGCCTACCTCTATCTCTACCTCTACTCTCATCTATAGTGTAAATAGTTTTGCAATACGTGCAAATCCATGCGCTCGGATTTGTATTCATTCTTCTCCTACGGAGTAAATTCCTTCCTTCTCAATGCCACTGCTCCAGCCACTCCTGCTGCAATACCTGCCGTTGCACCAACCCCTGCCCCAATAACAGCATCGTTATCGCCTTCTTTAATTATCTTGGTGTTGTTTACAGTATTATTGATTGTGCTGTTCGATACTGTAGAATTGATACCCGCAATTTTTTCTTTGAGAATGCTGTTCTCGTTTGAGAGTTTAGCTATTTCAGTCGTTAAATTATTTATAGCGTTTGCTCTATCGACTAGAGTTGAGTTGAGGCTGGATATGTTCATTGTTATATTATCAAATTCTGATGTATAATTAGGTGCGGTATAGTTGGGCATGGTTACATTAATCTTTGCCATTTGATTCTGAATATTAGTTATATCTTGAGTCAGTTGGTCAACATCATAAATTTCAGTCAAGTTTAGTAGTTCAATCTGCTTGCTGAGTAGGTTGATAGACGAATTGATATAGGCATCAAACGATTCAAGAAATACTATAGAGTTGTTCATAGTAGCAATCGAAGCATTTATGCTATCTATCAATTTCTCCAAATTTAGTATGTTCTGAGTTATTATATTTATAGATGTATTTATGTTAGCAATCTTGGAATATAGATTTGTTATATTGGCCCAAATGTTGGTTATATTGTCTCGAAGATTGGTTAAATCGGCAGTTAGATTATTAATTGTATTATTCATCTGATTAATCGTATTATTCATTTGATTTAACTTTTTCTCCATCAAATTATTTGAATCTATAGTAATGTTCACTGTCTGTTGGGATATACCGGAGTTATCAATGTACACCAATACTTTTACAATATCGTCTCCGCCAATAGTTATTGACGCCGATTTCAACGAACTGCCCGCCCATCCTATTCCATAGGCGTAGTAGCCACTTGGCGGAACAAATATGTCTGTAAAGTTTGTATAACTTGATACAGGTATGTTAGTATCTATTTCCACGTACCATGCAGAGGTCGTGGACCCTGCCTTCCAATTGAATGTTAAGATATCAGATGCATTAACTCGCATATACTTAGTGAGTAGGTACATATGACCCGACCCACCATAAGTTCCTGATACATTATAGTCAGTATCAGTATTCATCCAATCTCGCTCTACCGCACTTACTGACGTCATAGAAGTTGACAAAAAACCCGCTATGAGAATCAGCGCAATTCCCATTCCTATTTTGCTGTTCATACTACATACCTCCTCTTATGAATTTCATATATTCCTTCACGAATTTGTCTACGTTATTGACTACACATCCACTTGCTTGTGGATGTCCACCACCTTTGAATTTCTTTGCTATCTGCGCCAAATCCAAATTGCTTCTGGTTCTAAGCGATGTGTTACCGTTCTTTTGAATTATAGCTGCAAAGTCAAATCCACGAATCATATTAAAAAAGGATATCAGTATCTTTTCATCGGTGCTTGGAATTTGAATTATAACCAAGCTCTTTCCAGCAACCGTATAATACTTGATATCGGACTTAAACATAGTCTTGAGTTGCTTTGCATCCATTTTAATTTCGAGATTATCTCTGAATTTAGAAATCTCATCATCCGTGACTTCGAGTTTAACTATAGTTTCCATTGCTCTGCTAGGATAACTATATTTGAAATAGCCAGTATCTGTAGCCATACCCGCATAGAGAATATGGTTATTGGAATATCTTTTACTAATCATTTCGGCTGTTGATGAAGCTCTTGGGTCTAATACTATGTCTACGTCGTAATTATACGTTTCATTAACCCTATCTGCATGATGGTCTATGTTTAGTATTGATACTGGTTCTAGAAATGAATAATCGTTATAACTATCTTCTATGTATTTTTCAATTGGAAATCCAGTTCTCCACTCGATAGGTTTGCAATCAACCACTATAAACTTTTCTGGTTTCCAAGCTATCGCTCTCTTTACGTCAGCGATAATTTCTACTTGAGGATGTAAATATTCTGTCATCCAAGCCAAGTTCTGAGGTAGTGGTTCTGCAATGAAGTACTTTACTTCAGCACCCGGTTTCATTTGTGCGTGTTCAGCCATAGCTATACAAGACGATACCGAATCTGCGTCCGGTGATTTATGCCCCATTACTAATATCCTAGTCATGTTTATTTCTCCTTGATTTCTATATTGAATGGGAAATCTGATTCTTCCTTTGGGTATTTATATGTATGTTTTTCGCAAATACTAATCGGCGCGCCAAGTTCCGGCTGTTTCCATTCTGAAGTGCAGCCATTGTATGAACCACAATTATTACACGAAATTTGTTCAAACTCAGCGTACCAATTAGGGCAGAATATTGTTTCGTCTGCCTCCATAAGAAACGCTCCAATACACCCAATTTTTTCTTTTAATATTTTTTCTGTATTGCTGCGATTTGTTACTTCTCCAGTTCCCCAAAGCCCGCCACATACTAGACAATAATCACTATCTTCTAGAAGAACCGATAGAATAATAGCTCGGTCGTCGTCGTCAAATGTATAGATAGTTCCACAACTAACACATATCATTGCAGATGGCAAATTGTAATCTTTACTGCTCATTCTTCTTTCTCCTTGATTTCTACATTGAAAGGCGATATAGATTCTGCTTCTTTAGAATGCCCATTATTAAAACAAATTACTTCAATAGATGGATTTGGATGAACACAAGTTGGGTATCCTTTAACAGTTCGATAATGACAACAGCCTATGCAATCTCCTGATTTTACCACCATTGGTCCCAAAGTCAATAGGACTTTCTCGTAGAGTTCTTTACTTATGCTTTCATTAAGCCTCGAAGCTTCTGCTATCTTCTTGGAGTCACCGTCTCCAATTTCCCATAACTCTACTCTTATTCCATACATTATTTTTCCTCGATTTCTATATTAAAAGGTGATTCCTCAATGTCTGCATCAGATGCCTCAGTTAGTATAATTGCTTTTTCTTGAACTTCTTCTCTTATTTTATGGCAAAGATAATCAAGGAGTTCATCTAAACTATAGGAAGCAATAATAAATGAATTAGCATCATCGTAGATATTCGTAAGCCCATCTACGTCTATTACTTCTGGTCGTCTTCCACTATCATATGTGGAATCTACTAATCCCAATATATATTTCACTTTTACATCCCTCTATCTTCGTTCCCAAAAATGTTTGAATGGGTCTGTAGGATTAAATGGCTCACGTGGATTAAGTGGGTCTGGTGGACTTATAGGGTCGTTCATTTTAACTACTCCAATGTAGCTTGTACGAGTCCTTGTTTTTCTGACTAAGAACGTACTTAATCGTCTCATCTACAACTTCGAGAGCATCAAGATACCACTTCCAATTAGAAGGTGGTACTTGATGTATTACATACGTAGTTGGTGAGTTTATACAATTCTTTCCAGATACTACACCGCAAACTTTCAACGGATTAGCAAGAAAGAAACTTCCATTACCGCTGGAGAAATTACCAAATCCGCCTCCAGTCCATTTGGAGTGTGTTTTCTTTTCTTCAAAGAAAATTTTAAGTGCTTCTTCTTTTGATTTTACTTCTTTACTGCACATGCATTCAGTTACCGAATACTTTGCTTCATCGCTTTTCATAAACGCTTTCCACTTAACGATAACTTCTTGGACTCGTTTGAGTGCTTGAGTCCAATTGGGCTTGAAATCATATTTCCTTCCATTGTTATTGAATATCCAATACAAGTCTTCTATTTCTCGATTTCGTAGCACTGTATTGAATCCAGCTTCATTATAACTAGACCTGAAATATCCAATCTTGAATATATGTTTTGGATGTTTCTCGCTATTTATATTTACTTCTTTCTTTCCTCCACTCAAATATACATCTAATCCCATATTTATCCCTCCTAGTATGTGTTTCTATGCTTAATATACTTTACGTTATTCATTTTAATATATCCCTGTCCTTCTAAATCTTTAATGATACATGCGAGTTCGCTTTCTGCGTCTTCTTTATTTTGTGAATCTGGTATTGCTATTTCTATTTCAACCGAGAACGTAAACACTCGCATACAATCACCTATACATAATTGCATCGGATTCTTGCTTACTTTCTTCTTTATCTCCCACGAATTTTGCCAATTTACCTATTAACTTAGCTTTTTCTAAATGTTGTTTAGTTTCAGTTGGCAATTCTTCGTATTCTTCTTTTGTCATTTTACGAACGTCACAATTATCTGTTTCAAATACTAATAGCTCACCACAAAAAAGGCATACAGACATTGCTCCTTTTTTGGGCTTAATCTTTTTCAATGTATCTGGGTTAGGCAATATTACTACTTCTTCTTTACAATACGGACAATTTTTCATTTAATCCACCTCTATTATTTCTATTTTAAATGGAGACTCTTCAACTTTAGGTTTGCGTTTTACAGGTCTGCATCTTATTTTTTTGTAAGAACCGCACGTACCTCCATCAGTACAATGCTCATTTTGAAATTTATGTTCTCCTAAATGTGGACAACTAGCAGTGCACTCATCCATGTTCTTTTTATATCCATCACATATGTACTTAGTATTTACGTTGGTATTTATCTTGGTATAGCCGCCATCCCAATCTGGCGATGTTGCCATTAATACAGCTACACTAGTATCTATGAAGAATGAGTCATCCCCATAATCACACTCTTTTTTAGTCATCGCGGGACGAAGTTTTGTGGCCATCTCTCCATTTACGTATACAAATAAATGCGGAGGTAGCCATTTATCTTTCATAAATCTTCCCATCTATCACTATTGCGGTCGCGTTTTCTTTTTCTTCATTTTGTTTTTCATTTGGTGATTTTTCACCACTTTTTACTAAAGCATATACAATAATATTCCAAACTGAATGAAGTACAATTGCTTCAACCCACATTCCGCTTATCCACATTCTTAAATAAAATGTCCCAACTATAATGCAATATATGAATCGCAAAATATTACCATGCAAAATTGCCCATATTATGGTTCCTGCTATTCCACCATTTACGCCAAGTATCCACATTGGCAATCCACGAAATATGCATTCTTCAAACGGCCCTGCAAATACACATTCCCATAAATCGTTATCTACTTTTTTCCTACTACTTGGAAATAGTATTTGGAGAATGATTACAATTATAACCCCTATTGCAGTATAGATAGTGAACTGTGTAAGCACTCCACCCATAGTGCGGTCTATTTTATCCAGATTAAATAGAAACATCTTATGCACATTTCCATACGTCATCTGATTTTAGATTGAAAGTCTTTCCATCTTTAAATCCAATATAACATCCGTGACTGAACCAGTATTCATCTCCTACTTTTGCTAAAGGAGTTTGGGAACAATGATATGCCTTTATGGTTTCTCCTTCTTTATATTTTGATTGCCCATTTATATCATTTATAATTTCATATCTATAATTAGACTGTTGCGGTCTAAATATAGACCCATCGGTACGAACATATAGACCGTGCGAATCTTTCTTAATTTTTGTTGTTGGCATATACACCTCCTACATAGGTCCATCACATTTTTTTCTGCATATTATACAATCGTCAGTTGATACGTTTTTACATTCAGATAGCATTTTCTTCTTTTTTGGTTTTAGTTCCTCCGTATGAAAATGCTCGTAGCATTTAGGACACCACCACCAACAATTATCTATCGTATAAACTGGCGGTTGTAAATACATTGCATGTCCACAGTTAGGGCAGATTTTTGATTGGGGCATTATCTTATTCGTATAAAGAGAGTCGTCTAATTGATATACATATAATATTTCTTTTATTAACTTATCTGCTTCTACTCTATTTAATTTCTTTTTTACTACAAGATATTCAATACCCATTATAGTTCCAGAACATTGACCCGCTAAAAAGTCTCTAGTATAACCGCTCATAAATATCACTCTATTATCTGAACGTAATTTGGCTCAGTAGGCGCATCTATGCGAGCATAAAGAGTGCCCGGTACTGGCTCTTGGGAATCGCGTTGCAACTCCACATCGTTTCCAAATTTAGTATGAATTTGGTCCCAGATACCGCCGCCCTTATGAAACTCTTCTGCGCCACTCGTAGTTATATCCTTGATGATATGGAACCCTCGGCTTGTCTTTGTTATCATCCATGTCTTTAACGGTGTAAGCATATCTCGAACTTCAGTATAGAGGTCAGCTTTGTCGATGTCGATAGTTATGTAATGGCCCATACCTTTGCATCTGCTAGCGTGCAGATTTCCAAAGAACTTATTATCGAACTTCACCATATATCGTTTTGCATCAACAGATAGGTTCTCTTGGCACACTTGCCCAATCATTTCTGACATTGTCGTCTTTACAGCCGCCGCTGCATTTCGGGGAATAACGGTTCCAAATATAGCACGGCCTTGTTTTGGAATCTCTCCAATATCTCGGAACGTATACAAGCCGTTCTGCTGGAGTAAAGCGAGGTTATATACTTTCTGGAAATACATCTCTCTCCAATCGTTGTTGGGCCTTATGATTTTCCGTTCTACAACCATATCTTTAATTTTAAGATTGAATATGGTTTTAACAAATCGACTCCTAACTGCCAGCAATAGTAAATGTGCGGACAGCGGATTAGGCTCGATATCGGGCAACCGTTCTATAAATTCTCTTACATTATTTTCCATTACAATTTCGGCCATTTTAATCACTCCAAATCTATTAAATCAACCCGCTTTTTTAATTTCTTTTTTATTTTCTTTTTCTTTTCTGTATCTATTAAACTTAGATTAGCTACAAATATTGATGAAATAAGGTCTTGAAGTTTTCCCATACAATCTTTACAAATTATTTCACCATTACCATTTTCATCAATAAGCGTTGCAGTTTTGGCATTATCGTCAAGATTACATTTATGACTGCAAGCGTATGTTATTGTTCCAGTTTTGCAATTTCCACACAAGCAAACGGTCATAATTAAACCCCTGTTATTTTAATTGAATCCATAAACGCTTCGTTCTTTTTTCTTTCCTCTTCTTTTCTTTTTTGTTCCTCTTCTTTCTTCTTTGTTGCATCTATTCTTTCTTTGTTACTTCTATTATAGTCCTTGATTTTAGGACTGGTTTTTGTTGCATAATCCTTAGCAGATTCAGCACCTCTAATTACAGGTTCTATTTCCACTACCTCCCAATCTTTTGGGATTTTAATTACAAGCGTATTATTGTATCTACTATAATTAATGTATTGAGATAAATGAGCACCAAGACTTGATTTTGTTTTCCAAACCTTTCCATCTTTATTCCAATTAAAAGGATTAGTGCTACTAACGGTAGTACCGCCTCTTGAGAATAGGCCAGTCCTTTTATTTCTTATTTTGTAGTACATTTTAATATCGGGAACTTGTTTCCTGCTACCCTTCGGGAACTTGCTTTTTGCCTCTTCACTTGATATTCCCAACGGAACAATCTCGTCATGGTCTCCTAACTTTCGGTACATGAACCTTATCCAGAATTGATTCTGTGCTCCACAATGAGGGCACCAATTCCAGATAGCAGTTTCGTCTCCAGCTCCATCATCTGAGAATATTTCAAACTCTTGAGCACATTTGGAGCAAAGTACTGCAATACCTGTTTTCCTCATTAAATCACTTCTCCACTATTACTATTTCAATTGGACCTTCGTCTTGCATCCGTGCAACTCTATCCTTTACGTCTTGTTCTGTTTCAAACTCAGCTTCCCATTCAGGTGAATCAGGACCACCATAAGCACCCAATCCAGTTTCGCCAGCTAAATTTGCTTCGCAAGCGGGACATATCTCAGTCATATCGTAGTTCATCTCTTCGCTGGAGAATAGTGTTTTGCAATGTGGACATACTGTCGTCCATATTGGATTGTTTACGTAACTACGACAAGGTTCGACCATATTCACTTCTCCACTATTTCCACTTTAAATGGCGAATTAATTTCTAATTTCAATGATTTATACTCAACTTCGGCATCCCATCGAGGTTGCCCAGCTCCTCCATAAGCACCTATAATATTGGTCATTTTGTTATCTTCTCTGATTGTACCACATACTGGACATTTATCTAAAGGAAAATCGCTCATTCCATTATATGATAAACTACTTTCTCCGTCGCTAGAGAACAATGTTTCGCACTTTGTGCAAACCCAACACCGTTCTGGTTCGCTATTTGTTGTATTATCGGGGGTTAATATGGACAATTTTAGTCTCCCTCCACATTAAACTACCCCATTGTTTAATTTCGTCCAAATCAAACGGTGCTTCTAATACTATGAAATTATTTATGGCTCTACGGGCCATATCTTTAAGAATTATAGCTCTGCTTTCCATTTCTGGATATTTACTAACATCTATTCCGTATGTTTCTTCTGAAGTCTTATAATCTTCGTTATTAAACAGATACGATAATAGAGCTTGATATCTGGGCTTAAGAACCATGTGCCCCATTTGGTTAGCTACAACGTGGTCTATATGGTTATAAACCAACCACTTGTCGTTTAGTACGCATACTCGTTTTATTCTGCCCATTGGAATTGGGCCTTTATAGCAAACGCTACCAATTAAACGTAGACTGTCCAACGCGAGTTTCTTATTACATTCGATATCGTAACCTTTACTAGTAATTAGCTTTTCTGCGGCCTCGTATGTGAGGCCCATTTGTTTCGAGATATTATATCGAATGAAATCCTCGTCTGGATAAATTTCAGATTCGTCTACTTCTATTTCTAGTATTACTGGCTTATCCTTTCCTTTTGCTGCTGTATATGCAAAGTATAGCGGGTATGTATCGGTTAGATACACAAATCCTTTTCTACTTATAAATCCTTTACTCCAATTTCCTTTGCCCTTACGCGGAGTAATACTACCGTTACTCAATATCTTAAGTAGATTTTTAAGTGAAGTTCCGTGATATAGCAACATAATTACACCGTAATTATTTCATCGTCTGTTATAATTCTTATTATTTTTCGTGGTAGTTCGCCGGGATGCTCAAATTTTAAATTTTGGTTCCAATCATCTATTATTTTCTTGGCATCTGCTTCTATATTGTCATCATTTACGAACCATGTTTCATTCCAAATTTTATCATTAAACTTGCCGCTGCTAATTATATCGATTCTGTTATTACGAAATCCAATCTCAACTAATATCTTTATCTTCATTCTTCCTCGGTATTAGCTCCCAAATCCAGTACTCTGCCATTTCCTATGTCAGCTTTATTTGTTTTGGGTTTGGCCTTAACTTTAACCTTAACTTTCTTCTTTCCTGTTGCTTTCCTTTTCGTTGCGCCTGCTCTTTGGAACTTTCTAATATCCTTTGCCATACTACGATATCGGTTAATTTTTTTATTATGTTGTGTTATAAGTTCTTTTAAGTTGTTATACATTTCCAATACTTTTTCGTCAGTCTCAGATTCTTGTGGCTGATAATTAATAGCGCAATTCGAGTGGAATGCGTGCCACTGTTCGTTATCGTCCATCCAAATTCTCAGTGAAGCACGCGCAGCCTTCTTGTTACAGAACTCGCAATGTGTGTAATCGCTTTCTTCAACATCCGCACTATTGTTAGCCAAATCTGCGAATAAAACGTTAGAGTCCTCATCATCTAAATCGTCGTGTACTTCTGGCGTTCCAACTGTCAATGCCTTAATTGCTACCGGATGCATATTAATCACTTCTCCACTATATTCACATTAAATGGTGCTGTAACTTCTAGCTCAGGGCCAAACGTAGGTAGTTTGATATTGAATTGTTTTTCAAAACAAGGCCAATGCCATACTTTAACAATGCGAACGTTATCCGAAATATGTTGCTCCGCAAATTCTTCTGGCGCTTCAACAGATACAGCATTGCCAGTATCTACATGCATTCCACACACTTCGCAGATATCGCCGTCTCCTTCTTCTTCATCTGCTTTTCTATCTAAGTCGTCTCCAAAGCCATCTGCTTTTCCAAAGTGAGTTGAAAGTTTAGCTGTAAACCGACTATATCCAGTACAATTCGTCTTACATACCCCAAATGAACTCTCCGTCGTCGCAATAGACGGCTCGTAATGTATGCAGTCTTCGCACTTCATTATTTCTCCTCCTTCTCTACTATCTCTAATTTAATAGGTGACTCATCAGGTTCTTCTATTTCTTTTTCGCTCAAGTAACCGGAAAGAATTATTTGCGATTCTGGAGTCCATCTATGTACTGTACCTTTTTCTATTAATGCATCTATGCTATCAGCAAACAAGCCAGTACCATCAGTGCTATCGTGAATGTCAGACAACCCATCTTCTCCAATCGGAAAATCTTTTCTACCGGATTGGTTTTTTCGTTCATCTTCGTAGTTGCCTCTAACCCTAAACTCCGGTTCTCTAATAGCACAGCCAATACAGTAGCGGAACCCATCAGTGTTAACTTCTTTTATAGCATCGAATATAATTGGCGGAGGCCACCACTCCTCGCAACGGGAGCAATGGCCGCTACCACAAAGATGATACGTGGGGTTGCCGCAACTATCGCATATCGTAATGCCCTTGCATGAGCTATGCTTGCACGAACCATCACATGGCAGCATCTGTTTTTCCATTATTTCTTCTCCTTGATTTCTATATTAAATGGAAAATAAAACAAAACATTAATGTCATGCATCAATTCATCAAACAATGATAGCTTTTCTTTCCAAGCTTTTTTATCCGCTTTGTATATTTCTGTATTATACTTAATTGAATCTATATTTGCATTAATAGTTTTTTCTTTATATTGTTCCCACGTTAACGTAACGGACTCGTCAATATACGGCTCAGTTTCTGTTTTAACTGCATCAAGTTGCTCTAAGCCGAATTTGGCTATTTCCTTAGTGATATCAGAAATAGCCAGCTTAACTACTCGTTCTAAATCTTTCTTGGCTCGGTCATGAATGGTTTTAATTATAGACGTATCTTCAATGTTTTTCTTATTGCGCTCACTCTTTTTATTTCTCATTTCTTCAACTACTTTTTTCCAGTCTGCATCAGTCCTATCTTCAATTAGTTTCTTTTCATCATTAAGTTCTTTACTTCTATCTTTTCTATATTTCAAATCTTCTTCCATATCTTCAACTAAACTTTTTCGGATTTCGGTCGCGGATAAAATTCTATCCTCACGTAATGTAACACAAATACCAAACGCTCTAACGAGTTGTTCCATAAACCATTTCTCTGTGGGAATGTCCTTATCCAATTCTATAGTATATCCAGTTGGCATTTCAAATCACTCCCACAAATCTTGCCTTATTTTATCCATTCATAAATTGTATCTCTATTTCTTGTACCTTTTTGAATACGTCTTATGCTAGGCGGTTGTTCACTTTTCTCTCCTTTTCCAGCCATCCAAGTAATGTATTCTCGGTAATGTTTATCGATATATTTTGGCTCTAACGCCTTTTCTAACTGGTAACTTTCTGTATAATGCTTACGTATAATTTCTTTTATATGTTTGCCAGATAGTTGATTCGAATTGACCAAAAATTCTTTGGCTATCTTGTTATACAACATAGAATGTATATTGTGTCCATCACTACTATGGCCTATTATGACATCATCTTGGATATTGTTCTTTAATACTTTCAATATACTACTAGATTTCCAACCTCTTACACCACCACCTTTAGATAAATAGCGGTGAATAATTTCTTTATTTTTATTATGTACTTCCCATTTGGAAATGTATATCCTACTAATTATTCCTAATAGACTGCGATTTATACTTTCAGCTCCTTTATCTATCGGCAAATCATATTTTAACAAATTTTTAATGTAATCATCTTGCCCTCTAGACCAATGAGTATGAGGGCCTTTTGAATCTGGTACAATAAATTTTATAAAATTTAATTCTTTATCCTTATATTCATCTAAATAAAGCTTCACGATTTCTTCTTCAGTAATTCCATTTCCAATTGAAATGTTGTGTTCTTCAAAAAAATCTAAAATCTCAAGAAATATTACTTTTCGTTCTTCTATTTTCTTATTTACTTGGTCTTCAGTCTCTTTTTCTATTTTCGTTTTCTCATCATTATCGTCTTTTTTATATTCTTTTTTCTTTAAATCGTCAAATATACCCATGTTCAACCACCTCAATCTTAATTCGTTTCACATCCAGCAGTTTCAGTTACACGTTTTTTTCTTTTAATAACACACAATTTTGTGTTTAAAGCCAAATCGCATTTTGAATTAAGATATAATTCAACATCTTGGTCGTTTGTCAATATCGGATTAATCTCCCCTTCTTCTTTGGTTCTTATATTGGTTACTTTAAGAACTCTTAAAACTACGTTATTAGTCGGCTCAACTATTTTGCCATCTCTTATTTTAATTAATATAGCTCCTGTGACATCACTATCTCCGCCTGAATTAAACCTAGATATGTCACATTCATATATTCTTTCTTTATTTCTAATAGTCATATTACCAATCACACAACTACCAGATAATTTTTTCGATGTTTTTTCTAAAACCTTTATTATACCAGTAAATTGGTCTGATACAGTTTTAATTGATATTGATAACTTTTTAAATTGATGTGGAAAGGATTGATATTCCGTATTAGTTCTCTTATTCATAAAGAGAGAACTTAGCTCAGGCAAAGCCCCCTTTGGTAAATTACCTGATATAATATTTTCGTTATCGAGTGTAGGAAAATTATCTGTCGTAATATCTTCACTGGATACATTACTTGTTATACTAGTTTTATATCCGCAATCTACGGAGCACTTGTTTTTTTCCAGATGAGAAACTAGTTCTGTTAAGGACATACCAGTTTCCATTTTGGAACTTACGTCTTTGTTCCTAGATATGTTATTATCCTTCTTCAATTTTGCAACTAATTTTCCATCCAATCCCACAGCCAACTTAGCTTCTGACTTACTTACCTTTACTTCAACACTTGTCGTCATACAAATACCTCCTTAACTATCCTTCTCCAGCAAACCATTCAAAGCTCTTCGACTTTCCGTCCTTGCCCATGCAATAGAAAACGCAATCTATTGCAGACCCTTCGTTATTAACTTCAAATCCAGTTGGCCTTCCCGGTTTAAATGATAGATTGGCCGCGTCCGCTATAATTTTCTGCATCAGCTCATTGTCATCCTTAATATCAGATGCAGGTTCGCCATCTATGCAAATATCGTTATCTGCTATCATTTCCCGAATCATCTCCCAATTCTCTTTGATGAAATCGGCCATAGACAACGATTTCTTGGTCTTGTTCACTATCACAAACGACGAGCTGCTGCTATTTGTCACAAATCCTAGTCTTACTTTCACCATATTTATTCCTCCAAATCTAACGGCCTACCTCTAACTATATTTTCTTTCGTGGAGAATATTATGTCTCCTTCTTGTAACCACTGCCAATTCCCGATTCGAGTCTTAATGCCATAACCACCAAGACCATTGTGTTCGATATTGTTAATCAGGATTCTATTCTTTTCCGTGTTTGGAATCTTTTTCCAATGAATCTTTTCTCCGTCCGGATAATACCAACCGCTGTGGTTCTTTGCTTTGCCTCTAAGAACTTCGCCGTTCTGCTCTATCGTTTCCACATCGTAGAACTTGAAGCAATAGCAAGCTTCAGGTATCTGCTTCAATGCTAATTTCAAATCTCTGCTTCCACCTTTAATCTCTTTAGTTGATTCTTCGGGCATAAATATACCCGGTAATAGATATTCAACATAGGTTTTTAAGGTCATTAATTCACCTCCACTATATCTAATTTGATAGGTGCAGCTTTCTTATCTCTTTTTTCTCTTTCTAATTTCCTTTTAAGTTTTGCAATGTATTCCACGTCTTCCGATTTGATTCCCATATAACCGTCTTGTATATCTATACGGTGTTTATCCCAACAATATTGGCAGAAATGTTTTTTATTATTTAGAAGAATATCTTCTTTTTCTACAAATGGGATTCCACATAAGTCACATATTGGCAAATATTCATCTCCGCATTTATGCTTCTATTTCATCCGTTCCTTTTTCAATCGAGGACACCAATTTGGAATCGAGTAATGATTTGCATCATCGGAACCGTGAACTACTTTACCCTGCCTATCACCAACAAACATCAGCATACATTTAACTGCCATGTGATGGTCTGGGCTCATGGTATGATAATCGCATTCGCTACACGAGTCAATTACCATTGTTTTCTGAAACGATAACATATTTGGCGTTTTCTTCATTCCTCTTCCTCCTCTTTTGGTGTAATCTCTACCTCAAATGGTGCTGTTTTATTTCTTTCTTCATTTATTTCTTTTTTCTTTTCTTTTCTAATTTTTTCCATTATTTTTTTATAACGTTTAGTTCTTTTCCAACGACGCATCCTCTCTCTTTCTTCCGCATTTTCTTTCATTAAATCGAAAGCTTCGTCCCAACCAAGCATATAAGCTTTATCAAGGTCATCATTCCCATTGAGATGTTCCATATGTATTTTACGTCTAAGTTCTGCTCGTTTTTCGTCAGATTCAGAAAAGTCTGTTTTGACTTCAGTATCTTTTGGGATACCAAAAATAATTTGTTCGAGTTCACTTACACGGTGAAATCGTTGTTTTTTATTCCGATTTCGACTTTGATTAATTAATTTTCTGAAATCGTTAATAAACTTAAGTTTTTCTTTGTCCTCTCTTTTAGTCATTTGTTATCACCACCGTTTTGTTGTTCCATCTTTGCGGTCCTTGATGATTGAAGACACACTCCACTGCCATCCAAGATTTCCGTCCATTCTTACATATTCTGCTCTCGAATGCCATCCACATGCCGCTGTCTTGCAGTGGTGTTCGCGAACATCTCCAATTTGATTAGGGTCGTTGATTTTCCTATTCGGATTTCTGTACGTTGTGACGCTGTTCTTTCCACATCTCGGGCACTTATCAAGGTCTTCGGACATTAAGCTTTCATCTCCTTAGATGAGGAGCAATGATGCACTTTACACACCGTTATCTCCGGTACGATTGGGCATTTACCCAAGCAGAACTTGCTCTTATTACATCCGTCGCATGGACACAATTTCTTTCTGAACTCGTCAAATTGTTTCGACATCCATACTTTATGGACCGATGAGCCTTTCAGCGATACACCGTATTTGTTGCTTCGGTCAAACGAGCATGGCGACATTATCATATCAGCGGATATGTACGCCGAGAATCGCCCGCCTTCGCAA
>Ga0315288_10004347_pt1 | contig 18021 bp, 19 predicted proteins | sample YL17G11_20_MG_FD_203454 | JGI IMG/M metagenome (GOLD analysis project Ga0315288, IMG submission 203454) | Sediment microbial communities from Yellowstone Lake, YNP, Wyoming, USA - YL17G11_20 | ecosystem: Environmental > Aquatic > Freshwater > Lake > Sediment | place: USA: Wyoming | collected... | reverse complement strand
TTTCGTCCTGTCTTCTTCGGAGAGCTGAGGACCCGCGTCCCGTTGTCTGCCGCTGAATCTATCTCGCATCTGGGCTCTGAATTTCTCTCTTTCCTCCTCGGTCATATTCTCAAAACGATCCCTCATGCCGGCTCTTTGCTCTACTAATCCGGCTCTTTCTTCAGGAGAAAGGTCGCCGCCTCTGTCCATTCCTCCAGTTCCGGGCATTCGTCTTGCCTGTGCACGGTTCCTTTCAAGCTCGCCGGGGGATTTCTCCGGGACTGTGGCTGTTTGGGATTCATTTTTGGCTCCACCGAACCGCACCTTTTTAATCCAAGTACCAATCGCAAAAGCAGCAACAAGCACCCCAATACAGACTAATACAAAGACTACTGTTGTTCCTGACTGTTTCATGTTACTCACCTCATTTGAATAATTATGTTATCTTCTTCCGCCGGGACCCCGTTCACCACCCGGTCCCCCTCTGCCTCCGAAATCCCTTCCACCGCCCGGTCCCCCTCTGCCCCCGGCGAATCTTTCACGCATCTGGTCTCTAAAAGCTTGTCTTTCCTCCTCAGACATATTTTCCATTCTCTGCCTCATTGCCATAAATCCCTCTCCAGGGCCCCCTGGGCCGCCAAATCCCGGCCTTTCCCCCTCCGCTCGAACCGTGACTGTCTCGGCACCCCCTTCTCCTTTTTCAGCTCCTTCACCTTCTTTTCCGTTAGCCGCTGCGGTTTTGCCCCTCGGCCCGCTCGGGGCTTCAGCGATCGCCGCCTGGATCGGAAGAAAGGCTTTCTCCCTGCCGTCCCACATAATCGTGACAGACGTAGGGCCAATCGCAACAATTTTCGCGTCAGCTATCGTGTCACCGACGTTGTACCACTTGTCTTTTATCAGCACCTGGTCACCGAAAATACCCGACACTTCCTTAACGGGGTGCTGCTTCTCCGGAGGTGACGCGAACAGATTATTCTTTTTCAATTCATCTGTAATCGCAGCAGAGCTTGCTAATTGTCTTTCTATATTATTCGGATCGGTCACGTTCTGCTTGATGGCTCGTTTAACCACGCTTTCAGCCTTTGCCGAGGCCACAAAAAAGCTCGTCACCTTCACGAGAATCAGGATGCCGCAAAGCACCGAGACTCCAAGCAGCACCGTCGGAACCAGCTCTTTTTTGTTTTTCAAACGGTCTTTTAGATTATCAAGTTTCATGATTTATCTCTCCTATATGGCAAACGTCGATACCGTAAAATCCAGCTCCACTTCTCCTTGCTTCTTTGGATCACATTTGATTTTGAACTCTTCGATCCCAACCAGGTACGGATTCTCATTCAGCCTCGCGAGGAAATCAAGCACCTGCACGAACTGGCATGTAGCATTGCATTTTACAAGGAGTAACTTATACCCTGACTGCGGCGATTTCCTGCCGGGCTGAACCTGCAGGGGCTTGTTCCTGATCCCGGCCCTCTTCAATTGCTCGCTCAGCTTGTCTCGAAACAGAAACTTCTGCTCTTCTTCGACCTGCGGCATCTCAAACACGGGCACAATGGACATCAGGCCCGCCTGCCTGGCCTTGTCTACATCGATAGCGTCCAGTTTAGTTCTGAGCACAGCCCCGTTTGCCTTGGCTTTCGTCCAGCGTTTGTGTCCCGCCGAGCCAAATACGAACAGAATGATGGCCACTGCTCCTATAATACCAAACTTCAGCGCCCGGATATCTTTTTTGCTCAATTTCTCGATCATGGCTTTCCCAACTTTCAACTCTTCGATCTTGCTGTTTTCCTGCCGAAATTCTTATAATCAAAAGTCATAGTGAATGTAATCTTCCTGCTTTTCGCATTTGTATTTGCAGTGTAATTCACCTTTTCTATACCTTTGGCATTTTGTAAGTTTTTCTCATATCTGCTTAACTGGTCATTGCTCGATGCCTCCCCGCTTATGCTCACCGGCTGGCCCTTCTTGAAGGACAAACTGGTCAGTGTTATTCCCCGCTCACCGCTTTCGTTCACTACTTTGAGCAGATCCAGCAAATCCGGCCTTTCCCGCGTCACCGTTTTGATCAATTGCTGTCTCTTTACAAGCAGGTTCATATCAACATCTGAAACGGACGCCTCCAGACGCTTCTCGATCGAACTCGGTCCGGCTATATCAACTGCATAAGAGACGATAGCCAGCAAGACCAGCATAATAGATACAATTGCAACCGTCACCTTTGGTGAATACAGCCAATGTCTCTGAGCGACCTTCTGCATCGGAATATACAAACGTTCGAAAAGATTAAGCTCATCGGCGCCCGCATCAAACGCCATCAGAGCAAGACCTATCGGCGTACGATATTGGTAGATATCCTCATCGGAAAGCTCGCTTTTTGCCATTAATCCGTTAATATCCGGCGTAGCCACTCGCGCATTCAATCCTGCCAGCCTTAGAGATGAAACTATGCTTACATATGAAGCGCTGCCGTCGGACAGCACAAAAACCGGCAATTCATCCTGATTGGAACAACCGAACAAATCGAGCACACTTCTCATATCCTGGGCGAATCGTTCAGTGGTTTCCGTTTGTTCCTCCGTCACTTCGGCTGAAAAATCCTCTATTCCAATATCCAGTACTACGGCATTGCTTAGCCGTCCTTCTTCAACCAGGCAAACCTGTGTATTATGTGACCCGGTGCTCAAAACCACGGCATTATCTTTATTTCCGGAGAAGAATACCTCCCATATTTTCACTATCCCCTCACTGTTCAATAGTATTTTTGCCGGCTTAAAACACCGCACTTTGCCTACGAATTTCTGCAACTGCTCCTTTCTTGCCACGGCTATGGTAACGCCCATCTGCTCATCCCGCAGTTGGTCGGCACGCCAGGTAAGCTCGATTTGCTCCGGAGGCAGCGGCAGGCGCGTCTCAGCCTGCAATTGGATAATCGATTCAATTTCTTTGTCTCCCGCGGCAGGCACAGTAGTACGGTGAAAAATCGTTCCCGCCGTGTTAAAGCCGGCTACAATCATCCTGTCACTATCGGTGCCTTCGAGTGCGGTCGGCTCGACGGACAAGCCGCACTCGGCGGCAAACCCTCTCCAGTCCACATCAGCATCTTCGCTGCTCCGGGTCCAGAGAATCTCGAAAGCCCCATCCTGTTTCCGGAGCTCCACGCCCTTGAATTCGTTATCATCATTTATGATGGCTACTACGGACTGCCATATTCCCATATTTGTCTGGTTATTATTCATATCGTTCAATTTTCACTCCAAAGGCAACCGAGAACCTCGGTAATCACCAATTATCAGTTATTTGTTTCACGGTACCAGAAAAGTATCCGGCAGGGCGTCGAACTCCTGTCGACAACCGCTTCGGTATACAGTGTCGTCCCGCTCACACCGTTTCTATCTGCCGTCGCAAAACAGCGAATCGTAAATACGTCCGAACGGGTCGTAATATAATTCTCGATCTGCCCAAAAACATCATTACTCAATATGCCCTTCTCGGTCAGTTCGGAAATATTTTCAATTCCGCCAGCCAGTGAATCTCTATAAGATATTACTGCCTGAGCGTTACGTTCGGCATCATCTCCTCCGCCAAGTAAAGCTGCCAGAACTATGTCCGAGACCGTATTAATATTTACTTTTGCCGATGTTTGACTCGTGCCGGAAGTCTGACCAGTGCTTCCGGAAGTCTGTCCGGCATTGCCGGATGTTTGTTGTGTGTTTCCGGAGGTTTGTCCGGCATTGCCGGATGTTTGTTGTGTGTTTCCGGAGGTTTGCTGCGTATTCCCGGAGGATTGTCCAGCGTTTCCGGATGTCTGTCCCTGGTTTCCAGATGTCCTGCCCTGATTTCCGGACGATTGTTGCTGATTTCCGGATGATTGCTGCTGGCCTCCGGATGTTTGCTGTTGATTTCCGGATGATTGCTGTTGGCCTCCGGATGTTTGCTGCTGTGTCCCGGATGCTTGTGTTTGTTCTCCGGATGTCTCTCCGGCACTACTTGCACTACTGCCAGATGGATAGCAAGTCAGATACGCAGCCCATCCAACATCCAGCACGTTATCGCCGTCATCCGCCGGCGGACTGTCCTGCCCGTCTCTTTCGTTATAGTCCAGACGCCCGTTGAGATTCGTATCTTCCCCATAGAAAAGCTCCTCTGTAACATCCTTGACCAGGAGCAGCTCACGGAGAGTCCTGAAAGGACCATTCCGGGCCCTGTATCCGTATGTCAAACCCTCATAATAACCGCTTTCAACTCCAATCCCGCTCGGCACATCATCACTGTCACGCCAGTCGATTATTGCATCCGCAATCTCTTCGACCATCTCGGGCAATCCCAAAAGCTGCTCTTTCGTGGCGGTGTTTATATTCAATTTACTCGACTCATCAATAACCCGAACGGTGAACCAGCACTGATCCAGCATGACGTCATTGAAGTCTTCCGCATTATTACTCCACAGGTCCAGCAAACTGTCGTTTTCTGTTTCGTCCTCTTTGAGCACCGCAATCGCCTTTTCTATCCCTGCACGGCAAGCCCACTTGCATCGAACCGTTTCCATTCTGGCAAGGCAGACTTTCATATCGAGCCGGCTTTTGCGGCCCAGTATTGCTGTCATGACCATAAGCACCACGACCATCCAAAGAACCGCTATAATAACAAGCCCTTTGTTTTTACGGCGGATGCCCGCTGTCATCGCCAAATTCTTATCGTTCGTTATTTTTGTTACCGTTTTCATTTGTTAGCCCCGATACTCGTACCGGAGCCGTCCATTTTAGTTTTATTCACTGCTTTCCAGGCCGCCTGCGGTTGTCTGGCCACCTGTGGTTGTTTGGCCGCCTGTGGTTGTCTGGCCGCCATCCAGAATACTGGCATCTCCTGCCTCCGACCGGGCTATGTTCACAATAATCGATTCCGTAGGCGGATTGCTTCGATTCGGCTGTTTGGCTGCAATAGAGATTGAAACCAGGTCAGGCAGGGCCTGCATTTCCTCCGGCCATTCTTCGGACCACTCTTCACCATCAAAATACTGCACTTCGAAAGCAGCAATATCCTCGGCAATGACCGTCAGGATTCCTCTCGGTTCGAGTTCTTCATGGGGATTCGGCCACAACCGCCTCATGAGTGACGAAGTTTCACCTTCCTGCATGAGGTAGTATTCCACTTCATACAAATCACCTTCCGGCTGGTCGATTCTGGCCTTGGTCCTGCCGGTAGTATAAAATATCAGGTAGCTCGTATAATTATCCTGCTCAAGTGGTTCAACGGTCCCGATAAATTTAGTGTTTTCAATGTTACCGTCATTGTAAAGATTCTGAAGGTCCTGCGCTATCGTGTTAGCGGCAAATCTGACCTCCGCCGCGGCGTTAATGTTGCGGTCAACCATCTCGGCACTGGCTATAATCGCCCTGAGCGCACCTACCGCGACCATCGCAATAAAAACGCCTATCGTCGATGCCACCAAAACTTCAACTAACGTAAATCCGGTTCTTTTCGAAAGCATTTCTTCTAATCACTCTTGTACGGTTTCGGTGCTACTTTCTTCCGACAGGGCCTCCCCGTTGAGCATAGTATCGACGGAAATACTGTAGGGCCGGTTTCTATCGACCCAGCTTACCGTCAACGTCGCCAGGTACAAACTGTCAATCTCCTGGTATTCGGTATCAATTTTCCAATGATATACGTAAATGGAATCTTCATAGTCTCCTTCCAATTGTCCCATCTCGACGATTGAATCGATGCCGACATAGTCTATTAAACTAAGCTGCTTATCTACCAGTGAGGCGGCCATTTCATATCGCCTGTTAAGATGCGTTCCGGTCAGCGCCTGGGTGCCGATTGCTCCAACGATCATGACGGCCCCGCAGAGGATAATGCTCGACGCGACCACCTCGACCAAAGTAAAACCTTTTGTTTTGGTCTTCGCCCACATAATCATTCCGCGTCCAAATCAGTAGTGCCGACTTTCACGTTTTCAGTCGTCCCGAAATACATTTTCACTCTGCCGGTGGCGGGGCTGATACTGATCGAGTAATGCGTTTTCCCGTCACCGATTTGAACAACCGACGATTGCGCAGTGCCGTTCGGTGAAAAGGTAATCGTCTGTTGCTCCTCACTGATCGAGTTTGTCTCCAAGTCATTCGGCATGATCTCAACAGACTCGAATACAACGTCGCCTTGAAACTGCACGGGTTTACAATAAATATTCTTCACTATTTCCTGCTGTGCCTGCCCGCTATCTTCATCCCACAATACGGTCGTCAGGTAAAATTCTTTATTGGTCAGATCCAATTCCATCTTGTACTGGCTTTGTTTCTCCACGGCTATCAACCTCGCATATTTGGCGGTAAGAAAAAAATCATACGCCGCCTTTTCCACCTGCATCTTCCTGAAGGTTCCTACATACAGACCGGCGCCGGCACCGGTGATCAATCCGATGATAACTACCACCATCAACACCTCGGAGATGGTAAAGCCCTTTCGCCTTGTTTTGCAGTTCACTTTCACGTTATGCAATCTCAAATTCGATAGCTGATAACCACATTAATCGTTGATGATATCTGCGTTGTCGCCCTCGCCGCCGTCCATGGCGTCCGCTCCCAGGCTTATCAAATCAAAACTGCCCGGGTTGTACTCGCCTTCCGCAATATACATGTATGGATTGTCCCACAGGTCAAGCAGGTCGCTGCGCTTCAGATAGGGGCCGTTCCATTTGCTGTCTTCCATGTCCGAAGGCGGCAAAACCAGCACCTCAAGCCCCTCGGAGTCGTCCGGATATCTGCCGCAGTCAATGTAAAAGCGGGCGATCGCATTCTCGATAATCGCCATCTTCGCCTTTGATAAGTCCGCTTTGGTTTTGCCGATACCCGAGAACATCCTCGGCGCTACAAATGCTGCAAGCATCGTTATAATCAAGACAACGACAAGCAACTCTACAAGTGTAAATGCTTTTCTTTTCCTGTTTGTCCGCTCCATTTTGCTACCTCTCAATAAACGATTTTGCGAATAGTACATTATGATTTATGCCGCGAATGAGCGTTATAACATTCCACCGCCAAGCTCCATGGCAATTATCGGCAGCAGAGTCGCCGCAATGATAAAACCAATCACCAGTGCCAGCAGCAATATTAAAATCGCGGGGAAAATCGACATAAACTTGTTAATGGAGGAGTCCGCTTCAGCGTCGAATGTATCGGCGGCATTCAACAATAATTCATCGAGTTTCCCAGTCTGCTCGCCCACCGCGACAATCTGTACCAGCAGTGGCGGAAAATAACCGGACTCGCCCAAAGGCTCGGCCAGAGGCTCGCCCCGTTTGACTTTTTCCGCTACTGTGTCAATTTCCCTGCCCAACAATTCATTACCAAGCGTATCACGAACTACCCCCAGGGCTTCCAATATAGTAACACCTCCCATTGTCAGCGCCCCGAGTGTCCGTGCAAATCGACCCACCGCAATCGTCCGTAAAACCGAACCTAAAATCGGTATTCGAAGCTTAAACGTATCGTATTGGAAGCGGCCAGTGGTTTTTACCCATTTTATCAGGCGATAAAATCCCACAGATATAGCAACCAGGACAATCCACCCCAGGAAACTCGTAAACAAACCTTGAATAAACCCGCTGATGCCCATCAATATCCTTGTCGGCAACGGCAGGACTGTCAGGTCGGCACCCAAAGTGCCTATTATCTTCGGCAATATTACGGTTATGACGATGATTACCGAGACAAGACCGAGACACAAAACGAAAATAGGATAGGCGGAGGCATTTTTCATATTTGTTTTGATCTTCTCATCCCTCGTCAGCATATCCGCCAGCTGAACCGAAGTACGTTCAAGTATTCCGCCTGTTTCTCCGACTCGTATCATCGACAGATATAAGGGGCTAAACACTTTCTCATGCTTGGCCATAGCTTCCGAAAGAGACTGCCCGGAACTGACAGCATCTACGAGATCGCCCAGCAAATCTTTTGTTGCTATCTTGTGCTGCTGTTTGCGAAGAAGCTCAAGTCCGCTAAGCAGCGGAAGTCCCGCTCGCAAAGCCGTACTGAGCTGGGTCGTCATAGCCAAAACGTCTTTGCTTGAGACCCTTCGTGAGCCGAATTTAAAAAGCTGCCCCACATCCGAAGCAGCCGTCTTGGCCTGGCTGTCATCGGGACTGTGCGACCGAACGTCTTTGGTCAATTCTGTTACGAAATGGCCTTTTTCAGTAAGAGCTACAACGGCACTTCTGCGGTCAACTGCCTCTATCGTTCCCGCAACGTGTCCGCCGCCTTGATCTACCGCTTTATAGGAAAACCAGTTCACTTTAGGTATCTCACCTTTCGTATTTCATATCTCATTCGAGATGACGTTTCACTTTTTAGTCTCTAATCATCCTCGCCGATACTCTTGGCAACTCGGAAGATTTCCTCAGGAGTCGTTACTCCTTCTAATACCTTGGTGAGACCGTCGTTCACCATACTTATGTGGTCCGGGGGGGCCGCCTTGATAATCTGTTCGGTCGACGGTTTTGTTGCGATCAGCTCGCGGAGCGTTCCCGTGATCCTGAGCAGCTCATATATCCCGATCCGCCCGCTCATGCCGGTTTGTCCGCATTCGTTGCAACCGATCCCGTGATAGAACTTCGTATCAGGCAGAATTTTCATCGAGCCATTCAGGCTTTTGATTAGACGTTCGTCCGGCTTGTACGATTCCTTGCAATTGGGACAAATCGTACGCACAAGCCTCTGCGCCATAACCGCCTCAAGGGAGCTGGCCAGAAGGAACGGCTCTACACCCATGTCGATTAATCTCGTCACGGCCCCGGGAGCATCGTTCGTATGAAGTGTCGAAAAAACAAGATGGCCTGTAAGAGCGGCACGAATTGCTATGTCAGCGGTTTCACGGTCTCGAATCTCACCCACCATGACGATGTCCGGATCGTGGCGAAGAATATGACGCAGGCCCGTAGCGAAAGTAAGACCTCTTTTCGGATTGACAGGCATCTGGTTAATGCCTTCAAGCTGATACTCGACAGGATCTTCTATAGTTATCATTTTCACGGCAGGGGAGTATATCTTGTTGAGCGAAGCATAAAGCGTCGTTGTCTTACCGCAGCCGGTCGGCCCCGTAACGAGCACAATACCATGTGTCCGGTGCAGACATTGATTGAAACCCTCCAGGCACTGATCGTTCATTCCCAAATCGTGAAGTTTCATCATGGAGGTCGACCGATCCAAAATTCTCAGCTCAATGGATTCGCCGAATACGGTTGGAACGGTCGAAACACGCATATCGACTCTGCCCTTCTTGCCGGAAAATTCGATATGCCCGTCCTGCGGCACAAATCGCTCGGCAATGTTCATGCCTGCCATAATCTTGATTCTGGAGATAATGGCCGCCTGGAGCCGCTTCGATGAAGGCGTCCTCTCGACGAGCATCCCGTCGACTCTGTACTTGATCTTTACCTGATTTTCGAACGGCTCGATGTGAATATCGCTGGCCCGGGCATCGATCGCTTCGAGTATTACCAGGTTCACGAGATTGACCAGTGACGGCTCTCTTGCCAGCTCGTTCAGCTTCGCCGGCGAGTAATCCCCATTATCCGATTCTTGAGTCTCTATTCGCTGTTCGGCCGGCACAAGATCATCCATCATCCTTGCCACATTGCTGCCGTAGAATTTCAATATTGCCTTCTCCATCTCCTTCGGCTCGGCATAATATCGAAGCACCGAACAACCGGTTACCAGCCGCAAATCCTCGATAACCTGCGGCTGAAACGGATCCGTCATCGCCACTTTTAACCGGCCGTTATCCTGGCTTAATGGCATAATATTGTATTTGCTGACCAATTCGGCCGGTACAAGACCGACGATATCACCGCTTATCGAAATATTAGTCAAATCGACCTTGTCTATTCCTGCCTGATGCGCAAGTGCTTCATTGAGCTGAGCTTGCGTTACATAGCCGAGATCAAGCAATATCTGGCCCAATCGCCGGTGCTCGATCTTCTGTTCCGCTAACGCAAATTTAAGGCCGGACTCGTCAAGGTACGATTTTTCACAAAGCAACTCACCTAACCTTTTCCGTTGTCGCAATTTCATTCCTCTCTAACAGTTTGTAAAAAAACTTCTTTGCAATCCTATGTCTATATAAATAAAGAACTTATCTAAACGTATACACACTTTGACCCAGCCCGAAAAATAATCGGACTCGCAGTCTTTTCTTAACTACCTTCTCAGACGCTTGAGAGTGCGGTTTTCTTACAATAAAATGTTTTTTTAGCAAAAACTTACAATCCCGGCCCGCACACATCAAAGCCTATTCAGATATTCGGTTTTTTTATACTTTTCAGTGTAAATATAGCGCTTTATCCTGGTATAGATATCTTAAACCGCCGTATGCTATCCAAAAAATTGCGCTTTTTCAGATTTTTGATGCGAACGTCGAAGAAATCCACAGTATCCAGTATTTTAATACTTTTTTCGGCAATATGCAAGATACAAATCAGACAATCGACATACAAAAGCTAAAAACTTTCCCAGCAATGATTTATCAATGTCCGATGCTGCTAAAAATATTGCTAATCTGTTCAAACTGTAGGAGTTTTGAAGCAAATACTTGGCTTTTTTGACGCTTTATTGAGGCCCAGTACGTTGAGCTGACTGGAATATCATTGAAATTGAGATGAAATTGCGTTATTATTAGACTTGAAGTTTACAGGAGAATTTTAAAAGTGCCAAAGCGTCCAGGAGAATCTTTATAAAAACCTAAATGAGGAATTCGATATGAAAAAGAGAAAAGTATTCATTTTTACCGTTGGAATCATTGCAACTTCGATATCGTTGGCATTACACGATACGGTTCCAACAAATCTGACGGACTCTTTATATGACTATTCTACATATATTCCCTGGGCATCTCAAGGTGGCAAATACACGCGCTCAGGTCAATCTACTCACATAGGCCCAAGGGCGGGAGTGATTAAGTGGATATTTGAATTTGAAGGAGCTATATCTGGCAATATAGCAGTAGGCAAAAATGGTCAAATCCTTGCAGCTTGTGAGGAAGGGCTATATTGCATAGATCCAAACGGAATATTGCTTTGGATTTATCAAACTGAAGCAGAACTCACCAGCTCACCGAGTTTGGGATCTGATCAAACTACATACGTTGGAGATGCAAACGGAATCCTCCATGCTGTCGATTCAGCGGGAGTCGAGTTGTGGACCTATGCAACGGGCGGGCCTATATACGGGGCTCCTGCTGTGTCGGACAATGATTGGATATATGTGGCTTCAGAGGATGGAACACTATACGCACTGGATAAGAACGGTGCTGAACAATGGCGTTTTCAAACGCATGGCCCCGGCATATTCGAAGGCGCGATACTGGCGTCACCAACGATTGGTCCCGACGGATCGATATACACCTGCGGCCTTTACGATCCTAATTTGTATGCATTGTCACCCGACACCGGGGATGTGAGATGGATTGATCACGAACCTGCACCTGCGACCAGAGGAGGAACGGGAACAAGACAACGCGCGTTGGCCGATCTCGGCAACCAGCCGGTTCTCAGAAGTAAGCGGACTCTGTCACACCCGGTTGTAAACGACAACAACGGAATGATCTACCAGATCGCATTACACGATCCAAATCTGTATGCCGTTAATCCTTCTGACGGCACAATATGCTGGAAGACAAACCTGATCGAGCATGAAATGATAGAAGAAAATATAACTTCTGAAAGCGGGTGGTACGAGCCGACTATCGGTCCTGATGGAACGATCTACGCATCTCTAAATGATCCCTACATACGAGCAGTCGAACCCAATGACGGCACTATTAAATGGGTGGCCAAGTTAGAAGATTCCGAAGGTTACCACCTTGTCGTAGACAATACGGGATACATATACGCCGCGGGCGATGGAGGTCATCTTTATGTATTAACACCTGACGGCCAGCCTGTAGCCGGCATGCAAACCGGCGGAAAACTCGGATACCCTGTTATCGCCGAAGATCATCAAATTCTAATTACATATAATGAAGTCAAAGTTTCTGAAACGGAGGTGGAATCTGTAAGCCGTATTATTGCTATTACTGACGAGTCGATAGTCCTTCAATGGGAAGATCAGCTCGGAGCAATGCCCGGTGTCCCGGAAACATCCGATACAGAGGAGAACGGTCAAAATAGAAGGCGGTAGGTGACTTTACCAGCGATACATACTCATTGTATCCGATAAATAGGAGACGAAAGAATGCAACGATATAGACACTCAATAAAAGATATAACGGTTATCGTTTTGTGTTTGGCCTGGATTCTGCTTTGTTCAGGATCCGTGGGTAGCAATGGAGTAAGATTTGCCAAACGAACGGCCTGCATGGCAAATATGAAGCGTCTCACACATGCGTGGATCCTCTGTGCACAAGACAACAGTGGATATATTCCCAGTGGCATTCCTGGTTCAGGAACAAGACCGTGGATCGGCAGACAAAATATAATAGAGGCTGGTTCTTTGTGGCCGTACTGTAGAGATAAAAGACTATATAAATGTCTTAATGGCAAAGATGGCGAGATAGTAACGTATGTGATAGTGAATACTTTTGACGGGACGGGAACCATTCGAAAACTTAGTGACGTTCCAGAAACGACTGCTTCTCGTCGAATGGTTTTCATCGATACTGGATATCTAATGACTGATACCTTTGATGTGTATTATAATCAGCACGCGTGGTGGGATGCTCCACCAGTTAGGCATGAGCAAGGCACATGTACCTCCTTTGTAGATGGACATAGTGAGTATTGGAGATGGAAAGATCCGCGTACTGTTTCGTCGACGCGCCCCCCGGAGAGTTCACATGCTCCCGTGGTCCCGTTAGGCTATAATCAAGATCTTATTCGCCTTCAAATAGCTGTCTGGGGTCAATTGGGGTATGTAGTGCCATGAGGTACTATGGAACATTAATGTCCGAAGACGAAAAGAATCCAAGCTATCCCCAGGATTTTGGAAATAAGCGATTGGTCATTTTCTTCGTGGTTCTCAATGTCCCTTTCTACTCCACTCAGAACCGTTCCTGAGTACATCGAATGCGCGAAAATCAGTGGACATCTATTTCTGAGAAACTCGGAGTCTGTCTCTCGTTTAATCCCCCGAAGGAGACCCGAGCATTCATTGTTCAGGCAAGATCCAGCGTTGATTTGCCTTTGGGCAGGTCGAAACAGACCGTAATGTCCGAGCCGTCGCTGTGCCATGTGCCGCTTTTGAGTTGCAGCGGGGCGGTCACCCGGCTCAGTTCTGCAGGCTTGCCGGCAAGCGTCAATTTTTGCGGCGTCTGCGAACCGCCGCTCAGCCGTACGGTGAAACGCGTCGTGGCGAACGGGGCGGTGAATATTACCTGCCGGCCCTGCTTGTCGATCTGAGTCAGCTCTTTAGCGGCCCAGTAGCGGGCGATTTCGCCCTGTTTCATCCAGAGCAGGTTGTCGTAGCGGGCTTCAAGCCGCCGGACGACCTCTTTGAAAATATTGAAACCGACTTCCTCGCCGTTGAAATAGACGCCGGGCCAGTGGCAGACGAGAATCGCCGGCTCGCCCCTGGCGATGACCTCCGGCAGCCGGCCGCCTTTGAGGTCCTCGGTGATGTGTTTATCCGCCGAGCCGGGCTCCAGCCCGTCCCAGCCGCCGAACCAGTCGCCGGTGCAGCCGATGATCGAGACGACGCACTTGGGATTGTCGCCGTCGAGGCCGGATGCGTACTGGACAAGGGGAGCGACGCTGGTCTCGTCAGTGAACAGGTCGCGGAAGTAATGTGGAATCTCGGCGTTAAATACGTCCCGGCACGATTCGAGCGTGGCCTGGGCGAGGTTTTCGCGGTTCTGGCTGCCGAAGCCGCCGGGCGTGGTGATGCCTTCGCAGTCGAGGCCGACGTTCTTGAGGATTCGCAGGGCGTAGGCCATGTAGTCGGCGAGCTGATCGGCGGACTTGTCCTGGCTCCAGCCGTCGTTCTCGATATAGTAGCCGGTCCGCTCGGGATAGGGCCGGCCGGTCTTGGTGTCGATGACCCATGTGTGGCTGATCATCTCCGGGTGGATGTCCCAGTCGGGCATCATCAGCTCGCGGACGAGCTTGAGGCTGTCGTCCAGCTCCTGCTGCGACCAGCCTGGAAGGCAGCGGTCGAGCCAGCCGACGCAGGCCGGGTAGGGGACGATGCTGTACTTGCCCTTAACGCCGTGCTCGCGGCACCACTGGCCGAACTTGCGCACGAACGAATCGGGTATCTCGCGGGGCAGGCTTCGCCAGTCCTGCTTGTACCTGTCTGGCCAGGCCGTGGCGAAGTGCGGGATGCCGAAGTGAGCCATGTTCACAAGGCAGGTCGAGTCGTCGATAATCAGGCTGACCGGCACGCGGTTCTGCGGATTGAGCACGGTAACGTCATCAGCCCGGCTCGGACGCAGGCCCCTGGGCTGGGCGCTCGCTGGTGTGTGGTTGAGGGCAGAGGCCGCGCCCGCGGTTGCGATTGCCGCCGCCTTTAGAAAATTACGCCGATTGATTTGGTTTTGCGGGTACATATTTCATTCTCCTAAGAGCCTAAAAGTGATAGACCATTTTGACAAACGCTGCCTGGACATCTTCGGCGTCCGTTTCGTAATCATTCAACAGGACATACAAGTTGATGTTCTTCATGCCGGCGATACTATGTTTTCAGCCTGCCGAATCCTTCATTATGATTTAGGTTATTTACTTTTTTGTTGCAATACAAATGTCAAGATTGCCCAAGTTTACAGGAATCGCCGCAATTTTACAACCACCTGCCGCAAGATTTATGACCTGTTTGCAGCACATTCTGTCAAAACACAACATATCCGGATTAAAGCCTTGAACTCTGTGCTGTTCGGGGATAAATATATGAGCGGGAAAAACACAGTAATCCCGGCAGCAATAATTGTAAAAGAAATTTTAATATTTTATTGAACCCGATTGGGATATAGGAGCTATTACTATATAGTAGTAATTATGAATAAGATGGAAACGAAAATGAGCTGTGCCGAAATAGGCGAGAAGATTCGCCGATTCACGGGACTTTGCAGAAAAACCGGCATGAGGGTAACTCCACAGCGTATAGAAATATATAAGCAATTGATAAACACAGACGAGCATCCTTCTGCTGAGATGCTGTACGAAAAGGTAAAAATAACATTTCCAAGCATATCTTTCGATACGGTGAACAGAACGCTGCTGACATTGAACGATATGGGCGCCGCTTTTGTAGTGGAAGGTTCGGGTGATGTAAGGCGTTTCGACGGCGGCATGGAGAAGCACCAGCATTTTAAATGCGTCAAGTGCAAAAGAATCGTAGATTTCTATTATAAGCCCTTCGACATTATCAAGTTGCCGGCAAGCTTTGGAAAGAAATTCATAATCCTGAAAAAGGCTGTATACCTTGAGGGGATATGCGATCTGTGTGAGCAGAAATAGTTCTGTGAATCGGTTTATAAAGAGTGCATTAAAATGAGAAATTTTGCAGTAACTGATTCAGGCAAATCATCGCCGATATCTTTATCTTAGCTAATTGACAAGTTAATTATCTATCGCTTAACAGGGACTCAGAAAAAAGTTGGTTCTACGAAAGATTTTGGTGAAGCTTTGCAGGCATCGGTCGAGACTAAAAAGGTACTTTTGTTGATAAAGGAACAAAGGTATACACGATTCGTGGTTCTTCCAATCGAATAAAATTTAGTTCTTGACTGCTGAGGGCCCGATTGTTCTTATTAATAGCACCTGGGAAGAGTCATTAGAGCAATCGGGCTTTTCATTAGGATCGATTGAGCGTATTTCGAGGGATTGAAACGATATTTCGCGGGAATATGTTCTAAGATAAGTTGTAGTTCATAGTCTGATTTGAGGGCCTTATCGACGATGGCTGTGTATCAGAAAAATCCTTATCCACCCTGATAAATGGTCAGGATAGATTTCAAATCTGTCTTTTTAAGACAAGCATTATACATTGAATTGTCTCCGTTAGGAGTGTATTAGGACTGAGATCAAGAAAGTGAGGAAACTATGGAATTAAAGGGAAGTCAAACTGAGAAGAATTTGTTAGCTGCTTTCGCGGGTGAGTCACAGGCGAGGAACAGGTACACGTATTTTGCCAGCCAGGCCATAAAAGAAGGCTACATACAAATAGCGGCAATTTTCGAAGAGACGGCCAATCAGGAGAAAGAGCACGCCAAGCGGGAATTCAAATTTCTCAAGGGCGGCGAGTTGGAGATCACGGCCACATTTCCCGCCGGCGTCATCGGCAGCACGGTTGAAAATCTGAAGGCCGCCGCCGCCGGCGAACATTACGAAACAACCGAAATGTATCCGGAGTTTGCAAAAGTTGCCGAAGAAGAGGGATTTGATGAAATCGCAAAGGTGTTCAGGGGCATCGCCATAGCTGAGAAACACCACGAGGAGCGATACCTTGGGCTGGCGAAGAATATCACGGAGGGTGTTGTATTCAAGCGTAAAAAAACCAGGCGCTGGGTATGCAGGAACTGCGGCTATGTCCACGAAGGACCGGAAGCCCCGGATGCCTGCCCGGCCTGCGCGCATCCCCAAAGTTACTACGAATTGGAGGCTGCCAACTACTAAAAAAATTATTAAGGAGTTGGAAAATGAAAAAGTCATTCAGAAAACGAATTGCAGCAATCAGCATCCTGGCAACCATTGCGATCTTTGCCTCGATTGCGTATTCGCATTGTCAAATCCCATGCGGTATATATGACGATGAGGCCCGGTTCGGTGCGATTACCGAGCACATCACGACAATCGAAAAATCCATGAAGGAAATCGAGAGACTCTCGGCTGAGGACAAGCCGAACATGAACCAGATTGTCCGGTGGGTAAACAACAAGGAACTTCATGCCGACGAACTCAGCGAAATAGTCACATACTATTTCATGGCTCAGCGTGTGAAGCTGCCGGCTGACGGCGACACAAAGGCGCAAAATCAATACATCACGAAGCTAACCCTGCTTCATCGGATGCTTGTGTACTCGATGAAGGCCAAACAAACGACGGACCTGGCAAATGTAGAGCAGCTAAAATCCGCGCTGAATGAGTTTAATAAAGCTTATACGGGCGAAAAAGGCTGAAGGTCAGGTCCGGATCGAGAAAAGAGGTGGAATATGACAGAGGCGAAAAATACTATCACAATTAGTGGAAATCCGGTGGCGCTGGTGGGCGGCGGGCCGGGTGTCGGTGAATCGGCGCCGGATTTCGAGGCCGTAAACAATGATATGTCTCCATTCAGGCTCTCGGAGATTAAGGGTAAAGTGCTTGTTATTTGCTCTGTCGGGTCGCTTGACACGTCTGTATGCGATACCGAAGTACGTAAATTCAACGAGCAGGCAACATCCCTTGGCGATGATGTGAAAGTACTGGTGATCAGCATGGACCTGCCGTCTGCCCAGAAGCGATGGTGCGGTGCGGCGGGCATTAAGAACGTCCGGACCATCTCAGACCATAAAAAGGCGGATTTCGGCAACGCGTACGGCGTCCTGATAAAAGAACTGCGACTTCTGGCCCGCACTGTATTTGTTGTGGACAAAAAGGGTGTGATTCGTTACATAGAGGTCGTTGACGAGCTATCACACGAACCCGATTATGAAGCAGCGCTGAAAGCGGCAAAGGAAGCAAGAAAATGAGGCAGCTCAAGCCAAACGTATATGCAGTCGGGGCGATCGACTGGGATGCGAAATTATTCGACCGGCTGATTCCGCTGCCGGATGGTACGAGCTATAACTCGTACCTCGTATGCGGAACTGAAAAAACTGCATTGATCGATACGGTCGATCCGGCAAAAACTGATGTCTTGCTCGGAAATATTGTCGGCGCCGGTGTAGACAAGCTTGACTACATTGTGGCACATCACGCCGAACAGGACCATTCAGGGTCTCTGCCCGATATTCTGCTGCTGTATCCGGACGCAAAGGTGGTGACGAATCCGAAGTGTAAAGAAATGCTGATGGATTTGCATGGCATCGAGGATGAGAAGTTTGTCACCGTCGAGGACGGACAGGAGATATCATTAGGTG
>Ga0315288_10004346_pt1 | contig 18025 bp, 19 predicted proteins | sample YL17G11_20_MG_FD_203454 | JGI IMG/M metagenome (GOLD analysis project Ga0315288, IMG submission 203454) | Sediment microbial communities from Yellowstone Lake, YNP, Wyoming, USA - YL17G11_20 | ecosystem: Environmental > Aquatic > Freshwater > Lake > Sediment | place: USA: Wyoming | collected... | reverse complement strand
GCATGTAGTCAAGAATCGGGAGTATGGAAAGCGGGAACTGGTGGGAGAACTTCTCAGCTTCCTTCGCCAGGTACCTCTGCAGTGCGAGCATTACCTTGGTCAGCGAGCCGGTCTCCTTGGCATCCTCTAACGCATCCTTGATCTGCTCGTAGAAGGAGAACCTGGAAAGCTCATCGAGCATCTGCTCAAAGGATTCGATTCCTGCCAACCGGACCAGCTCATTGACCCTCAACTCCTTTCCCCCGTCGATGAAGTAGATACGAACGCGCTCGAACGGTATACCCTCCCTTTTCAATTTCAGCAGGGTCCTCAGGTTGTTTATGTCGATTTCCTTCTGAATGAAAGCGAGGAACAATCGTTCAGGTCTGTTCTTGCCGCGTATCGATTCGAGAAGGCGGGAGTAGTATATCTTGTCGAAGTACTCCTCGAGCGGCTCGAGCGCCCCGGTATCCTCATATGATGCGCTTATCTCATTGGGGATGGCCGACCCGCCCTTTTTGCCCACCGCGTCCAGAATATCGGAGACGCTCTCCAAGCCTATCAGAGACCTGAGGTATTCCTCGTCAAACCTTCCTGCTGGGACAAGGTCCTCGACGATCTCTTCGACGGTTGCCCCGTAGTGCTTGCCTCTAAGAATCGTCTTGACGTTCCACTCGTCCCATCTGGCAAGGTAGCTCGAAACCATGTTCTTAAGTTCTCCGCTGCAGAAATTGAGCACCTGTCTGTATATCCTGGCGAGATTCCTGTTTGTTCCGATCTCGATCAAGTTCACACCGGAGTACCTGGATGCGAGCTCTGCCATTTCCACATGATACTGGGTCTCACCGAGGAATCTACCTATCTCGTTCAGATCCATCATGAGAAGCTTTGGGTAGTTGTCCTTTCTCAGGAGCAGGCTCTTCTTGGCTCTGACCCTGGCGCACGCGTAGGCGTAGTTCCCCCTCCCACCCAAACTAGGCAGCATCCGTTCACCCGAAAAGCATGTTTGAGATGTTCCTGAGCTCCTTCTCCCAAACCTCTTCCAGAATACTCTTGAACCGGTAATCCAAGCGGATCGTTCCATCCTCGCTTTCCAGTATCAGTCCCGATTTCATGTCGCTCTCCATGACTCTCTCTGGCTCAACGCAATCAGATAGAAGCTTCGATTCCCCACGGGGGCATATCACCTTTGGTCGCGGAACGAGATTTTTCGCGTTCGAATAGACCTTGCAGTAGATCTTTGCCTTCTCCTGGGCGGGCATCGACTCGATTTCGTGCAACGTCTCTTCGAAAACCTTGTCCAGAATCTCCTTTCTGGCGTTCAGGATTATTCGCTTCGCCTCAAGCTCAGCGCTGGATATCTCCTGCCGGGTCGACCGGCGAAGCGCCTCCTGGAGCACTCTCTCCTGCAACTTCCTCTTCTTGGCTATCTCTTCATCCGCAGCTCTGAGGATCCCCGTTTTCTCTTTTTCGGCTCCCTCGCTGAGCTTGTTCGCTTCCATCCTGGCGATGTCCAGGATATCCTTGACTACCTTGTCAAGCGCCATGGACCGGCACCTCGATTCCTGTTCACATATTCAGCCAGAGCAGAATCGCCACGACGAGACCAAATATGACGATGGTTTCGGGTATGACCATCAACACCAGGCCCTTACCGAATAGTTTCTCGTTCTCGGCCATGGCACCGACCGCGGCCGCGCCGACATCCTTCTCGGCGAGACCTGCGCCCAATCCGGCCAGACCGACTGCGATTCCTGCTCCAATTGCTATCAGACCTGCCTCTAAGGCCATTTCTTTCACACCTCCGTCGTATACTTTCTTCTGATCCTCAGCGGACTGAACTTCGATCCGCCGCCTTCATAGAACTTCATGAAGAACTCAACGTACTGCAGCCTGATTCCCTGCAGTCCCGCTGATATTATCGCAAGAATGAATATCATCAGATGCCCGACTATGAAAACCAAGAGAGCCAAGACAATCATGATTCCGCCACCTGGGGCGATCATCTCTATTGAAATGGAGTTGAACGCCAGAGCGAGACCTGCCTTGGACATGCCAATCGCGGTGAGACGAGTGTAGGAAACGACATTGCTCATCAGTCCCGGCAGCTCAAGAATGAGCTTCGCCCCCTCCCCTTTCAGACCGATCACCATGCCAACAATCACGAGGCCTGCCCCAGCCAACATACGAAGGTCCGTCATGATCAGAGGCTTCCCGAGTATGAGGGCATCGACCATCAGGAGGAGCAAGAACACGCCACCTGTGAGTATCAAGATCCAGCTGAACTTCTCGAAGAATGCATGCTTAAGCCCCCGTCTCATCGCGACGTTGGCGAAACCAAGGCCGAATGCGGTGAACAAATGGACGATGCCTATCCACACGCTGATATAAAGAAGAATCTTGACGTCGTGGAGCTTGCTGAACATACCTATTGGTATCGAGAACAACCCCAGGTCGATCCTATGAGGTATGTCGATCCCGAGCAGGCTTGACCAGGTAAGCTCTCCGTAGGGACTTGGCGCAAAGTGCATGCCGAGGGCTTCCCCAAAGAGTATGAAGCCGAATATGAGCGTCATTATTCCACCAAAGAAAAGCGCGGTGGAAATCGTACGCCACTCGTCACTCTTGCACCTCCTCAAACCGACGTAGCCAAGAATCACAAACGGTATGCCGTATCCGACATCGCCGACCATGAGACCGAAGAATATCGGAAAGAAGATGAATACCAAGGATGTCGGATCGATCTCGTTGTACCTAGGGGTCGAGACGAGTTCGACGAGATGGTTGAAAAGGTTCAGGGGACGGGGATTCGACTCCTTAGTAGGAACGTCTCCTAGTCCAATCTCCTCCGCGTCCTCTTCAGCATCCTTCCGACCCTTCACCTCAAGCAATTCAATATAGACCCCGTCGCCCACCTTCGCATTGAAATCTTCCCTCAACTTGTCAAGATTCTCTGAAGGGACCCAGGCATCAATGACGAACGAATGGGCGGTCACGCCTGCCCTCAAAGGCATCTCAGCCTTCTCGACCTCTATGCTGAGTTCCTCATCGGACGCTAGAACGAATGCTGCGTGCTTTTCCCTGAGTTTCCCCAAGGTTGCCTGGACCTCCTCAAGACTCTTTCTGAGGATCGATTCTTCCTTCTGGATATTATTGAGGATCTCCACGGGCTTGCCTGTCCCCCGAGGGACGCTCACCTCGCTGAATCCGTACTGCATCAGGATCCGCTGCGCCTCATCGGCCTCGGACCGCTGGACGAACACCGCGATCAGCTTGCCATCCTGCGCCGTCAACGCCTCGAACTGATCGAGCGATTCCTGAAGAACGCCCGAAGGGTCCGCGCGGACATGCCCGACAAAGACGGTCAGGCTCCTGAAATCATGATAAAGTTCGAGGTCGAGAGGGAGAGAGGCAAATGGTCGAAGGTCCCTCTTCTGTTGATCCAGCTCGCTCAATCGCTCCTCGATCTTAGCTTTTGAGCCGACGACGTCCAATGTTTCGGAATCGAGCGAAACGATCGCCGAATCAATCTCTTTTCGGATTCGCTCAGCGGAGAGAGGCTCTGGAACCTTCAGCTCCTTGATATCTAGATCCTTCTCGATCGCTCTGAGCCTCAGCAGCCTCTCCGATGCTTTGGAGGCGACAGGAAGAGGAGAACCAAGAGTGAATCCTTCCTTGTCTGAAGGGAAATCGACCAAATGGACTACCCGCGACTCATACAAGAGATCGACGGTCCTTTCTAAATGGTCCTTGGAGCCTACGATAAGGACCTTAGCCATTTGTTCTGGGAGTAGCATCCAACGCCCTCACGAAATTATCTTTGAGATCGTCCCTGACCTTGTCGGCTCTGGTCGTGGCCTGAGTCCTTACCCTCAAGCCCTCGTCCTTCCCCCGGGCAAGGATTTCCTCTCTTTGAGAGGCGATCTTCGCCTTCTCCCTGGAAAGCGTCTGGTCGAACTCGGTTCTAAGCCTCTCTTCGCCCTCTTGAGTCGCTTTTATGGCCTGCCTTCGAGCTGCGGCAATGATCGCCTTTTGACTCTCCTGAGCCTCTTTTATAATTTGTTCGGCCTCTTCCTCGGCGCGCCTCACCTGAAGAAGCGTCTCGTCTCTGCCCATTGAATCCCCCCGGTTTGCGGCGTGTGTGGAACATACTTGACATATATATAACATTGGTCAATTATCAAGGATTTGATGAAGGGCCAGGAGGCGACATTCGAAATCCGCAAGAAGGAGAGAACGTAGCCCCGTTCCTTTATTCATCACAGACTCAATGTCCATTCTAGGAAAGGTTCCTGCAGGAGCCTCAACTAGTTTAGATACTCAGTCGAAGTAACGCCTTACGACGACCTTGCTTTCATTGAGTATGTCCACCGAAAGTCCGTCGACGTACTCATCCTTGTATACGACCTCCTTGATGCCGGCGTTGACGATGATCTTCGAGCAGAGGACGCAAGGAAAGTTCGTAGTGTATATCGCGGCGTCCTTTATGCTAACGCCGAAATAGGCCGCTTGGATGACGGCGTTTTGCTCCGCGTGGACCCCCCGACACAGCTCGTGCCTGGTTCCAGACTCTATCTGGTTCTGCTTCCTTATGCAGCCGAGCTCCCCGCAGTGACTCAGGCCCTTCGGAGCCCCATTGTAACCTGTTGTCAACACCCTCTTCTCCTTCACTATGACGGCCCCCACCTGTCGCCTGAGGCAGGTCGATCTTGTGCCCACGAGTTCGGCCATTTTCATGAAGTAGGTGTCGTTGTCCGGTCTCGTCATGTTCCTATCTCGAACCCGCAACCAGGTATATGCAGTTTTTCATCGAGCGAAAATAGATCGCTAAACAGCCTTCTGGGTCCGACCAACATACCTATTTATAAGCAAAAGTCATTGAAAGGCGCGTGCCCGACAAAGACCCTCAGAGAAAAGGCTATATCCTTTTGCTAAAGGAGCTGCTCGTCGTCGGCGTCATCATCATCGTAATCCTTGTCGCATTGTTCGCGTATAGCGGTCTTTGGCCGCCCGTCGTTGTTGTAGAATCTGGGAGCATGCAGCACAGCGATACCCAGAGCTCGATTGGCACGATAGACACGGGCGACATCGTTATCGTCCAGAAGGTGCAGGGCAGCCAGGACGTCGTCACTTATCTCGATGGCGTTTCGAATGGATACAAGACATACGGGGAATTTGGTGACGTGGTCATCTACAACAGATATGGGTTGACGGAGAGGGTGCCGATCATACATCGCGCGTTGTGCAAGATCATCTACAACGAGACCGGTGGTGGATACGACATACCTTCCCTAGCCTCCCTGCCAGACGCACAATGGGAGGTCCAAGGGATCTCGGCAAAAACCTGTTGGAATCTGAACAAGGTCGTTGAGATACACGATATCGGTTACTTGCATCTGACCGTCAGGCTTGACCTCTCGGAGATTCTGAAGTACTACTCGTCAAGAGGGCTCTCCCCTCATGGGGGGCTCATCACCATGGGCGATCATAACGCCCAGAGTAATGGGACAGAGCTGCTCGGATATTACGACCAGCTCTCAATTTGCCGGGAGCCCATCAGAGACTCCTGGCTGGTGGGAAAGGCGAGGGGGGAGCTCCCGTGGTTTGGACTGGTAAAGCTCTGGGCGACCAACACTCTACCGCCCAACACACCTCAGAACAGCGTGACGAACTTCTTCATATCTATCGTTGTGATCATCGGTCTCCCGATCGCGCTAGACCTCAGCAATGTTCTTCTTAAGAGACGAGGCATCGAGATCTTCGGATGGACAAAGAAGCTGAGAGTTGTATTGGTGTGCGGGAAACGAGGGGACGAGGAAGCTGAAGTTGGGAAGGGTGGTGAGGCGGTGAAGGACGCCGACCCCTCGGAACCCACGAGTTCTGGCCAGACGAAGACTGGAAAGAAGGACAAAGGCAAGAGCGAGTGACTATATCAAGGTCATCTGGGTCTTTGGCTTGTAATTCTTCAGCCCCTGCATCATCTCGTCATCTTCCAAGACCTTCTTCGTTTCCAGAAGCGGCACGCTGGACTCGATCTCCTTTGTCCGGCCCCCCCGCCCAAATGACTTTACCCTGGCGTGGATGATCCCGAGCATGTCAAGCTCCGATATCAGATCCGTTATCCTGCGTTGGGTGAGTATGCTGACGCCAACGACGTGGCTCAGATCCCTATAAGTATCGTAGACGTCGCCCGTGGTCAATCGACCGTTCCCCTTTTCCTCATTGAGCATGATGCTCATGAGAACGAGCTTGGATTGAGTCGGCAAGGTCTTGATGGTTTCCGTGACACAATCCAGTTCGATCTTGTTCTTCGCCTTGTACACATGGGCCTCAGTGATCTTGTCGTCGGAGCCCCTTTCGGCTATCTCCGCCGCGACCCTCAAAAGGTCGAGGGCTCTTCTGGCGTCGCCGTGCTCCTGTGCCGCCAGCGCGGCGCACAAGGGAATGACGCTATCTTCCACTATGCCTTCGTCGAACGCAAGGATCGCACGCTGGGAAAGGATGTCCTTCAGCTGTTCAGCATTGTATGGCGGGAAGACCATCTTCTCTTCCCCGAGTCTGCTCTTCACCCTCGGGTCTAGAAACTCCGTGAACTTCAGATCGTTGGATATCCCGATCAGAGACACCCTTGCATTCTGAAGGTCGTCATTGATCTTCGAAAGATGATAGAGGACGTCGTCCCCGCTCTTGTAGACGAGCTTGTCGATTTCGTCAAGGACGATTATGAAGACCTTTTTCTCCTCGTCTATCTTGTCCCTCAGGATGTTGTAGACCCTCTCGGTGCTCCATCCCGTGAACGGGATCCTCTCATTGAAGTCATCGATGAGCCTGTTCCCGATGTTTTGAAGTACCCCATATTGAGTGTCCACAATCTCACAGTTCATGTAGACATAGGAAACCCTGTTCAGCTCGGAGTCGGCTTTCTTGATCTCGTTCCCGAGATATTTGACCGAGGCGGTCTTCCCCGTGCCCGTCTTTCCAAATATCAGGATGTTCGACGGCCTCTCTCCTTTCAAGGCGGTCACGAGAACAGAGGCCAATTGACTGATTTGCTGATTTCTATGCGGAAGCTCGTCCGGTATGTAGGATGGCCTCAGTATCTCCCTGTTCCTCCGAAAGAGCTGCTTGGACTTGAGATATTGCTTGAAGACGTTGTCTTCCAATAAACTCCCCCCATTAGCTGGAAGGGGGAAAGTTGCGGCCCTCCCACCCCTTCATTTCTAGTGGAAATTCATCCTCTTCTGTTCAAGGTGCAGATTGAAAAGCGCTCACGATTACAAGAACTTTACTTTTATTCTAGATTCCTAATCTCGCAGGTTGCTGAGGCTTCGTATGACCTCGTTGCCGGTGCTCCTACATGATGCACACCCCCACCCCTTTGTTTCCGGTGGAGAAATGCCGACTTCTAAGAGCTCGACTCAATCTGTCAGTGTCCGCCTCGCCCGTTTCTTCACGATCGCGTCTTTCCTTTCATACAGAAAGTAGATATTCCAACGCATCGATTGACGCTGCTGGTGGTGCGTTGCTAAGCAACATCGATAAGGATGTGCTGATCGTCAAACTGGAGGATGGTGAGGATATCCACGAGACTTTGACTGAAGCATGCAACAGTCATGGAATAAAATATGGTTGGGTATATGGGGGGATAGGAATACTCAGAAGCTTCACGCTCGGATACTTCACTGGGAAGGAGTACATAAAGAAGTACTTTCAGGCCCCGCACGAACTACTCTCCCTCGCTGGATCCGTCACGCTGAACACGGAAGTGCCGATACACCTTCACTGCTCCGTCTCAAGTCGCGAGTTCAAGGTCTTCGGCGGGCACCTCTTCAAAGGCACAACAAACGTTTTGAATGAGATTCTAATCAAGAGATTCAAAGGGATAGAGTTGGGCAGAAAAATCAGCCCGATTACTGGGTACTACGAGTTGGACATAAAGTGAAACGGATAGGGAGGGAGAGGAGGACCGCAGCAATAGTGGGCATCGACAACAATGTCAGAGAGATTGAGGATTTGGCCAACTCTGCCGGTCTCGACGTGGTATTCGAATTGGTGCAGTGGAGGCGTCGACCAGACTCGTCAACATACGTAGGGAGGGGGAAGCTTGAGGATCTGAAGGAAATCTTAGAGAAGAGAAAAGTGGACTATGTCATCATCAATGGCAATCTCAAGCCATCGCAGCATTATAACCTTGAGAAGAATCTTGGAGTGGAATGCATCGATCGAATCAGGCTGGTCCTCAATATCTTCAAGGAGAGGGCTGAGACGACCGAGTCCCGACTACAGGTAGAAAGAGCGACACTCAAGTATGAAATCCCCTTCCTTAGAGAGTGGATACACAATGCAAAGGCCGGCGAGCATCCTGGTTTCATGGCAGGGGGAGAATACGCTGTCGACGTCTACTACGATTTGATAAAGAAGAGAATGAAAATCATTGATGACGAGCTCTTGAGATTGAGTAGAGGTCAGGAAGTTAGAAGGGGGCAGAGAAGAAAGAGGGGGTTCGCGTTGGTGTGTCTAGCTGGCTACACCAATGCTGGCAAATCATCTCTATTGAACATCCTTGGAAATGACGATGCGGTCGTAGATAACAAAATGTTCTCCACTCTTGCTGCTAGAACCAGGAAGATCAACGATACCGAGAACGATGTACTTCTCACAGATACGATTGGCTTCCTTCAGGATTTACCTTATTTCATGATAGAATCGTTCAAGTATAGTATAGACGAGATTCTTTCTACTGACCTCGTCTTGTTGGTGGTGGATGCTTCCGACTCAATCGAGGAAATAAGGCGGAAGGTGGAAGCATCGACAAAAATCCTGTTCCCAAAGACCGGTCCTGCAGATCTGATAGTGGCGCTGAACAAAGTCGATCTGGTGAGGAGGAGCACAGACGAGAAGGTCAAGATCGTCAGAGACCTGACTGGTTGTGCAAGCATCGTTCCAATATCGACCGTCACACGGGAAGGCATCGACCAATTGATCGAGAAGATAGACGATCGGTTCAAACACGATTGTGCGGTCAAGGTGAAGCTTCCGAACACGCCTGAGTCCGGCAGCATCGTCTCGTGGTTGTACGAGATAGCATCCGTCAAGAGCGTTGAATATGGTGAAAGCGTGCTGTTGTCTCTCGATTGCAGGGAGCGCGATCTAGAAACGATCCTCATGCGGACGAGGGCGGCCGGTGGCATGGCAGTCGACATTCCATAATGAGCCTCTCATGATGGGTGCGTCGTCAATCCTCGAGCACGAACCGTTCCAATCAGCTATCGTTTGATCGACACGTCCGGGGACCGAGTTCCAGTGGAAACAAAGGGGGGTCCCTCTCCATCGGTCAATGATCCAAAGAAAACGAGTGGAGGGGGCCGATCACTTGATCCCCAACTCCTTCTTCCTTGCAACAAGCTCCTCCTCGTATCTTGAGGGGAGTTTCCAAGCCAGGTACTCTACGTCGTCAAGGTTTCGAAGCAATGTTGCCTTGCTTTCTTCCTGCAAGTAGGATCGGAATTTTCCAAGGTCGAGCAAGAACTTAAGGAACCATACGCCACCGATGACCGAGAGAAGAAGACCCAACGGAAGCAGGACAAAAACCCAATCCTTCAGGTCATCAAGCCCAGTCGCTGTCGATATGTAGATTCCGACGAACGTCAGGATAAGACCGAGGAACAAGATGGAAAACGAAAGTGGCTCGACCCTTTCGACGAGCATAGGCTTGGCCATGAATCAGAAATGACCGCTCGGGTATTCAATGTTTGTTGGCCACAAGCCATCGCCGTTCTTGACGATGAGGTCGTATACTGCTTGCAACAGCCAAGGCAATGGTGGTCAGACCCGATCGAGACCATGTGCGACCCTTGCAGGTTTCAGTAAGGGCCCTCTTTGTCCTCGCCTCGATATCGGTCCTATTGCTCTTGATGCTCTCAGACTTCAGACCGGTCGAGGTCGAGACCTTTCGAGATTCCCCGTCCGGTGGAAGGTTCAAGATAAGTTGCTTGCTGGTCGATTGTCGAACCAGCCAAAAGGGTTGGGTTCTCACTGTCAGAGACACCATAGGCGCGGAAGTTGACGCCTTTCTTGGCAGGAACGTCGCAATGAAACCACCCGAAGTCGGTTCGATTATCGAATTGGTCGGGGAGAAGACGGAAGACGACCCCTCCTTTCTAATCATCGAATCGTTCGGGGCAACGGTCCAGGCCCAGGGACCCTCTTCTCCCTGAGGAAAAGATTAATGTCCGTTCCCGGGTGTAGGACCCCGGAACAAAGAGGACAGACCGATGTACGTAGCCTTCGACGACACCGATTCCATTGAGGGGATGTGCACCACATTCCTCGCGACCGAGATGGTTCGGAGCCTCGAAGAATATGACCTCATAGGTCTGCCACGTTTGGTCAGGCTTAACCCCGCCGTTCCATGGAAGACAAGGGGCAACGGCGCCGTCTGTCTGAGGTTCGGAAGTGGCCTCGGAACGCGGAGACTCAGCGGGAGAATTGGGAAGGTGCCCCTCTATTCATATTCAAGATGCGGCCGGCCCGCTGACATGGAAGTCGTTCTTAGGAGAGGCGAGGAATTATTGCGGAAATGGTCGCGCGTCGAGGAGAACGCGAGTCCCGGGCTGGTCGCCTCTCTGAGAAAGCCGAGACAGGGCCTCTACTGGTCGGCGGTAAGGGGCATCGTTGAGAAACGGAACGTCCTCGACGAATTGAATAGGATTGGCGGGCGGACGATCGAGCTCGCAGGAGGTAGAGGGGTGATCGGAGCCTCTGCCGCCATGGCATGGAGGCCCCGGGACAGAACGTTCGAGGTCCTCACATACCGAGAAGAGAATCGGTGGGGCAGCGAAAGGGCCGTCTCCGCGGAGGCGGTAGAAGCACTGGATCTGAAGTTCCCGTCCACCTTCAATAATTTCGACCAGGTCGGGAGAAGGCCGGCCATAGTACCGAAATCGCCATGCCCCGTGCTATTTGGCATAAGAGGCGACTCGCCTGATGACCTGCCTCTCGCGTTGTCGTCGATCGATAGCGAGCCGATCGCCCGTTGGATCCTATTCTTGACGAACCAGGGGACAGACGACCACGTGATCCGAAAATGGGGCCAGCTGATGCCGAACAGATCTTACTTCGTGGAAGGCCTGGTGTCCTCAGCTCCCGAGACGCGCAAGGGCGGCCACGTCATTTTCAAATTGGACCCGGTCCACGGAGCGCGGCCGCTGGACTGCGCCGCCTACGAACCATCGAAGCACTTCAGAGATGCGGTTCGTTTGCTGGCGGCCGGGGATCGGATCGTTGTCATCGGCGAGCTGAGAGAGAATCCGAGGACGCTCAACATCGAGAAACTGAAGATCATTTCCCTCGTCGAATCCTGGCGGAAGGAGGGGAACCCCATTTGCACGACGTGCGGGAAGCGTATGAAGTCGATCGGCGCGATGCAGGGTTACAGATGTCGCCGATGCGGCGGTAGGGCGTCGGAGTCTGATGCACGACTCGTTCGGGTGCCCAGGTCCATTGACGAAGGGTGGTACGAACCCCCCGTCTGCTCGCGCAGGCACCTGAGCAAACCTCTCAAGCGCATGATGGCGGAATGATGGTGTCGGCATCATCTCCAGTAGCCCTCCAACAACATTCAAATATTGACCACGCAATAGTCCCGTTGCCTTGTCCATTGGGTAGACAACGTCTGCTATTGGAGGACAGTTAGATGAAAGAAGTCGTCATACTCAGCGCGGTTCGGACAGCAGTGGGAAAGTTCGGTGGAGCCCTTACTGAGACCCCAGTCACTGACCTTGGGGCGGCGGTCATAAGGGAGTCCGTCAAGAGGGCAAGAATCGAGCCATCGAGCGTCAAGGAATGTATTATGGGAATATGCCTACCAGCGGGTGCAGGGCAGAACCCCGCCAGACAAGCGGCGATAAAAGGAGGTCTACCTATGGAAGCCGGGGCACTGAACATCAACAAGCTGTGCGGCTCCGGATTGAAGGCTGTCATGGTCGCTGCCAACGCCATCAGAAGCGAGGAGCACGATGTCGTGGTCGCGGGTGGTATGGAGAACATGAGCGCCGCCCCATATCTTCTGAAGAAGGCGAGATGGGGGTATAGGCTCAACGATGACAAATTGATCGATCATCTCATCCACGACGGCCTCTATGATTCGATAGCCGGTATGCTGATGGGCGTCACTGGTGAGATAGTGGCCGAACGCTACCATGTCACTCGTGAAGAAGCCGACCTCCTGTCTTATCAGAGCCATATGAAGGCACTTGCCGCCACAAAGAATGGAGAGTTCGACGCGGAGATACTCCCGTTCAAGGTCAAGGGCAAGAAAGAGAGCGTTGATCTGAAGGTCGATGAAGGCATCAGATCCGACATTTCCGTTGAGAGCCTGGCCAAGCTGAAGCCATATTTCAAGGAGGGGGGGTTGGTCACGGTCGGCAACTCCTCACAGATCAGCGACGGGGCGGCGGCGGTCGTCATCGCGTCGAGGGAATTCGCCGACAGGCACGGCATCGAGCCGATGGCGACGATCGTAGACTACAACACCGGGGGCGTCAAGCCGGAGCATATCATGGAGGCGCCGATTCCAACGGCCAGGGCCCTGCTGAAGAAGACGAAGATGAAGATCGATGACATTGATCTGTTCGAGCACAACGAGGCTTTTGCGACGGCCTCCGTCGCTGTGAAACGAGAACTCGGAGTGCCAGACGACAGATTCAACGTCCACGGTGGTGCGGTCGCATTGGGTCATCCAATCGGATGCAGCGGAGCGAGGGTGCTCACGACGCTCCTGTACGCGATGAAGGGTCGAGATGCCAGGACGGGCCTGGTGACGATCTGTCTAGGCGGCGGAAACGCCGTGGCAATGATGGTCAAGAGATGAGAATGCATATTGGAGTCATGTACTGGGGGTAAGACAATGGGGGCTGAGGTCGAGCTCAAGAGTATCGGGATCGTAGGAGCGGGCACTATGGGGAGCGGCATCGCTCAGATCGCGGCTCAAGCGGGATTCCAGGTCGTGATGCACGACGTCGAGGAATCATTCGTTCGTGGTGGGATGAGCAGGATCGAGAAGAGTCTCTCGAAGGCGGTAGAGAAGGGCAAGATGACCGAAGATGAGAAGGTCACAGTGCTCTCTCGAGTAAGGGGAACGCTGTCGCTCGAGGACCTGGCCGATTCCGATGTTGTTATTGAAGCGGTCATTGAGGATAAGAGGACGAAGAAGGAAGTGCTGAGCGCCCTGGACAGGATATGCCGTCCCGGCACCATCATAGCGTCGAACACTTCATCGATCCCGATAACGGAACTGGCGGCTGCGACGAAGAGGCCAGACAGGGTGATTGGAATGCACTTCATCAACCCAGTTCAGGTCATGAAGCTCGTCGAGGTCATTAGAGCGATCCAGACTTCCAAGGAGACTGCGGAGACGGTCAAATCGCTCGCGACGAGGATGGGCAAGACCCCGATGGAAGTCGGCGACTTTCCCGGGTTCGCTCTGAATCGAATGCTCGTCCCGATGATCAACGACGCGGCCTATTGTCTGATGGAAGGCGTGGCCAGCGCAGAGACGATCGACCAGGTGATGAAGTTGGGAGCGAACCACCCGATGGGTCCTTTGGAACTTGGGGATCTGGTCGGTCTTGATGTTTGCCTCAGCATCATGGAAGTGCTTTACACCGAGTACGGCGATCCTAAGTACCGTCCCTGTCCTCTGCTCAGAAGGTATGTTCAGGCTGGCTGGCTCGGCAGGAAGACCGGTAAAGGCTTTCACACCTACCCATAGTCGCCCGGCGCGGCACCCATTTGTCGCGACCTGACGGGTCGTCTCAGGCTCAGTTGCACATCACAATAAACACCAGACAATAATTTAATATGCACAATACGCTTCAATGTCGAGGAGTTTCATGTCATCCATAGAGCAGATACTTTCGTCCATCGACGCTCACAAGGAGGAAATGATCGGGGAGCTGGGCGAGCTCCTGCGCATCCCAGCCATCGGCCCTGAGAACGGTGGGGACGGTGAGTTCGAGCGAGCAAGGTATCTGAAGGAACTGGTGAAGCGTTGCGGGTTCGAAGATGTCGAGATGTTCGACGCCCTCGACGAAAGAGTTCGCCTTCGCCTTAGACCGAACATTGTGGCCAGGAAGAGGGGGTCGATGGACCAGACCGCGTGGATCGTCACGCACATGGACACTGTGACTCCCGGCGACCTTGACGCGTGGGCCTATCCTCCTTTCTCGCCGAGAGTCGTCGAAGGAAAGCTGTACGGACTTGGAGCCGAGGACAACGGACAGGCCATAATCGCCTCGCTGTTTGCGGCGAAAGCCTTGAACGAGCTTTCCCTGGACGGGGAAAGGACGATGGGCCTGGCGATCGTGGCGGACGAGGAGCGGGGGAGCGATAAGGGCATCAAGTTCCTGATCCGGGAGGGGGTCTTCAGAAGCGGCGACATCATTTACGTCCCCGATTACGGGGTCCCGGACGGATCGGTCATAGAGGTCGCCGAGAAATCCGTCATGTGGCTCAAGGTCACCGTTGAGGGAAAACAGACGCACGCTTCGACACCGGAGAAAGGGATCAACGCGATGAAGGTCGGGTCCCAGTTCATGATCTTCCTGCTAGACCACCTGTCTCAGAAATATGGGAAGACCGACAACATCTTCATACCCCCTAACTCGACGTTCGAGCCGACGAAACGCCATCAGACCGTGGGGAACATAAACACCGTTCCAGGCGAGGACGTCTTTTACATCGACATGAGATTGCTGCCGCAATACGATCTCGAGGAGGTCATGAAGACCATCAAGAGGATCGCCAAGGTCTTCGAAGATCGGACCGGCGCGGACATCGAGCTTTCGACGGAACAGATGACCAAGGGCGGGCCTCCTTCAGGCATCGATTCCGAGGGAATGAAGTCGCTGGTGCAAGCGGTAAGGGCCGTGAAGAGCATCGAGCCTGTCGCGAGAGGCATCGGCGGAGGAACGTGCGCGAATCTGTTCCGGCTCGCTGGCTTCGAGGCCTATGCGTGGCAGACGGTCGACGAGAACGCTCACAGCGTGAACGAGTACTCGAAGATCGAGAACATGGTCTCCGACGCGAAGGTCTTCGCGGTGCTGATGGCATCGCTCTGCTACCCGAATCAGATAAGTGGACTGTAGCAATTGCCGCAACTCGCCGATTGCACCGCTCTATCGATGCGATCACCGCGATCTGTCACGCGGACTCAATGATGGCTTCGACTTTCCGGTAGATCACGCGGCCTGTCCCTTCTCGGAGAAGAGCCTGTCGACCATCCACTTGCTATCGAACCTCACTAATGATTCGTAATCCTGTCCAGTAGAAACGAACGCGATCGGCTTGTGAACCGCATGCGCGATCGAGAGAGCGGCGCCGCCTCGGGCATCCGCATCGATCTTCGTCAGAATCACGGCATCTATCCCGACCTCATCGTCGAAGGTCTTGGCCTGCTCGACGGCGTCATTGCCCGCTAAGGCGTCCCCCACGAAAATGACAAGGTCCGGCTTGATGACCTTCTTTATCTTCTTCATCTCGTCCATCAAATTCACGTTCGTCTGCATCCTTCCCGCCGTATCGACCAGCACGACGTCCCTTTTTCTCGCTTTGGCGTGCTCGACCGCGTCGTACGCGACCGCAGCGGGGTCGCTTCCAGCTTTATGCTTTATCACTCTGCAGCCGAGTCTGTCCCCATGGATCGTTAGCTGTTCGATCGCTCCTGCTCGGAACGTGTCCGATGCGGACAGTACCGAGCTCATCCCCATCTTCTGAAGGCGGTTGGCGATCTTCGCTATGGCAGTTGTCTTGCCTGTTCCGTTGATACCAACGAACATGATGACAACGGGTCTGGTCCTTGACTTCACGGAAGCGTCGAAGTCGAACTCGTTGTCCTTCAGAACGGCCTCTACCGCACCCTTGAGCGCGATCTCCACAGCGTCCGATACATCGTACTTCTTGTCCACCCTCTTGCCCAGAAGACTGGTCTTGACGCTGTCCTTCATCTCCTCGACGACAGGCAAGGCGACGTCCGCCTCGAGCAGTATTACCTCCAAATCCCACAGTAGCTCGTCAAGCGTGCTCTCATCTATGTCCCTTCTACTGGCGCCTATTATCTTCTCTTGCTCTGGAGCAACTTCGGTCGCCTTCTTCTTCAGGCCAAAGAGTTTCTTCTTAAGCGACTCAAACAATCGGACCACCGGTCCTAGGATCGCTTCTGCATCCTCTGGTATTCCTGCTGCACCTGTTGAGAGAGCTTGGAGCTCTGTGTCTCGATGGAGGACCTCCTCTCTCCCAGCTTGTTGAAAGTCTCAACCATCTCCTTGATCCTCGAATCTATCATCTTCACCGCTTCATCGATAGGCTCCTCGATCGAAATGCCACTACCGACCCCGATTATCACTCTGGAGTTCGATCCCACTTTCGTGAAAGCGAAGGAGCTGCCGCCGATCGGGACGAGGATATCGGAATCGACTGGCGCGTCTTTGAGGCTCAGCAGGGTCTCCTTCGCCCTCGAGTTCTCCTCTAACGACAATTGAATGATCTGTTGCTGTTCCGCAAGGCTCTGAAGTTGAGTTCGCAATAGTTCGAGGGACGCCAGAGACTGTTGCAACTCTCTTTCGTCCATCACTGTCCCCCGATCAAATGCCTGACGATTGGGTCTGTGACGCTTTCTAGAGAAATCGGAGTTACCTCGTTCACTCTAATGTCACGCCTGCCGACGCGATGATGGCTCCCTAGGTTTGACATCAACCTCTCCGTCGCAGCTTTCTCATCCTCGGCTGCAATCTCGACGTTGAATTTCTGCCATCCACGACTGCTGATCTTGAAAGAACCAATCGCTCTGAATGCTTTCATCGTATCTCCGAGCACGAGGAACAGTATCAACCGAATAAAGCTTTTGCCTCCAAAGACATTAGATCTTGAGATGCTGAACAAGATCGTCGTCTTCCAGCCTGGCTCGAAATTTCCCTCGATCTCTGTCACCGGGACGCAGTGTGGACTCCAATGTGATCACTGTCGCGGAAGATATCTGAAACAGATGATCCCTGTCGCAGATCCCGACGCGTTGCTAAGACATGCGCGCGGTCTCGCATCGAGAAACGGCAACGGGCTCCTCATCAGCGGAGGATGCGACCGAAACGGAAGGATTCCGTTGGGACCTTACCTGGATGCGATCGCGCAGGTGAAGAGAGAATCCAGTCTCTTGATCAATGTCCACACGGGCCTTCTGGACCGCAAATCGGCAGAATCCCTGGTCCGAGCGTCCCCAGACCGTCTCTCCGTCGACGTCGTCCAGGACAGGCAGGTCATACGGGACCTAATGCATCTTCGCGTCGGTCCTGATGCGTATCGGGAAACGCTCGTGAATCTGTCCGATTCTGGAGCGGAGAGGATCGTACCTCATATCTGCGTCGGGCTCTCCGAGAGCGAGGAAGGGGAACGGGCGGCCCTCCGTCTCGTGAGGGAGTTCGAGATCTACGCCCTCGTCGTACTGGTCCTCATACCTCCGAACGGGATATCACCATACAAACCTCCACCGGTCGACGACGCTCGGGTGATCGACTTCATCAAGGAAGCGATCGACAGCTTGAAGTGTCCAGTTCTTCTGGGATGTATGAGGCCACGCGGGAACTGGGCTCTGGAGGTCGATTGCATCGATGCCGGGATCTCAGGAGTAGCCGTCCCGTCCAGGAGAACAGTGGCGATCATGAAGGAAAGCGGTCTAGAACTCGAGGTGCGAGAGATGTGCTGTGCGCTCTACCGATAGATCGCTCCTTTGACATGCTTTTTCATGAGGAAGCGCAGATAGACTATCGCGGCAGCATAGATCACTGCGAACATAAGCGCAAATATCGGCACATTGTCCAGGATGGTGGGCGATATATTCTTCTGGAGCGTGTATGAGATCTGCGTTGGTGTGCCTCCCAAGTCCTCGACCACGATGTAGTATGTCCCGTATATCGTGTCTGGGAAGTCGAACGAGAAGGAAGGCCGATTCACATCGACATAATAGTCGTCGCTGTTAATTCTGTGGCCCGCCAGA
>Ga0315288_10004345_pt1 | contig 18027 bp, 15 predicted proteins | sample YL17G11_20_MG_FD_203454 | JGI IMG/M metagenome (GOLD analysis project Ga0315288, IMG submission 203454) | Sediment microbial communities from Yellowstone Lake, YNP, Wyoming, USA - YL17G11_20 | ecosystem: Environmental > Aquatic > Freshwater > Lake > Sediment | place: USA: Wyoming | collected... | reverse complement strand
GGCCGACGAAGGCAACAGCACGAAGAGAGTCAAAGCTCAAAGGTCAAAACTCAGAACAAGTCCTAACTCCAAACGCCCAAGTCCAGCCTGCACGCGTCTCGGATTCGGGGCTTGATTCCTTGCTTTGACCCTAGTACTTCAAACTCAGGACTTGCTCCGCTGCCCGGGAGACGTTGACTCTTGCTTGATGAGCCCCGCGGAGCTATAATGCCCTGGGCGGACCAGACGGTCGCTCGGCAGAAATGCCGGGAGGAAAGTCCGAGCTCCACAGGGCAGGGCGCTTGCTAACTGCAAGGCCGCCGTCCCGAAAGGGATCGCGGACGAGAAAGTGCCACAGAAAAAAACCGCTCCTTGGCCGCAAGGCCGGAGAGTAAGGGTGAAAAAGTGCGGTAAGAGCGCACTATTCATGCCGGTGACGACATGGATGGGTAAACCCCGCCTGGAGCAAGACCAAACCGGTCCCGCGGTAACGCGGGTCTGGGGGAGAGCCGGCCCGGCTCGTTATCACCCCGGGGTAGGTCGCTTGAGACCCTTCCGCAAGGATGGGCCCAGATAAATGACCGTCCTCGACAGAACTCGGCTTATCGGTCCGCCCTTTCTGCTTTCTCTCCAAGCCCCGCCTCCTAGGGGCTTCGCCCCTCAGGACGGAAAGCCAGACGCTATCCGCGTCCGCTTTCCTGTCACCCCGTTGGGGAGAAAGCCCTGGCGGTGCTGCTCCCAGTGGCAATCCAGGCAAATGAGCATTTGACCCCAGGTCGCCGGGTCGCTACAATACGTCCAGTTAGAGACACACATGTATCCTTTCATTCTGACCCTGCTGGCGACCGTTCTGCTGATTCCGGCGATATTCGTGGCGCCGGATTCCGGGCTCGGGCATTTCTATCATTCGGCCTGGTTTTGGATTCCGGGCGGCATACTGTTCGTCGCGAGCCTGAAGGCCGCGGTGCGGGCAGCGGTGGAGCGCCGATGGTCGTCGCTGGTCAGTCACCTCGGGGTCGCTCTGCTCTTCATCGGATTGCTGCGCGAGACGAAATCGCGGGACGGTGTGATTGAGGTCCGCGAGGGCGAGACGGCCCGAACCTGTCTGGTCGGCGAAGCAGAGACATCGGAACCCCTGGGATTCGATGTGACACTGGTCGCGTTCCGGGAGAACGGCTATGTCAGCCGGGTGCGGTTCAACCAGGGCCCGGAGCTCAAGATTGCGCCGAGCCATCCCCGCATTTTTCAGGGTTGGCTGATTCTGCAGGAGAGCTTCGACCAGGACACGGCGAAGGGCTGGCTGCGGTTGCTAACCGACAAGGGCGATACGGTCCGAGCGGTCATCGGTGAGCCGCTGGAGGTCCCGTCCCTCGGAAGCCAGGGGGAGAAACCTCAAACGCGCGTGGTCTTCGACCAGGGCGGGGTCCAGACCCGGGACACGCTGTTCCGATTTCGACTTTTCGAGAACGAAGCCGAGAAGCTCACAGGATTCGTCTCGCGCCGCGGAGTGATTCCGCCGAGTCTGAAGCTGGGGCTGAGATTGATTGACTCGGAAACCGGGAGCCGGTACATCAGTTTCCTGCGCGCGGTGAAGCGACCCGGCGCCGGGCTGGTGTTCTTCGCGTTCGTTGTGTTGCTGGTCGGGATTCTCCTGCTGGTGTTTGAGCCGGGGGAGAATCCGGAGACCGCCTCAGGTCGGAGCGCATGATGGATATCAGTCTGGGCTGGTTCGCGCTGGGAATCTACGCGGCGTCGTTCATGTTCTTCCTGGTCACCTTTCTGGAGCGCCGGCGCGGGCATTCGATTTCCGGCATCGTAGTTCTGGCAATCGCCATCGCGGTGCATATGGCGGCGACGGTCGTAAGGGCGAAGCTGGCCGGGCACCTGCCGTTCGCTTCGCGGTTCGAAGCACTGACCTTCTATGCCTTGGTGACCGCCGGGTTGACGCTCGTAATCGGTATCATCCGCCGCGACCTGCCGGTTGCGTTTCTCGTGCTGCCGCTGGTGATGCTCTTCATGGTCGGCGCGCTGGCCGGTAGGGTCAAGGCGCCGCATCCTCTGCCGCCGGTACTGAACAGTCCCTTCTTCCTGATTCATGTCGTCATCGCCTTCATCGGCTACGCCGTGTTCACCATGAACCTGGGACTCGCGATTGGCGCGCTGTTCGCGCCACCGGCCGCAAGCCTCAAGCCGCAAGCCTTGAGCGACAAGCCCTCGCGGCTGGGCTCGCTGGAGGACCTGCTCGGGCTGGCGCGGAAGCTTGTGCCATGGGGACTGTTGACGCTCGGGCTGGGAATCGCGCTGGGCGGAGTCTGGGCGCTATTCTCCTGGGGGACGTGGTGGGGCTGGGACCCGAAGGAGACAGGGGCTCTGGTCACCTGGATGAGTTACCTGGTCTATGTCCATTCGCCGACCTGGAAGGGTCCGCCGCGCCGAGCCGAGGCGTGGCTGCCGATTGCCGGCTACGTGCTGCTTCTGCTGACATTCCTGGGAGTCAATCTCTTGAAGTGGGGATTGCATGCATACCAGTAGAGCTCGAGCCGCAAGCCGCAAGGCCAAGCTGGCCCTGCCGGTGTTGTTGCTGCCATCGCTGGCATGTGCCTGGTGGACGTGGGGGCCGTACCCGGAGCATGAGGACCTGACCGACAAGGCGGTGGATATCGCGATTGCGCGCTGGCCGGAAGTGGCACCCGAGTTGAACCAGTACCGGGACCAGATTGTCCAGGGCAGCCACGACGAGGACTTCGGCGAGGATACCCTGTATGGGGCGTCGACCGACTATTCCGGGTACAGCCCGCAGATGCCTGATGCCTGGTGGCCGACCGCGCAACTGCCGTTGAATGCGCTCCAGTGGACCCGCGCATGGCAGAACCCGTATTCCTGGGACGTGGCACTGAGCCTCTACGGCACGAATCCGGCAGAGGCGTATCTCGCGCTGGGCCATGTGGCGCACAACCTCGAAGACCTGTTCGTACCGGCCCATTCGTTCATTGCTCCGCACGGCTCAGGCACGAGCGGGCTGGTCGAGAATCACTCGTGGCCGCTGTACTTCGATAACTTCGAGCAGTATGATGAGGTAACCGAGAACGAACTTGGCCGCGCGGACCCGAACCGGATACCCGAGGATGTGCTCGAACCGGAATCGCTGATGAGGCGCGCAGCAGTGTTCGCGACCACGGATCAGGATAGTCTGGGGTATTACTCGAACCAGTACTACGCTGCACCGGATGCTGCGGGCGACTGGGGCAAATACCGGCCGTATCCCTACGAGGGCTATCCCTGCGGTCAGGACAACATCGACAACAGCCTGGCCAACGCGTGGTCGCTGTTCATCGTGCCGCGTTGCGTGGAGAGCAATGCCGGACTGCTGCGGCTGTTCTTTGTGCTGAACCACACCGGGATTGAACAGCCCGGGCGCACTCAACCGGTGCTCCAGGTCAGCGCGGGACCCGCGGTGTTCTCGGACCGGACCCGGATTCGGTGCCAAACCTCGGACGAAGACGCGGCGGTACTGCGGATTGTGGGTGCCGCGGGACGGACGGTCAGGGTTGTCCCGCTCGGTCGCACCTACGGGACTTCGGTCGTCTGGGACGGCACCGACGCGTCGGGCGCAACGGTGCCGGCGGGCAGCTATTTCGGCGTTCTGCAGAATGGCGGTCGGCAACAGGCGATTCGGCTGGTCAAGCTGCGCTGATTGACCGGTCGTCCGGACTCAGCTATAATCCCTTTCTCATGTCCATTCGAGTCCTGTACAAACCGTCCGATGAACTGCTGGCGGTGCGCATCAAGGACCTGCTCGAGCAGCAGGGAATCGTGGCCATGCTCCGTTCCTACCAGATGCCCTGGTACAACGGGCTGGCGAAGATGATGCGGCCGGAGTGGGGCGAAGTGCTGGTGTCGGACGAAGACCATGACCGGGCGAAGGAACTGCTGGAAGACCTGCTGACTGTCGTGAAGGCCGAGGCGGCAGGCGAGGGTGAGATTGTCGAGCCCGGTACCGAAGAGACCGAGCCTGCGGACCAGTAGGCTTGGTGTTCGCCCGAGTAGAAGTGTGACCAAGGAGAATTGATGAAATCAGTCTATGTATTTGGCAACGGCCGGGCCGACGGCTCGGCGGAGATGAAAGAGCTGCTCGGCGGCAAGGGCGCGAACCTGGCCGAGATGACGAATCTGGGCTTGCCGGTCCCGGCCGGGTTCACGATCTCGACCCGGGTGTGCACGCACTACATGAAACACGACGCCTACCCGCCCGGCCTGAAGAAGCAGGTCGAGCAGGCGCTGGTCCGGGTGGAGAAGGTGATGTGTGCGCGGTTCGGCGACTCGACCAACCCGCTGCTGCTGTCGGTGCGCTCGGGTGCGCGCAGTTCGATGCCCGGGATGATGGAGACGGTGCTCAATGTCGGACTCTGCTCCCAGACGATTCCGGCGCTGGTCAAGAAGACCGGCAATCCGCGGTTCGTGTTTGATTCCTATCGCCGGCTGATAATGATGTACGCGGATGTAGTAATGGAGAAGGCAGCCGGAATTGAGCCGCACGAGGGCAAGGGCGTGCGTAGCCAGTTGGAACGGATTATCGGCGCGGCGAAAGAACTGCAGGGCTATCGGTCGGACGCCGAACTGACCTACGACGACCTGAAACTGCTCTGCGACCGGTTCAAGGTCCGGGTGCGGGAAGTGCTGGGGCGTGAATTCCCGGACGACCCGGCAGAACAGCTCTGGGGCGCAATCGGTGCGGTCTTCACGTCCTGGAACGGCAAGCGGGCCGTCGCCTACCGCCGGATTGAGAGCATTCCGGACGACTGGGGGACCGCGGTGAACGTGCAGGCGATGGTCTTCGGCAATACCGGCGACACATCGGCGACCGGCGTCGCCTTTTCGCGCAACCCGGCCACCGGCGAGAATCATTTCTACGGCGAGTGGCTGGCCAATGCCCAGGGTGAAGACGTGGTGGCCGGCATCCGCACGCCGAACCCGCTGAACGAGGCCTCACGCAGCGAGCAGAATCGGGACCACGTGACGCTGGAACAGGCGATGCCCGCCAGCTACCGCCGGCTCGACGAATTCCGCCGCAAGCTGGAGCGGCACTACCGCGACATGCAGGACATCGAGTTCACGATTCAGGAAGGCAAACTCTGGATGCTGCAGTGCCGGACCGGCAAGCGCAGCGGGACCGCGGCGCTGAGCATGGCGATGGACATGTGCGACGAGCGTCTGATTGCGAAGAAGGACGTTGTGTTGCGAGTTTCGCCGAGCCAGCTTGATGAGATGCTGCACCCGATTGTCGACCCGCAGGCCGAAACCGCAGTGCGGCCGATTGCCCGGGGCCTGCCGGCCGGGCCGGGCGGGGTCGCCGGACAACTGGTCTTCAGCGCGCGCGACGCGGTGGAGGCCGCCAAAGCCGGACGCAAAGTGATACTGGTGCGCGAGGAGACCAACCCGGAAGACGTCGAAGGCATGCGCGCGGCGGCCGGGATTCTGACCCAACGCGGCGGCATGACCAGCCACGCGGCGCTCGTCGCGCGGGGCTGGGGCAAGTGCTGCGTAGTCGGATGCGGCGAGCTGGAGATTGACGCGACCGGACGCCGGGTGCGCATTCATGACCAGGGATTCGGCGAGAATGATTTTCTGACCCTGAACGGTTCCCGCGGCTACGTCTATGCCGGCAAACTGCCGATGATTGACTCGACCGAGAACCCGCGCTTCGCCAAGTTCATGAGTTACGTGGATTCGTTCCGCCGCCTGCGCGTGCGGGCGAATGCCGAGAACCCGGAAGACGCGGCCAAGGCAGTCCGGTTCGGCGCCGAGGGCATCGGGCTGTTCCGGACCGAACACATGTTCTACGGCAAGCACGCGGCCGAGCCGCTGTTCATCCTGCGCAAGATGATCATCGCTCAGAGCGAAGTCGAACGCCGGGCCGCGCTTGAAGAACTGTATCCTTACATCAAGCAGGACATCAAAGCCACGCTGGAAATCATGGCCGGCCGGCCGGTGACGGTCCGCCTGCTCGACCCGCCGCTGCATGAATTCGTGCCGTCCCAGGAGGACGAGCGGCTCCGTCTTGCGCACAGCCTGCGTATTCCACTGGAGGAGCTGAACCGCCGGGCCCGGGCCCTGCACGAAGTCAACCCGATGATGGGTCACCGCGGCGTCCGACTCGGCATCACCTACCCGGAGATTACCGAGACCTGGGTCCGGGCGATTTTCGAGTCGTCGGCCGAGCTGCTGCAGGCCGGGAAGAAAGTGCAGCCGGAAATCATGGTGCCGGTCGTGATTACGGTAAAGGAATTGCGCCACCAGAAGGCGGTTGTCGAGCGGGTGTACCAGGAAGTCATTGGCAAGTATGGATTGAAGAAGATTGACTACCTGTACGGTACGATGATTGAAGTCCCGCGTGCGGCGTTCAAGGCCTACAACATCGCCTGCGAAGCCGAGTTCTTTTCCTACGGCACCAATGACCTGACCCAGATGGGGTTCGGTTTCTCCCGGGACGACATCGCGAGCTTCATGCCCGAGTACCTTAGGCTGGGCATCCTCAAGCATGACCCGTTCCAGGTGTTGGACCAGGAAGGCCTGGGCGAGATGATCCAGACCGGCATCCGGCTCGGGCGACGGACCCGGCCCAACCTGAAGGTCGGCATCTGCGGCGAACACGGCGGCGAGCCGAAATCGGTTGAGTTCTGTCACCGCATCGGCATGGACTATGTCTCCTGCTCGCCGTTCCGGGTGCCGATTGCCCGGCTGGCCGCGGCGCAGGCGGCGATCCGGGATGTCAAGCCCGCGGGAACGCGGAAGAAGAAGCTCGGGCGTAAGTCGTAGTCCGTCCGGAGAAGCGAGTTCGAGCCTGCCGGTACTCCGGCAGGCTCGCTTCTCTACGAGGAAGCGAGAGTCCGGCCGCGCCGACCGGTCTGGCGATGGAGCGGTCTGGTCCGGGGCGGGTGCTAGATTGTGATTGTTGCGGTGACGCGGAAGCTGTGGTAGGAAACGAAATCATCCGCGCCATCCGCGCCGCAGGAAAGCAGAAGGCTGTAACTCTGGCCGACCACAAGCGGAACATCGCGCGGGTCGCCGGAATCCAGCGGGATGATGAACGCAATCTCGGTTCGGCCGCCGGATTCGCTCCCGCTGCGCTGGCCGACATTGTCAAAGCCCTCGCCGGCGATATCGGCCATGTGCGTATGGGCGTCCATGCCGAAGTCGTCCTCAATCCGCACCGTATCCCCATGGACGTAGCCGATAATCAGGTTTGCGCCCAGCATCTGGGGCAGGGTGTTGAATCCGACCGCAACCCAGCCGGTGGTCGGGGCGCTTACCCGGACGCGCAGGAATCCACTGTCGGGCTGCCAACTGAGTATGAAACCGCCGATGGTATCAACCTTGGCATTAACGGTGCCGTGACGCTCATCGTTCTTCGTATTGCAGCCGGCAATCAGCACGGCGGCAGCGGCAGCCAGCAAGAGCGCGGAAGCAAGTCGCCGCACTAGAAGCTCCTCAGGTCCAGGAATCGGTGGATGTTGAATCCGACGTAGAACGTGTTGCCGGACGCGCCCAGCATCATCCGGCGCGGGCCGGTTTCCAGCGAATTGCCGACCAGGAACTGGAAGTGATGGCCGTAAGTTTCGAATGTTACGCCGCCGGCAAAGCTGTTCTGCCGGCCAGTGCGCAGCGTATCCCTCGCCAGTACCGGGGAGTACTCAGCGGCGATGTCGACGCGTTTGAATGGGCCGATTTCCAGGCGGAACCCCGCGTTCAGGCCGGCGCCCAGTCCCAGCCGTTGCTCGTAGCCGTCATAGCCAACGTTGAACACCGGCGCGATGCTGCCAAGGATCGGTAAGCTCGCGACCGAGAGCAGTCCGAAGATGTTCTGTCGCCGCGTGGCCAGCGCCGGAACCTGGTAACTGAAGAACTGGAAGTCGCCCTGGACGCCCAGCAGTCGGGGTACATGATAGGCATAGCTGAAGCCCAGCCGGTACTCATTCTGCGCGTTGTCACGGGGACTGTACATGAAGCGGGCGTAGGCTCCATTGAGCTCCAGACCCTTGAGAATCATGCCCCGCAATCCAAAATCCACGTTCGCGCCACTGAAACCAGCCAGCAGACGATGCTCGATATCGAGCATCACAGTGCCTGCCTTGAGAGTGCTGGGGACCTTCAGGTTGAGCAGGTCGGTCTCGAACCCGGCGGCACTCGCCGACAGAACGCAGACCGCGGACAGCAGGCCGCAGACAGTGGCAACCCAGAGTCGGGCGAGATGAGACATCATCCACCCGACAATGCGGGCACGACCAGCGTTTCGCTCATCTTGCCCGTAAGACTGCAGGCAGCGGTGACGGTAATCTTGTCGCCCTCTCTGGCGTCAATCACCCGGTAGTAGACATACTGCCACTCCAGGCTGGACTGGCTCTTGAAGTCCTGAGTGATGATGGTCTTGCCGTTCAGAGCAACCGTGACTTGGCCGATGTAGTGCGCGCTGCCGAGTTGTCTTACCGGATGGTGGATTTCCACCGAGAGGAAACTCGTGCTGTCAATGGACAGCGCGATGCTGTCGGGCGGGGTGGCCCACACAGGGGCGGCCAGCCCGGCAAGAAACACGATGGCCGCCAGGGCGATAGTCGATTTCAACTCTACCTCCTGTCAGGATGCGAACTTGACGTAGATGGTTATCACGGCATGAAAGAGGGCAATTGCCGCCGCGGTAACGGCAAACACGCGGTGTACCTTGAACCGGGCCCGGAACTTGAACCAACGGGGTCCGGTGAGCACCGCACCGAGCATCATGGCAACCAGTGCCACCCCGGTCGGAAATGATAGTTGATAGGCGAGCTTAATCATGCAATCTCCTTCCTGAGACTAGGATGGTAGCCGGGCGGGTTCGATTGTCAATGGCGCCGGAGGAGAAAGTCAAACCAGGAGATCGAAACTCAGAAGTCAAAGGTCAGAAGTCAGAGCCGTCCAGAAAGCAGAATTCCCAGCACACCGCCGCCCAGCACAAGCCAGACCGGGTCGAGCCTGACGACCGCGAGCAGGACAAGGCCGAGCAGGCCGAGCCCGGCCGCCGGAAGCGTGGTGATGGAGTCGCGGCCGATCACGACCGCGGCCGACAGGAGCATTCCGACGACGGCAGGCATGATGCCATGCAGAAAGCCCCTGACCAAGTAGTGCTCGCGGATTCGGTCATAGACTCGCAATAGCAGCAACAGGATGACAAACGACGGCAGGAACATGGCAATGGTCGACAGCAGGGCACCGGCGATGCCCAGCACCCGGTACCCGACGAAAGTGGCGGTGATTGCGACCGGGCCCGGTGTAATCTGACCCAGCGCCACGCCGTCGATGAACTCGCGGGCGGTGAGCCAGTGGCGGGCATCCACGACCTCGCAGCGGATGAATGGTATCGCAGCGAAACCGCCGCCCCAGACGATGGTGCCGATTTTCAGGAAGACGCCGAGCAGTTCGCCGGCGCGCCGCAACACCGCCCCGACCGCGTGTTCGGGCTGGAGGGCATACGCCGCGGGTACGAACCAGGGGGCGAAGAACCAGGGGACGAAGGCATGGAGCCGGCGTGGGGGACACGATGAGGAATCGTGTCCCCAGAAGGTGAAGAGCAGGATTCCAAGCGCGCCGCAGACGGCAATCGTGAGCAGGACATCAATCCGAACGAGCAGGGCGGCAAATGCCAGGCTGCCGATGAGAACCGAGCGCCAGGACCGGACGGAGTTGCGGGCAAGCTGTCCGGTCGCGACCAGCAGAATCGCGCAGACGACCGGGCCAATGCCGCGAAACGCGGCCTGCACGGCCGGGATGTTGCCGTAGCGGAAGTAGACGATGCTGAGGACCAGAATCGCAAGCACCGAGGGAAGCAGGAAGGAAACCGCGGCGAGCAGCATGCCTTTGAACCCGCGCAGGCGAAAGCCGATGTACTCGACCACGTTCGGGATGAACGGGCCCGGCACCATCTGGGCCATGGCGACTGCGGTCATGAACTCGGTCTCGGAGAGCCACTTGCGGCGGTTCAGGACGTGTTCGCGGAGAATCGCCAGCATCGCCATGCCGCCGCCAAACCCGAACGCGCCGACCCGGGCGCAGACCAGGGCCAGGTCGCGCAGGGAGACCCGGGGGGCAGTGGTCGGTGGTCGGTGGTCGGAGGTCGGAGGTCGGTCGGCGGGGGGCTGTTCGTTACTCACAGTTCTACGGTCGGGCAACGACCATCATGCGCGTGGTGGTCGGGCCAGGGGGCTGGAACGTACCATGCTGCAGGAAGTCGTTGCGCTGGAATCCGGCCTTGACCAGCGCGGCCACGACCTCGTCAATCGTGTAGCCGCGTTCCTCGTGCACCTCGAGATGGGTTGGACCGGTCTGCCGGTGCGCCTTGCCCTGGACCGAGAACATGAGATGCAGGGAGGAAATCCGGGTCTCCGGGTCATAGGTCGTGTCCCAGACCGAGTGCACGTCCTCGACGTCCCGGATACTCCGGCGGTCGCCCCAAAGGGTCGCCAAGCCGTGGATCGTGTTCATGTCGAAGGCGAACAGCCCCTCGGGTTTCAGAGCGCGACAGACCGAGCGCAGGCAGCGCGTGAGGTCGTCCTCGGTGAGGAGGTAGTTCATGCTGTCATACAGGCAGATGCCGGCGTCCACCGGCTCGGGCAGGCTGAAGTCGCGCATGTCCGAGCGAATCAGCCGGATGTCGAAGTCATTCACCTTGTCCGCCAGCACGCTGAGCATCGCCTCGGACCGGTCCACGGCGATAAGCCGATAGCCCTCCCGCGCCAGCAGCAGGGTCGGGACCCCGGTGCCGCAGGCGAGGTCAAGTAGCAGGTTTGGGCGGCAGCCGTAGTAGCGGAAAATCCGCTGGACATACTGAACCCAGCCAGGATAGTTCACATAGCGGTTCATGAACCGGTCATAGACCGGGGCGAACCGCGAGAACTGGGGCGACGGCCCACTCGAGTCTGCGAACTGCGGAGTGCGAACTGCGGGCTCAGAACCGCGGACCCGGGATTTGCTTCGTGACGGCATGGCTAACCTTAGCCCATCCCGGAGTTTTGTCAAGCCGGGCGACGCACTTTTGTCCTTGACAGGAGCGTCAGGTGTGTGGTAATATTAACCCTGACTGAAAAGGAGGATATAAGTATGCCGAAAGCCAAGAGTTGGATTCTCGTCGTCCTGTGCGTGGCAGGGCTGTTGACCCTGAGTTCCTGCAGCAAGAACAAATACGCGATGCGCCTTGACTATGGCGAGGCCGGGTACTACGCAGTGGACGTGGCGATATGGGATTCGTATAAGGATGCAGAGGGAGACGAGATATGGTGGTATACGGTTGCCGATGCGACCGCCGAGCTCAAGGTTACTTACGTTGACCCGGGCACCAGTCTCCCGGCATATCCTGCCGGCCATGCGGTGCACTTGGAGAGCTATTCGGTGACCTGGAAGGGTACCCCCAAGCTGCCCAAGACGACGGGCGCACTGGACTTCCTGGTTCCGCTGGACATTTCCGGAGGAACCGAAGTGACCGTACCGATCATGGTGATGCCGGGAATCAGCAAAGATACCGTAGGTGTTCTCGGCGACCTGATCGGCGACCCGGGGAGCGAGCGGAATACGTTCGTGGGCCAGATTACGAGCAAAGCCACGATTGAAGTCCGGGGCAGGGATATTGTTGACGACCACGAGGTGGCAGCGACCACCGAGTTGACCGGGGTATTTGCGGACTACGTCAATCCGAACAAAGCCCACTAGAATTCGATTGTAAGCGGCATACTGACTATTGACAGGCGATTCCGGGGGAAAGCCGGAATCGCCTGTGGTTTAGGGAGGTCAAACGAGTAATGGATTAACCACAGTAGCGAGTGGCAAAAAAGGAGGAAGATTGAAGAACCGATTCGCACCAATCATCGTTGCCCTGACGCTGATTCCGGTCCTGGCATTTTCATTCCAGGCGATCGGCGGCGGTTGCGGTTTGTTCCGCGTGCAGGACGTGAAGTCCGAAGGTTCCGGCTGGCTGACGCTCACTGAGCACTCGCTGATCAGGGCGGTCGAGAGTCAGTACATGGTGGAAATGCCGGTGGGTATCGCCTATGCCCCGGCCGATTGGATGGAGTTGATGTTCTCTCCGGGCTATGCGGTGGGCGTAGACTCCCTGCAGCTTGGAACGGACCCAGTTGTCCACCTGATACCGACAATCAAGAAGGCGAGCAACGGAGTCAACACCTGGACCGACATGCGCGCCGGCGGCAAGCTGGGACTTACCTTGCTGCCGGTCATCAAGCTCGGGGTCCAGGGGTTCTACCAGTTCGCCACGCGCGACGAAGCTAAGCAGTTCCGGGACTACCCGCTGTTGAAGGGAAAGTGCTGGGGCGGCAAAGGGCTCGCGGCACTGAACTTCAAGGACTGGCTCCCGACCGTTCCGTTCAACTTCATTGCCAACTACGGCTACACGAAGGGTGGCTACTATGATACTATCGCTCCGGCCCAGGACACCGTCTGGAACAGCCTGGGATTGGGTTTCGAACTGCCTGCCCGGAGTTTCGCGGTCTTTGTTGAAGCCAACAGCGAGTTTCGGAAAGGCGAGAAACCCTTCGGCACCACGAGTTTCATCCACATTACCCCGGGCCTTCGGTTCCGGTTCGGATTCGGGCTGGGCGTTGACGTGGGACTCGACTTCGGGATGGGGGCAACGGCTCCGAAGCAGACTTATCTGGTCGGACTGAACTTCGCCTCCCCGATGGGCCGACCGGCACCCAAACCGCTGGGGAATATCGCGGGCACGATTGTGGACTACCGGAGCGGTGCGCCGCTGAGCGCGACGCTCGTGTTGCCCGATGTCAAGGTGAAACAGTACAAGAACAAGCCCGTGGAAGTCGGTGACAACGGCGCGTTCAAGCTCGAAAAGCTGCCGGTCGGAACCTACGTGGTCGAGGTGAACAGAGAGGGCTACCAGAAGACGACCGCGACGATTGTCGTGGAAAAGGACAAGACCACGATTCAGGACTTCAAGCTGCGTACGCTGAAGCAGTACGGCACGATTACCGGCCGGGTCACGGATGCCAAGACCGGCGACCCGCTGCCCGCCGCAGTCAGGTTCCCGGGCACCGACCTGGCCGAGATTGCGACCGACCCGGCAACCGGCGTGTTCACGCTGAAAGACGTTGAGGTCGGCGTGGTGCCGGTCGAAGTGAGCGTGGACGGCTACCAGAACAACTCGGCATCGGTGAACGTCAAGGACGCCGAGGTGACGACCCAGAACTTTGAACTCAAGCCGCTGAAGGTCTTCGGCACGATTACCGGCCGGGTGCTGGACGCCACGAGCAAGAACCCGGTGCCGGCGATGATTGCGTTTCCGGAGAGCACCGGCCTGCCGAGTGCGAATGCCGATCCGCTGACCGGCGTGTTCACCGCGGAGAAAATCCCGGTGGGCACAATTGCGATTTCCGCGTCGGCAAGCGGCTATCTCACCGAGGCCAAACCGGTCGTCGTGGAAGACGGCAAGGTTGTCAATGTAGAGTTCCAACTCCGTCCGGCGATGGAGTTCGGTTCGGTGAGCGGCACGGTGACCGATGTTTCGAGCGGCAAGCCGGTCAAGGCCGAGATTTCATTCGCCGACCCGAACCTGCCCAAGGTCATGACCGACGAAGCAACCGGGTTCTACAAGGCCGACAAGATTCCGGTCGGGGTGAATGTCGTGAAGGCCGTCGCCGACGGCTACTTCGCCGCCCAGGCGACGGTGACGATCGAAGCCAACAAAGCCGCGGCCCAGAACTTCACGCTGGGGCTGGCGGTCCAGAGCGGCGAGCTGACCGGGATGGTGAAGGATAAGACCAGCAAGAACCCGCTGAAGGCTGTGATCTACTTCCCGAATTCCGACATCGCTGCCGCCCTGAGCGACTCCGCGACCGGGTTCTATAAGGTCAAAGTACCGGTAGGCGCGACGGTGGTCGCGTGTTCGCTGGTCGGCTATGCCAAACAGCTCTCCCAGACGCCGGTGATTGTCAAGAAGGACGAACCGGCAGTCTACAACTTCGAGATGCTGAAGATCGGCACCGAGATTGTCCTGAAGGCGAGCGCAATCCACTTCGCGTTCGGCTCGGCGGAAATCCGGTCGGAAGGCTATCCGGCGCTGGATGAGTGGGTGAAGCTGATGAAAGACAACCCGTTCATGACCGCGGAAATCCAGGGTCACACCGATGCGGTCGGCTCGAACTCCTCGAACCAGACGCTCTCCGAGAAGCGGGCGCAGGCCGTGGTCAGCTACATGGCGGGCCAGGGAATCGACCGCGCCCGGCTCAGCGCAGTCGGGTACGGCGAGAGCCGGCTACTGGTTCAGACCCAGGAGGCCAACGAAGACAACCGCCGGGTCGTGTTCAAGGTGACCGGCGAGGTGAAGAAGTAGCGCGCAAGAGCGCAAGTGAACGCGAGAGGGAGCGGGTGACCGCTCCCTCTTCGCTGTCCGCCCAAATCCCGACATAGAAGCCCTTCACCAAGACCACCGGGGTCGAAGGAAATCCGAAGCACGAATCTCGAATGTCGAAACAAGCCCGAATGACCCAAGCGCCAAAGCGGAGCGGAACCGGAGATTCGGATTTGGCTGTTTTGGACTTGTTTCGGATTTCGGATTTCGGATTTCGGGTTTCGCCTCGGTGTTCTTGTTGTCCCTGGTGTTTCTGTTCCGGATTCCGGGTCCCGGGGAAGTCAGGCACAAGCCACAGAATCAGAACTTGAAACGTGTCACGCGACACGTTTCACGGGCACGGTCTTGTTGAGCTAGCGTGCCGGCGGTGCGACCAGCCGGGGGGAATCGTCACGGGTCTGGGGCAGGCGCATGGCGTGGGACCACAGCGTCACCTCGGTCTTGAACTTGACGCGGCTGGCCAGGATCTCCTGCAGGCTCAACGCCCAGGCAAGGGCAGTCACTCCCTTGAGGAGTGCGCATTGCGCTTCCAACCGGTCGCGCAGGAGGTTCTTCGCGTTGCGAATCAACTGGTGGGACTTGGTCATGACCACAGGCTTGACTGCGCCCGAATCATACTGGACTTCGCCCCGGAAGAAATCCCGGTCCACTGAGGACAAGGTCAACTTGAACGCGAACGCGCCGATAGCCTGGTTGTAGCCCTGGATGAAACGCTGTTGCAGCGCGTTCGCGAAACCGCCGGGCTGGCGCGACAGAAAATCCCTGAGCACGGACAGCAGGATGGTTGCCGTGGTCAGACGATGCTGGCCGTCCAGGATTGTCGTGCAGCCGGGCTGCAGGGCAAGGACCACTCGACCCAGACAGTAGTCGTTGCCCGGGTCACTGTTCGTCTGGCATCGCTCGAAGAGCGAAATCAACTCCTGCCACAGGTGCTCGACCGCGGCCGAGTCCCAATTGTACCCGCACTGCCAATCGGGAACCTGCAACGGCGGCTGCGCCATGCTTAGCAGATTTCCGAGTGTTCGCGTTCGGTCAACATATAGTTCAGACATTCGCTCTCCTGTCTTCTAGGTCTTGCATCGCTCCAGTTACCTGCAGGCAGAAGAATCCGTCCGCTCGCACACAACCGTCAAGCACGTCTAGTGCCAGAGAACTGAGAATCGCAGGGTTGTCTTTCACGACGTAATGTTCGATTGTCCCTGAAGTTACAGACCTGGTATGGAATTCAACGACTTGTAGCCATTCCTGGCGACTCGGATTTGCCGAGTCTTTCAACCGGGTATGCCGAGTTTCTCGGCTGATGACCGGGTACAGGTCAACTACGCCTTGGCTCGGCCCGGCCCGGTCACGCTCGACGTTCTCGATGCGTCCGGGCGCGTCCTGCGCGTGCTGGCCCGGGCCGAACACCAGCCTGGGGTTATATCGCCTGGCCTGGGATGGCTGCGACGCAGAGGGTCGCCGGCTCGCGCCCGGCGTGTACTTCGTGCGGCGGGAGATGCCGGATTGCCGGGAAGTGAGAAAGGTACTGATTGCGCCGTAGGCGGTGGGCAGCATACAGTATACAGGGAAGCGGAAGGGGCGCGCCCGCCCGCCGGCCTTATCGCGCCAGCGACACGGGCCTCGGGGAAGGCCGCGCTCCGCTGTATCTTCCGGTGGTGGTCGTCGTGTCGTTGTGGTGAGTTTATTCCGGGGTTCGGGGTCTCGGTCTCTGCTTGACAACCGCCGGATTTCGGTTACATTCGTGAGGCCATGGGCAACATCCACGGATTCGCCCGCCTAGCTGTCCGCAAGCCATCGTTCAGCACCAGGGAGGAAGGGCCAGATGCCGGTTAAGCCGAAACACTCCACCGCCGGCCAGCCTTCAGCCCAGCGGCAGTTCACGGACCGGGAGAATTTCATCCAGGTGTTCCGGACGGCGCTGGCCGGGAATTGTCCGGATCAGCACCAGGTTCTGGTCTACTATGGTGTCGGCGGCATCGGCAAGACCACTCTGCGCCGAGAACTGGAGAGACTAGCTGCCGAGCTGGACGGAGTAGTTTCGGCCGCGCTCGACTTTGAGACCCCCGGCTTCCGAGATATGGAGACCGCGCTCTTCGCCCTGCGCAAATCCCTGCTGGGTGATTTCAAAGTGCACTTCCCGACCTTCGACATTGCCTACGCCGCCTACTGGCAGAAGAGCCGACCTCAGGCATCAATGACCGGGGAGAATCTCTCCTTGCTGCAAGACAGTATGGTGCTGAGCGACCTCCTGGCCGCGGTCGGGATGGTACCGTTCATCGGTGTGATACCAAGGCTGCCGTACCTGTTCGCCCGGAGCCGGAAGGTGCTGCAGGACTGGTGGACGAGGAGAGGCAGCCGGGAGCTGAAGGAGCTGCCGGCGCTTGAACCGCAGGGGATTGCCGAGCGCCTGCCGATGTTCTGGGCCGCCGACCTGCGGGACTACCTGAACCAGCAGCAGACGACCGCGGTCGTCTTCCTGGATACCTACGATGCCCTGGCTGAAGCCGAACGGGTGGAAGGTAAGCTGCGGGAACGGGAAGCCTGGGTAAGGGAACTAGTGGCGCAACTGCCTGAGGTGCTCTGGGTTATCTGCGGGCGTGAGCAACTGCGCTGGGCAGAAGCCGACAAAGAATGGGCCGGCGCTCTCCAACAACACCTGATCGGCGGCCTGAGTGTCAACGATGCCCGGCAGTTCCTGCAGTCCTGCGGTATTGACGACCCGGCGATTCAGAGTGCAATCGTGACCAGCAGCCAGGGCGTGCCGTACTTTCTTGACCTGGCAGTGGACACGTGGGTTGAAATCGAAGAACGTCACAACCGTACCCCGACGCCGGATGACTTCGCCCATACCAAACTGGAGATGTTTGACCGGTTCCTGCGCCATCTGACGCATCCCGAAGTCGAGACGCTCAAGATGCTCTCAACCCCGAGGTTCTGGAACTACGATTTGTTCAAGGCCCTGGTGGCTGAGTATCACACCGGCTATTCACTGACCGCCTTTGCCGACCTGTGCCGGTTCTCATTCATTGACCAGGATCCGGCATCGGGCCTTTGGCGGATGCACCAGCTCATGCGCCAGAGCCTGCAGGAGCACCAGGCCCCGGAACTGAAGGAACGGGTGCAGCGGTTCCTCTTCGACCTTTACGCCGGGCAATTGCAGGACATCTCGCCGAGCCACGTGACTGAGGCCCACGTCCGTGCTTTCGCCGAGGCTGACTACCACGGCAGCCGGGTTGTTGAACCGGGCGACTTCCTGGAGTGGTGCAACCACGTCTTGACGTGCATGGACCGCGTCGGCCAGTGGCGGCAGCTTCTGCTCTCGCTGGCCCAGGAACGGTATCAGGTGCTTCTGGCACGACTGGGACCAGATCACCCTATCGTAGTGCGAACACTCGCTAGTCTTGGGACCTGCTACATGAACCTGGGGGACGTCCGATCTGCCGAACCCGTCCTGCGGGAGGCGCTGGCGCGCGGTGAGAAGGCCCTGGGCGCGGACTCCGGGCCGTTCGTCCGCATCCTCTGCGGGCTTGCCGTGCTGCTCGGAATGAAGGGCCGCGGCGGCGAGTGTGAACTGTTGTTTGAACGGGCTTTGGCAATCCAGCGCAGGATGACCGCGCCGGACCGAGTGTTGCTGGCCGGGACGCTTG
>Ga0315288_10004344_pt1 | contig 18027 bp, 22 predicted proteins | sample YL17G11_20_MG_FD_203454 | JGI IMG/M metagenome (GOLD analysis project Ga0315288, IMG submission 203454) | Sediment microbial communities from Yellowstone Lake, YNP, Wyoming, USA - YL17G11_20 | ecosystem: Environmental > Aquatic > Freshwater > Lake > Sediment | place: USA: Wyoming | collected... | reverse complement strand
TGTACGACACGGTGCATCTTAGCGACCCAAACGACCCAAGGAGGAAAGCGAAGATTCCCTTGCTCGGCTACCTCGAAGAGAAAGGGTTAGAACCCGAAATTGTGGACGAAGGGTTTGTCACCCGGTACGCAAAGACCAGCCCAGAAGAGAACTTCGCGGATATGGTCCAGTTCTACTGTCGAGGCAAGCTAGGGCCAAAGCTCACGGAGAAGCTGGAAGAGATCCTACGCTAGAAGGATCTCACCCTTGAGGGCCTTGTTCAAGTCTATAGTCCAGTCGTCAACCTAGATGGCTACCAGATTTGAGAGCGAAGGTCTATGGTCTAGATTTCAACCTGACCAGAGATGATGTGCAAATTCCCGAGGTGTGCCCGGTTTTAGGGATCCCAGTGAATCGTGGTGGGGTCGGCAAAAAAGGCGGGCGACCAGACAGCCCCAGTATGGACTGCCGAGCTGGAGGCCGTCCTTGCTGACTTGAAGAAGATCAGTCCACGCCTTTGATATTGCAGACCGGGTACATGCGATGAGCGACCTTGGCGATCCCCTCGGCTTCAAGCACCTCAAGAACCTCGTCCAAGTCCTTGTAAACATGACGACATTCGTCGAGAGGGGTCTTCTTCGTGTTTCCCACGATACCCTCGATCTCCACTCCATCGAAGGTACGCTTCACGTCCCTCATCTCAGCGTCGATCAAGTGCTGCTTGGACTCCAACTTGCGCTTAGCGTTCCCACGGCCAAGGACCCGACCCGAGCCGTGGTTCACCGAACACCCTGAGGCGTAGGCCCCTGCAAGAGGGTACAGGATTGCGGCCCCATCGTACATGCTGCCTGGAATGCAACATGGGTGCCCAGTCTCTTCCCACTTGGTCCCGGCTAGATCAGGGTGGCCAGCGGGAAAAGCCCGAGTCGCCCCCTTCCGGTGGACAAACCCCTTCTTGTGCGTCCCATCAGGAAGCACGAGGGTCTCCTCCTGAACGAGGTTGTGGCTGATCTCGTAGAAGACCTCGCCCTCAACCCCGAACACCTCTTCAAGGGCCGCCTGGATGCCCCGGACAATGATATGTCGGTTGGCCACGGCAAAGTTGGCCGCTGAGTTGTGGTGAGCCCAGTAATCCTTACCGAGCTGCTCGTCCATACGGAGCCAGGAATCCTCCCGTCGGTTAGAGCGCAGACCCCGTGCCTTTGCCCCCTCGTAGAAGAAGTGGTCAGCCGTCTGCCAACCATACCCACGGGAACCACAATGGATCATGACCCACACAGACCCATCAGACGCATCAACCTGCATCTCGATGAAGTGGTTGCCGCCACCCACCGACCCGAGCTGAGGGAGTACCTTTGCGTAAGCCTTCTCGATCCGATTGAGGTCGATGTCCTCCGGGATCTCAATGTACTGACGTTCGCAGATGTCCGCTCGAACCCCCAAAGCCTTCGCCCCGTAGCGGAGGATCTCCTCCCCCTTCTTCGAGTTGAACTTGGGCATAAGGGAGGGTCGATCCGAACCAACCCCGGTCGCGATACGCTTCTCAACCTCAGCCACCCACTGCTCTCGACGATGCTTGCTACGCACCCCAGAAGCATTGAGGCCCGGAACTCGTAGCATCAAACAACCACACGAAATGTCGTAGCCACTACCAGCCTGGATGACCGTGTCTTCCGTGACAATGACCGACCCGACGGGGATTCCGTAGCCAGAGTGGCAATCCGGCATGAGGTACGCTCCGGTCACACCCTCGTAAGAGGCTCCGTTCACGATCTGAGCCCACATGTCCTCTTCACTAGCCTCGTAGAGGGCCTCGGAAAGGAACGCATGGGCCTCGACCTTCATGTCGGCTACACGGGGTAGGACGTAATGGTTCGGACTGACTTGCTGAGCGATGTACTTGAAGGACATGATCGGACCAACCCTAGCTGGTCTGACAGGTCTGAGGCAAGAGGTAAATCACGGAACCGATGGATCAACGAAGACGCATTTTAGCGCCTATCATAGGTGTACGCCATCTTGCTCGTGGGAACTGGGACAACATTCGTAGCGGCGAATGGTTCGTCCTGGAAGTAAAAACTCAACGTGCCCAGATCGTTGCACTGAACTCGAACGAGACCGAGTCGAATCAATGACTTCATATCCTCGCCCATGATCGACAAACGAGTGTCTGCCTTCGCGACAAGCATCCAAGATCCGTCACGTGGCCAAACCTTGTAGTCAAGAAGTTTCGTAGGTTTGAGGTTCTCAACGAACCGCCCCAAACCCGACAAACGAGCTGGAAGAGGGTAGAAGCCCAAACCGAATGAGTTGTCTTGGTCAGTCATACCCAATGGTCGCCATAAATAGTTTTGGCGGAAGTGGCAGGACTCGAACCCGCAACCACCGGATTTGGAATCCGGGACTCTACCAATTGAGCTACTGACCAATGAAATTGGCGGAAGTGACACTACAGGCGGAGGAAGAGGGATTCGAACCCCCAAGGCTGTTACACTCACTCGGGTTCAAACCGAGCCCCGTCGCCCATCGGGTTGTTCCTCCAAAATTGACAGAAGATGATAGACCCTGATCCAGCCGGGTCACTTCCAGAAATTAGCGGAAGACGGAGGAGTCGAACCCCAAGCCTCTTACGAGACCCCAGCCGCTTTCCAAGCGGTGCCTGTTCCGAACAAGATCATCTTCCAAAAAGACTACCCTGGGGGCCTGCACCAGCAACTGGCACGGTGCGGGCCCCCAGGACGCTCTACCAACGAGGGCTGCGAGCCTTCTTGACCTTGCGGGCAGGTTTGGCTGGCTCAGGGGGCGTCACGGACAGGGTTGCGTGGGTCACCGTAGAAGCAGGGGGTTGAAGGCCTCCGGGTGGTCCGTTCCACAACATAGAGATGTTGGAGCCGACACCGGAACCGATCGGAGTCGATGATGGGGTGCTCACACCAAAGTCCGGGGTCGGGATAGGTTCTCCAGACGTGAAAGACTCTGCGTACAAGGCCTGACTCGCGTTCGATACCACATACCCCGCACTGGAAAACACCTCTTGGTCCTCAGCACTCATGTCCGCAGAGGCACTCATGCCACGAGCCGCTGACCGTTGGAGACTCTGCCTCCGACCAGCGGATGCAGCGTAGGCCCCAGGAGCCGCGTAGTTGGTGGAGATCATGTTCCCCACCGCAGCGACCCCAACAAGTCCCCTGGCTCCTGCGGAGGCAGTGACGCCGCCCATGATGGCCCCAGCAGTCTTGAAGTCGTTCCGCTTCGCCGCTTCCTCTGCCGCAATCTGAGCCCTGACAAGTTGCGCCCGAGCCACAATCTCATCCACATCACGAGTAGGTTGGGTCTGTTCCTCCCCCTCCTTGACGAATTGGATCTTGGCCTTGGAATCAAGGGTCCGAGTGACCAACTTACCGGTCTCATCCAAAGCCTGGTAGCTCACCGAGACATCGAAGCTGTTGACTTGCCGGGGACCGGCACTCTTCTGCTTCGACATCTTCGTGGACAGCACCACGTTCAGAGTCTCCTCAGTCAAGATCTGAGGAAGCTTGATCCGCACCAACCCGTCAACCTCTTCCTCCACCGAGGCATCGGTCAAGACCTCCGAGATTTGGTGGCCATTCGAGGGTTGAACACTGATCGAGATGTTCTGACCGTAGGTGCTTAGAAGGCCGCCAAGCTCCTTGCCAAAGGCCGAAAGAGCACTGTCCGGATCTTTCACAAAGGCGTAGTTACCGTTGCCCTTGGTCGCTACGTCTGTGAGAAGATCCTGACAAGCATCAACGCCGTACCCGAAAGCCGAAACCGAGGCTCGACCCATCTGCTTGGTCAGAAGCTCACACAGCCCTTCCTTCGACGTCACACCGTGAGTAGGTTGCCCATCCGTAAACAGAATGACCCGCACCAAAGTGGAATCAGATAGATCGAGGGAGTTCGCCATCTCCAAGGCATTGAGGAGTCCTGTCGAAAGGTTCGTACCTCCACGGGTAGTGAACCTCCCAATCAAACCCTTGAGGTGATCCTTGCGAGAAGAGGTCATCTTCTCTGCCACCGCGTCCACACGAGCGTCGTCGGCAAAACTCACCAAGCCAAGGTAGTCGTCCGATGTCAGGTGCTCGACCAACTTCAACAAGCTCTGTTTTGCATAGTGCAGCTTGTCCCCACCCATCGACCCGGAGCAGTCTAGGACCGGGATGATGCACAGTGGTGGTCGAACCGCTTGAAACTCAGCCTTTGGGGCTATGAGATCAAGTACAAGGTGGATATCGTTGTCTCGATCGTGACGGACCTTCTCGAAAGTAAACCTAGAGTTCAGCTTCATGATGTTCTCCTACGCCATACGTACTTCACGTCGGGGCGCAGAGGTCGGACAACCTCCCAAAACCCAACAGCTCCTTGTCCGTCAACCTTGCCCAAACCCTCAGGTGCGACGCAGTTGATAGCAGAGACCCAAACCCCTAAGGGGTGCGGTCCCATGAGGATGTATACACCAGTAAAGTATCTAGGCCGAAAGGAAAACGAACAGGGCTACTCAACCCCACCCAAGTTAAGGGGCAGCAGAAGCTGAGTAGCCAAGCATGTAGTAACCAGAACCGTTCTTCTGGATCTTGTCGAGGTTCAGGTAAGGCAGCCAAGCTTCCGGCACCTGGCCATGCTCCATGAACACGGCATGGAGCGGTAAGGTGTGAGGCTTCGCCGGATGACGGAGCAGCTTCATCTTCGCCTGCTCTGGGGTTCGACCACCCTTCTTCTCATTGCAAGGGAAGCAACTGGTTACAATGTTGTTCCAAGTTGTCTTACCACCAAGCTTACGGGGGATAACGTGGTCGTAGTTCAACTCCCCCATAGAGAATGGTTTGTGGCAGTACTGACAGACGAACCTGTCTCGGGTGAAGACGTTGATGCGAGAGAACTTGACACCCTTTTTGATCGGAGCCACTGCCCTCTTGAGTTGAAGGACGGCTGGTACGTAGTACGTGACTGACGGTGACGAGACCGTCTCCTCGTATTCCTCCAACACATGTACCTTCTTCTCGTAGGTCAGGCAGATCGCATCACGCCAGTTCAAGATGGCATGCGGCAAGCTCCACGAGTTCAACAACAGTGTCCTAAGTTCCACGGCATCCTCACCTTCATCTTGACAGCATGGCTACGGGTCTCCTACTTGAAGTGGTTTGAGAAAAGGACCCTTGAAAAGGGTTCCAGAAGTTGGTGCTCACGAGTGGACTCGAACCACCACTGTCCAGAGTTTGAAGCTGGTGCCTCCTGCCAATTGGGCTACGTGAGCAAGAGATGGTGCGAGGTACAGGAATCGAACCTGTCTACAACGCTCTGTCAAAGCGTGCTCCTCTCCAGAGGAGATACCTCGCGTAGGCCTGGCCGGACTTGAACCGACAACGTTCCCGTTCTCCTTTATGTCGTGTTTCCACAACTCGGTCGACTATCTCACCACCCTCAGCATTATCTGTTTGGGTGCAGGGCGCTCTTGCCGGTTATTAAGAGGGCTAAACCTCTCCGGTAGTCTGTGCACCTTCTCAAGGTGTACCTTGAGCTTGGCTCAGGATTGCCGTGACAGTCCTAAAACTGTTTTAGGTTCCCCTGAATTCACCCTGTTCATTCCTAGTAGTTACCTACCAGGTGCACCATATTACATCCTTGATGAGCGGGGGGCGCTAACCAATTGCGCTACAGGCCCGAAAACTCAAGTGAGAACAGCAAGGATGCCTTCTTCGCGAAGGAAGACGTGATCCACGCCGTCGACTTTGATCTCGTTCCCCTCGTATTTGCCGAAGAGGACCCGATCTCCAGTTTTGACGTTTGGCTCCAGTCGTGCCCCGTTGTCGAGCACACGACCAGGGCCGACAGCCACGACAATCGCTTCTGTAGGCTTCTCTGTAGCTGTCGGGGGGATGATGATACCTCCCTTGCTGGTGGTCTCCGCGTCCACCCGACGTACGAGAATCCGGTCACCCAACGGTCTTACAATAGTGGTCATGCTGCTCCCTTGAGGAGTAGCTACACCGACAAGTTGGTACTGAGGACAGGAGTTGAACCTGCACGCCCTTGCGGGCACTAGGGCCTAAACCTAGCGCGGCTGCCATTACGCCACCCCAGCAAAATTAGTGCTCACGGCAGAACTCGAATCTGCAACTCACTGCTTCTGAGGCAGCGTCCTCTACCATTTGGGATACGTGAGCATGAGATTAGTGCTGAGGGAGGGACTCGAACCCACACTAGAGCTGATCTTAAATCAGCCGCCGCTGCCAATTGGGCTACCCCAGCATACAAAATAGTACATGTCCTGGGAATCGAACCCAGCAGGTGTCGGAGTGTGATTCCGATGTGTTCTCCAGCTCACTCGACATGCATGAAATTAGCGTTTCCGGTAGGACTCGAACCTACGTAAGCTCCCTTCGGAGGGGAGTGCCTGATCCACTAGACTACGGAAACACAGTTGAAATCAGCGTTATGTGTTGACGCGAGCACCAAAAATCGAAAATCATTAGGGTATCGGTTCAGATTCACGGCTCAGCATCGTTTAATAGGGGTAAGAGGAGTTTCAAAAATGCGTACCCAAATCATTTCCCTGTCCGTGGTCTTGCTAGCCGGTTGCCCGCCGATCGATGCCAAGGTCGATGCCAAGGCCAACACCAACGTCAACAACACCACCACGAACACCACCATCAACAACGGTGGGGGTGAGGACAGCGGGACCGACCCTGCCTCAGCTCGTCAGGTCAAAGATGACGCAGGTCAGGACCTGATTGAGGCTGACCCGACAGTTGAGGGGGACGCTGGTGTCGAAGAGCCAGTAACCGAAGACGCCGGAGTCGAACCACCGCCACCACCTCCCTGCACCATCGGTCAAACCGTGTGCAACGGAACCCAGGTGCAGGCCTGTGACGGCAAGAAGTGGGTCAACGGCAAGTTCTGCACCCTCGGTTGTGACCAGGGTGTGTGCAACGTCTGCGACCCCGGCGCGATACGATGCACTGGCTCAACTATCGAGACCTGCATCGGAACAGGATGGGCTGTCACCACGACGTGTTCCTACACATGCTCCGAGGGAGTGTGTGCTGACCAGCTCTGCGAACCGGGGGCCCTGCTCTGTGACCAAGATGGCAACGTGACCAAGTGCAGTGACAACGGACTGGCTTGGGAGCCACAGGAGACCTGTACGACCGGATGTACAGACGGACTTTGCAACGCTTGTACTGACACCTCCCTGAGCTGTGACGGCAAGACCCCTCGACTATGCGTAGCCGGTCAGTGGCAGGCCCAGACCGAGTGTGCCGCTGGTTGTGCTCTTGGAGCTTGTTCCGACTGCAACCCCGGTGCTCGCCAGTGTTCGGATCATGATGCTGGAACCTATGCCCAACTCTGTGATGACACGGGCCATTGGATGGACGACACGGAATGCACAGGAGGTTCACCGTTCTGTACCAGCGGTGAGTGTGGCGAGTGCGACCCCGGGGTGTCGGCTGACTCGTGTTTGCCCGAACTCTGCGAGTACAAGAACGGGACCTGGCACGGCCCTGATGGTTCAGAAAACACTGTGAACTGTCGCAAGTGTGATCCGAGCACGGACAAGACCTGCGTAGAGGTAGACAACAGCTACGTCACGCAAAACACGACCAACTGCTGGGTTGACCCCGACCCGAATACCCCGAACGGCGGCACTCAAGGAAACGCGCCTATTGGCCAGGTAACCTGCTACCCGGCTGTCACCGTCAAGGCAGGCTGGTTCTTCGTCGCCAGCGAGGTATTCCACCACTCGTGCAGCCCGACCGGACATTGGGTGAGCAGCGATATTTGCCAGTTTGCGTGTAGCGATGATGTGGGCTGCAACCAGTAATGAATCACCGACTGAACTTGACCGTGTTCCAATCAGGCCTCGCATGAAAGGCGTTCAACGCTCTCGGTAGGACCACGACAGCCTCTACACGGAGGTCGTCATCCTTCAACAACACCCTCTCGTGGACCTTCAGTTCTGCCAAGTCCCCCTCCAACACCGCAGCAGGTGTGAGGGGGACTAGGTCTTTATCCGTACGTCGAGCAAAGTCGACTCTCAAAACCCTCATACTGTATTGTATGGCAGCACAAGGAAATAGCACCCTCGGAAGGGATCGAACCTCCGACCAACCAGGTAGAAACTGGCCGCTCTAATCCTCTGAGCTACGAGGGCAAAACTAAACGATGAAGGCTCCGTAGTTACCAGCCATGAGTTGCGCCAACTCCACGTCTTCACCGAGACACTCTTGGATGCCCACCAGACCTTCCCCAAAGCCAATGAAGTGGCCGTTGTAGAGTCGGACGGTCTTGGGGGCCTTCGTCTCCCCGCTGGCGAACCGGTGCCCTGCGTCGAGCATTTTGTAGTAGCCGGCCTTCTTGCTCCCGTCATTACGGGTAGAGGCTACTCGCTCCTCCAAGAGACCCCAGTACTTGAGACGAGTCCAATCGGACCCTCGGAGCATAGCTCCGAGCTTGTTCGCCTCTACAATGAACTCCGGGACCTGGAGCCACTCCGGGTTGGTCTTGAAGTGGCGGTGCAAGATGACCAACGTCTTGGCCATCATAGGGGTGAGGGACCGCTCCTCAACCTTCACCTCCTGCTTACAGCAAGGGCACACAACAACTACACCCTCCCTGACTGCGGCTCTCATCTTCTCCTGGACCTGAGCCACCGTAGTCGAAGCCGGATCGATGTGGAGCTTTCTCGGAACCTTCTTGGTCGCCATGGTCAGTCCGTAACGTGTGGGGCCGGGACACCGTGCTCAACCAACCAAGCGTTCGAGTACCGATGGTCTTCAGTCACTTCCTTGAGCGCCCAGACCGGCATCTCGAAATCCTCACCCTCACGGATGAGTTCAATTTCAGCCAACCAGAAGCCGGCCAGTGACGGAGGGCTGAGGAACTCGTCAACGTCCCACGCCTTACCTCCGACCACTACACTGTGCCTGTTCTTGGAGAGGGTCCCCTTAAGCATGGGCTTCATCTCTTCCGCCTCGTACTTCGGGATGATGTAGTTGAACTCGGCTCGACTAAGATTGCCGGGACCTTTGATCGTCAACTCAGCATACGTATCCGTTACACGGATCCGAACCCAGGGGTCCTTAGACAAATACCCTTGCTGCATGAACACAGGGGAGCTTGGAGCAGGGAGCTTGGAAGGATCGATGAGGAACTTGCGTTCGATTTCGGTAGGCATTCCGATACGTACACCGGTAAAAATGGAGGCCTGGGAGGGAATTGAACTCTCGTCCACGGGTTTGCAATCCATGTACCTCGCCAGAGAACCAGGCCAAAATTGGAGCAAGCAATGGGGATCGAACCCACGACATCCAACTTGGGAAGTTGGCGCTCTACCACTGAGCTACGCTTGCAAAACTTGCTGTAGGAAGAGAGACACCACTCTAGCGGCTTGGCTCTCAGAAGCTAGCCGAAGAACAGGCTTTCCGTAAAGCCCTGACAAAGAGAGCGCTCGTTGCATCCGGAACTTGGCGGTAGGGGTGAGCTTCTCAGGGGCAGCCATAAAGACCAAGAAGGTCTCGGCAAAGTCCTCGTACTTGTCAACCTTACCATACTCAGTGACGATCTCAAGAGGGTCGAGCTGTTCCTTCCTCTTGCTATCCGGCACTCTAGGAGCGTTAGGGTTAGCCAAGCTCGGGAGGTCTCCCCAAGGGTCTTCCCAGGCGTCTCGCGCCTCTCCTGTAATGTAGTTACGGTGCACGTAATGCCCGAACTCGTGAAGGATCGTCTCATTGACGAAGTCATCAAGAATTCGAGCCTTACTCTCCTTGGCGACCTCCGCTATGGATATGACCATCTCTCTGGAGCCACTATGGAAGTAGGCAACAGCGCCGCCTGCCTCATACACCAGCACGACCCGGGAGATACCGCCCTCAATGAGGTTGACAACCCCACGCTTCTTGAAGAGAGCCTTGAGGAAGTCCAATCCTCCTAGGGCCTTCCTACACAGCTCGTCACTGAAGTGCTGCTCGTTAGAGACCTTGAAGCCCTGGTAGGTGAACGACTCAGGAGCGGTACTCTCCAACGCCCTTTGAGTGGCGTCTTTGAAGGCCTCAATCCCAGCTAGGAGCGCTTCGGGATTGGCTTCCTTGTCCTTGGTGAGCCCATTGATCACTCTTCTCGCAACTAGATGCTCAGAGTAAGAAGCGTCCGTGAGGCACTTCTTGGCCCACACCCCAAGGAGGTGGAGTTTGTTAGTACCGTTGACACACTTCATCAGGGTCTTGGTGTCTTGAGGCTTCTTCTCCACCTGTGCGTAGAGGGTATTGAACTGGTTGATGTCCTTGGCTGCTCCGGCCCAGTAGTCCCCCTCTGAGCCCTGAGCAGCTCTTGCGGCAACCCTTTGGATGGCACGTAGATTCATAGCCGGACCCACCAAGTTCATACCTAGGGCAAGTATGGACTCTTTATCAGAAATTGGAGCAGGTAGCGGGACTCGAACCCGCATATTCCACCTTGGCAAGGTGGCGATCAACCCTTGACCCATACCTGCGAAACTTGTTGTCGGCCCTCAATACTATGAGGACCAAAGAAGAGGACAAAGCCTTACTCGGCCTTGGGTTGCTGCTCGCCATGGTCCTCTACGGCCTTGTAGAGCCTCTAGACGGGCTTCGGACCTTCACCAGTGTAGGGCTTGGCAAACCCGCCAACCAACAGGTGCTCGTTGAGGTTCATCTCCGTCCCATCGGCGAGCTTCACGTAGACCGTTGCCAGCCAACGCCCGTACTTCTCCGACTTTTCAGAGACGACCCGGATAGGGCCCAACGCTAGGACTCTCTCTACCTCGGACTTGGCAGCAAGTCCCGCCACCTTCTGAGCCCCCACTACCTCAGGAGTGTTCAGACCCAAAAGCCTGAACTCGACCTCCATAGTGACCCGAAAGCCCAGGTTCACGAACAAGTAGAGGGTGTCTCCGTCAACCACTCGGGACAGCTTGGCTTGGTATTCGTAGATCATACCTACGACAAAGGTATGAATCCTTTAGCCCCTCAAAGGACCCCTTTGTCATGGAGGGTGCGGAGCCGGGAAAGCACTCGGTCCCGAAGCTCTGAACCAAACACATCCGAGATGGCCGGGTCCAGACGAGCCAGAACCCGGTCATGCTTCATCCCTGCTGTGATCGCTTCCCTGTACAAAGAGACCCAACAAGGGATCGCATTCTTCCCTTGGAGGACCTCGAACAGGGCGTCGAGAGGTAGACCCTCGGTCTCATAGAACCGGTAGACGCCCGCAAGCACCGTCTTACCGTCACTAGTGCGACCTACAGTGTTGAGCATGACCGCGCCTCCAAAGTAGAAATTGGAGCTGGTTGAGAGAATCGAACTCTCCATCTCTTGCTTACCAAGCAAGCGCCCCGCCACCTGGGCCTAACCAGCAGAGATTGGAACAAGCGACAGGACTCGAACCTGCAACGACCAGCTTGGAAAGCTGACACTCTACCATTGAGTTACGCTTGCAAAATTGGTGGAAACGATGGGGGTCGAACCCACAACCTCTCGATTGCGAACCGAGTGCTCTCCCGACTGAGCTACGTTCCCGAAAATTGGTGGAGCCGGCGGGAATCGAACCCGCATTTACTACACTGCCAGTGTAGCGTCTTCCCTTTGGACCACGGCCCCGAAAAGTTGGTAGTACCAGAGGGACTCGAACCCCCAACGTCCGCCGTGTAAAAGCGGCACTCTACCATTGAGTTATGGTACTAAAGACGAGTCCCTGACTGTATCAACGTCGTCCAACCAAGAGACTCGCGGCACTTGAGCTGGAGCTTAGGCGTTGATACAGACGCACTTTTATCGCAAGTGCGTGAGAAAAATGGAGCTGGCGGTGAGGGTTGAACTCACGACCTCCTGGTTACAAATCAGGTGCACTACCACTGTGCTACGCCAGCTAAAATGTCAACTGTCTCGCGTCAAGATACTACACCGACAGTCACGCAGAAGGCTTACTTATAGTTCATACTTAGGTATGATCCCAGGTAGAACCTTGTTCTGGACCATGGTCGTCGGAGCCACCATGTGGGCTCTAATCATCTACGGGCTTGTGAAGGCCTGTGGTTAGCACCCAGAGAAGGCTCTCAGCCTTCCGCAATTGGCCTAGTGAGGAAACACCTGTGACCCACACCTCGGGTTTGAGGTTTCTCGGTGCCGCATTTACGGCAAACCTTCTGCAAGATCACGTTACCCTCAAGAAATGGTTCGGGGGCCGGGATTCGAACCCGAATAGCAGGATCCAAAGTCCTGCGTCCTACCATTAGACGACCCCCGAATACATCCGTGTTCCGACAGTGTTCTTCCCGTTAAACTACGTAATGCCCCAAAGCACTACCCCCGGACCTTGAACCCAGGGCCTCCGTCGAAACACAAACTCAATACACCGCTCATGGCCGGTGCGAAGTGGTTCGGGCGCAGGGACTTGAACCCCAATAAGCAGAATCAGAATCTGCTGTCCTACCATTAGACGACGCCCGAATAGGTCCTACATGGAGGCAAGTCAGTAGTGAACTACCGACCCGGCGAGGGCTTCTCATCTCTCGCGTTTCCATCCCTCTCCACACAAGATTGGCGCGGCGGTGAGGAATCGAACCCCATACGACAGCGAATTTGGAATTCGCCCGGCTACCTTAGCCCCCTCCGCATAAATATTGGCGTCCCAGGCAGGAGTCGAACCTGCGACCTTCGGCTTAGGAAGCCGCTGCTGCTATCCACTGAGCTACTGGAACAAAAACTACTCTGGTTGCCTACCCAACCAGTCAAGGATAGCCGCCTTGGCCTCGGTAAGGTAGTGGTCCCTTTCCCCTTCATCGAAGATCCCATCCCCTTGAGGGTTAGCCCTGTAGACCGTCTCACCACCACACTCAGGCACGTCAACCCTAAATGAGCCGTGCCGAAGTCGAAGATAACCGACCTGCTTCCCGTCTAGAAAGGCATCGTACTGTTCAGGACAAGCCAGGCAAGTTCGCTGGAGCTGTATTTCTGACATATCTCACTCTGAGTACACCGCCCGGTGTACGTTACGCCATGTTTTTCGAAGAGATACCCGAACCGAAACCCACTGAACCCAAACCAGCTCCGACCGAGCCCAAGAAGGGGGCTGAGAGCCGCTTCCACGCCCGCGTGTCCCGTTTCGAGGCAGCCAGGCAGCCCTGGCCCAAACTACGCCACCACGCCTTCTGGATGCTCCACAACTGCATATCCCATCCGTTCCTTGCCGTGTCCCCGGGACCTACCGCAGTCGAGTTTCACGAGCTGACCAGCCAGTGGCTCAACCACGTCGAGCCAAAAGGGCTAAGGCCAGAACAGCAGGAGGTAGCCAAGAGGGTCGGACTTGATACGTTGCGATCACGGACGCTTGTCACACGGATACCCACGATCAAGAAGAGGGCTGCTTGGTTCGTCCACAACGCAATCGCGCACCCTCTCATCGGGGTGCTCCCGACGAAGTGGGCATTCAAGATCCACGACAAGACCGCCGAGGCTATGGAAGTCCCGTACTGGGTCTAAGTCACGATGTCGGAGATCAGCTTCATCTCCAGTGGGAAATTGCGCCCCCGACGGGAATCGAACCCGCCCATTCTTGCTTGACAAGCAAGCGTTCCCGCCAGGGAACCTCAGAGGCAAATTGGGGTGATCGACGGAAATTGAATCCGCAACCTTCGGGGCCACATCCCGACGCTCTACCATTGAGCTACGACCACATCTCGCCAGCTCAACCCTCTTGGGGATCTGGACTTAAACTCTTGGGGTCTTCCCCTTCATCCTCTACAGCGGAGCTGAGGGAAGATGCAAACACTACCTCACCAGGAGGGAGATAGTCCAACCGTTGAATACACTCAGTCAGTTTGATACGAGGGTGGTTCTGGACAGGGATGACGATCTTCATGCCCAACCCTACCCCGAAAATGGCGCTCCGTACGGGAGTTGAACCCGTCAATTCTTGCGTGACAAGCAAGCGTCCACATCCGGTGGACCTACGGAGCATAAATTGGCGGAAGACGGAGGAGTCGAACCCCAGACGGGTTGCCCCGTCCCATCCGGTTAGCAACCGGCGCTCATCACCAACGATAAGATCGTCTTCCAGAAAGTTTTGCCTGGCTGATCCCCTAAGTACGTCGGAGTCTCGACGGGATCAGCCTGAGGCCGGGCAAACGACCTCTTCAAATCGTGAAGGTTAACTCCCTGCGGAATCCACAAGGCATCACGATCAAAGTTGGCGGAAGGTAGAGGAGTCGGACCCCAGGCCTCTTTCGAGACCCCCTTGGCTTTCGAAACCAGGCCGTACCCGGTACGGTTTACCTTCCAGAACTACTTGGCGTGCCACTCGCCCCAGGGCGTGTACTCGCCGTTATCTGTGTTGAGGAAACCCCAGTCCTCACCCTTGGCGGCCTCAACCCTTCTACCTGTCAAGAAGAGCGTCCAGGGCCGTCCTTTGTGCAGCTCGACACGGTGGAAGTCATTACGACCGATCCGGTTCAATCGCCAAGGTCGAACAACTCGCTCTTCCATGATTTGAGCCACAGGGTCCCACCTGAACTCGCGGTAACCTCTTGTGAGAACCAAACTCACTGACTTGCCCCACGGGTGGTTGTGAACCTCCCTGTCCCCGTCACTCCGAAAGAAGTGGTGCAGGTACAGACGAGGGAGACGGAGCGTGCCTTTCCAATCCGGAGTCAAGTAGACCCGAAGAAGGTAAGGGCTCTTCTGAGTATCGTCCCAAATCACTCTCATCCCAAAAGGTGCCCAAAGAGCCACCTTCCAAAGAAGCTTCTCGAAGAGTGGTGCCTCAGCACACTCTGAGGCGTACTCAATAACCACTGCGGATCTGTCGTGCTCGTTCATGCCAGTACGTACACCAGCATTTCCTCTTATTTTAGGCCCAAGCTATGGACCAGCTCACCCTCCGCGTAGCCAACCACTTCCTCCAAGGTTACAAGTACCAACCCAAGGAAACGAAGCAACACAAGGTCGAGCGTCTGACCAAAATAATCCGTGACGCAACCGGGATCTCACGAGGGAAGGCGGAGGACATCGCCGACGCCATAATCCGCAACCGTGAGATCGAGCGTCTCAGCATCCAGAAGGATTGGCCCATTGAGGACGGTGTGATCGAAGGTCCCTCTGGGACGATCAAGGTCGAAGACGTGACCAAGTCCGTGACGACCAGCGAATAGAGAGAGCCCGCCCCCTATCACGTAAGGAGCGGGCTCGAAAAAAGAGCACCCGAGTTGCCGCGTCCGCCTCAGGCTCTTCTGATCCCCGAAGAGCTAGGGTGTTACTGTAGTATGGAGAGGGAACCCGGAGTCGAACCGGAGGCTTGTAAGAGTCTCTTGGTGCCCTCTTGCAAGGGCGAGATGTGACTCTGGTTAGAGCTTGCGCTCCAGCGTGGAAAGCTGGTGGGGAACCGATCCCCTGTGATCCCTCAAAACTGCTATTAGCGCCGGATCTTGGAGTTGAACCAAGCTATTGCTTGTAGACGTACTTGGGTGTCCCGTTACCAGGACGAGTGAGAACGTCGGGAATTGCTTCATTAACATTGAAGTGCCCTCCCCGAGGGCTAATCCGGCAAAAACCTGTCCGAAGACAGGGGAAAAATCGAGTGCCCGAGTTACAGCGTTGGAATTCCTTGGCTGTTACACCAAGGTGCAGTTGGAGTTGAACCAACGACATTCAGTTTGCGATACTGACGCTCTAACCAAGTGAGCTATGCGTGTAAACGCTGTTTGATGGGCACTCGTGGAGGCGGATTCTGGAGTTGAACCAGACGCTTGTAGACGTACTTTGGGTGCTCCCTTTTAGGAGCGAGTAAGAACGTCGGATCTTCCTTGATTAGAGAAAGTGCCCCACCCGGGACTAATCCGCCATGTTTGCCGAGTTGCGGAAACCCGCTTCTCCCTTACTACAGGGAAGGTCGCCCGACACAACCTTGTTGAGGACTGTATTCCAACCTTTCCCCTTTCGGGGCCGTGTCTCAACCCACGGAGGTTCACTTGCGTGTCCCTGTTGCCGAGTTGCGGAAACCCGCTTGTCCCCTTGCGGGAAAGGGTGCTCGACACACCCCTACAATCTAACTCTCACCCGAGTAACAGAGCTGGTTGCGTTTTGATAGTTCCGTAGACTATTGCCTATACCATTCGGCCACAAACCCCTTGCGGGATTAGGCAGGACTCGAACCTGCATTTGCTTGTAAGATCCGTTGAGGTGGGTGAGAGTCAAAAACTTGGTTGAGGGTCCCGGAGTCGTCTCTTCTGATCCCTGAAGAGCTAGGGTACTTGGTTGGGGGTTGTGGAGTCGAACCACGAGCTTGTAAGAATCGGATGGTGCCCCTTGAGAGGGCGAGAGGCGATTCTGGGAAAATGCGCTTGATTTACCGTCAAGTGGGACACCGTGTCCCGTAACCCCCGTGAGATACTCCTACTAGTACACCGGGCCGAACCCGATAGACATCTTTTAGACCAACTTTCTCATGTCGTCAAGTACGAATCGCACCGACTGGCATCACCTGAAAGCCGATTTTCTTGCCTGTGGTAAGGTACTCCTTCACAGCGTGAGCAAGATACGAGGACGTGATAGAGATGAAGGGCAGATGCTCCCCATCTTCACACGTAGCACCTCCTACACCGGTCTCATCGTCGATGGTGAAGCTCTCGTCCCAAACGACTCGACCGAAGCCGCCATTGGCCGCTAGAGCCCCGTGAAGGCATGGGATCGCGTTCTTACGAACGAAGGATTGAACTACACGACGGGCTGCCCCGTTATCGAGACAGTCAAGCACGAGGTCAGACTTGCCAAGGAGGGCCTCAGCGTTGTCCGCTACGAGCTTGTGCGGGATCGTTTCAATCCTCATGCCCCACAGCAACTGTACCGTCTGCTGAAGCGCAAGGACCTTGGTCTTACCCACCGACGACTTGGGGTGGAACTGAGACTGCGTATTTTTGGTCTCAACTCTGTCGAAGTCGATGACACGAAGAGTCGCACCCACATTCCTCAGCAAGGGCAGGACGTGAGACCCAAGGGCACCCACACCAACAATAGTTACGATCTTCATGTTCATCTCCACATCTTAGCGCGGGTCAGAACCACTATAAGTGGTCACACCCACGAGGTAATCGCCTTGATCTTCACGCTTCCTGACAATCAAGTCGAAGTGACTGGACAGCGCAAGGATGTCTTCTGCGGACATATCTGTGTGCTCTCCATGCTTGAGACCCATAGAGTCAAGCTTCTTGCCTACCCTACCGTGCCAGTCCGAAATCAGGACCTTCATAACTACCTCTTGAACATCTTACCTTTGACGTCTAAGTACAGAACGAGGTCGAGGTCCTTCAGGACCAGCATGACATCGTAATGCCAAGTCAAGTCTAGAATCTGTTCCGGGCTCAACTCTGCGTGCTCGTTGTGGGACAACCCTAGGCTTTTGAAGTCCAGGAGGTCGCTACACATCCACCCGAAGACAAGGACTTTCACACTTCTCCTTAAGGAGGCGCTCTACAAGCGCAAGTAGAAAATCTACATCTTGTGTGGATCTAGCTATCGCATTTCGGTCAGCCGATTGAGCGTAGACGAGACGGTAAACCATCCTACCACTACTATCGATCGCTGCTCCACTGGAGTTGATGTCCAGGATCCTTGAAGCTTGCTCCCATCGAGCGATAACCAAGTCGAGGCGCTTACGCTCCTCAGGACTCAGGTCACCAAACTCCGAAGGGGGTCTTTGGTCGGAGCTGAAGCAGATTGTATGGACGGTCGACTGTCGAGGGGAACCGTTCGATGACAAAATCCTGGAAGCTCACCGTCTGATCCGACTGGATGCCTGGGATGCTGCCACCTCGAACCGCCTCAGTAGCGAACTGACGAATGTCACCATCCGCCGAGTTGTAGAACACCAGGTCAGGAAGTTCCCCGTACTGACCACTCCAGGTGACGCCAAGACGTGCCTGGTCCTGATTAATCGGAATCACATTGTTTTCCATCTTGACTCTCCTCTCTTTGGTCTAAATTTCACCGAGCAAGTCGCTGTACTGCTCGCCTTCAGGGG
>Ga0315288_10004343_pt1 | contig 18028 bp, 17 predicted proteins | sample YL17G11_20_MG_FD_203454 | JGI IMG/M metagenome (GOLD analysis project Ga0315288, IMG submission 203454) | Sediment microbial communities from Yellowstone Lake, YNP, Wyoming, USA - YL17G11_20 | ecosystem: Environmental > Aquatic > Freshwater > Lake > Sediment | place: USA: Wyoming | collected... | reverse complement strand
TAAGAGATCACCCCCTTCGGAGGTACAGGAAAATAGGAGTCCATGATGGCAAGAATACCATTCGCTCCCATCGCCTCCACCTCCTTGGCCTGCCAGACGGCTTCACGAATGGAGGTATGCGCAACTCCTGCCACAACGGGAACTCTCCCTGAGGCTGCATCGATGACTACTTCGATGACTCTCTTACGTTGAGGCCACGTAAGATAAGCGAACTCACCTGTACTTCCTAAAGGGGTCAATCCGTGAACCCCACATTCTATGAGATGCTCAACTAAAGACTTCAGAACCTCTGCTTTCACTACCCCGTTGGCATCGACTGGAGATACCAGATAAGGGAAAACCCCGATAAATTCATTGTATTTCATTTTCAGCCCCCTTATCAGCCAAATACGTGACCCCGAAATCGAGATATCTCGCCAAATTCTTTTTTTTAACTAAATCTAAAACATACAGAACCTCTTTTTCTCCTCTTCACAGAGATCATGGCCATAAATGTCACCTCTCACGATTACGGGAAAATCCTCAACCACAATTTTCCTTATCGCCTCTGGCCCTAAATCCTTGTATGCTACCACTTCAGACTTCTGGATTCTTTTGGATAACAGAGAGAATTACAAGTTTTAAATAAAGATCCTTTATTTCTTTTACATGAAATTATCAAATTTGCTTTGATACCATTAATTATTGATTAACTCTCTTTGAATTCTAGATCTCAATAGCTTAGGTGACTACCGTGTTTTAAGCCATAACTCATATGGGGAACCCATATAGATCCAAAACTCCAATTGGTTTCTTTACATCTTTTTTTTCCTTCTTCGTTAACTGGTTTACCTACCTGAACACCTGCCCAAGCCTCAATATACTGAATAATAGTCGTAAAATCACGTGTGCCGCCTCCCTGGCTCACGACATATGCCCAGAGTTGTCGAACTGCATTCCCAATCCACATCGGAACGCCCAACACCTCTGCTTGTTCAAGGCACAATTTAAGGTCTTTAAATATGAGATCTGTCTTAAATCCATAATCAAACGTCCTTGAAAGAATAAACTTCTGAAATTTCTCCTCAGTAGCACTATTCCGACCGGTGCTCGAATTGATAACCTTCAACATGACTTCAGGGTTCAGACCAGCTTTAGTTCCCAACACAAATGCCTCGCAGGAGGCTGCGAGAACGGTAGCCGATAAAAGGTTATTCACAAGTTTCATCATCTGTCCTAAACCGGGTTTTTCTCCGATAAAGAATAGGATATTCCCTACGACTTCGAGAATCGGCCGCACGTGTTCGAATGTTTGTGAAGGTCCTGAAACCATTATTGTCAGCGTCCCCTTCTCTGCCTTTGGAACACCCCCACTAACAGGTGCATCGAGAGTAATAATTCCTTTTTTTCCAAGCTGTTTTGCAACTTCGGCTGCAACTTGTGGCCCCGTTGTTGATAGGTCTATGTAAATTTTCAGAGCAGAACCATTAATAAGTCCATTTGGACCCAAGGCTACTTCCTGAACTGAATTGGGGGACGGCAGGCTGACCATAACAATCTCTGCTTCGGATGCCACTTCAGCAGGCGTGTTTACTGCTCGGACGTTCTTAATAATCAAGGGTTGCATCACATCCGCCCGGATATCATGGATCGTTAGCTTATAGCCCTGATTTACCAGACGGAGAGCCATGGGCAAACCCATTTTCCCAATGCCTACGAATCCTAATCGTATCGTCATACTACCCTCCGGTCTTCTATAATCTTCACCCCTCACACATAACCTTACGGGGTCCGACGATTTAATTTATAATTTTTTCGCCTCCTTCTCCAATTCAGAAAAGAATTCCTTTGCGACTCGAAAGCCATCCATTGCAGCGGGTATACCGCAATAGATCGCCGCTTGCAATAGAACCTCCCGGATTTCTTCTTTTGTGCAGCCGTTGTTAAGAGCCCCTTTCAAATGCAACTTGAGTTCGTGAGGTCGATTAAGGGCTGTAAACATGGCCAGGTTGATCAAGCTACGGATCTTCCGGGAAAGGCCGGAACGAGTCCATATAGCACCCCAGCAATACTCGGTTATCAATTCCTGCAATGGAAGAGAAAATTCCTCCGTCTTCGCGAATGCCTTATCCACATGGTATTCACCGAGAACGGCTCGCCTAATTTCCAAACCCTCTTCAAACCTTTTATTGCTCACCGATATCACCTCCCGGTTGTTCGTTTTTTTAAGTACCATTTCAGCCAATCGGTTTTTGCTTCAAATTCCTCCGGTCCCTTCGACTACTTTAAAAAGTCCTGGAATAGCAGTTCCTTCCTTTTCTTTAAATTTCAGACCTCAAATTTTGGTAGTGGAGTGCTGTAGATGAAAACCGGCTCTTCTGTAATATCAATTACGTATCTTTTCTCTCTATGCGAGATGATCAATTAAAAATTCCAGAACTTCCCCCTCACTTTCCCATCCGAATCGATTGGAGATACCAGATAAGGAAAAACACCCATAAACTCATTCTGATTCATTTCAATACCCTCGAAACGAAAAATGCCTTTGGAATAATTGCTAATTGATCATTTTGCAATGATCTTTTAGTGGACTTTCTTCTCGTAGCCTGCCCAGTACTTATCCCTCAATCCCTTCTTATGAATCTTTCCTGAACCTGTCCTGGGAAGAGCATCGATGAAATCGGTCGATTTGGGAGCTTTGTAGTGGGCGATTCGATCCTACCGAATTGAATGATCTCTTGATCAGTCGCTTTTTGACCCGGTTTCAACACCACGATCCCTTTTACAGCTTCACCCCATTTTTGATCAGGGACTCCAATTAAGTCATTTGAATGATTTGTCTTAACTGCTTCCCGTCGTCTAGTTCATCAAAGCCCAAATTAATTTGTTCCAGAGATAAAGTTGACGTGACAAGATGGTCAATCGGAAGCCTACCAGCCTTATAGAGTTTAATAAATCGGGGTAAGTCTCGAATCGGTACCGCAGAACCCATGTAGGAACCAATGAGATGCCGCGCTTCCCCTACTAATGTGACAGCTTTGAGTTTGAGCTCACTTTCCGGATGAGGGAGTCCGATGCTGACAGTGGTTCCCCCTACTCGAGTGGCCTCATAGGCTTGGGCCAAAACGCTTGCGCTACCTGCCGCCTCAAAGGCATAATCCGCTCCCCCATCTGTCAGATCGCGAATTGCTTTGGGAGTATTCTCATCGGCCATAAGCGCGTGGGTTGCTCCAATTCGCCGAGCGTGCTCTAACTTGCTCGGGATAATGTCAACGGCTATAACAGGCCAGGCTCCGCTTGCCATCGCACCCATTATTGTGCTCAGGCCAACACCTCCCATTCCGAAGACAACCACCGAACTGCCAGGCTTAACCTGGGCTGTATTGACAACTGCCCCTACGCCAGTCATTATTGCACAGCTAAACAAAACTGCCTTATCAAGCGGGAAGGATGGATCAACAACTACTAAGGACGCCTCGTGGGCTACAGTGAATGTGGAGAAAGCGGAAACACCCATATGATGATTCACTGGCTGGCCTTTATTCGTCTTAAGTCGGACGGCGCCTCCAATGAGGGTCCCCGCAGCATTAGCTTTCTGCCCATGAATGCACAAATAAGGCTGGCCTGAAAGACACTTTTCGCAATGACCGCACATAGGCACAAATGAAAAGACAACGTGGTCTCCTCGTTTGGTTCTTGATGTTCCCTGCCCCACCTCTACAACGACACCACTTGCTTCATGCCCAAGAGCCATTGGAAGAGGTCGGCGGCGAGATCCGTTTATCACAGAAAGATCGGAGTGACAAAGCCCTGCTGACTTGACTTCAACGAGCACTTCATTTGGTCCCGGGCCATCCAATTCCAATTCCTCCACCTTAAGTGGTTGACTTTTGGAATATGGCTTCGGTTCTGAATCTCGGTAAAGCACAGCCGCTCTTATCTTCATAAGTCCCCTCCTTTGATCGCTCTTGTTCTACATAAGCAATGTGCCTACAAGATGGAAAGAATGGCTACGACCCTCTAAGTGATATTGATTTACATTGTTTCGACTTAATCGTTCTCTCTAAAAAAGTTCCAGATAGTGCATAATTCTCTTTTTTCCCGCAACGATTTCCTTAAATTGCTCTTCACAGAAAGGGCATCCCGTCACCAGTGTGTCGCCATTAAACCGCTTCCTCAGCTTTCCACCGATTTCAAGCCCAAGCTCCCGATTCGTAAAGTAAACTCCGCCACCTGCACCACAGCACTCCTCCACTATTTCCTCTACCAATATTCCTTTCGACCGAAGTTCCTCCGATAAACGTATTCCTCGTTTGCTAAGATAGCAAGGGTTGTGACATGCCACCGGCTTTTGATTGGGCCTGGGGGGAAGCATCTTAATAAGATCAAGTACTTCAATCCTCGGACGCCTCTCGCCATTTCCGAAGAGTCTTTGATAGTCCTCCCCAAAGGCAAAGCTGCAATCCGGGCACGCCGTGACTACGTGTGAAACGCCTATGCTCTCAAATAATGACACGTTCCGTTTCAAGAGGTCTTTCGCTTCCTCCACCATTCCCAGTCTCAGCAATGGTTGGCCACAGCATTTCTGTCCCTTGGGCACGAGGACATCGTATTCCGCTTTGTTCAGGATCTTAATGGCCATCATTGCCAAGTCTTGCTGGCGACGGTTCATTAGGCAGCCGACAAAGAAAGCTACTTCTCTCTTGGGATTTGCCACGCGGTATTCCTCTTTGGTCTCTGAAAGAAAAGGTTGTCCCTTGAGTTCGACCCACCGGTCCACCCAATCGACCGGGTTAAAGAGCTTACGGTAGGATTCCCCGTCGCGCTTCATAAACTCGTAACGAAGCCGCTCTACAGCATCGTTCACAATATCAATCCCAACCGGACATGCCTTCACACATGCCCCACAGGTCAAACAATTATATATTTTCTTTGAATAGGCCTCGTCCCGCCGATCTTCTCCTTCCCTTTGGTTGGAGAGGATGGAGGATAATTGGACTAAATCTGCTGGCAAGAAACTCTCTGGTTCGATTCTTGCCTTTCCTTTGTTCAAGGGACAAACGACATCGCAGATATGGCAGTCCAGACATTTATGTAATGAAAGGAGAGGACTCACTTCCTCTGGTGAGAGGCTCTCTGGTCTTCCTGCCCAAGTAGGCTTTGAAAATGTTCGGACCCTCTTATCTTCGATGTAAGAGAAATTCGTGACCAAATCTTTGATGATTGGAAGAGGGAAGGGTTCCACCTTCAGCACCTCTTCCGAATTGAGCTTCCGTTCACAGGCCAAGACAGCCTCCCCGTTGACTATCATCCCGCAGGTCCCGCATTGCACGTTCTTGCAGGACCATCGAAAAGAGAGGGAGGAATCGATATTCTCATAAATATAGATTAGCCCGTCCAGGACAGTAAGCCCTTTGGAATAGGGGATCTTGAACTCATCATAATGAGGGGAGGCACTTCCCTCTGGATCGAAACGATAGACTTGAAGTGTCACCACATCGTTGCTCATTCCATTTCCTTCTAACCCATTCTACACACTTTTAGGCATCACCGGATTTTTCTTGTTCACTACTACTGGGATCTTGAAAATCTTGACGTCGCTGTTTTCTCTTTTGGCATGCACATTGACCCACCAATTCTGATCCATTTCAGGGAAATCCTCTCGATAATGGACTCCTCGGCTTTCCTCTCTGAAAAGTGCGCATTTGGCAATCACAAGGGCGGCCCTGACCATATTGCGTATCTTGATCGATTCCACCCACTCATAATTGAATACCCGAGGGGAAGAGACTCTCATCCGTCCTATCTCCTTGTCACGGATCTCTTCAAGTGTCTGAATGGTCTTGCCTAAGCCTTCTTTTTCCCTCATGATCCCCACATTCTGGTACAAGAGTTTCTGGATCTTTTTCCGAATGGAGATAGGGCTTGAGCCCTCTTTCTGCCCTAGAGGTTTGGTCAATTCAAGGATCGACTTTTTGAGTTTCTCCACATCGGGCCTTGTTCGATTCTTTTGCGCATAATGGCCTGAACTCTCTCCTGCCCGAGCTCCAAAGACCTGCAGGTCAGGAAAGGAATTTGCTCCTAAGCGATTCGCCCCGTGAATTCCTCCTCCTGCTTCCCCAGCAGCAAAAAGGCCTTCAAGGGTGGTTGCTCCGTGGACATCGATCTTGATCCCTCCGCAGCTGAAGTGGGGCGTTGGAAGGACTTCCATCGGTTCCTTCCTGATGTCGATCCCGGATCGGAGGAGTTGCCTGAGCATCATGGGCAGCTTCTCCTCGATCTCTCGGGCTGGAACATGGGAAATGTTCAAATACACCCCTCCGTGCTCTGTCCCGCGGCCTTCCCTGACCTCCCTCCAGATCGATCGCGAGACCACATCCCGGGTGGCAAGCTCCTTCCACTCCGGAGAGTAACGAAGCATGAAGCGTTCGCCCTGGGAGTTGATGAGTTGTCCTCCATCTCCACGAACCCCCTCCGAGACCAAGATACCCTTGGCACTTTCGGGGTGGACCATCCCTGTCGGGTGGAATTGTACCATCTCCATATCGATAAGAGTTGCTCCCGCATCGAAGGCCAAGCCAAAGCCGTCTCCTGTGGATTCATGGGCATTACTGGAGATCCCATAGAGCCTGGCGCACCCTCCTGTGGCCATCACCACTGCATTGGCCCGGAAGAGGATAAACTGCCCCGTGCGAAAGTTGAGGCCGATGGCCCCAGCGATCTTGCCTTCATTAACCAAAAGCTCAGCAACGACGGTCTCCTCGAAAACCTGAATCCCTCGACGCCAGACCTCTCTTAGGAGCGTCCTCTGAAGCTCATGTCCTGTCCGGTCCCCTGTCATGCAGGTCCGATTGTAGGTCGAACCTGATTCCCTTCTTTGGGCGATCCGCCCGTTCCCCATCCGGTAGAAAAGCATTCCGTATTGCTCCAGATCATAAATCCGGTCGATCGCCTCTTTGGTAAAGACCTCCACAAGGTCTTGGTTATTGAGGTATTGTCCTCCTTTGATCGTATCCTCGTAGTGAACTTTCCAATTGTCACGAGAGTCAAAATTCCCAAGGGCGACATTCATCCCTCCCATGCCCGTGGTTGTTGTCCCTGCACGTCCGAAAACTCCATCCACGACAATCGCTGTTTGTGCGAATTTACTGGCTTCAATAGCTGCACGGCTTCCCGCCCCTCCACCTCCTATGACTAATACATCTATCATCACCGTCTCATACATACATCATACTCCATCCAAAATCGATAACCGCTAATACCTTCCCGTAGCCAAACGAGGCCGAATGGTTTCATTCTATTTAGATCTATGTTGCTCTTCAGCCTCTTCAATTTTCCGATCCTTTCTCATTTTTTGACACTAAAAATTGCAGGAATCTGTCAAGAGCAATCAAAATATGTTCCTTCACAAGAGTCTCTACTCGTTCTGCATCCTTTTTAATAAATAGATCTAAGATTTCTCTATGTACTCGGATTGCATATTCGAAATTTTCCTGATGCCAAAGGTATGAAAATCTAAACCATACTGCCTGACGCCTCAAATTTTCAATTATTTCAATCAATGTGTCATTTCTACTAGCATTAATAAAGATCTCATGATACTCGTTATGATGCTTGAAATAAGATTTGAAATTATTGTTCTTCGCCTCTTCGGTCATTCTCGATAAGGCTAACTCCATTCCTTTAACATCTTTAAGTTCCATATTAGAAGTGGCAAGGCGGGCGGCAAGACCTTCCAAATATGCTCGAATAGGGAAATTCTCCTCAATATCTTTCTGTGTAATTTTCCTAACATAAGTTCCTTTCCGAGGTATGATGACAACTAAACCATTCTTCTCAAGAATCCTAAAAGATTCTCTTATCGGAGCGCGGCTAATACCAAACTTTCTTTGTAATTCATTCTCAACTAACCGCTGTCCATTTTCTAGCCGACCCTCAAGAATAGCACTTGTCAGAAACTCGGTAATCTGCTCAACTAAGGAGATAGGATATTGTGGGCTGAATTCTTTTTCAATCATTAGAAATCCATAATTGGTTGACTGTCGACAAAACTATTATAAGATTCATTAAGAATCTGTCAACCTTTTTTATTTAAAGCAGTCCCAAAATTCTTGAGCAAGGTTGTTCATTCAAAGAAAAGTGTTTTTCCGATTTGCAGCTCATCTCGATAATAAAAAAGGAGCTATTTTAGAACTGCTGACAGACCTCAAAAAAGTTCTTGACATTTTTTTGAGATATTCATACAGTTGTCGTCAGTCGACAGGTTTTTGCCCACGCTAAGCTACTGGCTTTAACGTTTAATTGGAAGTAGCATCTTAAAAACTTTTTTAGAAAGGAGGATAATATGTCTTGGGATTTTAAAGGTTTTGAGCGGAATGAGGTAACTCGAAGAAGGTTTTTAAAACTTTTAGCCTTGACCGGTACGGTCTCCTCGGTCGAGCTTTTTGGGCCTTTTAAGAAGATGGGCTTTGGGGCGGAAAACCCCATCAAGATTGGAAAACCTGACCCATATACTGGAGTCTATACGACTTTAGGAACATGGGGGCTCTGGGGCGGGATGCTTGCGGTCAACCGTTGGAACAAGGAGGGAGGCGTAAACGGAAGGCCAGTGGAGCTGATCACAGAGGATACGAAGGCTGAAGTCCCCACAGCCTTGAGGAAGCTGCGTAAACTGATTCTTCAGGATGAAGTAGATGCGATTCAAGGATTCACAAGCAGCAAGGTCTGTCTCGGTGTGATGCCAACAGTCCGAGAACTGAAGACAGTTTTATTTACTGGAATTTGTATGGCGGGGGAAATAACTAATGAGAATGCAGACCGATATACCTTCAGGGGATATGATAATGCGATCCTGAAAGAAATTGCTATTACGCCATGGTTGGTCAAAAATGTCGCCAAAAAATGGTTTAGTGTATACGTTGATTATGCCTGGGGACAGAGCCATAACAAAGAATTCAAAAAATATCTTGAGAAAGCAGGTGGCCAAGTCATCGGTTCTATTGGGGTTCCGAATGGAACCGAGGATATGGTTCCCTACCTGAGTAAAATCGATCCCAAAACCGAAGGCTTGTACCTCACCTTTGCTGGACATGATGCTGTGATCGCTGTCAAACAGGCCCATGAACTGGGACTTACAAAGAAGATGAAGGTGGCTGGTCCGGGGGCAACGGTTTCGGAGAGCGAATTGGTGGCCCAGGGAGAAGCCGCTAATGGAATCTATTTTGCTGATCGTTATGTAGGGTCTTTGGAAGGAAAGTTCAATACGGAGTATAACAAGAAATTCCAACAAGAGTTCAAGATCGTTTCAGGAGGCCAACTTGCGAACCGCTATTGCCTCTCCGAATTCGAATCCATGAACTTCCTGAAATTGGGAATGCGGCAGGTTAATTGGAAGGACAAACAGACCGATACTCCAAAACTGATCGAAGCCTTGGAGGGAATGAAGGTGAATGAAGGACACGACTTTCCACAAGGGACAAAATTTATGAGGGCAGAGGATCACCAAGTCTTTTGCCGAATGATTATCGGCAAAGTAGAAAAGGGTGTAAGAAGGATAATCGATGTCATCCCCATGGAAAAGGTTATCTACGCCCCCATCGTTGATGTACGCAAACAACCATTCTAAAGAAATAGGGAGTACGTCCTTCTTTTGATAGGAAGTGATCCATGGCTGCGATCTTAGAGGCGAAGGGCCTCGCTAAGGAATTTGGTGCCCTTCGAGCCATCGACCATATCGATCTGAGCATCGAAGAAGGTGAGCTAAGGGCTATTATCGGGCCAAATGGTGCCGGAAAGTCGACTTTCTTCAACCTCATTACAGGATTTCTCGAACCGACGAGGGGAAGCATCTATTTTAAGGGCAAAGAGATCAAGGGTCTCCGACCTGATCAGATCTCAAAGAAGGGGATCGCCCGATCTTACCAGATTACCAATTTGTTTCCGAACCTAACAACTTACGAGAATGTAAGGATTGCTGCTCAATCGAAAAAGGGAATCTTCAATCCTCTCATCCACTTTACCTCTATTCGTGAAGTGGATGAGAGGGCTCGGAAGATACTGGACATTCTAAATTTGAGCGAACGCGACGAAACAATGGCTTCTACTCTTTCCCACGAGGAACAACGCCGTCTGGAGATAGCGATTGGATTGGCCACCTCACCATCCCTCTTACTTTTGGATGAACCTACCGCAGGAATGAGTCCCACGGAGACGGACGAAATCATCCATCTGATTAAGAAAATATCCCAAGATTTTACGATCATCATTATTGAACACGACATGAAGGTCGTCATGGAATTGGCTCAAAAGATTTCCGTGCTCCACTATGGCAAGGTCATTGCTGAGGGACCTCCTGACCAAATTCGGAGCAATGAAATGGTCTTGGAAGTTTATTTGGGAGGTAAGGTAAAACGTTAACAGTAGAGGATCTTCATAGTTATTACAGCAAGGCCCACATTCTTCAAGGGGTTTCTCTGGAAGTCAAAGATGGTGAGGTAGTCGCGCTTTTAGGAAAAAACGGGATGGGAAAATCCACCACCATGAAGTCAATCATGGGCATTGCCCCGCCGGTCGTTCAATCCGGGAAGATTCGATTCGGGGATACGGAAATTACTCATTGGCATGCTTATAAAGTGGCGAGGCTTGGTATAGGATATGTGCCTGAGGATCGACGCATCTTTCCCCTCTTGACGGTTCAGGAGAATCTCAGAATCGGCCTCGATGTCTTCGGTGTGGCCAAAGAGATGAAGAAAAGCATTCTGGAAAGAATCTATGGGTACTTCCCGAGGCTTGGGCAAAGATTAAGCCAGTTAGGTGAAAGTCTAAGTGGAGGAGAACAGCAGATGCTGGCCATTGCCCGGGCGATGGTGATGGACCCAAGATTGATTCTCATGGATGAACCGACCGAAGGACTAATGCCCCTCCTGGTAGAAGAGATTAAGGAAATCATTAAAGTCCTAAAACAGAACGGTACCTCCGTGCTCCTTGTGGAACAGAGTGTTGCCATGGCCCTTGAGGTGAGCGATAGGGTCTATGTCATGGACAAGGGGACCATTGGTTTTCATGGAAGCCCGAAGGCCTTCCAGGAAAATGAGACCTTAATGAAGGAACTCTTGGGGGTTTGAAAAAGCTCTTCCCCATTCGGAGGCTTTGGTGCAAGAGCATTTGATTCAACAGATCTTGATGCAGGCCCTCAACGGCCTCGTATGGGGAATGATCATTGCCCTGGTCGCTTATGGGTTGAGCCTCATCTTTGGGATCATGGACGTGGTCAACTTCGCCCATGGTGAGTTCTACATGGTCGGCGCCTATGTGGGGTGGTTTGCTATCAAGTATACCCATAATTTCTGGTTAGGTCTCCTGGTTGCTTTGGCATTCGTTGCTCTCGCGGGTATTTTGGTCGAGGCCTTCACCCTGAGGCCCATCCGGGGGCGGGATCCTCTCTACACCTTGATGGCAATGTTTGGATTAAGTATCTTTACTCAGCAGTTGATCCTTGCTATCTTTGGACCCCTGGCCAAAGAAGTCAAGGAACCGTTGGCTACAAAGATACCCTTCTTTGCCTTTGAGTATCCTCTCTATCGTCTTATCGTGGTAGGGATTGCCTTTGCCATCTTTATCTTTTTCTGGCTCTTCCTTCAGAAGACGAAGTATGGGGTTTGGGTGAGGGCGACAATGCAAGACAACGTGATGGCCTCCGCCATGGGGATCCCGGTCAAACTGGTTTATACACTTACGTTTGCTCTGGGAGCGGGCATAGCAGCGACGAGTGGTGTCCTTGTCGCTCCTATCTTCAGTGTCTATCAGACCATGGGGCTGAGTATCATTGTCAGTGCGTTTATCGTAGTGGTGATCGGAGGGCTGGGTAGCCTTCAAGGATCGGTCGTGGCTGCTATCCTGGTTGCAGAGCTCCAAACTCTCAGCTCGGTCTGGATCAGTCCCACCTATGCAAAGGTGTTCTCATTTTTGGCCCTGATCTTCGTTCTTCTTTTTAGACCCCAGGGACTCTTCAGCATCAGTAAAAGGCGATGACATGGGAAATCGGCGATTCTACATTCAACTGGTCGTTATCTTAGGTCTCTTCATCGTGGCTCCTTTTGTATTGACGAAGTACTATCGTCAATTCCTTACGGAAATCCTCATATGGGGCCTCTTAGCCATGTCATTGGATTTGATTTTGGGTTATACGGGGATTGTCAGTTTTGGCCATGCAGCCCTTTTCGGTTTGGGCGCTTATGGAGCTGCAATGGCGATTGTAAAAATGAAGGCAGGGCTTTGGTTGGCCATCGCCTGCGGAATGACGACCTCCGTTCTTTTCGCCATCAGCGTCGGATTTCTTTCCATCTATGTCCGAGGTGTCTATTTTACCATCATTACCTTGGTATCGGCTGAGATCGTCCATACGATCATGTTGGCAACACCTTTCTTCGGGGGTGAGAATGGCCTCAATTTTCAGGTTCCTCCGATCAATCTCGGTTTTGTAACATTCTCTCTGCTGAATCCAACAAATTTCTATTATCTTGTCCTTTTCTTTTTCATCCTTTCCTATCTCCTCTGCCGACGGGTGACTCAGTCACCTGTCGGGAAGGTATTTCAGGCGATCAAGGATAATGAAGAGAGGGCAAGGGCTGTGGGTTATGATGTCCGGAAATACAAGATAGCGGCATTTGTCATTTCGGGATTGTTTTCTGGCCTAAGTGGCGCCCTCTACACCTTGCTGAATAGGTATGCAAACCCTGATTTCCTCAGCTTCATCATCTCTGGGGAAGCAGTAATATGGACCCTCATTGGTGGGATGGGAACTCTCTATGGTCCAGTTCTCGGAACAGGGATCGTCATGATCATCGGGGATTCCTTGTCCAGCTGGATCGAGAACTACCTCATCATTATCGGCTTAATGTTCATCGTTTCAGTCATTTTCCTCCCGAAAGGAATTGTGGGAACGATCAAGGATCGATTCTTTCTAAGAGGAAGACTTAATAAGGATTGGAAGGACGGCGCAGCTTAAATTCCTCTATCCAGGGGCTCACATCGGAATCATCATCCCATCGGGAATCTAAGGGAACAAGAAGGTGGTTTAAGATATTTCCTCCCTGAAGTTGCCCAAGACGATTCTTGAGCTTTTCCCTCCATGCCACGAGTTCGGATAAACTCCATGAGTCTTTGCGGCTATTTTCTGTAAGCTTATTCTGAATCCGTCTCTCCAGATTCTCCAAATTCTCAAGGACAAGGGATTTCACATGGAGATTTGAAAACTTGAACGGCCTTTTGAGATCTTGGATGGTGAGTTCGATTTGACCCACGTATTGACCATAGGTTCCTCCATAAAAAATAAGAGTATCCTTAATAAGGATGGGTTGAGAGAGGGGTTCTTGAGGTTCGCCTCCGATGATGATATCAATTCCATGAGTCATTTGAGCCAATCTTTTATTACCTTCTGAGTTGAGATTGGTCAGACAGATAATCAAATTTGACTTGGTTTGAATTGATTCGAGAACCCTTTGGGCTGACTCAACGGGGTCCTCTGAAAAAAATTTTTGAGGGGAGAAGGAATTTGGTTCAGACAGTCCAAATATAGCAACCCTGAAACCATCAAATTCCTTAAATATATAAGACTTGAATGGAACAGGTTCTTTCCCCTTCGACCGCAGATTTGACGAGAGGAACGGATGTCTATGGAGAAATTCGGGGTCAGCCTGAAGATCGACTTCTCCGATATTCACGGCATCGTAGCCCATAGCTTGATAGACTCTCAAAATGAGCTGAGATTTCGCTAAGCTTCTTTGATCGATTTTTTCATTCATATTGAAGAGCATATCCCCCGAATCTAAAAGGAGGATGGATTTGTTTTTCTCTTTAACTTTCTTAAGATAGGTTGCCTTTCTGGCAAGACCGCCAATCTCTTCCCGCAGTCAATTACGGCAAGGGTCGATTTGCCCGAGAAGGCTGGTAGAATAAAGGATAGTCAAGGAGAAGGGTTCACGACTCTGGCTGATAGAGAAGACCAATAATAGTAAGAAGGAGAAAAGAATTTTTTTCACGGGCACAGGTTAAAAGGTTTCTTGCGTCAACAAAAGGTTTGCAGACCTTTTTATCCCCTTAAAAAGTGCGCAAATTCATTATTCTCACGAACAGGCGAACAGGCCATTTATGAAAATCTAAATCTTCTTGTACCTCTTTCTCCCTTCTTCATATAGGTCACGGCCATAAATATCATTGACCACGATGGCAGGGAAATCTTCAATCTCTATTCTCCTGATCGCCTCAGGACCCAAATCTTCATAGGCGACTACTACTGAGCTCTTGATCCGCTTCGAAAGGAGAGCCCCTGCCCCACCTGTTGCTGCAAAGTAGACGGCCTTGTATTTCTTCATTGCATCGATCACTTCTTTCCCTCTGGATCCTTTACCGATCATTCCTTTCAAACCTTTAGTCATAAGGACAGAGGTATAGGGATCCATTCTGTAGCTACTCGTAGGGCCTGCGGAACCAATGACCTTCCCTGGCTTGGGTGGCGTCGGTCCGACATAGTAAATGATCTGCCCTTTGATGTCAAAAGGAAGGGGTTGTCCCCTGTTCACGAGTTCTACCAAACGCTTGTGTGCCGCATCCCGACCCGTATAAATGATCCCGCTGACAAGCACCTTGTCTCCGATCTTCAGTTTTTCCACCACCTCATCCGTCAGGGGCGTTTGTATACGAATTGCCTCCTCCATGGTCCACCTCCCTTATTCGGTCAAAGCATGGCTTCCTTGTGGCGATTACAGTGGCACTGGATATTTACTGCCACAGGGATACTCGCAATATGGGTGGGATAGGTCTCTACATGCACATCTAATGCCGTCACCCTTCCTCCAAGCCCCAAAGGTCCGATCCCGAGCTGGTTGATTTCTTCGAGCAACTCTACCTCTAACTGTGCAATCTCGGGATTGGGGTGCCTCTGTCCCAGAGGTCGAAATAATGATTTTTTGGCAATCAGGGCTGCCTTTTCAAAGGTCCCTCCAATCCCCACGCCCACGATTATTGGCGGACAGGGATTCGGGCCGGATTCGTCCACCCTCTGGACGATATACCTCTTGACCCCTTCGATCCCTGCGGCAGGAGGAAAAAGGACCACCCGACTCATGTTCTCGCTGCCAAATCCTTTAGGGGCCACTGACAGCTTGAGCCTGTCCCCGGATACCATCTCAACGTGGATGATTGCAGGAGTGTTGTCCCCAAAGTTTTTTCGGGTCAAGGGGTCAAGGGAGGAGGCGCGAAGATAGCCATCCCTATATCCCTGACGAACTCCTTCATGGATTGCTTCATTCAGATCTCCGTCTACTATATGTATATCTTGCCCCACTTCTACGAAGACGACAGCTAAACCCGTATCCTGACAGAGTGGAAGGCTTTCTTCTTTAGCAATTCTTGCGTTCTCCATTAATTGTCTCAAAGCGTCTTTTCCCAATGGAGATTCTTCTCTCTCCAAACCCTTCGCATACGCTCTGATCACATCCTCTTCAAGAATGGTATTGGCCTCGATACAAAGTTGCCTAACAGTTCTTGTGATGTCTTCTGCTGAAATCTCTCTTACTCCCATAGGACTCTCCTCTTAAAACAGATTCGTCATCACACAGGATACCCCTTTGCCTTTTTCTTACACGCCCTGCTCCACGATCTTAGATGGCAATCCTGTGTAAGAGCCAGAGGGTTACATAAGGCATCATTCTAAACTCTGCCTCGGCGGAAGCCCATGCGACTTCTACATCCAATGTCTTTTGAATATTGTTCTTTTCACCGAAAACATTCCTCATTTCAGGAGCAGAAGGCCATCTTTTGAAGGGAATATTAATGAATTGACCGACTACCATGCGATGACCCTCTCAGTTTTTTCAGCCACAAGCTGGACAGGATGAAATTTCCATTAAGATATCCAAACCGGGGGATTATTGAAGTAGTTCTAAATCTAACTCCTTTAGCTTTTGTGTGTTGGGCTCCCCTCTTTCATTCCACCCCCTCATCTGATAGTAGAGGGCACGAGCATTCATAAAACGCTGCCTAGGGATTCTTTTCCCCCCTTCAAATTCATCTGTCATGTCTTCCTCAAAAAACCTTGCAGGGAGAATGTCTTCCTCCAATCCTTCTCTGAGATTATAGAGCCTCTCGAGATTCCAGATCCTCTCCCCTGCCCTTTTCAGCTCTGTCTCGGAATAACTAAAACCTGTCAAAGCAGAAAGAAGCTCTGCCAGGACCGGCCATGTAAACTCCCCGTTACGCTGACCGAATTTACACATGCAGAAAGAATCAACCACTGTCATCAAATGCTCTTTATCCAGGAGAACATCGACGTGATGTTCAAAACCATCTTGATCCAATTCTCCTTTGAATATCTCGTTCACATAGAAGGTGGCGCGGAGATGGTCCGCCCCTCTGTTACTTGTGACCAGAGAAAATCCAGTACCAAAGGAACGACGTGGTTCATAACCTGAAAAATCCTGCTTCTTAGAGTGGATCACCCTGGAGAGCGCGGCATTCCCAAATCGTTTTGCCACCTCCCAAGATCCTTCGGCGAGCCATTGGCCGATCCCTTCTCTGAAAGCGATTTTCGAAATGAGGGAGACCATTGTTGGGTGGTCTCCCCATGTAAGAGAAACACCCTCCAGATCCTCCCGGTGGACAATGCCCAAGTCAAACAGATCCATGAGAAGAGCAAAAAGGTTCCCGCAAGAAATCGTATCGAGGCCCAAATCATTGCATAGATAATTACACATTAAAATGGACTCAAGGTTAGCGTTGTTACAGTTTGGACCGAAGGACATGAGTGTCTCGTACTCCGGACCCTCCACTTCATCCAGCTTATAGGGCCCTTCAGAAATTCGATGGATATTGGCGCATCTCAATGGGCAGTTAAAACAGCCTTGATCTTTAACAAAGTACTGTGTTTTTAGAGCTTCAGCATTTATCTTCTCTGCCTCTCGGAAATAGCCCTCTCTAAAATTCTTCGTCGGTAAGACCCTTTTTTCGTTGAAAAAAGAAAAGGCCATGGAGGTTCCATATCTTGCGAAGTTTTTGCCATTCTCCAGTGCCAATTTACTACCTCGCTTTGAAATCTCCAGAACTTTGCTTCGGTTAAACATTTCAATCGGGATCTTACCTTTGACAACGATTGCCTTAAGTTTTTTACTTCCCATAACAGCCCCAACGCCCCCTCTTGCAGCAGCCCTTTGGCCATTCATAATGGCTGCAAACTTGACCAATTTCTCCCCCGCGGGACCGATCACGATCACCTCCGCATTTGTATGTTTATCGAGAAGGATTCTTTCTGTTTCCATCGTTCCCTTGCCCCAGAGCTCTTGTCCATCCAATAGGGTGGCATTGCCTTCTTCAATGAGGAGATAACAGGAACTTTGGGCGGCTCCCTTGACGACAACCCCATCGAAGCCTGCCCTTTTGAGTTGGGGACCCCACTTTCCACCACAATGGCTGCTGCCTGATATGCCAGTTAAAGGAGCTTTGGTCGTCACATTGAAGAAGGCTGAAAACACACCGGTCCCATTGTAAGGGCCTGTCATAAAAATGAGAGGATTCTGGGGGGAAAGAGGATGAATCTGAGCGGCGGTTAAATCTGTTAGCAGTCGTATTCCCAACCCCCGGGCGCCTATATTTTTGTAAAGGATTTCTTCATCCAATTCAATCACCTTCATATGTTTCGATGAAAGATCAACCTCTAAAACTTTTCCCATATATCCTTTTGGCTTCATCAATCTATCCTCCTTTGATGGCTATATTCATTCTGTCTCAACCGTTATCAACGCCTCCAATCTTCGAGCCCATTTTCTTTTAATAACATGAAATAGTAGAGAAACTCCCATTTTTTCAATATCCCAAGAACCATTTGCTAAATCGCTAGTCGAACCGCAAGGCCTTCTAATGCCGCCCTGATCGGGAAGTTCTCTTCAATATATTCAATATTTCTTATTGGATCAAACCATTTTCTTTTTCGCTATGAGGAAACGCCTGCATCCTCTATATAACCCGGTAAGATGGCAAGTAAAATTTACAATAATTA
>Ga0315288_10004342_pt1 | contig 18032 bp, 15 predicted proteins | sample YL17G11_20_MG_FD_203454 | JGI IMG/M metagenome (GOLD analysis project Ga0315288, IMG submission 203454) | Sediment microbial communities from Yellowstone Lake, YNP, Wyoming, USA - YL17G11_20 | ecosystem: Environmental > Aquatic > Freshwater > Lake > Sediment | place: USA: Wyoming | collected... | reverse complement strand
GCTATCAAGGCCCGCAAGGTGCGCAGGGATGGCAAGGCGGCGGAGGCCAGGGACCACAAGGACCTCAAGGCTGGCAAGGCTGGCAGGGTAACCAGGGCCTCCAGGGATTCCAGGGCTACCAAGGTCCGCAGGGGAATCAGGGACGTCAAGGCGCGCAAGGCTGGCAGGGGTGGCAGGGGAACCAGGGAGTCCAGGGCTACCAGGGACCACAAGGAAATCAAGGCCCTCAGGGTCCACAAGGAAATCAAGGGTGGCAAGGCGGCGGAGGCCAGGGACCACAAGGACCTCAAGGCTGGCAAGGCTGGCAGGGGAACCAGGGCCTCCAGGGATTCCAGGGCTACCAAGGTCCGCAGGGGAACCAAGGACGTCAAGGCGCACAAGGAAATCAAGGCTGGCAAGGCGGCGGCGGCCAGGGGCCGCAAGGTCCACAAGGCAATCAAGGGAACCAGGGGGCGCAAGGCTGGCAGGGGTGGCAGGGGAACCAGGGAGTCCAGGGCTACCAGGGACCACAAGGAAATCAAGGCCCTCAGGGTCCACAAGGAAATCAAGGATGGCAAGGCGGCGGCGGCCAGGGACCACAAGGACCTCAAGGCTGGCAAGGCTGGCAGGGGAACCAGGGCCTACAGGGATTCCAGGGCTACCAAGGTCCTCAGGGAAACCAAGGACGTCAAGGCGCGCAAGGCTGGCAGGGGTGGCAGGGGAACCAGGGCGTCCAGGGCTACCAGGGACCACAAGGAAATCAAGGACCTCAGGGTCCACAAGGAAATCAAGGGTGGCAAGGCGGCGGCGGCCAGGGACCACAAGGACCTCAAGGCTGGCAAGGCTGGCAGGGGAACCAGGGCCTACAGGGATTCCAGGGCTACCAAGGTCCGCAGGGGAATCAGGGACGTCAAGGCGCACAAGGAAATCAAGGCTGGCAAGGCGGCGGCGGCCAGGGGCCGCAAGGTCCACAAGGCAATCAAGGGAACCAGGGGGCGCAAGGCTGGCAGGGGTGGCAGGGTGGCGGCGGCCAGGGCCCTCAAGGTCCTCAAGGTGCCCAGGGCGCCCAAGGGAACCAGGGCTGGCAGGGGGCCGCAGGGGCAGCCATGGCCTCGGGGAGCGTGCAGTCTGGGAATATCGGAAACAATGCGGTCACCTCAGGAAATATTGCCAGTGGCGCGATCGGCTGGCCGCACATCAATAGCGGCACCAACGTCGACGTCCAGATGTTCCTGAGTTCTGGGTCCTATACTTGGACTAATAGCGAAGGCCTGAAAGCCATTCTCGTGTTCCTTGTCGGAGGCGGCGGGGGAGGAAAGGGTGGAAGTACCTATAACTCGGGAATCGTCGTCGCGAATGCTTCCATGGGTGGAGAAGGAGGCAATTATAACGAAGGGTTCTTCTGGGCTCCTGCTCTTCCCGGAACGGTAACAGTCGTAGTAGGCGGCGGAGGTTATGGAGGGTCCGGCGCCACGATCTGGTCTGGAGCCCTTGCCCAACCAAGTGGGCTCTCAGGAACTGACGGTCAAGCCACGTCATTTGGAACCTACTTGTACGCGGACGGAGGAAGAGGCGGCGGCATCGTCTCTTATACGACCTCCGGACGCGGGCGTGGTCTCAGGTACGGGCAAATGGCCTTGAGTGGTTACATGTCTGGTGCCTATGGACAAGCGGGCGCGGGCGGGTCCAGTCCTGTATCATTTAACCTCCCTGTTGCTGGCGGCTTTAATTTCCAATTGACTTCAAGTGGAGCATCAGGTGGTACCTCGGGTACGGATGCCAGTGCAATGGGAATGAGCGGTCAGTCGGCCGTTTCTGGATCGCCTGTTCCCGCTAACGGAGGAGGCGGGGGAACAGTGAGCAATAACTCTGGAGCCCCTGCGGGATCTGGGGGTGCTGGGGGTTGGCCGGGTGGCGGGGGCGGAGGGGGCGGGGCACAGACTCTTGCCGTTGGCTGTAGCGGGGTACACCTGTCGGGCGTGAAGTGGGCCGGAACCGGAGGCAAGGGCGGAGACGGATGCTGCATCGTCTTCGGATTCCGCCTGTAATTTGATTGCATTCCGAAGTAAACGGCGTATACTTTAGCCCATACGGCTGGCGGTGTATACTATGCCGGGTGCATGGGAAATTGGTTTTGGCGAGGTCCTGGTAGCGACGCTCACGAGAGAGATGGTTTCCACGGCTTGGGCCAAGTCTCATCGCGAGATGCGGCTTCCTCCTGGGAATAAAATCATATATCTCTCCGGGATGCCCTTCGATCACGCCCGTAACGCTGCCGTCCAGATGATGCTCACGGAGAACTTCAGGTATCTATTCTTCGTCGACGACGACGTGATGATCCCCCCGGATGCCTATGCGATCTTGAGGTCGAACAATCTCGATATCGTCTCCGGGCTCTACTACAGGCGCGCGGAGCCGATCATGCCAGTGGCTCTCGTCAAGGATCGGAACGGGAAGCGGGAGTGGCTCTCGTCTTTGAGGTACGGGGACGTCATTCCCGTCTATATGACTGGAGCCGGATGCCTCCTTGTCAGGAGGAAGGTCTTCGAGATTGTGCCGCCCCCGTGGTTCGAGTGGATGTCCGATCGGCCCGATGTCCCTCAAGAGGACAGGACAAGCGAGGACTTCACGTTTTGCCGCAAGGCCAAGGATCAGTTCGGGATTACCACGTATTTGGATACTCGGGTCCAGTGCGTCCATAGCGGGATGTCGCGTGTCACGGCCGACGGGAAATTAACACCTATGGCGTATACCTAGCGATGGACATTTGCATCATTTCAACGAACATTTTTCCCTGTCCTCCGCCGGGGTATAGCGGACTTGAGATGCTTGCTTACCAGCAGGCCGAGGGATTGGCCAAGAGGGGGCATCATGTGCTCCTGGTGGCCCCCAAGGAATCGAAGCCTCCTCCGGGAGTCGTGCTTCACGGAACGACACTTGGAGAAGAAGAGGCCAGGGCCTACTCCGGGTACTGGAAGCGTCTGCCCAATTACGACGCCATCATCGACAATAGCTGGCAGAAGTGGTCCTACGCCCTGAAGGCCGAGGGGCGTCTCAAGTCCCCGATCCTTGGGGTCCTTCACGCTCCAGTCCACACGATGTACCAGGCTCCTCCGCCCGTGGAGAAGCCGTGCCTTGTGGCCATCTCGAAGGACCAGGCGATTGCTGTGGCGGAGGTCTTGGATTGCGAAGCTCAAGTCTGCTACAACGGGATCGATTCGGACTTCTACCAGAACCACTTCCACAAGGAACGAAACAGCCGGTACCTATTCTTGGCCCGGATGTCCACGATAAAGGGTCCGCACATCGCCGTGGAGCTGGCCCAGAAATTGAAGTTCGGCTTGGATCTCGTAGGGGACGATCTTTTTACCACAGAGCCTCAGTACCGGGATCGGCTCAAAGCCGCTTCCGTGAATGGCATTTCCTACATCGGGCCACAGACGCGCGAGCAATGCGTCGAATGGTTCACGGCGAACAAAGCTCTGCTCCACATGAACCTTCGATTCCGGGAGCCCTTCGGCCTCGCTCCGATCGAGGCCATGGCCTGCGGGATGCCTGTGATCGCCTTCCGGAACGGGGCCATGAGCGAGACCGTGAAGCATGGAGAGACGGGATTTCTTGCCTGGAACAAGAACGAAGTGGAGGAGTTGATCAAGGCCGACGCCGTCTCGACGATCAAGCCCGACAGGTGCCGCGAGTGGGCCTTGCAGTTCACGGTCGACAAGATGATCGACCGATGGGAGGAGCTCCTGGCCCAGGCGATCAAAAAGCCCTGGTGACCGATGCTGAGGTTGACTCCGGTCCCTCCGGTTGTCTGGGTGAACTGGACCTACCAGGATGATTATGAACACCTCGCCCTCATTGAAGAACTCTTGTACTTCGATCTGTTGAGTACCCGTCCACTCCGACTGACCGTAGAAAAGGCTGGCATGGTATTTGGGGGTAGCCTCAACATAGTAACGATGAGGCACTGGAGTCGCATTTTTGAATACCCCTGGGCGCTCCGGGCCGCCGACCCCGCGCCTGGGGACGTGATCCTGGACGCAGGAGGCGGGGAGGGCTTGTTGCAGTATTCCCTTGCGGCACGATGCGCGAGCGTGGTGAATGTGGATTGCAGCGAGGCCTATATCGGGAAAGTTTTAGCGGGTCCTTTGTATGGATACTTCCGGAACATCCGTTATGAGGTGGGGGACATCCGGAAGCTGGAGTACCCAAATGACCATTTCGACAAGGTTTTCTGCGTGTCCGTCCTTGAGCACATGACGACCCAGACGGACGTCATGGCGGCCGCAAAGGAGATGTACCGGGTGCTCAAACCGGGAGGACATCTTGTCCTGACAGTGGATGTCGCGCCCTTTGCCCGTTGGAGTCATTCGATCGACGACAAATTCCTGCAGGAGCTTTTTGGGCAATGGGGGGTCATAGTTCCGCCGAGACCTGAGGAAGCGTTGATTGGGACTTGTGATGAAGCCGAGCCTCGACCTGGAGAACCGACTCAGGTGGCGATGACGGTCTTTTGCGCCAAGATTATCAAACAGAAGTCCAGCTCAAATTCAGCTTGAACCGAAAGGTAAACGGCGTATACTATCCTCTGAATATGCCGGTTCTTTACATTACCCAGGATCAGGTCGGGATTCCTACCGGCGGAGGCCTTGTCACCGGTTTCGAGATGGAGACGCTGGCCTCCCTCGGAGAAGGCATTGTAAAACTCGATCGTTCCGTCGTAGAAGTCTCCAGCGACCCGTTCGAAAACGACGAACGATTTTGCCAGGCCGTGAAACGACATGTGGCAGAGCGCGGCATCCCGCGGATGGCTCACTTCTATGCCGGATGCTTTACCATGACCGTGGAATACCTGAAGTCCAAGGGAACGAAGATCTCCTATACGGTCGATGCTCACGATCCGGACTTGAGCATCGAGGAATTCGGGCGCTGTGGGATCCCCTACGAACACAAGCACATGTCCGACAAGAACCTTCGAACGCTTCACAATAAGGGGTGCGTCCTTGCCGATCTCATGATCGTGCCGTCCAGCAATGGCGAAAAGATCATGAAATCCGTCGGATGCCGTCGGATTGCCATCATTCCCCATCCGGTGAGAAACTTCGAAGTTTCGAGCCTTCCCGAGAAGTTCGCCGTGGGCTACATTGGACAGGCGGGACCGGATAAAGGACTCAGGTACCTTTCCCAGGCTTGGAAGTCCGAGGGCCTCAAGGATTCCAGGCTGATCCTTGCCGGAAGTCACGTCGAGTCCATGGTCTCCATTTGGAGGAGGGAGGGAGGCCGGAACGTAGAGATCATTGGATATGTGGGCAGGGTAGAGCAGTTCTTCGGGAGGGTCTCGGTATACGTCCAGCCCAGCGTAACCGAGGGGTTTGGGATTCCGGTTCTCGAGGCGATGTCCATGGGTCGTCCGGTCATCGTATCCCAAGGGGCAGGGGCCGTGGACGCCATTAGCTCCTCGGTGAAGCCCATTGGCATGGACGTTCCCATCAGAGATCCGAAGGCCATCGCCCAGGCGATTCGATTCTACAGGGACTACCCGGATAAGATCGAGGAACATGGCCGTAATGGCCAAACCCAGTCAAAGAGCTACTCCATGGAGTCCATCCGGGACCGGTACCTCGCGGCTTGGGGGTCCCTGTGATCCAGAAAATGGTTTGCGGAGTCGATGTTCGGTTGCCGGATCAATACGGCAAAATGCCGTGGCGTGATCAGGAGATCATGGAAAGGTACTGGACGCCCTCTCCAGGAGACGTGTGCATAGATGCCGGGTTTGGTCCTGGGGCATGGACGCTCGTCGCCTTGGCCATGGGAGCCTCGGTTTTCTCGTTCGATCCCAAGCCTGAGGCCTGTGGAATTCTTTCGCAAATCTTGGCCGTCAATAGGTTCTCGAGGTGCTGCGTCGTCCAGGCTGGCTTGTGGAACGAGTCCAAGGTGCTTCCGTTCGGCGTCAACTCGTTCAAGGAGGGGTTCTCGGTAAACATGGTTCCGGTGATCACGCTCGATGATTTCGTAGAAGGGTTCGGCTTGGGAAAGCTTGGCTTTATCAACATGGATGTGGAAGCATCGGAGCGGGAAGTGATCTTGGGGGCCAAGAACGCAATTCGACGGTTCAAGCCGAGGGTCCTTGTAGAAGTCCATGATGGAGTAGATCGGGGAGAGATTCGGGACATCCTTGGAGGTCTAGGGGGCTACAGGTTTGAGGACGCCGACTTCTATTTGGCGGCTATACCAACATGAGCCAGCCGATATTTGATTCCAGGAAGGTCCTCGAGATCGGGGGCGGGGAGAAACCGCTATTCCACCCGAACATGGACATCCGGAAGGTTCCTGGAGTCGACATTGTCGTCGACTTGAACAAGGAGTGGCCGATTCCGGCGGAATCCTACGGAGGAATATACTCCTCATATGTCATCGAGCACATCTCGTGGAGGAAGATCCCCCACTTCGTGTCAGAGGCCTATAGGGTCCTTGAATTTGGAGGCCGGGCTGTCTTCATCACGGCCAACCTCAAGGCCCAGGCCGAGCGCTTGGCTTCGAAGGACGACTTTGCCGATCAGGATCTCTCGATGATCTTTGGAGATCAGGACTACGAGGGAGATGATTGGAGGGCAAACTCTCATACCTGTGGATTCTCTCCAGAGAGCGCCCAGAGGATTTTTCAGGCTGCGGGGTTTTTGGACGTCCTGACCTATGTTCATCCGGGATGCCCTACGGACATGGTCATCGAGGCAATGAAGATGATCCCAAGGAAGTCGGATGGATCTGTTCCCATTGGAGCCTATGACAAGAAGTATTTCCACGGTGGCAACGGCAGCTATGGGGGGTACGCCGAGGAAGGATATCGGGACTTCGTTACCAACTGGAATGTTTACAATGCCGTTATGGAAAAGAAGCCAGGGAGTGTTCTGGAGCTGGGGTGCTCTCGGGGCTACCTTCTCAAGAGATTCCAAGACCTCAAGATTCCTGTCATTGGGCTTGATGCATCGAGGCATTGCTACATGACCCGTGCGATCGACGGAATCGTCGAATGGGACATTACCCAGATCCCTTGGCCAATCAAGGATCGCTCGATGGACGTCTGCCTCAGCGTGTCGACATTGGAGCACATTACCGAGTCCAAGATTGATGTGGTAATTTCCGAAATCAAAAGGACGTGTGCTCGGAGCTTCCACGTTGTCAATTTCGGTGACAAGGACGACGGTTTCGATAGGACTCATGTCCTTTTCCGGTCTCGGGAATGGTGGAAGGAGCGGTTTGGCGACGGAGACCACAAGATTCATTCCGAGCAGGAATACACCAGGGCGATTGATGCGCGCGACGTTCCGACGGGGGATGGAGAGGTTAAGCTGAACCTGGGCTGCTATGTCATGATGTTCCACTATGGATGGACAAATGTGGACATCCTTGATCTGTCCGAGTTTGCTAAGGATAATATTTATCGCTTTATTCGATCCGACCTCACGGCCGGGTTTCCTGGAGCCCCGTCGGATACCGTTGAGCTGATCTACATGTCCCATTTGATCGAACATCTGGGGGCTAAAGAGGGCCTCTTCCTCTTGGGGGAATGTCGTCGGGTTCTCAAGCCGGGAGGATTGATCCGGGTTTCCTGCCCGGATGCGAAGAAGATCACCCAGATGTATGCCGAGAATCGACTCTCTGAGTTCGAGGAGATCAACGACGGATGTGGCAAGTTCGTCCCCAATGTCCAGAAGCTCCACAACCTGCTCTACGAGAACCACAAGGTCGTCTACGACGAAGAGCTCCTGGCCAAGGTTCTCAAGGAAGCCGGGTTTGTCAGAATCCAAAAGAAGGCCTTCCGGGAATCCTCCTCCGAGAAGATGCTCCGGGAGACGCTGGATATGCATCCTTTTATATCGCTCTACATGGAAGCCTCGAGGGACTAGGAATCATGCCTATAGTCTACGCCTTCGACGTCGACGAAACTCTCGAAGTGTCCAGGGGGCCGATAAAGCTGCAGGACCTCATGAACCTGAGGCTTCAAGGACACATCGTCGGGCTGTGCGGGAACTGGGCGGCCTTGACGATGCAGGTTCCAGGATGGCAGCGTCTGGTATCGTTCTTGGGTGAAGGCGCGGTCAATAAGGAGGGAGCTTTAATGAACCTCAAGAAGTACATCCCGGCCGACGACTACGTCATGGTCGGAAATATTCTTGGTGTCAGCGGGAGCAGCGACGACAAGGGAGCGGCGGAACGGGCTGGATGGCGCTTCATAAAAGAAAGCGATTATGTCGCCGGTGCCAGGTGAGAAGCTCGAGGGACTAGGCTATGAGCACGGCCGGGATCAGGGTCTTAATCATCGGGAAGAAATTCGACCTTCCCTACGAAGTCCTCCACGCTCCGAAGGTCGCGAATATCCTAGGCCTCGTCGCACAGTTCCAGCCCGACGTGATCGTCACATCTGAATTTCAGCCCGGGGCCTTGGTCCTGGGATCTTTCCAGATTCGGAAGAAGTGGATCCACGTTCCCGCGGACGCCTCTGTCGACGCGATCGTCAACGCCGTAGAGGGCTGCTATGCCTTCAACTGCTACCACGAGCACCCAAACGACAAGGCCAACGCGCTCATCAGCGTCTACACGGGGACGTTCAACGCAGGAGACTATCTCCGAGAGTGCTACGAATCGATTCGGACGCAGACGTATGCGAACTGGGAATGGGTGGTCATTGACGACATGTCCGAGGACCGGACGTGGGACCGCCTGCAGGAACTGACCCTCGAGGACGTCCGGGTCAGGCCCTTCAGGTCGGGGAAGCGCATCAGGAAGGTCGGAGCGGTCAAGGATCTGGCGACCCGCCTAGCCCGCGGAGAATACCTCGTCGAACTCGACCACGACGACATGCTTGCGGACACCTGCCTCGACGAGGTCAAGAAGGCATTCGAAAGCGACCCTGAGATCGGATTCGTCTATTCGAACTGCTCGAGCTTCTTCGAGAACGGGTCGTTCCAGCAGTTCCCGGATACATTCTGGAAAAACAGGTATCGCTGGACCCTATATCACGGGAAGCGGTGGCTGGAGACCGTGAGCCCAAACATCTACGACAAATTCGGTCCCCGATTCGACCAGAGCTTCGCCTATTTCCTGACGGTCGGACCCAACCACGTCAGGGCCTTCCGGGCCAGCGCCTTCCATGAACTCGGCGGCTACAATGCCCAATTGAACCTCGCTGACGACTGGGACTTAATGAGTCGCTTTTTCTTATCCGGCTCACCAGAGAAAATCGACAAGTAAAGCGGAGGCTGGTTTATGGCTCAGTGGAAATGTCACCACATCGACAAGATGCTTTATTTTTATCGTATAAGAGACGCCTGGGAAAATACCATGTTTCAGCAGAACAAATCCATACAGGACCATCTGGCGATCGGCCGTACCCATTATGCCCAGAGATTCATGGAGTTCGCGGCGAGAAGAGCGGCCTCAGCCCCGGCGGCGCCGATCGATCCGAACAAGCCATGCTTCGTCGTCGCCTCCCGGTTTGAAGAGGACGCCCAGCTGATCCACGAGCAGCTGAGCCAACATGACCTCTACGTGGCCATGGGATGTTCCAGTATATTCGAGGCCTATGAGGAAGGCCGGAAGCATTTCACCGGGCGCAAGCGGATCATATACGTCCATAACGACGTCCGGTTCGCGGACATTCCCGGATTCGTTGAAATGGTGACTCGGCTTCCCCGTGGGCTGCATGGCCTGGTTGGAAGCAACGATCCGGAGGCCCTTGACAAGTTCCCATGGTGGGAGCGGCAAGAGTGCCACGGGAAGTGGAAGCAGAGGCACAGCGATGGCCGGGAGATCGTGATGACAATGGGGATCTCCGACAAGGCCTCGGAGGTCCGGTATCTTGACGGTTGCCTTCTTGTGGCGATCGACCAGGAGTGGGACTGGAACGTGCGCGGCAATCCCAAGCTGTGGCATGCCTACGACTACATGGCCTGCAAGAAGACGATCGATGCCGAGGACCGGTGCTTCACGTTGTCCCAGCCTGGGGATCCGATCCTCCTGCATTTCGGCTGGGGACGCATGGAAGGCCTGTTCGACGCCCTCAAGGTCGTCCGAAACATGATGCGCCCGGCGTCCGACCGCCGGGACCATCCCAACATCAACGAGTTCCTGGCGATCCTGGAGGAGGCGGCGAAGGGCAACATCCTCGAGCTCGGGAGCCGGGACGGCGTGTCCACGGATGCCTTCCTCAAGGGAGTGGAGAAGCGCGGGGGCATGGTCTACAGCGTAGACTGCGACGAGGCCTGGAAGGACGCCTGGACGGGACACCCGCAATGGAAGTTCGTCCACGCTTTTTCGAACGAGCAGGAGAAGATCCTCGCGGCCGGCGTCCCTAAGGAATTGGACGTTGTGTTCCTGGACACGGAACACTCGTATGAACTCACCAAGAAGGAGCTGAATCTGTGGGTCCCAAAGCTCAAGCCCGACGGGATCCTCATGATTCACGACACGCGGCAATTCCCCGAACTTCGCCGGGCCGTCGAGGAATACGCCAAGGAACACGGGCTGATCACGGAATTCAAGGAGGAATCCACCGGATTGGGGATCCTCAGGCATAGATCGCCAGTCCCGGTCCAGACGACGACCCCATGCCCGGCGGGCCCGAGAGGAACCGAGGGCACGGCCGGGCTGAAGCCGGACCTAGTCACCAAGGACGTGAGCTACGTGATCCCTGTGGCCAAGCCCACGGAGCTTCTAACGAGATGTCTCACGTCGATCAGGAAGTGGTCCCCGCAGTCGGAGATCATTGTGGTGGCCAATGGATGCATCCTGCCGTCCCATGTGGAGAGCATGGCCGATAAAGTAATCCCCCTGGAGATAAACCTGCGCTTCGGGGCCGGATGCAACCGCGGGGCCATGGAAACCAGCCGGAAACTCCTATGTATTCTCAACGACGATTCGGAGTTTGTCGACGAGACTCCACAGAAGCTCGTAGAGGCGGTCAAGGCTCATGGCGGATTCGTCGCCCCCTTCAGCAATAGAGCAAAGCCTCCCCAGGGAGATGTCCCCCGGGAGAACACCCCCAGAGAGAGCATGTTCGTGGATATGGTCGTCGGCGTCTGCATGATGGTCCCCACGGAACTCTTCTGGAAGCTCACCGGATTCGATACGCGCCTCGACACCTATGAAGACGACGACATCTGCCGTAGGGGACGTGATAGGTTCGGGGTCCCCAGCCAGGTCGTCGGCGGGACGTGGATCAAGCACGAGCGGCACCATACGTTCCGTGGCCTGGGAGAGGACGTCAACGCCATCATGCGCCAGAACGGGGAGATCTTCAAACGCAAGCATCCGCGCGTCGGGGTCATCGCCATTTCGAAGGACGAAGAGCCCTGCATCGAGGGGTTCTTTAAACAGTTCCTGCCCGTTACGAATCAGTTCCGGCTCCTCGACACGGGATCGAGGGACGGGACCCTGGCGGCCGCCGAAAGGGTCGGCGCGCGCACGGAGTCGGCCGCTTTCGGAAACTTCTCCGCCGCGCGGAACCTGGCCCTGGAGAGATTCGGGAAGGAGTTCGACTGGGTGATCATGCTCGATCCGGACGAGAGACTGGACGAGCACACGATCAGACACGTCAAGGAACTGATCTTCCAGACCGACCAGGATATCTTCCTGGCTCCCCTCCACGGGGTCTACCCGGACGGATCCCATAAGGAATTCGTAGCGAAGCCGTTCCTGTTCCGAGTGAAGCCCAAGATCGAATGGTTTTTCAAGGTCCACGAGAAGCTCATAGGATCCCATCGCCAGGCGCTTGTCGTGAATGGCCTGAACGAACACATCCTGAAGTTCCACGAGGACGGCCGGCGCCAGCAGATGAGCGGATTCTACCAGGGGCTCCAGAATCAGGAGCCCTACTTCACCGATGCGGCCTATCGCGAGAAGATGCGCGCCGAATGGCCCATCCTGGACTACGACCGGATGGACGATCCCCGGATCAGAAAGATCCATACGGGCCCGCTCATCAGCGTCGTGATCCCGACGTACAAGCGGAAAGATCTCCTCATCAAGGCCGTAAATTCAGCCCTGGCTCAGGACTATGCCAATGTCGAGGTGATTGTCGTCGGAGATGCGTGCCCGGATCTTCCTTCAGCATCCGCAGATCCTCGCCTTCGGATCATCAATCTTCCGAAGAACCACGGCTCGGGCGGCGCGGAACCCCGCAACTACGGGATCATGATGGCCGCGGGGGGGCTCATCGCCTATTGTGACGATGACAATTGCTGGACCACGGACCACCTGTCCAGCCTCTACGATGAGATGCGGAAGACCGACGCCGCGTATGCCTTCTCGTCGATGTCGGTCGACGGCAAGGACCTCAAGTTCGACGCGCCCAAGCCACAGGGGATCGATACGTCCTGCGTGCTCCACAGGAAGGATCTGATCCTGAAGCATGGCTGGTGGAAGGATCGCGTCCAGGTTGGATACGCACACGATGCCGAGTTCTTCGGTCGATGGAAAGACGAGCGCTGGGCCTGCACGAAGAAGCCTACGGTGGTCTACAACGCGGACACGTCAGGACAGCCCGAGTTCATAAGGGCGCTCGCGAAGAAGGCCGACTCCTAGCGATACCAGATCGTCCCGCCGCCCATGGAGAACCCGGGCACGAGCTCGTTGACAGCTCGCATCACCCCAGGCCCTCCGGATTCATAATCGTGGCCGCACAGGATCCCGCCCTCGGCCAAGAATGGGCGGTAGAGCGTGATGTCCCTGCTGATGTCCTCGTAGTCGTGGCCACCATCGACGAAGATCATGTCGGCTTTCTGGTCCCCAAGGAGTCCGCGCAGAGAGGGAATGGCCTGGGCGCTATCGGACATGATGGGAATGACCTTCCCGGCGTCGATTTCCTCCGCGAGGTTCGATTCGAAGACGGAATAGAGTCCAGCTGGCCCCAGCCTGACCGCTTCGGCATGGTTGGTGTTTCGTTCGTCCTTTGACCCTGCCCAATGGTCGATGGCATAAACGACGCCAGGCGTCGAGGCCGCCAGGGCCTTCGTGGACCGTCCCTTCCAGCTTCCGATTTCGACGATCAGATGACGACTCTCGGCCATCTTCGCGAGCCATTCCAGTTCGGGGATCTGCATCCAGCCCTGTATGGCACTCGCCAACTGGACGGGAGTCTTTTTGAAAAGTTTCGGGTATTGGTCCCTGTGCTCCCTCAGGTAGGGAGGGAAATTCGGGTCGTCCAGGTCCAGGAACTGTCCCCGTGCTTCGCCCATTCCTCCGAAGGGATCCAGACCCAGAGTGCGCCGGCGGGCCAGGTTGGTGAGATCTCTGTTCTCCGGAATATCGAACTCGGAGTGGGCGAACGCGCCGATCTTCGTGGAGACGTCCTCCAGGTCTCCTGTGAAGGTGAAGTGACATCCTCCGTCGGGCATTCTAGGGAACCCGAAACGGTTCTGGCGGAAATACTTGGGGCATCCAGCGAGGTTGGCATCGCTGTTGATGTTCGCCATAGAGGTAGCGACGGTCCCTACCCAGGATGTGGAGGGATCGTACCAGTTGACGTACCAGCCACAGGCCTTCTGGGCAAATCCGAAGGTGGTCTGGCCCGTCAGAGTCCTCACGGAATCGACCGCCTTGTGAGACGGGATCTCGTCGCAATCGCTGATCAGGACGACATCATCGAGCTTCGCATGGCCGATCAACCCCCTCGTGATGTAGTGCCTCTGGAGAACCTCGAGTTCCCATCGGTCTTTGGTCGGCGAGAATTGTGCCTTGACGTGGATGATCTTCGGGGCTGCCCAGGAGAACCGCGCGGCGTTTTCCTCGTACACGAAGGGTTTCAGCAGGCCGCTGTGGGTGCGATCGGCTTCGACGATCACGAAAAAATCGACGTGGTCGTAGAGGTGCCTCAACCGGATCTCGAGGAGGTTCAGCTCGTTCAGGAAGGTGAAGCTATCGAATATCCGGGACATCTTAGATCCCGGCGACCCTGAACAGGGCCTCCGGGTCTTCGGAGACCAGGATCTTCGCGTTCTCAATGATCTTCTCGATGGGCCAGTCCCACCACTTGATTTTGAGTAGCTTTTCGATCACGTCCGGGCTGAACCGGTAGCGGATGACCTTCGCGGGAATCCCCACGGCAATCGCGTATGGCGGGATGTCCGTACACACGAGGGCCCGGCTACCGATGACCGCCCCGTCCCCGATCGTGATCCCGGTCAGGATCCGGACCCCCTCGGCGATCCATACATCATTTCCGATGACCACATTTCCCTTGTTGAGGGCCGAATTGGGCCGGGTCCCGACAACGGCATCCTTGAACCTGTGAAAATGATGGAACGGAAAGGTGGAGATGGCCTTCGTGTTGTGTTCGCCGCCGGTGTCGATGGAGACGTTCTCCGCGAACCCCACGAACTTCCCTATAATGACATCGCAGGTGTTGTACGTCGAGAATTCAGGGGTTCCATAGCTGTGCTCGCCGGCGTGGATCATAAAAAACCTTCCTGGGTCGCGTTGCCGTGTCCGGCACAAGCACCTTTGGCCACGTAGGAATCGATCCACCTGAGAGAGCCTTCAGGCCATAGCTGGAGGGTCTCGTCGAAAAACGAGAAATCCCCTCCCCGGCCGTTCGGAAGATCCCCGCGGTGCCATCGTCCGAGACGATCCGGACGGTTTGGAACGAGGATGATCTGGCTGCAAACGTTCTCGGGGATGACCACTTTTTTCTTCCAGATCACGCGCTTGACGTATCGTATCCTGAAAAGAAACAGCTTCCCCGGATCCGACCGTATCGCATCGCGCATTTTTTCAAGACCGCGGGGTAAATACCAATCATCGTCGTCCATGAACGCGAGGTATTCCCCGGTCGCTTTCGAGATTCCGAAGTTCCTCTGGTCGTGACCCCAAAGCCCTGTCGGTCCATGCTCGAAATAGCGGCAACGGGGTCCGAATTCGCCGGCGATCTTCCGGGCCTCGGGCTGGGGACCGTCCCCTACGACGATCACCTCGTCCCCGTCTTTCAGACCCGGGGCAATGCTATCGAGCGTTCTTTTGAGCGTAGGCCGGCCCAGGGTTGGGACGACGATGGAAATCAACTTAAACCCTCCAGGCCGTTTGGGAATTCCTTCGCGTACAAGTCGGCGATCTCCTTGATCTTCGCCGGGAATTGATCCCTCAGGTTCCGGGCCCCGAAGTTGAAGGAGCTTTCGAAGTAGTGATGGACCCACTCAGCAAACTCGGCGCTTGGGATCACGCCGAACTTCAGTTTCCACACAAAAAGGACCCGGTACAGGAATTCCCCCATGACGTCCCGGTAGATGGGGAGAACCTTGGGAGCCTCGTAGGTGTCCAGGTAGGGCTTTACGCTGTCGTCTTCGATGAACTTAGGGTAGACGGCGCTGTAGTCCTCGGTCATCTTCATGAAGAGCTTCCGAGTCATCAGGACGTGCCACCCAGAGAGCTTGGGGAGGATGTAGATAGGGAGGAGATCCAGCTCCTTGTAGACCTCGTTGAGGTTCGACCGGTCGGACAGGTACGATCCGATGAGGTCCGCATCCGGATACCTCTCCAGGCACTTGGTTACGAAGTCCTCCGTGATGTAGAGGTCGTTGTCCAGGATCAGGAGGTAGTCGAACTCGCAGAACCTGACGTTCTTGAAGAGATTAATCAGGTTCTTTGCATGCATCACGGAGTAGCGGTACCAGATGGTGTAGTACTCCCCCATCCAGTCTATTTCGTCCACCGTATGGATCTGGGCGATCTTTCGGAGGTCGTCGAAAAACGCCAGGCTCTTGTGGTAGTAGTGGTTGTAGTTCGAGTGGATCCCGATGTGGATGCTCAGGTCGTAGGCCGGGGCCACTTTCCGAAGGAGCGTTCCAAGGGTCAGGAAGAGGACCTCTGGGTAGCTGTGGAACGGGATGACGACGGCGAGCTTTTTCTTCATCGATGTTTTTGTGAATATACCCCGTTTAACGACGAATGTCAAGTTTCGGCGGTGTCCAAGGCTTGCTTTTCCCGCTATTCCGCGATACTATTTGATTGAATCGTTAAGCCTCCTTCCTCCCCCGGGGAGGGTTTGACGAAACTCACGGAGTTTCGACCTTCGTCCCGGGGGCGCTGATGAGCGGTGCCGCACTCCTGAGATTTCCAGTCAATTCGGTCCTGCGCCACGTGGATCCCCCCACGCCGCCCCCTTCGGACGTTATCGACCGCGGAAACAGCAGGTTGCTCCTCGAAACGGCCAGGTACGTGACCGAAAGCTCAAAAACCCTCATCGAATTCATGGCAGACAACCGCCGGCTGGCTCGGCAGATGGGGATCGACACGGTCATCGTGGAACTCTCGGGCATCCTGGCTTCCGGGAAACTAGATCGCATTCAAGACGCTCTGGAAGAAACGGTATCCTTGGGGGCGGAAACCAAGCTCACTCTCGAGGGTCTCTCCTACCTCAAGCGCGCCGAAAAACTGGTGGCCGAGACCTCCTTGGCCATGGCCAGGATCACCGGGGATTCTTCTTCAGCTAGGAATCGTGGGCTAGGGGGGGGGTTGGATCTGTCGCTTGAAGACAACAGCTTCACCCACGGGCTGATCCTCCTGGGCCTGGTCTCGATCGTCGCCTTCACGGTCATCGCCGTGGTCTTCGCGGTTTCTAAAAAATGATCAAACTCGGTCTGAGTACTCCGACCCGGTTCGGCCTGCGCCAGGAGCAGGCCGAAAGGCCTACATCCCTGGTTCCCCTTGAGGCCGGCGTCTGCCAGGATCTCATGTGGACCCTGCGGTCCGTCATCCAGCGCGGCAACGCGCTCTTTGACTGGCTGGATTCCGAACGCGACAAGGCTAGGTCTTTGGGGATCGAGTCGATCATCGTCGAGCTTCTTGCTCTCACTGAAGGGGTCCGTCTACGGCACATCTACGACGCCCTAGAGGAGGCCGTCGAATCGAAGAGCGGATGCGAGATCACGGAAGAAGGCCTCGCGGCTCTACATCGAGCGGAACGGCTTGTCGCGGATGCCGAGCGCAGGATCCCTGCGTCGGCCATTACAATCAAGCGTTCCCTGATCCTTTCTGGAAGACCCCAAACCCTTGCTGAAATCGATTCGTCTTCGAATAAGATGACGATTCTGGCTTTCGTCTTCGTGGGCACGATGGGGATCGCGGCTTTGGCTTTCGCCATTTATTTAGCCACCCGGAAACACTGAACCGCCGGAAACGTCCGTGAGCGATTTAGACAAGGACATGCACGGCGGTCGAATCCGCCACCTCGGAGCTCCACAGAAACCCGACGATGCCGCGCGCTTCTGTGATATTCCGGTCTGGTTGCCCGGAGGCAGCGCCGGAGGCGGCGGCACCGGAGGCGGAGGCCGCGGACCTCGAGGCTTTCAAGGGCAGCAGGGGGGTCAAGGACCGCAAGGGTTCCAGGGACCAGGCAACGACGCTGCCGGGACTCAGGGATCTCAAGGAAGCCAAGGGCCACAGGGAGATCAAGGGCCTCAAGGACCACAAGGCCCGCAAGGGCCTCAGGGCTGGCAAGGCCCTGCCGGCGCAGGCGATGATGGAATTCAGGGACCTCAAGGCCCGCAAGGACTTCAGGGAGACCAAGGACCTCAAGGATTCCAGGGTCCTGGCAACGATGCCGCGGGAACCCAAGGCGACCAGGGACCGCAAGGCCCGCAAGGAGATCAGGGCAACCAAGGTCCTCAAGGCCCGCAAGGCTGGCAGGGCTGGCAGGGGAACCAGGGCCTCCAGGGATTCCAGGGGCCACAAGGAAATCAAGGCCCACAAGGCGCGCAAGGGTGGCAAGGTTCGGCGGGCGAAGGAGGGCAAGGACCTCAGGGACCGCAGGGGAATCAGGGGAACCAAGGCGCGCAAGGATGGCAAGGTTCGGCGGGCGAAGGAGGCCAAGGTCCTCAAGGACCACAAGGATGGCAGGGGTGGCAAGGGGTCCAGGGTGTTCAAGGATTCCAGGGCTATCAAGGCCCGCAAGGCGCTCAGGGATGGCAAGGCATCGGAGACCAAGGTCCTCAAGGCCCGCAGGGCTGGCAGGGGTGGCAGGGTAACCAGGGCCTCCAGGGGCTACACGGAAATCAAGG